>ENA-OPXM01000114-OPXM01000114.1-human-gut-metagenome-genome-assembly--contig:-NODE-114-length-56623-cov-2.231049_pt1 | contig 56623 bp, 94 predicted proteins | sample MGYA00241707_ERZ502035 | MGnify/ENA primary metagenome ERZ502035 (study PRJEB25962, sample SAMEA2043051) | human gut metagenome | biome: human gut; feature: human-associated habitat; material: faeces... | reverse complement strand
GTTTGCGAAGTACGAAATGAATACAAATATGATAAGATACTTCAAAAAAAGAGCTGCCGCAGAACTTACAATTGAAATTTTCCGCAGAATTTGCGAATAGTCGAAACCGCCCGCGCGGCGGTCTGCAGGAACTGCCCCACCTGCACCGATGAGACAGGGCGCACACTGAAAGGATGGTTGATATTATGGAATTTATGGAGAAATTGCAGAAACAAAAAGACGATGCGAAAGCCGCTTATATTAAAGCCCGGGACGAATGGGCGGAAACCAGAACCGCCGAAAACATCAAAGGGGATCCCGAAAAGTGGCGCGCCCTTTGTGATCGGAAAATGGATTGTATGCGGTTGGGTGTTATCATTTAAGCAAGTGCAGGCGGTGCAATGTTCCGGGGGCAATTCCCCCGGCTTGCTTTTACCCGGAATAACCGGAAAGTTTTAGAATAGGGGGGGAAAAAAACTATTATGTTGACAAAAAAACAAATTTTAAAAGATTTACCTTACAAAACGATTCCAGCGTGTGAAGTGGCTTATAAAAACCTTTTCAAAAACGTTTTTGAATTTGAAGGAATCGACGCGGAAGAGCTGGAGAAAATAAAGGCGTGCATTACGATGATTTTTTTCTCAATGAGACATGACAGCGAAAATCAGATTTCGCGCACTTTGAAAACTCCGGCGCGGATATCGTCATTTTATTCTTATAAGGCCGGAAATTACGAAAAAATGTATGATTTTTTAACAAATTAAGCCGGGGCTTTCCCGGCTTTTTTACGATTTGACATTTTAAAAACTAAGGTGTATTATTAAAAATAATCATCTGGGGGGTTTATGTATGGCATTTCTAAATAAAGGCGGTAAACGGCTTTCAAGCTCCAGCCGGGCGAGAGCGTGAAGCGCATGACAGCTACGGCATTATTAGCACTTTATAAGCTGGAAAATTCTATTTTTTGAGTTGTCAGAATATTTTAGACAACTCTTTTTGTCAAAAGTTGAACTTGAACTTGCAAAAAAGTTTCAAAAAATTTTTGCGAAAATCTGAACAAAATTCTCAAAATCTCGAAAACGCTTTTTTGTGCCGAAATCTGACCCTAGGGGGGTATCAAATTTTTTCCGAATATCTGGGCGAAAATTTCAAAAAATTTTTAAAAATCCAAAATTAAAAATCCTTGTCCAATTCTTAAGGTAGGGGGGATTGAAAATTTTTCCGAAAGTTTTCCGAAGTAAAAAGCAAAGCTTTTGCGGTATAATCGCTTTTGTTTAATTCATCTATCAATTTCTCTCTTGTCATCCCAGGGTTTGTCTTCTGAACGTAATGAAGTAAATCGTCTATTTTGTCCACTATGCCGCCCTCCAATCAATGTTTGCCATCAAATCATCCAGCAAATAAATCAAATCTGCCCCATACAGGCTTATCCAGTCCGCGAGATACTCTTCCTGCTCAATCGGCATATGAATGTTATAGGAAAAACAAAAACAATGGCAAAGCTCATGAGCCAGTATTTTGCGTAAATAGACGTTTTTAGGTTTATCTGAAACATATATAGCCCTGTCGTTCCAATCTGCCACAGCAAGGCTGGTAGAGCCATCAGAGCGCATCAGCTTGCCGCTTACACTGTGAACAAATTCTATTTTCCATTCAATACCATTTATCAAAAACATATTTTACCTCCAAAAAAGAAACCACCAGCCAAATATCAGCTAGTGGTTTCTAAATTCATGCTTATTTTACCTTTTATTCTTCAATAAGTAGGTAATTGATGTATCTTGTCGCCGTATCGTTGAGGTCTCTATTGAAATCAAGCAGATCAAGAGCGTATTCCGGTGGATATCCATAACTGGCGTAATATGCCTTTTCGATTGCGCGTAAGTTATGCAGATCCGATAATTCCACGAGAATCTTGTGATATAAAAATTTTCGAGTCCAACCAAACCGTTCTAGGATTATACTTAACTTCCAGTTGTTCTTTGAAAACCATGTTTCCGTTTCATGTTTCCATCGAATCTCCCAGTGCTCAAACGGGTCTTTCTCCGGAATTTCAGCCTGCGGATTTTTCAAAGCCTGTTCCATGTCGTGAAAGCGATTGATGTATTGAGCTGTGAAAGCCGTTCCCTTTACTCCGGTCAGCTTGTGCGCGATAAATTCGCATCCTTTCTTCGTGATGTCATAGCAAGGTCTGCTTTGGTTGTTAGCATCTTTATATGTATTTTCTCGAAAGAAATCAACCAACGCAATTTTGCTCTCGTTGCCCAAGCCAATATTGGCTTGGGCGATTTGCGATGTATATCGCCGTATATCTTTCAATAATTTGCCGTGTTCTTTCCCAACCATTTCCGAAACTTCCATACTGGTTAACGTCTGTTCTAATTGTTTCATATGAATATTGTTCATCAGCAAATCCCCCATTTCTGTTTGAATGAAAGTATCGTGTTCAAAATGAAATGCAAAAATTTTTCGTCCTGTATGTTCTGGATTTCCGTTATCAGCTGTTCTTTCATCTTGCACCGCCTTTCTTTACAAGGCGGTAAATACCGTCGTGATCTATTACGTCCTCATCATTCAAATCTGCCATAAATATTACAACGCCGCGCAACAATTTTTCGTTATCACATTCGATTGCGAGCCGAGAAAGCAACGATCTGTACTGCTCAATTTGGCTCGGCAAATAAGTTCCATCCTTTTTTATGATTTCATTTCTGAAAATGTCCTTAAGAATTTCACTGGCAATATCAACCTCGCCGGATTCGTTCGGCAGTCCGAGCAAATTCATGGCTGATGTTACCACTTTGCGAAAACCAATCGGGGAAAAATTATCAATGTCCGTTTCGGTACTCCAACCACGGTTATACTTCATCCTCTCGATTTCCACAACATGATTCACTTTCTCCATCAGCGCGTCACTATTAAGTATCGTTCTTACAATTTCTTCAATGTTTCTCATAGATTTTTCCTGCCTTTCAATTTTTTCTTGAAAAGAGATACTCTCTATGATAAAATATTTCACAGAGAGTTATCTCGGTTGATAAGAAGTTGTTTTCGTTGGTAGCGTGGCAACTTCTTATTTTTTTTGACCTTTTAGCTTTTCAATCCCCGCCCTTATAAGTTCTAATATGGAATATCCACTTTCTGATGAAAATTTCATAATTTCATCTTTTTCTTGCTTCGATACTCGAACATAAAGTCTTTCATTCATAGGATTGTCAACTTTAGGTCTGCCTGTGCGTGGAGACATTCTCAGCACCTTCTTTCTGTACGCACATTTAATATATAATAGTACGCACAAAAAGTCAATACCTTTTTGAAAAATTTCCAAATCCACAAATCACTAGCTGATATTCAGTTGTCAATGTTCAAACAAACAGGGGCATTGCTGCCCCTGCCATTACATTTTGGAAACAAGCGTTGACAGCTTGCTTTTTGTCATTGTGCGCTCTTCCGGTGTCATGTCGGAGATAAGTTCCGCCATATCCTCCGAAAGCTCTTTCATGTATTTTTCAAGGTCACGCATTTTTGCATCCTTGTCTTCTGGCGTATTTCCTCTATGGAGTTCTTTGCTTTCCATGTAGGATTTACGGCTCATTCCGCTTTTACCCTCTCTGCGGTCACGCATACCGCCATCTGCCGCAATTGTAGGCTCTGTGTAATACATTCGCCCATGTGGTCGATCAATGTCGCGGTCATGCTCCATATCGTGATACATTTCCGGTGTCATGCGCCAGTAAGGCGGCTCGTCATATCCTCTCCGCGTTCCTCTTCCCTTTGGCGCAAATCTGCCGTCTGCATACCGGTAACGGTCATAATACCGTCTGCCGTCTCCGTAACGCTCAAACATATCAAGAACCTGCTCTGGGTCTGATTCGTCCATTGATTTTGTAAGCGTCCGGTAATACATGGCTTCCGCAAGGTCTTTAAGCATGTCCGTGACTTTTCCCATCTCTTCTGTATCTACACATTCGATACCTTTTGCAAACTCACACTCTGCACTTTCAGACAGTTTTTCGATCATTTCGTGCATTCTCTTAATATCCATAAAACCGCCCTCCTTACGCTTCCCGGACTGCAATTAAATTGCTGTTCTGAACTTCGATTGCCTGCGCAGACGTATTCTGTACCGCTACCGTAACACAGCAACCGCGAGGAACGTCCACATATGCCTGCGCCGAAACGTTAAAGAAGTTTTCAACTGCCGCCGGTGTAACAATCATTCGAGTTGACTGCAACGGTTCTCCATCAATTGCAATAGCCAGTGAAATAGCTTCAACTGTGCCACCTGTAGGAATTTGAATGTTTCCGGAATAAGATACCAAAAATCTTGCCCGGCACTGATTTGTAAGTCCTCTTAATTTAACAATGCCGCTTCCCTGTCTATGAACAATGCATTTTGTTGCGCATACCGGAGTTTCTGTAAATGCCACATCTTCTCCCTGCGCGACAGTTTGAATTGCAATTCCTGTAAATTCTGCCATAATGTTTTACCTCCAATCATAAAAAGGGCAGGTCTTATAGCCTGCCCTTGTGTTGATAATTCTGCAAAGCAGACATAATCACATTCTTTTGAGTGTGTTTTGAGTTCAAATCGAGAGGAAATCAAAAGGAACTCAAAAGGAACTCAAAAAGAACTCAAATTGATTAAGTTATTTCATATTAAATTTTAGTTATCTGTCTGTAATTTAGTGCCTTTAACATCCGCAACTTGTGTTGCATCCGCATCCGTAAGCATAAGCGTTTGGATTTGGAACAACGTAAGCCGGGATAGCTGCCGGATTAACGGCATTGATAATCTGCTGTGTCTGTGCACTCATTGCTGTTGTAAGCAATGCAGACTGGCGATCCTGTGAAGCAGCTATTCTTAAGTCATTATTTTCTGACTGTAAGGAAGAGATCTTTTCCTGACACAGGTAATCAAGGATTGCCCTTGTTCCTGCCTGCTGGCTGTCAATAATGTCTCTTGTGTTGCTGTTCATGGTGTTCTGCAGCGCACAGGTGTTCTGCGCCATATTGTAGTTCACACCCTGGATAGCCTCTCTGGTCTCGCAGCAACAATTTGCCATCTGGGACTGCAAAGCGTTCTGCGCCTGCATAAGTGTCACGTTTGTGGTATTAAATCCCTGCTGTGTCTGGTAGCCAAGGTTGCAGATTGCATTGTCTACACCATGAAAACCGTTCATAATAGCAGTGTTCTGTGCGTAAAATCCATCACAGAGACCATTTGTGATACCATCTAACTTTCCGATGATAGCCTGTGTGTCAAATCCACGCTGGATTGCGGAGTCAGTGTATGCAGATGCTGTTGAACCCATACCTCCGTTTCCTCCCCAGCCATTGCCGCCAAAGCCGCCCCAGCCAAAAATCATAGCGAAGATAATGATAGCCCACCAGCCATCGCCGCCCCACATGCCATCATTGTTTCTTCCGTTTCCTGTCACTGCTGCAATATCAGCAAGACTAGGAGATGCGTTTCCATTAAACATTTTGTTTACCTCCATCTGATTTATTTACAAATGGGATAACCGGTTATTGTGCGCGCAACCCAAAATGTACTAATGATTAAACATACTCATAACCTTTTGCTTTGCTTCATCTACTGTAATTCCTCTTTCTTTGCAGAGATTCTCCGCCATTGTCTTAAGTCCGACCGTATCTCCGCTTTGATACATCTGCATGGCATTTTTAGCCATTGGATTGTTTTGCATCTGCGGAGAATTTATCATTTGGTTCAAAATCATTTGCATCAGATTCATTCGGATTCACTCTCCTTTTTAATTTGAGAAGTTTTTTTCTGTGGAACCGGAATTTTACCAATACGTTCCTCTAACTGTTCAATTTTCCCAAACAGTTCGTCAAACTTTCCCATAAATGCCCCTGTGCACTCGTCTGATAGGTCAAATTTCATTTTTTCCGTCTCATGCGATAAATTGTTAGTCATATCATTTAAAACAGGCTTAAAAACGATTGTGCGGATTGTACCATCTGAGTTCCAGCTTTTGGCGTATATTTCCGACATATCCTGCTTTGGGAAAAACGCCACGCTTCCATCCATCGGCACATCGTTTGCAGTAATATTTTCAACAGAAAGCACAATTTTCCCATTTATTCCAATAGGCGTCATTTGTGTCTGCTGAATTTGCTGTGTTTGCGCCGGTTGAAAATAATTTTGCGGCTGTTCAATTCTTTGCTGATTACCATATGGATTATACCCATATGATGCCTGATAAGGAATTTGCTGACTATATCCCGGTGCCGGATAAACTCCGTTCATGTTCATTTTCTTCAACCTCCTCCAAAACATCCTCGATTGCGTGAATGATAGATGACTGCGTTGACAAATCTAATGATTGCAATTCTTTTCTGGCAAAAATTTTCTCAAGAACATCGTCAGAAAACATTATCATCCCTCCCTTTGCTTATATTGTGGCATAAAAAAAGACGGTAAAACCGCCAGAATACCGTCTAAATAACGCCTGTTTCCCGCCGTATCACCGCCAAAATTGCAATAAAAAAAGAACGCCTTAAGCGTTCGTACGTTTGTTTGTGTTACCTTTGGTGTTACCTTTGATTTTTACTTTCAGAAAAGGCACCATTCAGAATCTCCTTTCTTCCAGTAAAATCAAGGCTTCACAAGGTTTTCAATTTTAAAAAAATAGTAGCGGAAGGGAGATTTGAACTCGGTATCAAACCCCGCAAACCCGCATAAATACTAGGTTTCTTTACACCTAAAGGTGTTACCTCGTGTTACCTTTTACATCGATAGTGCTTTCGCAATGTATTCTTGCATCTCACTCTCTGTTTTATTATTAAAATAATAATGGTCAAGCGTTGTTCTAATATCAGTATGACCCATTTGCGTTTTTATTACAGATTCTGGAACATTTCCATCTATAAGCTTTGTAGCATATGTTTTTCTCGCCTTATGAATTGAGCGCTCACCAATTTTAACCTTATCGCAGATCACATATAAACGTCTTGTAAATGCTTGTCCTTTTATCCTTTTACCGTTTTTCATAAAAATATATTCTCCAAAAGGGTTAAGCATTTTTATTTTTCTCATAAGTTCATTGGTATCTTCGGTAATTATAACATCTCTAAATCCGGCATCGCTCTTTGGAAAATTCTGAACATCAAACACGTATTTGCCACTATCATCTCTGTATCGTATTTCTGTCTTTGATATATGTATCTTATTTTCTTCAATATCTGACCATGAAAGCGTGGATATTTCTCCAACTCTTAGTCCTGTTTTAAATGCCAAAATAATTCCAAGTTCAATCAACGTAGGCTGGTCTTCCATTATGAATTGTTCAATCAAAAGTTCTTCATCCTTAGAAAAAACTAATTCGTTGTCAGACTTATGATTCCTTTTAAATGACTTTTCCGAAATTTCTAAATCACCCATGAAACTGGTTATGCTTAAGCTGGTATAATGTTTTTTCTTTGCATATTTGAAAATTCCGTTAATCAATATCCGCATATCGGAGTACGCTTTCTGCGTAAGTTCCAGCTTTGAAATAGCTGTTTTTATGAATGATTCCAATATTTCTTCGTCAATATACCGGATTTTTCTATTTGCAATCGGCAAATACTTATTTTCAAAAAATCTTTTGAAATTCGTTTCGTACTTGTCCTTTGTCTGCCTTGTTATTTCACCATATTCCAATTTTTCAGAAATCCAGCTAGAATATACTTGGCTGATTGTCGGTTCATCTTCCATGGCTTTATAAAACTTCACTATCTCGTCCTCTATCGCCTTTTCAGATGTTCTTTTTACAAGTTTTTTCCCTCTCTGGCTTTCTTCATCGGGCAAATATGTGTAAAACTTACCGTCTTTTCCTTCCCAAATGCTGTAGTTGTGTTTTTCAATAAATTTCTTCCTTTCGTTCATCTCAATTTTTTCCTGAATGGTGTCTATGTCGATAATACCATTTTCAATGGCAAAATTCAACAATTCACTTTTAGAAAGATTTTCCGTTTAAATCACCTTCCAATCTCTTGACTTTTTGCTTTATATCAAAGATACGCCTTTCTACTGTTCTTAGCGGAATACAAATTTTCATTGATATTTCTTTTGGTATAAATCCACGGGCAAGAAGAGAAAATATTTCCTCTTCCTGCTCCGTAAAATTGGCGTTTTCAATAATTACTTCAAGCTCTGGCTTAGTCAGTTTTGAAAACTTCATAAGCCAATATCCTCCAATATTTTATTCTTCTCCCTGCCAAATCTTCGGTGTACCGTCTGCATTAAGCATAACGATAATGCTGCATTCCTTAGCCTTCCAACTTTTCAGATACATGACACCCGTGTCTTTGTCCGCGTAGATACTGTAATTCAGCTCACTTTCTACCAATACCATCGTATTATCCTGCCCTGCGCTGACGTTTGCCATGTCACTGCATCCGGCGATCAAGAGTGTTGCTGTTAAAATTGCTGCTAAAATTTTCTTTTTCATAACTGCTCCTTTTCTCTGCTCTCTTCTTCCTCGATTGCCTTATAAAACTCGCTCGCTTTAATTTCTGTCATAAAGTCGAGTAGCTTTACTTCTACATTCTCCGCCGAACCATATAAAACATCGCCGATCATAAAGCACCTTGTGCTATATTTCCCACAAAATCTCATTCCGTAGCAGAAGTAATCCGGTTTTTTCGGCTTTGGTACCGTCTTTGCAATCTCAAGCCAATCCTTGGTAATTTGACAGTTTGCTCTGAAACGTCTAACACCGTTTTCGTAATACAATTTATTTTTTGTAAACATACCCTGAAATTTCTGCAAATCATTTTCAGTTGGAATAATTATTACCGCTCTATCGTCTGGAATATATTGCGTCGACTCAATCCCGTGTTCCTCGGAAAATTTCTTAAATGCCTGCGCATTCGCTTTTACATCTTTCTGATACTGTACATATGCTTTATAAAAATCACTGTCTTTGTTAATTGTAAAAAATTTCTCCATCTATTATCCTCTCTTTCCGCCCCGCCGCATTACTGCTGGCGGAGCTATAGCTGTTTGATCTCATGCAAACCGGAGCTGTCCGGTCTGCTCAAAATAAACTCATCTGCTGTTCATCGTAGTAATATTTCTTTCTTACCGGTACATACCCACCGTAAAATATTTGTGTAATCCGCTCTTTCTGTTTCAAATTCGCCGTGTAATTCATATCAACTTCCGGCGGAACTGCAAGATAATATTCATCCGGCAGCGGTAACCGATTCTCTGTGCAGATTTCCCGGAGCTGTCGCTGATAATAAATGATATGGTTCCGTGTCAGATTCATGTTGCACCCATACGGCCAGAACGGATCACTGCACCCGTTCTGATTGATATCTTTCCAGTGTTCTATTTCCTGCCGGATATTCCGGCAGCGCTCTCTTACCTTATCCTCTGCTGATTTTTCTTTCATATTGCTTTAGGAACCCGGCGCGCCTTTTATCCGGATAGGTCCCGGCTCCTTTCATATCAATTTTTCTAATTTCGGAATAATCTCTTCCGTCTTTATGTAACGCTGATAATACTGGTTTATAAGCTCTTCAATATGATGCGTTAGTGTGTCTACTTTTTCCTGTAGCGCATCCCGCTCCTCTTCGCATTCTTCCCGTTCAGCTTGGACGGCATCAATGTCTCCCACCTCATCTTCAAGAATGTCATACGCTGTTTGCAGTTCATCATATTCAGCCTGTAACTCCTCATATTCCTGTCGCAGTCCGCCATCAAACCCATTCTCAAAGGCTTTCCGAACAGCTTCGTAGACTTCTGGTTCCATGTAATCACGGAAATCATCCACCCTTGTGATATAGGCAACCTGCCCTTTATACTCAAATCCAATCATTTTTCTCAAGGAGCCGATGCGCATCTTCCCGGGAAGCTCGCACTCCTTTCTGATTTATTTTTTCTTACCTCTGGTCTTGAACTTATACACATCGTTTCTCTGCCGGCTTACCGCACTCCGGTAGCCGTTCAGCTTACTTGCTCTGCTCTTTCCCATGTACACCTCCCTCTATGGCATCTAAACAAGCGTTCCAGCCTGCATCGAACCTTCCATTGTCACAATGCTCTGGATGATCTGATCTCTCCGGCAGTTCCACAAGCGGGCACCAATCCGGCTTTTCTCCGTCTGGCAAAAGTTTTCCTACCGCACAGCACAGGTATTCGTCATCCTCCGTCTCATAGCACAATGTGCATTTCTGGCATACCTGTTCCGGCATATCCATAACCAATACTGCTTTAGCCATAATTTTTTTTTACCTCCAACTAAGATAATTTATATCTGTCTCTCGCCGCGGAACGAAACATCATAAAAAGCATTTCCGATAATGCTTTTTCTCTACTTCTGCGCTTTGCTTTCTTGATTACGGTCAGTTCTCTCCAGTTATTCCGCCAAGTGCTTTCTGTTGGCACAATCACGCCAACAGAATATGGGATTTCTTTTGATACAGCCGCATATACTTCCTCCGGCATTACAAGATAATTGTAGTCACCGATGAAATTCAAACCATGTCCCGAATGAAAATCCTCAACAGAAGATTTTATCTCGTAACAGTAAAAGTCCCCTTTCTCAATCCCAGAGACTGTATTGTTCACAGGCTTAAATCTCATGTAATCCACTCTGATTGCGTGTCCTGTGGCATAATCAAACGTGACTTCTTTAGCCATATAAATTCTTGTGTCGTTTTTGGGATTTATATATCTTTCAAGCGCTAAAGAAAGTTCTTTCGTAATTTCTGGTCGTTTGCTCATATTTCCTCCGGCTTATCAATTCTAATAAATTCTATCACGAATACATAAGGATTCGCTTCCCAGCCGTAGCTGTCAAGGTCGGTTTTTTTGATGGTGCTGTTCCAAAGGTTTTTCCACTCTTTCAATGCAATTTCCATATCTCCGGCATGAACTGCCATAGAAGAAATTCCTTCATTACGAATACCGTCAATGGTAATCTCCTGCAACCGCTCCACTCTCACATCCGTAACCTTAAGCCAGATACGTGCGGCTTCTTTCGGCATGTGGATGGATGGTTTCCATTTAGTAACATCGGCTATATCATCTTTCTGCCAATCTTCGTAGTAATAGTATCCTTTCGGTGCCTCTTTCCATGTTTCACGAACATACAGGATATCGCCCGTACAGATAGGACAGGTTCTCTCCGCCGTACTTAACTGTTCCATATGCTCCTTATCAACAAAGTTATGTACTGCATAAGTCCGCCTGTCAGCATTGTAAAATTCCATATCCGGCACGGTATACTCATTTGCATCTTTGCATATACGCCGAGTACAACTCTTTCTCCCGTCCAGAATCGCCCTCACCATTTCGGTACCAATTTGTTTGTTGAATAAAATCGGTTTAATTGACATCTGTGCATCTCACTTCCTTTGCTGCTCTCATGAGCGGGCACCTATTGCATTTGTTTTCGTCAACAGCATTTGCATACGCGCTCGCCAAAACCTTATGATTTTCCTCTGCCATATGTAACAATCCAATCAATCTGTCTTTTTTCATGTTATTCAGTGTGGAATCCGCCGGAAGCGGTTTCCCGATCACGCCTTTGTCAAACCCGTTAAAATTAACCATCTACTCCGCCACCTTTCACAATCTCGATTGCTTTACTAATAAGGCATACCGTGCAGTCCGATGCTCTACACTCTTCTCCAAAACAATCTTTGTTCACTGGTGATGTCATTATTTTTTCAACTTCTTCCAACTGCTCCACAACCTTGTCTACATCATAAGCCGTCGGATATTCTTCTAGTAAATACAATACTGCATTTGTATTTACTAAAGTTCCATTGCTTAAAGTAACCGATTTTAAATCTTTCTTTAGTGCATCCGCATCAATCAGTCTCATTGTTTGCCCTCCTGTTCCAATCTGTAGTTGCTTTTGTTCGCTCGTCTTTTCCTGTTCTGATTCCACCGTCCTGATCCATATACATCTCACATTCATAGCTTTTTGGAAGTTCTGTTCCGCATTTCATACATTTGATTTTGAACATTACTCCAACATCCGAATGTGATGACTTATTTACAATGGTAAAGAACATTGCTTTTCCGCCGCAGAACGGGCATGGTTTAAGTTCTTCATTCATTCTTCGTTTTCCTTCCATTTCTCACATGTATCATCCAGTCCACGGAAATCTGCACAGTGTTCACTGTCTCCATTGCAACAAACGCCCTCACTTTCTGCCCGAAGCCATTGTTCCACATCTGTAACAGAACACATTGCAACACCGCCCTCAATGGTCTTTACGCTACCCTGCTCATATGTTTCGATTGAGCAAAGGAAATCTAAAAGTTCATCATCCGTCATGCTCCTGATCCGGTCTGCATTGGTCTGTGGTTTCTTCTGATCTCTAAGAAACGCCCCAATTACAGGCATATCCCTGTCTGCAAAAGAGAGATGTTCACTACTTTTCCCGGAATAGATAATCAGCGGATTCGGTCTTCCGGCTTTCCTGGCTCTTAATACCTCATAAGGATTGTTGGAAAGCTGAAGCAATTCCAATCCATCCTTAACCATCCATTTCTTTAGATCTTCCAACTTACTGATATGTAACACATTTCTTTTTGCCATTATTTTCCCTCACTCTCTATACGGTTCCGGCAGTGGCATCCACGCAATCACTATCAACTCTTCCTCAAGGCACGTTTCCGTGTCATCCCCTACATAGAAGTTGCCACCCTCATCTTTATTTCCCTCATATCTGCCAACTACAGGCAAAGAGAAGTTTTCAAATGACAGCAATATGTATTCTCCGCTCTTCGGAAGTCTCTCACTTACCGGAATCCACTGCACAAACCCCGGCTTTCTCGCTACTGTTCTCATGCATTCAATCATTTCCCTGCTCCTTTCCGCACCGTAGCTGATACGGCACCTCTCTGAATCTCTTAAGCGCGTCGCCGCTATCGTTGCGCGTTTTTTCTTTCATACCTTTATCTCACTTTCACATCAGTGTCATTTCTGCGAATTTTAAAATCCAACCCACACTCTTCTTTCAAGATCTGTATCTGATCTTCCCATGTAGCATAATCATCCATGATGCATTCTGCCTTTTTATTGAAGCGATCAACAAATCTCTGTATGCGGCTTTTACCAAAGTCAAACTCATCGTGCAAAACCATTGCAGACAAAATCGTTACCGTGTCTATGGTATTTAATTTAATCTTGCTGACGCATTCATCTATTGCATTCTTTGGTAGCGCAAGTGGTAATTTTATTGCGCCGCGAAATCGGCACTCTTCTTCCAGAGAGTCAATTCCATTCTCCTTTGCAATTCGCAGAGCATATGCCATTCCCTCTCGCCTAAGTTCTTCATCTTTATTTCTCATGAATCAGTTCTCCTTTCTTTTCATCTCAATCGAATCGAGTTCCAAAAAGGACTGTGCATATATCTTTGAATTCATTTTCACGATCAGAAATTTGACCACCCAATTCATCGAGCCTATTAAGTAATGCTTTCTGGTATTCTTTTTCTGTAAAATCCGTATTGCGTTTTCTTCCCCTTGTTCTTATTGGAAGTTTTACATTTTCTCCGTTTTCCAATAAAATCCCAATAATTTTGTGCCTTGGGACGTCGTTTAGTTCCGCAAGAATCTCCAACTGTTCACCTTTATGCTTTGCATGTCGGTACCTGTTGCAAATTTCGTATTCGCCCATTTCCATCATTTCTTATCACGCCCTTCCCTAACATTTGTTTCCACCAAAGTTTTTTCTAATTCATCATAGTCATAAGATCTCTGATGAAAGTTATTAAATTTGTTTTTTGATCTTGGGTTACTCTCTTTTTCCTGCTTCTCCCAACTCCTTAATGCGGCTTTCCAGTCGGTTATTATTTCTCCATTACGTTTCCAACCTATTGATTTGTAGTAATCAATAAATGATTCTGCGCTAACACCATTCTTCCTCTTACGGCAATAATCAGCCACTTCCGCCAATGACGGTATGCACGCTTCCACTTCTTTCCCCGGCGAGCTTCCTGCGCTCCTTATTGCATTCACTCCAGAAAAATTTTTTGAAGCATCGAATGTGTATGCGCCATTTCTTTTCGTATAAAGCATTGATTTTTCTTCTGCATAATTGGTTGGCTTATAACGGTCTTTTTGAATGCAGTTATGTAATTTCCAATGTTTTATGACAATAACATTAGATCCTGGAAAAGTAAGAACATAATGTTTGTCAATGAGAATTTGCAAGTCTTCCTTTGAAGCCTGGCACTCTCTTACTGTTTTATTGGCGCAGTCAACAAAACCGTCGTCATCTGCCCGTATGCATAAATGAAAAAACAACCCCTGCGCTGTGAGCGGCATGTCAAGAAAAGCATCTGACGTCACTAAATCTATACGAAACATCCGCTTACTTGCCATAATATCTCCTTCAAGTTCCAAAAAATTATCACTTTTCTGTTTTCAAAAGCTCAATGACACGCGATCCTGCATCTTCCGGTCTGCAAAAAACAAATTCCACGCCGTACTTAAGCTGCATTGTCAGCATTGCTTTTCCAAGGACTTTCCCGCTTGTTGGCGGTGCCTTTGGAAGCGGTACATTCAACCACTTTCCAATACCGTGCATGTATTTTATCTTGTTGTATCTCTCAAGCCTTGGATTGTGCCAATGAAAAACGTCTTCAACAGTTTTTATTCCATCCATGTTCTCAACCAAAACATACAGTGCTATATTGTTGTTCTGCGCCAAAATACACTCGTCTCGGAACCTTGGATGCTGTTTCCCGCAGACGTTTCCCGTAATCTCCTGCATGTCCTTCTTGGTATCTACGGCAACCTTGTAGCTTCCAATAAAGTCCATCTTCTTAACTTCCATCTTTCTTGCTGACTTTCGTCTTATAACGTCAAGAACGGTTCCTTCCGCGATAACATAATCTCCAACTGGAAGAGGTGCTCGCAGCACCTCTATGTCATTACGATCAAAATAGCGATTCTTAAGTATGTGCTGACCCTCTTTCTGACCTTTGTCCTCGATCAATAACATACATATCTCCCTTCTTACTGTATTGGCTTATCCAGATCAGTTTTTAGGTAAAAGGCAACTCTTCCTCAATTCCATCTGGAATAGTCATAAAACCATCCGAATCTGTCATGGGCTGCGGTTTGTAACTTCCGTTGTCCTGCGAAGCCTGTTTGCTCTCTGCAAATTCACAGCTTTCGATCAAACACTCATTGGTGTACACCTTATTGCCATCTTTGTTGGTGTAACTTCCGGTCTGCCAGCTTCCTTCAATTACAAGCTTTGTTCCCTTTTTGCAATATTTTTCAAGGAACTCTGCTCTTTTACCAAACGCAAGGCAGTTGATAAAATCCGCCGTTGGCTGTCCGTCCTGCTTGAATTTCCGGTCAACCGCCAGAGTAATTCTACCGATAGCTGTTGACTTCTCTCCCTGCGACCATCTTACTTCCGGATCTCTGGTGCATCTTCCCATTAAAAGCACTTTATTCATTCACTTATTCCTCGCTTCCTTAAAACGGGTAAAGGTTCATATCAACCTCTAATCCACGTTCCGCCACGTAAACATCTGATCCATATTTAACTGTTTCTTCTGTCTTTTGTTTGAATAGTGCGGGATCTCCGCTTTTATCTGATAAGTGAATTAGAGCGACATTTCGCAATGCCGGATTATCGTTAGTAGAAATAAAGTCAAGTGCCGTATCAAGGCTCATGTGACCTCGTAGGCGGTGTTCATAGTTTGGCTCGTCCAGATTAACAAACTGCATATCATAGTTGGCTTCACAAAGAATGTGATTTACCATCTGGTTTGAAAAATTATACTTGCAATATTCCAGATCTGTAAGAAATAGCAATTTTCCCATCTCTTCATGCTTGATTAAATAGCCATAGCACTCAATTTCTGTGTCATGCGGCACATTAAACGGTACTACTGTAAAACTGCCGATTTGACACGATTTGTTAGGCGAGAGAGCTATTGTACGCTCTCCAGTAATAACTTCAAGTGCGGTCTGCGTTTCAAACGCTGTGTAAACCGGGATGCCAGATTGCATAAAGTCTTTTATGTATCGTGCATGATCTCCGTGTTCGTGGCTCACAATACATCCAACAACATCAGAGACTTTCCAATCAATCATTTTCTTAAAGTCCATGAATTTACATCCGGCTTCGATTGCAAGGATTTCTCCATTGTCGGCAATTAAGGCGTATGAGTTACCGGACGAGCCGGAACCTAAAACTTTAAGTTTCATCTCTTCACCCTTTCCGGATTCACTTTTCTTGCACATTCTTCACAAATGAACATATTCTTGTGATTCCTGATTAAGGCAAGATATGGATAATCCGTAGATTCAAACTTTTTCTTGCATGAAAAACACTTATCAAGTCCACCAGATTTCATTCCAATCATTTCTCTTTTTAAGATTGTATCTCCAACAGACATTTCCCATTTCGCACAATCAAATATGTCATATGTCTTGGTTGTAGTTCTGTTAATTTTCATGTAAAAAACTCCTTTCTTACATCAACAATACCTTGTGTCTGCTTTATCAACTTTCGGTTACGCTTTGCTCTCTGTTCATTGTCACAGATAAATTGCTTGCAAATTTCCGGTCGAACCGGATAGATTCTGCATTTCTCGCAACTCTTATCCGTATCAAGAAAAGGACATGTCATATCATACGGTTTTTTCACAGTAGGAAGCAGGTGCTTACATTCTTTGATATGGTTCTTACGGACATATCTGTGAATAGCAGCTACCTCTTTTCTGCTCATTGGTAAAAGGTTGGAACAGCAATTACCGCATTGACTGCATCTCCCATCTTTGCAGAAGTTATAAATATTATCTTTCATACCTTTCTGAACTGACTCTAAAAATGAAATAACTTCCATAGGCTACTCCAATTCTTCCTCTGCCGGGAGCTGAAATACTTTCATGTAATTCTGGCTTGCATATTTTTGATATTCTTCTCTAAGCATTTCCATAGCTTTCTTTGCTTTTTCTTCCGTGGAGTATTTAGCAATAACAATGTCACTGCCAAGATCATCTATCCCTGTAAGGTTCTTGTTCAAAAAATAGATTTCTCCATTAAACCTCTGAATAACTACTTGCTCATACGGAATATCCAATGTGCCGTCCTGTGATATAACTCTCATGCACCCACCTCTAATCTTTCATAAAGTCCGGTACGTTCTCGTCATTCTCAACGACTTCTCCGGCTACTTTTTCTGGCTGTGATTCAACTACTTCGCTCCCGGTCTCAATAGCTTCGGATTCAGCTACGATAAATGGCTCTGAATTGGCATTTTCCGCAATTTCCTCCTGCGTCTGCTGATAAGTTTCATCCATCTGCATAAGAGACTGTTTCGCAATAGCATTAAGGTCTTTTGGGTGCTTTTTGATTGCATTGTTACGCATCTTACGAACAATCATGGATTCCGATGTATCAAGCCATGCGGCACTCATGTATGGTCTTGCGACTTCACAGGCAAGCATATCTTCAATAGTCTTACAGTCTAAAAGTGCTTTCAGAATTTCATTTTTCTTTTCTGCGATAGCTTTCTTTTCTTCATCCGTAGCATCATATCTCGTTCTAGGTACAACCTTTCCACTCTTATCTTTTTTTGTTCCAAGTAAACCGAAAGTCTCATTCATCAGATTATTACGAACATGTGCGAAAAGATTTCCTTTTACGCTTTCACGCTCTGCGATCATGTACTCGATTTTTCCATCATTCATTTCAACAGGATAAACAACACGGATTACTTTCTGTGACAATCCTTTTTCTTCCCACTCCGGCGGCGTAACTTCAACACCTCTGTGCTTCGGATATGTAAATTCATCCCCTTCTTTCACAAGCCATACTGGATATACCTTTTTAACATCAACACCAAAGTTGCGAAGAAGCGCATCGTTTCCGTCTCCCTCGATTCCCATTTCTACTTCCTTGTACCAGTTTCCATTTGCATCCTGTTTACTTCTCAACTGGAAATAACACTCTCTTGGTACAGCATTTGCATTAAGCTTAAGGCTTGATACCTGTCCAATAACCTGTCTTAAATTAGAACCATTCAAGTTGCTCATAGCGGCTTTATTTGATGTAACAAGGTTATAAATCGCACTCATAGATGCCATAACGCACTGCTTGGAATAATCATCAAACACAAGTCCATGCTCCGCAAAGTCACGCTCCATAAGTCCTGTGTACTGGTTCGCATAATAAGAAAGCTGTGTATTCATTTCCTGTTTTCCCTGTGCCGCTACTTCCTGTTTCTTTGCTTCTGCCATACTTACTTGTCCTCGCTTTCTCCGGCATCTACCGGCTCTTCATACTTTTTCACAACCGCCACCTTATCAGCGCCGTAGGTTTCCACCCATGCCATATCCACGGTTTCATCAGTAACCGTCAGCTTTGCGCCTTTGGCATTTAAAACCATGTCTCCGGCTTTTACATCGTCTGATGTAGCAAATATATATGACCGGCTCTGGTTTGGATATTTTGCTTTTATGTAATTCATTCTGATACCTCCGCAATCTCTCCATTTTCAATCGTATACCAAGTATTCGGCTTGATATTTTCCCCATCAACCTGCACCATTTTTGCACCGTTAAGAACCCATGCACTCTGGTTATTTCTGTCATATTCTGTATCATCTTCTGAACCAGTGTATTCCCAGTCTGCAAAAACAAGAAATGCCCCAAGAACGCCCTTGGCTTTTGATTTGTAACCCCAAGCAACAGCTACTGCATCCTTGTCTTCTGCCGAGGATGCTCCACAGTATCCGGTTGCCGAGGATGCTCCACAGGTGCCGGTTGCCGAGGATGCTCCATAGGTGCCGGTTGCCGAGGATGCTCCCTTGTATCCGGTTGCCGAGGATGCTCCATGCTTTTCATAGCTTTCAGCGTCCTTTTTTACACGTTTTACTGTATATTCGATTGCAGCTTTAACAAGACCCGCAATGCTAATTTCTGCTCCGATCTTAATTTTTGTAGATGCTACCTTAGTATCATCATTATGTTTCTGGATTTCTCCGCTCTGCTCTACCTCGTGGTATACGCTTTCATTTGGATAATAATAATTCAAGCAATCAAGCGGATACTCGCAAGCGTGAAATCCATGATCGCAAACTTCTACGATTTCTTCCTCATACTCTTTTCCTTCTTCGTACTGAAAGCCACGACAAGTCATATTTTTGTTAAATCCTTTGTAAGATTTGATAACTTCTCCCATTTAAACACCCTCCACTTTCAACTGCTTGTCCGCTGATACACTCAAAAGGATTAACTGTGCATCCATATCCGGCACATTGAAATCATTTAAGCTCTCTGCGTTATCCACAAAAATCGGCACGATAACGCCATATAACTCGCTAAGAGAACGGATAATATCAAGTCCGGCTACAATTCTATGACCGCTATTCAAAGTCGAATACGGCACTCCATTTACGGTGCACTCACAGCAATCTTTCATACCGCCATTTAACTGCATTTCAAAGAGTTTGAAATTAACTGTCTTAAAATGGCTGTTGATGGATTCAGAAACCTTGTTGAGTTTGAAACGAATGAACTCTTCCAACAGGTAAAGAATCTGTTCCTGATCCGCAACCTTCTGCCCGATTTCTTTCTGTTCTTCCTGCAACTGCCATATACGTTCATCAATCTCAACATTCATGGATGCCTTTGCAATAGTGCTGTTTACTTCATCAAGATGTGCCTGCAACTCTTCTTTTTCAGATTTTAAGGTTTCAACTGCTGCATCCTCTCCATTAGCTTTCAGATTTTCGATTTCTACCAGAACTTCATCGTGTCTGGCTTTCATCTTCACATACTCTTCATTCTGCGAATAATCGGCAATTTCCGGAATCGATGATAACTGCTGGCAAATTTTTTCTTTTTTTGCAATATCTTCCTGCTCCTGTTCCTTTAAGGACTTTATTTCTTCCTTTACTTTGGCATTTTCATCCCTTAATTTTGTGATAAGATTTTTTCTCTCTGTGCCAATATCAACCAATCTGTTCAGTGCTGTTCTCTTTTCTGTGTCAAATCTGATCTTTTCTGATTTTAACTTTTCTTCTGCATCCGCCTTGGCTTTTCGCTTTCTGCTTTCAAAATCAGCCTTTAACTGCTCGATTTTATCTTCCGGCAACTTCTGACCACACAATGAGCAAACGGTGCTGTTTTCATCAAATACCCACTCGGATTCATCAAACAGATATGGGAATTCATCAAAAGCCTTTGCTGTTTCTGCGTTGTACTCCTCTCCAAGCCTTTTCCGCTCTGAATCAGCATTGGAAATAACCGTCTCGTTTTCTGAAACCCGTCTCTCTTTCAAAGCAATAGTATCTGCAAATCGCTTTATCTCGTTTTGCAAATCGCGTAATTCTGCTTCGATCTCGCTTCTTCTGTTTGTCAGATCCCGGTTCATGATCTGCATAATGCCAGACATATCAAACTGCAGCTGCATTTCTTCACGCCCTAACTCCATCATTACTCCGTCAGAATCTTTGATCTTCGCATCAATATCTGCAATTTTGGTTTCCAAGTCTGTTTTCGCAAGTTCCTGTTCTGCAACATCGATGTCAACCTTGGATTTCATGGCTTCGTCAATTCGTACTGGAATCTCTGCCTGCTTCTTCTTCCACTCGTTCAATGCTTTGGAGAATTTTGCTCTAATATCATCCGTAGACGGTGCTTTTTCCAATTCTGAAAGCAATGGTGCATACTTTGCGTCCGTCTGTGCCAACTCTACATCTGAAACCTCTGAAACAAGTTTCATCAGAATATCTCTCTGGTCTTTCCATTTCAAAGAAGAAAAATACTGCGGATTAGTCAGCATTTTGAACATTTCCTCGCTCTGTGCCAATTCCGAAACATAAGCCTTGAAATCCGCTTCACTCTTCGGATAGCCGTCAATCTCAAACGAATTAACATTCCCCTGCAATACTGCCATATCGGTTCCACGCTTCTTAACCCAGTTCTGTTTCTGTGTCTTGGAAAGTTCAACTTCCTTTCCATCTACATCCAGAATGGAAGACACCTTGATTTCCACGTTATCAATGCGGTTTCCGTCCTTATCCAACGGTCGAACATTGAATTTTTCCTCTCCGGAACTGTTCTTGTTGAAAAGCAGCCATGTAAACGCATCAAAGATCGTTGTCTTTCCTACGGCATTCTGCCCGCTGATCTTCGTTTTCACAGAGAAATTCACGTCAAGCATATTGATGCCCTTGAAGTTCTCGATGTGAATACTCTTAATTGTTATTTTCATTTTTCCCCTCCTCAATCACATCACATTTGCTTACGGAAACCTCATAAGCCACTTTCTTCTCAAACTCCGTGTCAGAAATCTTCTTGTCGTATTCTCGGCTCTGGATTCTGCCAATCAACTTAACACGGGTCCCGATTTTAAATCCGCCTGCAAATCTTGCATTTCTTCCCCAGGCAATGCACGGAATGTAATCAGATTTCCCATAATCTCTGTTTACTGCAATCAGCATGTCTGTGATCTCGCGGTCAAGTGGTGTCTCTCTGTAATTCGGCTCTTTGCAAACATATCCATTGATCGTAATGCAATTCTTGTCAATATTCGCATCTTTTGAGTCAATCGCCTCGATGTCACAAACAAACACGGATAAGATCAACCGGCGTCTGGTACCTTCCTGTTTGTTGAATGATCGATAACTTCCAGAAACCCTTACCGCCATTCCTGAATATCTGTCCTCCATGTCAAACAGTCTTTCTGAAATGGTTAATGGGATCTCGTCTACGGCGCCACTCTTTCTTTTTACTCCAAGAGACATTTTGTAAAAATTCTCTCCGTATGATTCATACATAAACTCCGGCTCTGAAATAATCACGCCTGCCAGTTCCACTTTGTTGTTTTCCATTGTTTCTTTATTCATATTTGAAATTCTCCTCGTATTATAATGTAGTAGTGTTTATAGACCCTCTCCAAAGTCTGATTCCGTTTCTTCATGAAGTCTTTCAAGTTCAACCGTCCTGTTCATTATGCTTTTGGCATATTCAGTGCGATTCTCGTATGTTCTGGTCAACGCATCTGATTTTCCGCTATAGATCATAAGAACTGTACTCATGTCTCCCTCATATTTTTCAAACAACTCCGCCAAATAATCGCATCCAACGAGAATATTCCCATACGGATCATAGAGATCTTCTACTCCAAGACGTTCCATCCGGTCTCTGTGATATTTTTCATAAATTTGCATGAGACCTTTGCATCCACCATTCTCCACATCGGCTTGTCCACTGCTTTCATGCTCGATGATTGCCATTACCATTTCCGGGCAAATATGATATTCGTTTGAAATCTCTTTTATATAAGGAAGGTACTCATTTGAAATCCATGTATCGCTCGGTTCCGTTGCTGTCGTATGTAATGTAGGTAATACCATCGTCAGTGTCATCACCATCAACATAATAATCATGATCTTCGACAATCTCTTCCGCATCCTGCCATCCTCCTTCAATTCTTGATCCGGCATACAATAAAAGTAAGCTGATTATAGTCGGTATCGCTACAATAGGATTTTCCGTTGCATCCGCACACATACAAAGAAAAAAAATCGCCGCGCCTACAAATTCAATCACCTTTGCCAACTTCTTCATACGCACTTCACTCCCGCCACTTATAAGAATCACTTTCAATTTCCTGCCCGTGCAAGGACACAAAATCTGTTATTACCGCAATAAATTCTGAATTGGTTGGCTTCCCCTTTTTCGGCGAAACTGTATAACCAAAAATTTCATTGATCGCATTCACATTTCCATTTATCCATGTGACCTCTATTAAGTTCCGGATCTTTCTTTCTACTTTGGATACGGTAGTTTCGTTCTCTTCTGCGATTTTTGCATAAATTTCCTTCATAACACATCTAAGCGCATCCCTGTCGTCCAGACATTTCTCTATCGCTCTAATTGTGTATGTGTATCCTTTGAGCGAATGGCTTGCGCCGATCTGATCTAATGTTTTTCTTAAAGCAATATTCGTTTGTTTATCCATGAATTCCTCCTGTTAATCTTTCCAATTCCATATTTTTGTTGGAAACTACCAGTTTGCCAGGCTATTCTTCATCAGCGCAACCTCTTTCCAAGAACTTGTTGACGAAGTATATCTGACCTTTACCGGTTACCTTGGTTGTCCGAGTGATCCTTACTGATCCATCCGGATTCTGCACGTTGCTTTCCTTTACCTCGAATAACCCCTGTTCAACATATCTCTGCTGCGGCATATTCTTTGATGAACCGTTTTTAATAAGGAAGTTATTCTCACGCAACCACTCAAACAACCGCTTCTGCCCTATCTGATAGCCGTTCTGGCAGATCAGCTTTGCCAAGTCTCCGATAAGAATTGATGTGTGACTTGTTGCCACTGCATCGGCAAAGATTTCTTTCGGTTTCATCCTCTGATTTTCAGCAATCAGACTGGTGTTGATTTCCTTAAGGCTGTTGATTTTCTCATCAGCCATCTTTAACGCTCTGGCAAATACCTGCTCTGGTGTGTTCCACGCCTTTTCCAAGTCGATGAGGTACTGGCGAATTTCTTTTCCTTTTTCCGTTCTCTGCAACATACAAATCTGTTTTGCCATATCAACAGAAATATCAATATCGTCTACCTCTCGCTGAACATCTCTGGTTCCCTCGATTTGAACCCGTACTTTTTTGTTCGGGGTTGAAAAATCTATGCCCTGTACGAATCCATACCCAGAATATCTTTCAAACCATTTACTAAAACGTTCTGTACCTTTAACTCCGTCTTCTTTCGATAATAAATCGTATAAATCTCTTGCCGATACTGTCTGTGTATCAAAATTTACCTTCACTAATTCGTCCGTTTTCCTCAACTCCTTTCTGTGTTATAATTCCCTTATCATCAAATAAGGGAGGTGTAATTTTGAACGATGAATATGTATCTGCCTACGCTATTGCTAAAATCTGTGGATATAACGGTTCTTTCAATGATTTCAAAATCAAGTACGACCAATACTGCAAAGAAATCAATGAAGAAATTTCGGAAGAAGAACCAACTTTAGCAAAAGTATCTGCATCTACTAATCCTTTCCGTAGGCACAGCCCGTTCTAAAATATTTTGCTAACGGAGCAACGGCGTTGAGAACATTGATAGACAATCTAATGTTTGTCTCATCAATTTTCTTTTCGCCATTAAGAATTTTGCTGTAATCGTCCAAAACATTAAATGCGACATGCTGCGCCATTTCTTCAATGTCAATATATCTTCCGTCTTTACGCTCAACAATCGTTGCTTTTCCAGATGAATCCAAAACAGAATATCTTGATTTTTCCAATGTTTTTTACATCTCCTTTCTAGTAACTTCTTAAGTTACTTTCTTTGCAAAAAAAATATCCATTGGATTTTGGATGTGAAGGTTATCAATCATAACCTGAATTTCGTCGCTTCCAAAAACGCCCTTACTCATTCTCATATAAAATGTTTTTGGCGTAACTCCAATCATTTCCGCAACATCAGCCTGTGTTTTGCCATTTTCAGCAATAACGCCGCGAAGTTTGTTTGTATCAACCATCTGACTACTCCTTTCTAACTTCGTAACTTTTGAAGTTACTTTTATTATATTCCATTTTGGTAACTTGTCAAGTTATTTTTTTCTTGACGAGTAACTTTTTTGTGTTATAATAAAGTTACCAATAGGAAAGGAGGAAAACTCAAATGACAATCGGAGATAGGATAAAAAAGCAGAGAGAGCTTTTAGGTATTTCACAAGTAGAGCTTGCAGAGAAAATAAAAGTTTCAAAGCAAACACTATATAAATATGAAAACAACATTATTACTAATATTCCAAGTGATAAAATAGAAATTATTGGGAAAGTTCTTGAAGTTTCTCCATCTTATTTAATGGGTTGGGAAGATAATTTAGAAAACGCACCAGATATTCTTCCAGACCTTATGTCAGATAGTGAATTGCTGGATAACTTAAAAATGCTAATGAAACTTAGCAAAGAACATAGACAGACTATATTTGACAATATAACCTATTGGCATGAAAAAGAGGGGCACTAAATGCCCCACTTTTTTTTGAATGAAAGTATTGTGTTATATAAAAATTTCAAAAATCGCTCGTTGTCGCACTTAACGACCATTTCAGTTATTTTTTCCTTGTAAAACGCTGTTTCCTCATTGCACTCATTTTCCCCCATCTTATTCTCCTCCAATCTCTGCAACCGATAATGTTAATGTCATTATAGAACGTATGTTCTTTGCAGTCAACCCCACACAAAAAAATTACCATTATTTGCCAGTAACATTTGAGAGGGCAATGAATCGCCAAACATCGCCCTCTCTCCAGAACTTGAAGTGCCCTTATCGGACAATTTTATTTTACAAATTTTGCCAGCATTATTCAAATCATTTCGGTCGCAAGTTTCGACAGAAATCGTCTGATTTGTCACTTTGGGTCAACAAAAACGTCTAGGTTTTGAACAGATATAAAACACTGCTTATGCAGGCTTGTGCCAATTGAATAGCGTCAGAACATTTGTTTTCTTCGCATAATGATGCTTTAGCGCAGATAAATGAAGGTCTTGAATGGAAATATTTTAAAAATATTTCTGGAGCAGACACGACTTTTACTGATTTACCCGATTACAATGAGTTACAACTTAGTGTGCTATACAAAACCGACACTGCCATAAATGTATGGCAGATAAGAGCTCCGCAAAAGGCTTTGCCTGTAAATCTATCAGATGTGTACCAGTGCAAAGTGGGACATTATGCCACCGCTACCGAAAACGCAATGATCAATATCTATCTGACACAATCTAAAATAAAAGTAGCGCAAGCTTATGTTAATGGATTGGATGTGCACAATAGTATAGTCGTTGGGATATATTACAGGTAATGCTTTTATGGCAAGTTAATCCAGATAGCCGTGGTGCTGATTATTGATATTGCAGTGATCTGGATTAGACTAATATAGGTGCATCTGCGATGCACACTAATCCTGGTAATATGTAATATAAAAATCAATGATAGTATTTGCAAACACCTTTTCTGTGGCTGATTGCCGGATGGCGACATTTGCCCCTGAAGTATTATTGGTTGCATCAATAACAACATTTCGGGTTTTACCATGAATAGTATTGGATATGCTGACAATACCTCCATGTTTTGGGGTCGCAGGTGCGAACTCGGCTGGTAAATATGCCCATACATTACCAGTCGGAATGTCGACTGTGGCGATAGCAGAAAAGCAAATTGTTATAAGGCGACCATATGTAAAACAATCTGTTTGTCGTATGGTAATAGTATCATCTGTAGACGATTTTCTTACAGTAAAACGACTATACCTGTTTAACTTCGCTAAATCTTCGTTATGCGAAGAAATCGCCCCCGTCACCGTCCCACCACCTATAGAGGATATGTCGGTAGTCCCGAGCATCTTATACAAGTACCGCACATTTTTAAACATCTGTGACACCTTAGCAAAAAGCGAAGCGTGCTTTTCACCGCTTATCAGTGTAGCAACGCTTTTCCAAGCGCTTGCATCGACATCCGGCGTGTCACTGCTTGCAAAAGCAACGGTTGTATCTGATGCATCTCCATCTTCCGCAACTGCGCCGATCTGCTCTGGTGTAAGATTAACATTCCCCTGCCGGTAGGTTTTCTCCTTGTTCCCTTTGATCCCCGTCACGCCCGATCCCGCGGTAACGTCCCATTTTCCCTCTGATGTCCAGATGATGTTGTTACCCTTACCATAATAGATACCACCACCGTCATTGAACCGGTCATCTGAGGTAAAATCATCACTGACGTTGTACATCCATCCGTTTTCCATGCCGGATACCGGAAGATCCGCAAATTCTACCGTACCCATTGGTATAATGCCGTTAAGCCCCTGCGACACGCGCTTGACCTGCTCGTAATAATACTGTGCGTTATCCGTATCCTCTCCATCACGACTTCCAGTACCGCCAACGGCATAACTCTGTGCTTTGGTTGCACTCGCCGCCGCAGCTTCCGATTCACCTTTGATCTCCTCTGCCTTTTGTGTGGCGATTTCCGCTTTCTCCGCTGCGGTATCAGCTGACTTCCTAGCATCTGCCGCCGCATTCACCGCATCTACCCTTTTACTTTCTACCTCTGCAATCCACTGTTCTTCTGTGCCCTCATATCCGTGCTTTACAGCAAGTGCGTATGCAGATACCGGTCCCAGGTCTACTGTTTTACTCATAATAACGTTACCTCCAATCTTCCTGTATTTGTTAATCTGAAATCAGTTTCCAAGTTGTCCGTTTTGGAAAAAATCAAATGCCCCTTATCATTTATGTCAAAGTCAGCCCACCCGGCTGCTTCGGCTGCCTGTTCTGCTCTGTCTGCTGATACTTCTGCCCTGTCTGCGCATTCTTTCGCAATTGCTGCGCTTGTTTCAGCTCTTGCAGATTCCACCTTGATCTTTGCTAGGTAATTTGGTTCTAAGTGTTTCTCTTCAATACTCCCTTCTTTAACAATGGCTGACACCTTGCCATCCGTTCCAATGATAAAAGCCACTGTGTCCGTATCCAAAAACTCATACTGGGTAATCAGCGCCGATAAATCTATGTACTGCTTCGTGCCATCGATTAGTGTAAGGATGATCTGCTCCGTGGTCGGATCATATGTAAAATTGACTGCAATTTTCTCCATCTGCGTATCAATAGTAATAACTGATCCATTCTTTTTTGTGATTGTAATAATACCAGTTGACTCTTCAAAAGTTACATCAGCCACAAGAGTTGCTACTTCTGTTTTGGTTGCCTTGGTTGTGTCAAGCGTAATCACACGGTCGTCAATGGTATCTGTGGCACTGTCCAGCTTGTTGAGATTCGCTTCATTCAAAGGCGTTGCATCGCTCGGGTAATTCTCCCAGTTGATACGGTTATATGCTTTATTCATGATCCGCACTCTCCTTTTCATTCTTTTCTTTCGCCTTCTCCTGTTCGGCAATGATGTTCCTGTTTGCTTCCGTTTCTACCTGGTGTAAAATATCCTTAAGCACCAAATGTTTTACTTCAATTGGAACATCACTGCTTGCATTGATATAATTGATAATGTCATTTTCAAACTCACGGATTTTTGCATTGACCATTTTCTCATCCTACTTTCCTTTTTAATTCGTCTATATCCTCTTGCTGTAACTGTACCGTAGCTATCAAATCAGCAATCAACTCTGTTTTGTCAAGTGAATAATAGGTATTGCCATCCGAATCTGGATTCTCGGAGCAAATCGCCCAGTCTTCATTACCGACTGCGTTCAATACTTCCTGCGCAATCAGACCGTGTCGGTAATGTCCCGCGGCGTCATAGTTATAAATGAACCTGCACGGTCGCAGCGACTGTATAAGTGCAGCACTTTTTTCTCGGTCAAGGGATTCTATGCCATGCTTTAACCGCCGGTCGGAGTAACTTTCCCATCCATATGATGACAGCCCTGTTCCTGTTGCCAGAATCTTTGCAAAAGATCCTGTGTCTGTATCTTCTACGGATACTTGAGAATACTGAAATATTGCTTTTCTTGAATCAGCAATAGCGCTCATACCATCATTTCCCATGGTTACTTCCGTTCCTTCACGCTTCAAGACAATAAAGTTCTTTGCTTCGACCGCTTCAAGTTGAATGTAACCATCTGTCATCTCGACATTGCCTTTAAGTTCAAGCAAGTCCGCCCGAATTTTAACCCCCTCTGCTGACTGGTTGATTTCCGATATAACACTATCACGCGACACCTTTGATGTTATTCCTGCAGCATTGACCTGAATTGCGGCTGCAAGTTCCCCTTCTTTTTGATTTGCCCGGCTTACCTCCGCGGTAATACTTTCTGAATTCTGGGTTATACGAGATGATAACCCGTCAGTGGTATTCTTTACTTCCGACCGGATTTCTGTGGCTGTCTGTGTAATCTGTGACTGCAAACCCTTTTCCACGTCAACGATTGTCGATTTCGTCTCCTCAATTGAGCGTTCCAGAGTGTTGCTTTTTCCTTTCAGTTGCAATATGCTCCGCTGTATTCCGTTGACCTTACTTGTCCGGTACTCTTCCCCGTCCGCTTCCAGATCATCACGCAAAGCCTGTATGCCTTTCAGCGTGCGCTTTAGGATGTAAGTCTCGATCAGTTCATATTTTGTAGTCAACCGTACCGCATCTCCGACCTCAAGGCATGGATTTCCTTTGCAGTCAGCACTAAATGGTCTGTATATAATTCCTTTTATCTTTGATAACGTTTTTTCTCCAATTTTGTTTAATTCCTTTGTTCCCTTCCCATAAACAAGGAAATTTCCCTCGATCACATAAGTGTTTCCGCCATCACCTACAATTACTCCTATATCATTCTCTTTTTCACGAATTTGCAGTTTGTCAATCGTTCTGACAATATAATCTTCATATTGCGCTGAAATGTACTGGCTTTTACTTATGCTGGTGCTCTTTGGATTTCTAGGGTAAAGATCATCCGACGGGTAAAGATCATTCGCCGGATAAAGCCCCTGTATCTCTTGTGTTAAGTACACATAGCGAAACTTTCCATCGCGCCCGATATTTCCCATACAACCGTTAATTTCAAGTATACAAGACAAAACCTCTTTTCCGCTCATGGCTTCGCCTATCGTGCTTGTCTCTGCGGTATCTGAACTTCCGCCACTTGATGCTGTTACTTCCACAGTCTTTTCAATAATCATTTCATCGTTTACAAGAGATACTTTCTCCTGTTCCACGCCAAAATGATTAAAAAAGCTATCTCTGAATTGTTTGAGCGTTACCGTGCTATCTTTTTTTGGAAGTATCTGATTGTACCAATCAGTAACATCAGATGATAAAATATCATACAAAGCATCGTAAGCTACCACATCCCGGCACGTCCGATCTGCCGTAGGTGTGTCAGAATAAACCTTGTATCTTCCTATTTGGAATGGTTTATCTTTGTGACCATCAAGAGTCATCTTTGCAGTCAACCACTTGCCTTTCATTGGCAAGAATACATTGGACACCGTGAATTTAATCATCCCGGCTTCACATGCCCCGAATGTTAATTCAGATTCCGAACACAAGCTTTCTGTCAATTCAAATTTTTCTTGGTGCAGTTCGGTGTTTGTGATATTGATTTTTCCATCATCAGATACGATGTTTAACTGTTTGTCTACGCTGTCCTTTAAAAACAGGCTTGAATATTGGTAATCAACCATCGTATACACCCCCTATAAATGCAAGTCTTACAGAGTTGTAATGGATTTGACCGCCATACGTTCCGTATATCGTAGGCTGAAAATCTGCCATGTAACCATACTGTGTTACATAATCGTCATACTCCGGTATGTACGCCGTGATATAGCAGGCTCTTCCGGTTGCATTAGTAAACTGCTGACGTATTTTACTTATAATGGTATTAAATTCCGTGTTTGTAAGCATAGCCGGTGTTTCAAACTCAACTTTTAACGCCTTTAATTCCACGGCATTTCTATGTAGATATCCGTTAGCGTCCGTATAATCATCTAAGTCCTGCATATTGACATACGGGCTGTATGTCTCCGGTTTCATAAAAGACATTGGCACTGTGTAATTTCCAATCTTTAACAGCCATCCACTGTACGCCATGCGACCACCTCCAATCAAGTTGTCTTTTCAGATTTACAAATATGAACACCGTTATCATGACTTAAAAATAAGATTTCAGTTTTTCCGTCCGGCAGAATATCCGCCACGACGCAATTATTCGGATTTCCTATTGGTGTGCGACTTTCTGGGCTCTTGCTCCAGTCTATTGGTTTATATTTTTTCATGATTATTCTCCTAAAAATGAGTATAAAAATAGCACCTACCACCAATTTAATAGATGCTGCTTTTCTTTCTTTATCTATTTTGTGATTACTTCAATATTAGGCGCTTTAATCAAAATTTTCTCCGACGTGTGAGTTACTTCCGTGTTCCCATATGTAATCTTGATTTCCTGTTTTTCCATATATACCTCCTATTGAATTTAAAAATGAAAAGAAGCGCATCTCTGTGCTCCCTCTTATATACCCGCTTTCCCCAGCCTTTCCCAATCTGCATCCCTAGTACATTCATCCTTTTTCTTCAATAAGTTTTCGTTCTCTTTTTCCAGTTTTTCTATTTTTATTTCCAATTTCTTTTTCTCTTTTTTCAATGCAATATTCTCTTTTTCCAAATCGTCCGCACGAATAAGCGCGTTTGACTCCCGATTAAAAAGATCAGTATTGTGCGCCTTTAATGCATCTTTTTCTTTATTTAACTCTCTTATTTCCCATTTGTAATTCTTTTTATCTTGCGTCATCTTAATTTTCAATTCTTCTATCGTTTGATGTGCTTTATTCAACTTCTTTTTGCACTCATTTAGTTCTGATTCAGACTCCCTATTCTCCATCGTAATTCTCCACATATTAAATCCAAATTTATATGAAAGTGTAGCCACAATCATTACATATAATTTTATTTATTTCATATGTTTGATCTTTTCTCAAAATCTTTTCCTTTTTATTTACTAAAGTAAACGGTTTAAATGGATTTAGATTTGCAGTGTATCTTGTCTTTGTTTTGCCTGGTACAAATTTCTGCTCCGTATAATGAGAACAATTTTCGCTCCCACATCTTGGACAGTAAACCTCTTTTTTTTCTCCGAATAAAGTATATTTATATATACCATTAAATCCCGTGTTTTGAGATCTTTCAACAGAATTTCTTAAGAATAATTTTCCAACACCTGTAATCTCTGGCTCTTTTGGGCGTTCCCACCCTCTATCATTTTCGTTTTCTTGTTCGTATGATTTATAAAATTTACTTTTCCCCGCAGACATTTCATTGTTTTCGTGTTGTTTTAACGGAAAACCGCAATTGATACACATTTCTGCTTTGTCTGAAATTTCTTTTCCACATTCAGGACATTTAATCAACGCCATGTGTTACCCTCCCGCCACTTGTAATAAAATGATTCTACCACAAGTGGCGGTATTTGTCATTAGAAAATATATGCTTCTCTTCCAGTTCTGTTAAAATAATCTTTTGCATAATTGCGAGCACTTTTTCCGATCTGCTCTGATGTAATCCCAAATTCTTTTTCCAAAATTCCTTGAAGCAACTGATTTTGCTGTCTTAGCAATTCCATTTCCTGTTGCGCCGTACTGTACACTGCATCTCGAATACCTGTAATTTCCTGTCCACCGGCAACCGCTGTTTTCCCTCCAACAGTTCCCAGCATTTCTGCCCGTCCATTTTCTCCCGCCATAAACATACTGTACTGGCTTGGGAATCCTCCGGCGGCAAAAGTAGGAATTTTCCCGAGATTTATACTTCCGGCTCCAACAATCTGCTTTCCAGCAATGTTTACCGCATCCCACGAAAAAGAAAGCTTTGAGTTCATCCAGTTTGCAAATCCGTTCCATATGTGCTTTACAGCGGCTATAGCATTATTCCATGCATTTTTTAATCCATCTGAAATACCACTAAATGTCCACTTGTCTGTTGTAAACTTTGGAGCAACATCTTGATTCCACCACTTATAGAATCCGGTGTTTTCCCACCATCCAGTAAATTCCTCCCACTTTTTAGATAGACCTTTTCTTATGCTTTCTCCAAGATTTTTCCATGTATCTTCTGTAAACCATGGAGAAACTTTCTCGTTCCACCAAACGGCTATACCTGTGTCACTCCACCATGTAGAGAATTCCTCCCATTTAGTCGAAAGACCTTCTTTTATTCCGTTTCCTATTTCAAGCCAATGATCTTTAGTAAACCAAGGCAAAATATTTTCTTGAATGTATTCAGATGCTTCATTCCACTTTTCTTCTATTTTACCTTTTATTTCTCCTATTTCTGTCTGTATTGAAAGCTTTTTTTCTCCCCAATATTCTTTTACATCTTCCCACCATGAAGAAACATCCTCTAAAGTTGTTGTTAATTTATTGCGAACGGGTAGTTCAACATCTAATCCCCACCATTCTTTTACGTCGTCTTTAAACCCAGATATTTTTTCTTTCAAGTTTGGAAGAACAACTTCTGCTCTTAAGTCCACATTATCTAGTCCATTTATTTGTTTCCACTCATCTATCCATGCTTTTAAATCAAAGCTACTTGGAACTTTTAGGCTGTCTGGTACATTATTGTTAAAATCGTTTAGTGCCTTTTGGTATTCATCTAAAGATGCATAATCTTCTTTTTTCGGCATCTTAATGTTTAAGTCAACTCCGTCTGAATAACGATCAAGTATTCCTTTTTGACTCAAAATGCCCCCACCATATGCATTTATCCACTCAAACGGATTTATAAGCTGCTTTAAGCTTTCTTGCAAATATTGTAAAAATCCACCATCCTTATATGCTTTTACTAGATTTTCTGCATCTTTTTTTATACTGTCTTTTCCAATAGTAAAAGTTAACGCCCCAACTGCAACGGAAAGTGAAATCGGAACTACATAAGAAAGAATTGACTTTACTGACTCTTGTCCAAACGCCGCCACAAACTTCTCACTAATCAGTTTTCCTATCGTTTCCTTAAGAATTTTACCTGTAAGAATTTTACCTGCATACTTAAGTGCAAATGCTCCAATAATAAGAGATATTGTCTCAAGATCAATTTCACTCAAAAAATCCGTTACACCATCCCATACTTCTGACCACTTGATATTTCCAATTGCTGTTGTAATAGTGTCATATATTCCATGAACCCATGTATTGATTGTTCTACCAAGTGACGAAAAATCAAACGTTTCAAAGAAGCGATTCACTCCTGCGGCAATGGAATCTCCCAGATTTGTCCAGTCAAATTCTTCTCCAAATGACAAAGCTGTATAAATTGCTGTGTTCAGCGCACTTGCAATCGTCATGCCGACATCTCCGAACAATCTTGGTGTAATAAGCCCATTAAGGAAATCTGCCAGCCCTTTTCCAAAGTTTCTAGCCTTGGAATAAATTCTATCCCAGTCAATAGATTCCATGGCATCTGATAACGCATCGCTGATATATGCCCCAAGTTCACGCAAACTTCTGATCTGACTTTCATAGTCCTTGAAAATGGTATCTACCTGTACCAGCCCACCGGACGCACCACCTCCGGATGCACCACCACCGCCGGAACCACCAGAACCAGATCCGCTTGAATTATCCGGAGTGGTAATCAGATTCAATTCGTCAAAGGCTCTTAAGCCCTTATTCATCTTTTCAACGTTCTTCGCTGCCTGTCCTGTGCTGTCCGCTATATCAGCCGCGCTCCCTGCTGCATCAGACCAATCATCTGCCAAGCCACCGGCAGAAATCTCAAATTTCCATCCGAAGATTGATCCTAACGCATTGGTTACTGTCGTAGCAAAAGCAATAACTTTCTGCATGACTGCATTAAGAGTTCGCACAAACGGTTTAAAAGCGTTAATCAGTGCGCCACCGATAATAGCCGCAAGCTGTTCAAATGACTGCTTAAGGATTCTTACCTGGTTTGCCCATGTGTCTGATGTTCTCGCAAAGTCTCCTTGCGCCGCGGCTGTATTAGCCATAACATACTGATACCGGAGCATGGTCTTTTCTGCCTGCGTCATAGACGAAATGTCGGCATCTAGTCCTTGTTTCATAGCCCACTCTTTAAGAGTAGCCTGTGTGAGGTCAAGACCGTATTTTCTTAAAGGCTCTGTCTCTCCGGTAAATACTGCCTTCAGGTTTCTTGCAACGTCAGACTGTTCCATATCGTAGAAAGAAGCCATATCCGCAGTCAGCTTTGTAAGCTGTAGCGACATGTCAGCCATCTTTCCTTGTGAAAATCCCATGGCTGTACCCATAGCTTGGAATCGGCTTGCCACCTGTTTAGCGGTCAACTCTGACATGCCAAAATCCTGTATGGATGTTTTTGAAAAGTCCTGTATCAGCTTCTCATAATTGCCGAATGTGGTACGTACAACGTTCTCAACCTCTGTCAAAGAAGATGATATGTCGATAGCATCCTTGATCTTTGAAAAAGCACGAAACAACAGCCAGTATGATGCGTACAGCTTTCCCAACGCTGCAGCAAGGCTAAAGCTGTTACTCTTTGCCTTGTTCGCAGATCCACTAAAAATGTTCAAACTTTTTCCGAGAGATGTTGCTGCTCTACCGGATGATGCTCCTGTTTTTGCCAAATTGGCAAGTGCTTCTGTCATCCGGATGATGTTTGCGCTTACGTTAGGTGCTTTCGAAAGCGTCTCAAACAGGTATTTAAGGTTATCTGCAAGCAAAGGTATGTTGTTTACTGCCCTGCCGCTCGCAACGCTTCCTAACCTTGATATGGACGTCACAAGGCTACTCATGTTTGTCATATCAAATTTCAGTTCGCCGATTTTATTCATCTGGCGCACAAAATTCTGTAGTTGCGCTGATATTTGCGGCAAATTGGCTGTTGCCTGTGTAGAATTCGCCAATCCAAGTTTGCTAATGCTTTTAATCAGATTTGACAATCCTGTTGTATCAAAGTTAAGTGACCCTACGCTGTTCATTCCTTTGACAAAATAAGCAAGGTCATCCTTAATTTTAACTAGATTGCTTGTTCCTACAGTAGCCAACGTTCCGCCCATTTTAGACAGTGCCGCTGCCGTATTCATAATTCCACTTGCATCAATCGTTTTTGTATCTTTCATTCCTGCCGCAAGATTTTTCATTGCCGCAGATATACCATAGAAAGATGATGTGTCTACATTTGAGAATTTGCTTAATGCTGTGGCAAGTGATGTAATTTCTTTTGATTTTGCGCCTTTAAACCCTGTTGCCGCGTCAGACATGCTTCTAATTCCAGATGCTATGTTTGAAAGTTTACTGGTATCAAATGATAGACTTTTCCCAAGACTATCCAAACTTGATGCAAGTTTATCAATTGAATCACTCGCTTTTGCAGAATCAGCCTTAATTTTTATCTGTAATTCATCAATATCTGCCATGACCGCACCAACTTTCTACGCATAATAAAAAGACGGTAGGCTGTGACACCTTACCGTCCTTGATTTTTTACTGAATCAAAATTTTCTGCCCTACATAAATTTTGTTTGGGTTCTTGATCCCGTTATCTTTCTGCAATTTTGCAACCGTTACATTGTTTTCTTTTGCGATCTTTGAAAGCGTATCTCCGCGTCGTACCGTATACGTTATCTTTTTATCTTTAGACTGCACAGAAGCATCCGTTGATCGAATATCTCCATCGTTGCACCAGCCTACCGCAACTCCATTCTTTGAAAAGCAATATGGATTGTGCGTGCCCGCCTTGATTCGTGTAATCGTTCCGGAAGCATACTTGATGATCGCATCTCCAATACCAGCCGTGGAAGATTTGTAGTAAGAAGAAACCGTGATTTCCTCTCCAACCTTATGAAGTGTATTTTCTGGCTCCGGCATAACATTTACCGTGTCTACCGCTACATACAGTTCATTCAGATCGACGCATCCGGAAACACCAGCTACAAATCCCTTTGAACTGTACTGCCATCCGTAAAGTTCATGAAGAATATCAGGCTTCTTGTCTTCCGGTGCGTCCGCCGTAATCATCATAGGCGTACTGGACGGGTATCTTGCAACCCAAAACGGGCAATCAATATGCTCAAGATATGGCTTGATATAGCTGTTGTAAAAAGACAGACCCGTGTATACACCAAATTTGCACCCTGCGGCTTCAATGATCTTCTGATATTCATTGATAATAGAGACAATCTTATCGCCAATATTCTGCTGGCACTTATCCTCTACATCCAGCCACACCATCACATTTCTTCCGGCAAGAACTTCGATCACTCTTTGCGCATCGGTCTGTGCCTTTTCTGCGTTAGTTGCGTAGCTGTAATTGTATACACCCTGCACTGGAACGCCAGCTTCTGTTGCTCCTGTCCAGTTTGCTTCAAAATACTTGTCCGGCTGCAAATCTTTTCGGATTACTTTCAAAATGGCAAATTCAACGCCGTTCTCTGCTACTTTTGACCAGTTAATATTTCCATTGTACCCGGAAACATCAATACCTTTAATTTTCATGTGGCACCTCTTCTTTCTTTGGGTGGCTCAACTCATAATTTGATTGCATAATTTTGAGTTTTGCCACAAATAATTCTCTTTGTTTCTGAATTTCCTCTTCTGTCATTTCAGAATCGTTTAACAAACTATGCTCTGTGATAGGCTTGTCTACATACTTTGATTTAGCTTTTTTACCAGCAAGACAATGTTCTACTGCCACCGATACCGCTGACAATCCATATGTTCCAAACCACATCCACATATCATTGTCTTTTTGCTTCTTCTCTAAGTTGTAAACGTCTGCATATGGCTTTAAATCAGCCGGACAAGACGTGTCTATGTCATGCACAGTAAATCCGTACCCCTTTGTAACTAAAAGCCAAAACGGGCGGATTTCCGCGCAATACGTTTCCCATGTAAGCTCTCTCTGTTCTTCTACTTTTTCCTCGGAGTTTTCTTCTCCGCTTCTTTCTGCTCTGCTTTGAGCAGTTTTGATAAAAAACCGTTTTCAAGTAACTCTGTTAAAAGTGCATTGTAAAGTTCCTGAACATCTGCATCTTCTCCGTCAAAGTAATCATCCAGCATGGCATATACTTTTCCAAGCTGCTGTTCCTTTTCTTCTTCATTGTCCGGGTTATAGCCAAGCTCTTCTTTATGGAACTTCTGCGCTCCAACAAGAATTAACTCTGGCAAAAATAAAAGGATTTCGTCAACCGCTTCCATATCTTCCATCTGGTTTAATTTTGCTACTTTCTTGATAATTCCGCTTTTCACGGTTGCTTCATATCCAAACTTAATCTGTAATTCTTTCTCTCCAAATTTTAATTTTGTCATATTCTTTTCCTTTCTCCCTTTTTATAGGGAAAGGGCAGTCCGAAGACCGCCCTATTCTTTTAAACTGTTCCCTCAAGTTCCGATTCGGTTGTCTGATTATCGTCAGCCGATTCAACCGAACTATTCGACTGACGTGTTATTCCCCCGGTGTAAACGCCACAGCCGTGTCCATTCCCTTGTATTCCTCAATGGTAAGGTTCATTTCAACCGTCAAAAGCTCATTCTGACCAATCTCCGGCTGCGGTATCTGCTCCGGTGGCTGCGCAACCACAAAAAACGCATCTGTGAATCCAGGAATAATGGTTTCAAACCACATTCTTTTCCCATCGGTAAGCGCTTTGTACGCCGTGATAAGTGCTTCCCACTCTTCTTTTGTGGCATCTGTGAGGTTTACCGTGATAGGGAATGAACCGCCTGTATCTGCGCGCCCCTTTACATACCTGGTAATTGCATCCTCTAAAGCGGACGCGTCGATCTGTTCCGGCTCAATGTTAATACCGCCAATCGAGTTAATTCTTGTGAGTTGTTTAAACGATGTAGGCTTTGTTCCGGCTGTCGCTTCTGTGCCATAGCCAAACGTAATTCCTAACGTAGACAATCCTGCTGCTGCCATTTTTACCTCTCTTTCTACCGCCAAATAATGCGGTTATCGGGCGCATCTCTTTGCGCCCGGTGCATAAAAAATAGAGCCTTTCGGCTCTTTTACATCAATCTGTCGTTTGCTCCGATTATCCTCCGGAACCTTGCAACGCTTCTAAATTTTTTCTCGCTGTCGTTTTTAAACTCCGGCATTGCTGTAATTTGAAATCGCATCTGCTTAAAGGCATCAGCTAAAATAGCCATAATCCCTTTTGCATCGCTTTGCTTTGTGTTTGTAATGACGTCAACCTGTATTGTTTCCTGCACCGCATTTACGGATGTGCCATCTAAATCTGCCCCACGTTCAAGCCCCGGCATCTCATGGATGTAAATAGTCGGGAAAACAGGGTCTTTATCCAGGTTCTTTTCAACCGTTGTAAATGCAGTGTCAAAATTCATGCTTTTGTATTTCTTCTTGAGTTTTGGTTTGGCTATCGTTACAACATTGGAGAAAATGTTTGTTTCAAGATCAAATACCCACTGGTTGTCTGCCATTATTTAACCACCTCATATGTTTTCTTGAAAATATCCGGCTTGCATGGATATAATTCTCCACTTACACCGCGGATAATATAATCTCCAACAGTAACATGATGGTTTCCTTCAAGCGTCTTAATGTAAAGTTCGCATGGCGGCGCGTCTTCTGAAATCGGATTCTGGTAAAACAAAACGCCTTTTTCAAATGCTTCTGACGCCCATTTCGGCACGTACCAATTACCGTCTTTATCCTTTAAATCACCGTCATACTGAAATGCTTCAATTACTACCGGTTTTTTCCTGTACTTCATTATCCAAACACCTCCTTCGCTGTCTGTGTAACAATCTGCCGCAACTCATTTGCGGTCAGATACATAAATGGTCGGCTTGGCATTCCCTCTGTAAACCACAAATCGCCATTGTCGTCCTGATAAAACCATCCATATCTTCCATCTGAAATCTGATGGATAGTTTTTCCACTTGCGTACTGCCACGAAACACCCTCCGGCAGTTTCCCAGGATAAGGACTTTGCTGTCCCACAATTCCGGTTCCAAACTCAACAAATGCGGCATGGTCTGTACCGGCTATTACCGCCCATATCCCGCCGCCCTTAGTGCTTCCTTCATATTCCGCGTGAACACTAGAAATGAGTTCCGATGTAAATATTGCGTCAAGGTCAGCAATTTGCACTCTGGCAATCTCTACGCCCTTTTCCGCGAGTTTTTCTGCCAATAGCTGGCACTTATATGTCAAGCTGTTTTGATAGGCTCTAAGCTCTCGTATGGCGTTCTGAACAGACTTTTCAGACAGGCTTATTGTGATTACTTTCTTTCCCATTCAGCACCTACTTCACATTTTTTTGCAATAAGAACAAATCAACCGTCAATCCCTCGTCTGCGACACCTTTTACGATGTAATCAGCCGAATTTTCGTCAACGATTGTATTCTCTTCATCTTTGTACCTTACATCTGACCGTTTCCATACCAAAGAGCCGACGCTCAATGGAAGTTTCCCTTTGTCCTCGACAATCTGAACAAAGTTTGTTGAATTGTCAACGCCAAACTCTTTTATAAGTGCTTCACTCAACTTATTGCTGATTGAAGAATAAAAAACCACAGGCTTTTCATAACCTGTTGTATACTCTCCGGTTGTTTTCGGTATTTTGTTTCCATCCTCATCAAGGTAATAAATTACATTTCCATCAGAGTCGGTATATGACGAATATTCGATGTTTCCATCCTCGTCCGTCACATACACCGGAACCTTTCCGCTCTGTAGCGAATAATTCATTTTTTGCTTGTTAATTTCAAGCATTTCACTTCACATCCTTGCCGAACCGCTTCCACAGATCAGAAAGCTTTTCCCATCCATACATCGCGACAAACGCAACAATAAATCCTGCAATAATAGCCGCCAAGATCATATACCATAAAATTGATGTCTGGATGTACTGCATGTATGCCACAAACGCAGCGACCGTGATACCGATGGAAAGGACAAATACCAATATGTCCGTCGGAACCTTAGAAAATACGCCTACGCCTTTGATTACCTGTGTTACCACAGACACAACAAATGCCAGCGCACCAATAATCGCCAGAATAATTGTCATGTTAGCAATTACCGCCTGTATAATATCCATGATTAAACCTCCTTGTCATCATTAAGACGGGTTTCTATTCCGTCAATTCTGTGATGAGCCGATTTCACACTTTCCTCCACCTTTATGATCCTGTTGTCATGAGAATTGATTTCTTTTCGCATCTCGGAAACTTCATTTTTGATCTCGGTCGTGTTGTTTGAAATGGCATCCAACTTCATGTTAATGCGTGTGTTCTCCCTCACGCGTTCTTCAAGATCCGTGTTGTCTGTCCTTTTGTTGCTCTTCAAGCCCATAAAGACGGAAAAACCAAGCGACAGCACGCTTATAATGATTGCTGTTGATATTTCAATCGTCAAATCATATACCGCCTTTCATTTTTTATGGCACACCGCCCACCACCGCTCAATGTGTGCCGCCTGCTACGTTTTGTCGACGCCGGCAAAACGTAACGCACAATCTTCTTTTATTAATGCCCTATAGGCGATGTTAAATTGCTTTTACAAACGGAAATACACCGACAAACAGGCTTTCCCTGTCTTTCCAGCTACGGCTTACGCCGTTTTCTGAATAACTTGCCATATAGGCTTCTCCCGCCTGTGAATGGTCGTACACGGATAAATTGACGATTACATCCTCAAACTGTTTCAAGTCTTCGGATATTTTTTCATCCGTGTAGCTTTCCGGGTAATTCCGCTTGCTTGCCACTTCATTTCTTGCCTGCTTGATAATCTGTTCGATGTAAGGGTTATCTTCTTTTTGGTCGAACACGACAACATCAGAAGTAACACCATCTTCATCCGTGACTGTTTCGATATGAAATTGTTTCAGTCTGATTTTGACCTGCTCTAATGTTGTATATTCGTCCATTCTTCCCCACCTATAATCCGAACTGCTCGATCAAAATGCGTTTCAGTTCTGATCCGCTGATTTCTTCTGCGCCCTCGATTCCATGTTCAGCGGCAAGTGCCTGCAAATCAGCAGTGCTCATTCTGTTAATTTCTGTCTTGGTGTACCCGCCGGAAGATTTCTCTCCCGGAACAATGTTCGGGATTTCATCTCCTGCTTTGTACCACTTTCCATTTCGCTTTACCGTGTATTCAGAAACCATACCGCACCTCCTACGCAACTTTCATGACAACAACGCTGTCCATACCCTCAAAAGTAGGTAATCCGATCATTGACACAACGCAATGAGTGTTGATCGGATGATTTGTTGCGTATGTATATACCGAAATACCGGTTTCTACAATAGAAAGGTTTCCGTCTGTTAAACTTCCGCTTCTCTCTTCCGGTGTCTTTCCAAAGACATAATCTCCAAGGTACACGCCGGATGCCTGCGCTGAAATAACTCCTGTAGGAATAAAATATTTTGTAGCACCGTCTGCAGGGTCTATGTAAAGTTTATCGTAAACTTCAATCTCGATGCCGTATCCTCTAAGATACTCTGTAACCTGCCCCTGCTGTAAGCGAATACCGCCATTGTAAGCAGTAATTCCAAGCACCTGTTTCTTTGTGTCCTCCGCCTTAAGGACCATTTCCCATGTTTCTGTATTCATGCTAAAACGTGCAAGGGAATATCCGGTTTTCTTTGCAAACTCACGTTTAATCTCGATAAGGTCGTCAAGTGGCGTTGCTGTTTCTGGTGCAGACCATTTATCGGTATCGCTTCCGGAAATATCCTTGTAATGGTCTCTCTTGTGCGCCGCTCCATTGTCCGAAGTATAATCCACGTAGTAGCTCTTTCCGCCAATTGTTACCTGTACTCTTGGAATACCATCAGATGGTGCTAATAACTGCCAAATCTGGCGTTCCGGCACTACTCTTGCCCCCTCAATAAGCATCATCGGTTTTTTGCTGATTTCTCTAAGCACCTGGTTTGCCATGTTGGAATTTTCTGCCGACTGGTAATTTGCATACTCCTGCTCTTCACGCTCTGTTACCATGTAAGATTCACGGTAGAAAGGCATCTCGTTCTGAATGTCAGAAAATCCACCGACGTCTCTTAGCTCTGCCTGCGCATCAAAATTGGATGCCTTTAAGGATACTGGAAGACCGTTTTTCCCTTTGATAAATCTAAGCTCAAGGCTGTCCTGTTTTCTGGTTCCAAATTTCTGTCTACCTAAGTAAGGCGCAGAACCAAGCGTTTTTTCATAATTATTCCACATAACCCCAAGGCTTCTTGCGGTAAATGCTTCTGATAATGGTAATGCCATTCTCTAATACCTCCATTTCTTAATCAAAAAAAGTGACACGCGGTGTTGCTGCTTTTGCAGTTGCTTCCACGGTCACTCCGTTCGCTGTTACCTTTGCGTTGTCAATAGAACCCTGATATACATAAGTTCCAGGCGCATCTCCCATTGTTACGTCAACATCTTCCAGAAGATACCCTTTGCAAGATTCGTCATTGCTTGGGAACGGTGTCCCTGCCTTTGCAATCTTCTTTCCGTTTGCATCGGCACTTGGCACCATTGTCTGCGGAACGATGCACGCCGCACCCTCATAAGGAAAGAATTTTAAAATTCCTTTACTCTGTGTAAAGTCTCTTTCAATCGGTTTTCCCATAATTTACCTCCTATAAAACATAATGGTCTTTGGCTTCTGCATTTTTTGCCGGTTCGCCAAAGCTGATACTTTCGGCATTTTCAACATCTGCCGTTTTTTTATTCTCTCCACCTGCAGTACCGCCGCCCGGATTTTCAGAATTTTTTGCGATCTCCTGTTCCTTTGCCTGCGCTGCTGCGGTTTCCTTTTCGGATGTAATCTTTCCAAGAGCGTCATAATCAAGGCTTCCATCATCTTTGACGACAGATTTTGCCTGCTCTGCATTGATTTTTAACTTTTCCATCAAAGCTTCGCGCTGATCTCTGATGGCGTTTTTTTTCTGCATATTTGCAATCTGCCGATTTACTGTCTCTAACGCCTTGTTTGCTTTTTCAAGTTCCGTGAGGTTTCCTGCTCCCATTTTATCCAGCTTTTTCTGCAACTCATCTGCGCTGTCTGCCTTTGCCTTAAGCTCTGCTGCTTTTGCCTGTTCTCTCTGTACGGCACTGCCGTAATCAGCAATGATTTTCTCAACATTTTCCTCACTGATACCCATTGCAATTAACTCTTCTCTTTTCATTGATTACCTCCGATATGTCTTTACGAATTTTTGCGGTGCAACGACACCGAATGACACTGTTGTTTTTTACGCTCACAACTTTGCGAATTTTTATAAAATAAAAACAGCCGACGATTACTCGGTAGCTGTCTTATTTCCAATAATTATTATTTTGTTTTGTGCCACTTATCAGCACCTACGGGTGTTTCTATTGTTTTTTCTATTGTCCACCCTCGTCCCAATCTTGAATATAATATTTTAGGGTCAATTTTTAAATATCTTGCCCATTCTGAAACCGTCTTTGTATCTCCTTTGTATGTTAAATACTTTTTCCCTGTATTTAATGTTTTTCTAACTTTGGTAGTCAACGCTTTTTCTGCTGAATACCCTTTGCTTATTCTCCATCGAATAGTCGATTCTGCAATTCCTAATTCATCCGACCATTCTTGTAAACTTTTTCTTTTTCCTTGATATTCAAGAAAAACTGTATTTGTTTTATTATTTGCTTGAACCTTTGCGTTTACAAATCTACAATTATTTGGTTCATAGTCGCCATCAACATTTATTCTGTCAATGTTCTGTTCTTTTTGGTGTTTATTTTCGTCAAATCCATTGGCATATGCCCATTCAGCAAAACTCTTTACACCATTTTCCCCTAGCCATTCATCGCATACTTTAATACCTCTTCCGCCATACTTTTCATATTTGTTATCATTTTTGTTATAACACCTTGCTTTCATGCTTTCCCAAGTTTTATATACTCTTGTCCCTGTTAATCCATGAGTATAATTTTTTCCTTTTACTTTATCTGTCATATTATCATCTCCTTTGTTTTTATTATATCATAGTTGCTAGTAACTTGCAAGCAACTTGACAATTATCTTTTAGCAATTTATAATGTATAAAAGTGAGGTGATAATATGTCTCAAGGACAAATTTCTAAAAATAAGGTTAAAACTACCATTGTTATGGAGAAGGAACTTAAATCCTCTCTTGAACTTATTGCAAAAGAAGATATGCGTTCTCTTAATAACCTTATGGTAAGCATTTTAAATGATTATGTGAAATCAAGAGCAAACAAAAACTAAACTGTCGGCTTTTGATTTTTTATATTTTTCTTTTCTTCATTTACCATATCTATTGTTTTATATAAAGCATCAAAATATGGCTGTGATTGTAAAGATACCTTTTCGGCATCTCCCCATAATCCACAAGTTGCAACTGCTATTCTTGGATTTATTCCAGATTGCAGCATTTGTGCAAGTGCCTGTGTTTTTGTGTAAAGGTTATCTAATGGGCTATGGTTAATTTGAACATCAAAGTCTCTTGGAGATATTTTCAAGTCATTTCCAGTTACCCTTAAAATATTTAATATTATTATTGCCAGTCTTTTCTCTGCTGACTTGATAATAGGGTCTTTTTGTTTTGCCCTAGTCTTTGAGAAATCCCACCCAGCTCTTAAGGATACGGCACCTTGTGTATCTCCTCCAGAGTTTTGAGACTCTCTGTTTGGTATTGCTAGTATTGCTTGTAAATTATCAAGCAGATCATCCTTTGCCACCTGACACTGACTCTGGTTAAGTTCCTGCGTCATAATCTCAACATCGGCTTTGTTATCCTTATTGTTAGACTTTACAGTCAAAGCATGGCTCATTTTCATCTCTTCAAACGTCTTATTGTCTATTTCACAGTTTACAAACTTAACCCAGTATTGAACAAACTGCTCAATTCCATCCATTCTGTTCGACTGCATGTTGTTTATGGCATCCAGAAGCCCTATGACAAGTTCAATGTCCGATATTCTTTCATGGTTGTTTGGGAACTCAACAATAGGAATGCTTCCAAATGCATGCAATTTCCATTCAGAAGCTACTCCATTTTGAATTTTGCATGAATAATTGTCTGTATAGCACAGTTTGTACCATCTTCCATCCTCGTCTTTAAGTTCTTGTACTGCAAGAACCGGTTCTTCCGTGCTCCGATTATAAATAACACACGTATTCATCGGAGTAGGAGCAACAATCTGAAATGGTATTTCTCCATTTGAAAATCTTACCGCCTTAAAAGATGTTCCGGTTGCTGACTGCCATTCACCAGCTTTAATGTCCTTTTCCTGTTTATTCGCATCCACAAGGTAATCATTCAGCTCATCTACTGCATGATTGATCGCATCATCATCTTTTCGACTGATGAACTGAATTGGCTCACCGTATGTCTGACCTACCTTGAACTGAACAATCTCATACGCATGATTTTCTACTATTTTGTTTGTAATATCAGCATTTTGTACCTTTAATCGGTATAAAATCGGCTGATCTCCTTTGTAATACCGCCATAGGTATTCTATGATGGTTTTGTTGTAATAATAATTACCGATGCAGTCTCCCACCACCTTGACAATATTGTCTGCTGTGATGGTTTCAACATCAGTATATAAAATTTTTCGCCCATAACAGCCCTTAACAAGATCTTGGAGAGATTTATTATTCATAATTGGCTCCTAACTAAACGTCATCCCACTGGATGTTGACCGGATTGGAAGAGATTTTAATTCTGTTTTTCCATTTTCCGGATAAAATACCACTTTTTTGTGACATTTCCTACATTCCACAGAAATGTTCATTGTTGAACGCCCATCGTGTGTGGCAACTTTTCTTCCGCAACGCGGGCAATATATTGTTTTTGGTGTATATACCATAAAGTCCTCTTTTCTTTGCAAAAGAAAAAGCACCGGAGATTTCTCTACGATGCTTTTCTAAATTGGGGGAGGTGAAGTATTCAACTTTTGTTGCTTTCTTCGATTATAACTATATCATTTTTTCAATATGACATTCTATGACATTTTACAAATAAGTTGCTCCATATTTTTGCTCAAATTTTTTTAATGCAATTCCATGAAGCCTTATTGTCTGTCTCCATGAGTAATTCATTTCGGTTGCAATAACCTCAAATGTCTTTTTTTCTATGTACTTTGAAAACAACACATTATAGACATTCTCATCTTCCATGCTGTCTATCTGACTGACAATCTGATCTCTTTTAATAATATAATCATCAACCAGTGCATCGATCTTCCTTTCCATTTCATCAATCTTTGCCTGCTTCGCGCCTATCCTGTCAAAATTTGGAGTTGTCATTACTCTTTCTTCATTTGTAATTGACGATATGCTGCATGCCAGTTCTTTAAGTTGTGCCAGCTCTATTAGCTTATTATTTATCATCCGGTTAAGCCTGCTTATTTGGTTTAGATAGTCCTTTGTTGTCATATCAATACCTCCTAAACGGATTTACTGCCGCTTCTACTTTGGATACGTTATTTCCATTTGTCACTCTAAGCGCAAAGTTTGAAAATACATCCGGCACATCATCCAATTGCTTTTTACCGGACACTGAATATCTCTTGAGAAGAGACATCATTACTCCATATGGCTCATTTGGCTTATATAGTGATGAGTCTTTAAATATAACATTCTGTAATATCCAGTTAGAGCACTGGAAAATCCTTGCTTCCTTGTTTGTCTCCGTCGGTGTGTCAGTAATGTTACATATCCATCCTTTTTTTTCGACACGCTTGTTTACTTCCATTGCGACACGGTCTCCGCCGGCGTTTCTCTCAAATTCACATTCCTGAACTTTATTGTTTGCCAGAACGTTTGCTGCATTTTCATACTGCATCTCATAATCTGCGGTGTTATCGCAAACACAATCTACACAGTAGTAATCCTCTCCGTATTTTTGCAATACCGGCAAAACAAAGTAATCCGTTCCTTTTCCCTTTGTATCGCACTGACCGGTTACAATCTCTGGCTCTCCATGTGGCAAATTAAGATACCGGCGTATTTTATCTTCCGGAAACAGCAATCCCTCTCGCTCAATCGGCTCCTGTTTGTAGAGACAGCGATATGATATGTCGTCCATCAATAATTGTTGGTCTTCAAAAAACTCTTTTGTAAAACCGGAGAACTCATATTCAAAGTTGCTTTCTCCTGTAACTGGGTCTACATCCGGTACCGCAATAACCTTTACTCTCGGATTGCCCTCGTACATATTCTGGATGCGCCCTATGACGTCGTGTACGCTCCATCTTGTGGCAATATGTATTTCCTTGCAGTTCTTACCGTCCGTGTCCCGTATCTTTCTCTGGCGGGCATCTACGGCATATTTATCCCACAATTTATCAAGGATAATGGGATTCATTGCTTCTTCAATTCCGCCTATCATATCGTCAACCAGTAAGAACTTAGAAGCCCTTACTTTACCTGCATTCTTACTACCAACAGACGTACATTGTACGGATGGAAACGACTTGTACTTCCCGACATTAAACTGCTCCATCTTCGCATTTGTGCTCGTCACGGAAAGATCCGGGAAAATTTCATTCCATGTATACTCTTCCGCGTTTGTAACGATATCGTACACGCCGTCGTAATACATTCTGGTAATATCTCCGCTGTGCGAATAAAAAAGGCTGAAATCTCTCGGAAACCATCCGGCAACAAGTGCGTGAAACATTTTTTCTACCGTTGTTTTTCCTGCTCCCGGAACAAGGGATACGCACAGGATGTCATATCTATCATCAATCATGCCTTGTAAAGCCTGTGTAAGCCCTATTTTGAGAAATTGCTTTCTTCTTGGCATATAAAACCGTTCTTTAGGATCTCTTTTCTTTTCCAAATACTGGAAAGCACTATCCACAACTTTGTTTTGCGCTTCCAAAAGCAAAATCCCGTAATATTTGTCCAGAATTTCATAAGATACCTTGTTTTGGAATGAATATTTCTCTAAATCCCATGGTGTGCCACCTGTAGATTGAAAGATAAACTGCTCCGTCAGTTCTTTCGCTCTGGCAGAAACCTTTAATCCATACTCAACATCCTTTTCCGTCAGAATGGCTACCCTTGCCGCTTCTGCCATGGCATCCATAACCTGTTCATCAACGCCATGCACCTGTATGTAATTTTCATATCCATTTACTGTGGAAATTAGGCTTGAACTTGCCAAAAGAAAAGCACCTCCGCAAAAAAGCAGAAGTGCCTTAAGACCTCTGCCTATAACTGTTTTAGGGTAGCGACTAACTCCATTTGTTAGCCGGTAATTGTTTTTATTCGTTTGCTTTGAAATTGTAAATCGGTTTTATAATGTCAACTATTTCAACAGTGTCTTTTATATTTCCAATTATTTCATCCATTGTTTTATATGCCATAGGGCTTTCATCAATCGTAGATGTATTTACAGATGTTGTAAATATTCCATCCATTGCTTTTTGATACTCTTCTAGCAAAATGCTTTCTTTTGCCTTTGATCTGCTCATTGTTCGCCCTGCTCCATGCGGTGCTGAATAATTCCAATCTTCATTTCCCTTGCCAATTCCCAAAATGCAGCCGTCGCGCATGTTTATTGGTATTAATACTTTTTCCCCTGTTTTTGCAGAAATAGCGCCTTTACGAACAATATTTGTATCGTATTCAATGTAGTTGTGAATTGTTTGAAATCGTTCCGTTTCTTTTGTAACTTCCCAACACATATAGTAACAAATAGTGCTCTGAATGATTCTTCTGTTAATTTTCGCAAACTCTTGACATAATTTCATATCGTGCAAATACATTTCTCTATGTTTTCCAACAAGATATGATAACTCTCTAGGAATTTTGGTTGTATTTGTTTTGTAGGACTGCTTTAATTCTTTGATAGCCTTGCTGATTTCTCTTTCTCTTTTACATTTTTTGTATTCAGCAATCAATTTCTCGCTATCTTGTTTAAAGTTTGATTTTCCCGAAATATCGTCAATCGCCATTTGCTGATATATTTCTGCAACTTGCTTTCCGATATTCCTACTTCCCGAATGAATAATAAGATATTTATTATTCTTGCTATCGTTATCAACTTCGATAAAATGATTGCCGCCTCCCAACGTGCCGCAACTCCTTTTCAGCCAATCTATATTTTTCAACTGTTCCTTGCAATGCAATTTTTCAATAATATCGCTTGCGACAGACGAGTTTTCTTCTTCATGGACTTTTCTACCACTTGGAACATATTCTCTAATGATGTTATCTAATCTCTCAAAATCAATATCAATATTCCCCAAGTTTGTAGTAAGCATCCCACAACCTATGTCAACTCCAACAATGTTCGGTATTACTTTTTCTCCTAAATCAGCAGTAAACCCGATAACACACCCTGCTCCTGCATGAACATCTGGCATAATTCTTATCTTGCAATCCGAAAATGCTGGCTGTTTTGCAAGCGTATATATTTGATTTAATGCTTCCGGTTCTATATTTTCTGTAAATATTTTCAAATCAGCCATGGTATGTCCCCCTTTCCGCTGATAATCAGCTTAAATATTTGCTGAGCAGTGTTCTACCTCAAATTCATTATTTTCGACGCTATAAATTTGAACTCCATTCTTGTCCGTCTTGTATCTATCAAACACGCACGAAATATTTATGCCATTTCCAACATATCCAACGCTGTCCGCATGGAAGTCTATGTTGTATACCTTTTTCTGCCATTTCCCGTTGGCATAGATTTTTGTAAAGCCACCTTTTCTAGTTTTGATTATAATTTTTGAACGTGTTTTTTTTCATTTCCAATACACCTTGAACCCTTTCGCCGTATAATTACCAACTGCCTGTTTCAGCTCTTCCTTGCTTTTATATTCCTCTCGAATCATGATTGCTACCTTGTTCTTTTCCACAGCGTATATGCCGCAGGTAACAGCGTTGCTCGCCGTATCAAGAACTGCTTTGTACTGTTTGCTGTTCATCTCGTATGTGCTGTTATTGATATTTACAATCATTTTTCATAAACCTTTCAAAATCTTCCATGCATTTATAGCACAAGTCGTATGTGACATTTAAAATACCATTTTTTGTAATCGAATTTCCGCACAATATTTCTTTTTTAATTTCTGCACCACACCTGTCGCAAGTGTGCCATTCTTTGCTATGCTTCATCGTGAATATCCTCCCAAACTCTGCAAAATTCCTTGAATGTTTTCTTGTCCATCAGCGAAGCTATTTCATGCAAGTTTACAATGTTAATTTCTACATCTTGCTCATATTGCACATCGGCAATAAGGTTTATATTGACCATTGGAAGGCTTCCAGCATAATGTTCTATTTTATACGAACTGCATAAGCACTGTTCGCCATCAACTGTAACTTTAGCACATGCCTGGTGTCCTTCTATTGGTTCTACTTTGAATTTATGTATATTACTCATTCTTCCACCAACTTTCTGCCGCAGATAGGGCAAAATGCAATATCAAAGTATCCTTTCGCCATACAGTAGTTTGAATAAATCACAATCCCTGGGACTTTGTCCCCTGTATTCATCATAATTTGTGCATTTGTCAAATTCGTTTCATTTGCACACTTCTGAATGGGAATATTAGCGCCGAATATTCTGTTATTATCGTAATTCTTGCAAAATTTACACATTTCAATTACTTCCTCATAAACCTATGTTCACAATCTTCCAAAGTTGTTACTTCTATCATTTCCGGTTCATTTTCCGTCACACATCAACGCCAGATTTTTTTCTATCAAACGCCGTACACAGGATTTGAACCTGCAAGCCTTTTACAGCCAACGGTTTTCAAGACCGCTCCCTCACCACCCGGACATACGGCAAATATAGCAGTATGGTGGAACTGCTATATCCGAAATTGCTTTTGCCACCACTTTGTACAATTTCACACGGACTTTCTACCGCTTACGGCAAGGTTCACCCCTGTCGTAAGTTAGCGCAGTGTGTAGGACTCGAACCTACAAGGCGAATAAACGCCCGACCGGATAGCAACCGGCTCCAATTCCATTATGGGAACACTGCATCTTGATGGTGCGATTTCTTAAACAACCCATCCATTACAACTGTCTACCACGCACCTGCCAAACAGTGTTTTTAGGGAGTTGAGTGAAATGGGGAAGAGAGGAATTGAACCTCCAATGTTTACCACTTGGGAACTGATTTACAGTCAGCCGCAACACCGCCAATCGTTGCCGCTTCCCCGAAATGCGCGGACACCTCACTCCATATCTCTGTACGCGACCGCGCTACGCATACAGTATCAGATCAGCTCGGCACCATCGGAACGGAAGGATTCGAACCTTCAATCCGGCTCTCGTTGTTGTTTTCCGTGTACACGCCACTTTTACCAATTAAGCTACGTTCCGAAACCGCCATCAGACGGTTAGCAATCATGTTTTTCGTGCCATGCGTTGCACTATCCTGTGCGATATCACGGGAAATAGGTGGGTGAGGATTTGAACCTCACATGAGCCGTGCACTGCTCGCATTGGAGGGAATCGAACCCATAGGGCTCCAACCATAAGTTTTTAATCTTCGCCCTGTCTACTGCCCATCTGCGTGTCTACCCATTCCACCACCACCTAATTGTATTTTTGACAGCTCAGGCACCGTGGGATAGATGCCCGAACTATCAATAGGAATCCGCCTGTATTGCTCGTCAGCAAATTACGGGACAACCATCATCCAACACCAAGCGGTCTTCCGCCTTGCCGTACTTCGCGGCAAACGCCACCGGACGGTCTCGCACCGTCCTTAACAGAAACGTCCTAGTGGCGAAAGGAGAAATACGAACTTTTCGTATTCCGAGATAAGCTTTACACTTATCTCTCAATCGGAACGGCAGGACTTGAACCTGCGACCGCTCGGATATAAGCCGAGTGCTCTACCATCTGCGCTACGTTCCGTCACAGCGCGCATAGCGCGCCGTTTATGATAGTATTTTTGATCTTTTTATTTTGCCGACGTCCACTAACACCGAATAATTGCTTACGCCGAGTTTTTTCTTGCAAAAACCGAATGCCAGTGGACTTAAGCTATACTGGATGCTCCGACTTCTCAGACTGGTGCTCAGCGTCACTGTCAAGATCCAGAACGTCGGTTTCTCCCGTATGTTTTTTTCTGCTTATATGTATTCTTCCGACCGTAGTTAAAATTTCCGGCAGGAAGCGAATACCAAATATCGGGTCATACAAAACCATATCATCATCTCCACATTGCAAATATATTGACAAGAAACAATGTAATAAGTGATCCCCAGACTGCCACAGCGTCCTTTTCGTTGCTGCTATCTCTTCCAAGCAAGAAAAACGTCAAAATCGCAAGGGCATCAAATGTTGTTATGACTGTTTTTAAAATCAACATGATTTACCTCCATTTTCAAAACTGCCCGTACCGGACTCGAACCGATAAATGCTGTGATCAAAACCAAGTTGCCTTGCCATTTGGCGAACGAGCAATGCAAGCAATCTATTTCTCCGGCATATAGTAAACAAGGTTATCAAATACTGTTATTGCCATCCTTGGATCATCCATCTTGACGCATCTAATCGGTGTATTTTGTGATGCTGCAACTAATGCAGAAACTTGTTTCTCGTCCATATTTGTGCAAACTACCTGTACAGGCGCATATGCTTTATGCATGTCCATAAATACTTCTGCTGCTCGTTCTGGTGTAGCATATTTCCCAATAACAAAAGTTCTTCCATCAAAAGTAGCGCTTATGCATTCATAGCTTGTTCTAAATTCGGTCCGGTCAAAATCATATGAAGCATCTTTTTTTCTGTGACACAACCCTCATTCATCTTCCTCCGATCCATCCCAATCCGGACAAGAAAACTCTTTTTCTACATAATCTCCGACATATTCGCTCTCATTGTTTGTGCAAAAGTAATCTCCATTCTGCTCTTCACAATAATCGCAATTAAAACACATTTCTAACATTTTATTTGCTGCCTTTTGGAATCTTTTTGAATTTTATTATCGAGTGTAATTTTTGAAATTTATCTGATGTGAATTTGATTTGATTGTCTTTGATGTGATTATCGATAAAGTATTATCGCATTATACCATGTGTTATATCCGATTCTATTTGTGCCGTGATTTTAAGTGGTCTCATATAGTCCCTCCATGATAGACAGGCCTTTTTGTTTTTGAGGATATTTGAGTGACTTAGTAGGCAGCTCCTTCTGGGCTTTTGCAACCCCCTCCCCCTCCTGCTGGCTGCTTCTTCCGGCGTTTGTCTTTTCTTTAAATTGTTCTAATTGTTCGTGCAATTCTCTGTTTGCGTTCTAACTATTCGTTAAACCTAAGTTTCTTAAACTGTTTAAACGAAATCATGCGGCGTAAGGCGCTTAAATACTGGGGTTTAAATTGTTTGAATTGTCTATTGCGTTTTTCCCGCTGTTTTCAATCCGAATTGTCGGAGTTGTTTGGCAATCCTGCACAATTTGAACCATCCAAACGAGGAAGTTCTGCCGCTGTTGCGACCCTTCTGACTGACGTCTGATCTCTTACTCCAGGCATGTTAAACCCACAGTACTTGTTAAGCGATGGCATGTAACACATTGGGTTATTTTTCCCAGAGGTCTGTAACCCAACAAGGCTTTCCTCTCTCATTTCGTCAATCTTTTTGCAAATGTCGGAATGCTCTGAACTTAGTGCCTTATGGCTCCAATCGTTTAGTGTGTCCCTGTGTATGCCTGTGAAAAAAGTGAATCCAACAATATTTATCACCTTTTCATAATCATTGCACAGATTGACATATAAGTCTAATATATCATTTACTTTTTTACTGTCATAATAATTTAAAGCATTATCCTGCATAAGATATACAGGATTAACTTTAAACACATGTTCGCACACATACTGGCAGCAGTTATACCACCTATTTTGTGATACCTTGCACATATCCGTTATATTTCTGTCATCCATCCAGAGGTGTATATATTTGTCAATGTCATCTTTGTATATCTCGTCTATATCTACTCTTTCCGCTCTCTGTGCATCTGGCATATATATACCTCCTTTCTGGACCATAAAAATAAACCGATACAATCGAGATCATCAAGATCTTAACTGTATCGGCTGCATGACTTCCGTTTCCGTTCTCCGGGTCCTGTGCGCTCTCTGTTGCCCGGATGCTTTTTAATTTACGATAACAATATCATTTGTGCATACCCTTGTCAAGTATAAATTTAAACTACTGGGTATATCGCATATATATATCCGCGCGTGTTAAAATATATAGTTTATGATTTTTTGTACTGTTGATATATATTATATATTATTTACTCCTTGATTAAAAAAATAATGTATTGGAGAGAATATACTAATCTAATCTTATCTACGTTTCCATCCCGTATCCATTCTGTATACAAAATTTACCACTTTAAAGCATAAACGTTAAAATAAATCAAAAAAGAGAGATAGAAAATATCTCCATTTATTACCAGATTATTAACTTTTATTTTGTCTGTCTGGCGCTATATCTGTGACGTCGTCTCCTGTCGGGACAACCGTCCAACCCTTGTATGTGTACCCTGGGCGCTGATCCGGCGGAAGTTTTCCCATGACGCACCGTTTAACCCTGCTTAATCCTGATGTTATGCTCCGAAATTGCGCGCTATCCGGGGCACAATCAAATAGCTCCTCGCAGTTTTCCCTTAGCCAAAAATTTAATGATCTAAAACAATAATGTTTGCCGTCTGGGGATATAAGGTGCCAGTTTTTTGCATTTACATTTGTTTCGTATCGCCCACTATTAGGGCTTTTTTTTGCTGCCGGCGTGCCTTTTTGTAGGTTGTTAGTCAGACCTTTTCCTCTTAACTTTTCTTTCGACGCCTCGCTCCACTTGTTCCGCTTGCCTTTGTGTGTCCGGCTTGCCCTTATTGATCTACAATCCGGAGAGCACGTAACCTTTTTGTCGCTTGGGGAGCACTTAAATTCTTTGCCGCATATCACGCATTTTTTAATCATAAAAATCTCCTTTGCAAGCAAATACAGGCAGACCTAACGCCTGCCTGTTAATAATTGCATTATGTCCTAATACTGCGGGTTTTCTTTTGCTAACTCCCAAGCCTCGCCAAACTTCTCTTCGTGCCGCTTCGCGTACTCGTCAAAAAACTCCTGCTCCGAGCACGGCGCCAGCTCTCGGTGGATTTCCTCGCGCAAATCGTCGTCTGTCAACTGCATCGCGGCGTTAAAATCTATTAAAACTCCGTAGCTGTTCAAAACTTTCCCGAAAAACTCCTCTAAAAACTCATTTACATCATCCAGATCGCCAAGCTCTACTTTTTCGCTTTTGGGGTTGTCGCTGTAATAAAAAGTGGCGCCGTCTTCCCAAAAAGTAAAGCTGCTGTTGCTGTAAACTTCCATTGCCTTTTCTGTTAATTCTCCATTTGTAAACTCATGCTTTTTCATCATAATTAATTCTCCTTTGCTTTATCTTGTTTATTGTTACTGGGCGGCTTTTGCGCTGCCCTTTCTGGCTTTCGCCTATTGCCTTTCGACAATATTATAATACACCTTTGTGTATTGTTTGTCAATACATCAAATACATTTTTGTGTATTTATTTTATATACTCTAAAATATCACACGGTTGACAATTCAGTCGATCGCATAAATACATGATCGTATCAACACTGACATTTTGATTTTTTACAAGACGATTAACCAGTGTTGGGGATAAATTAAACTTCTCCTTATCTTTCAAGTCTGTTTTTTTAATCCCTCTTCTTTCCAGTGTCTCCCATAATCTTCTATATGAAATAGACCCGCTATAAACGTTCTTTCTTTTTTCTACTGTCTCCGTCATATGGTGTACTCCTTTCAAATGAATAATACATCATTGTGTATTCATTGTCAATCTTTATTGTTTTGTACATCTTTGTGTATTTTGCATATTATGTTAGTACATCTTTGTGTATTTTGCATATTGATTAAAAGTACATCTTTGTGTATTATAATACCAACAGGAAATCAAAAATATTATCCAAGGAGGAGATCTTATGAATGAATTAAATTGGTTAGTGGTTGTCAGAACCAAAGCATCAAAATTTGAACCGGAATACAAGAATGTTGTGGCTGCTTTTAACTCGCTTGTGCTTGCAGAAGATTTTATAAATTTAGTTATCCCAGAAGCAACAAGAAAGCGTTTTTATATCGAGCATAGATAAAAAAGCCGAAACGGTCAGAAATGACCGTCAGCTGCGGACCGGTCGCCGCGGCTACACGTCCGA
>ENA-OPXM01000112-OPXM01000112.1-human-gut-metagenome-genome-assembly--contig:-NODE-112-length-56755-cov-5.207778_pt1 | contig 56755 bp, 68 predicted proteins | sample MGYA00241707_ERZ502035 | MGnify/ENA primary metagenome ERZ502035 (study PRJEB25962, sample SAMEA2043051) | human gut metagenome | biome: human gut; feature: human-associated habitat; material: faeces... | reverse complement strand
CAGCCGATAAAATTGTCATGGCGGAAAATAGAATGCTTACATTGATATGGTGGAAATTTATTCCTAAAAAGGCTAATGTTCCCATTCCTAAAGTAGAAAGTATCAGTAATATACAAAGAACTTTCAAATGGTCGTAGGTAGTTGCCAGCAAAGCAAATGTTGCCAATAAAACTAAAGTTGCAATTGAATCAATCTGTGCAAATGCCCATGAAGATATAGTAGAAACATCTATAATGCAGACTATAAAATCTTCTTTTACATCACGCTGGATAGTTAACAGCAAATTTGCAGCAAAAAGCATAATCAATATAGGCATAAACTGCCGGAATAATTTCCATCGTTCTCTTCCGTTGAGGGTAACACGAACGGAACGTGAAGCAATATCTGCAGCTGTAGGTTTGGGAAAACGTGTCATCATCCAACCGGTAAAGCAAAGTAAGGGAAATGCAATGGCACCAATTAAGGCCGGCATCCAGAACTCACTTACATGAAGATCATGTAAAGCATAGAGGCCTAATGATTTTGCAACCCCTGAACTTAACGCCATACTTACTCCCATAATACTGGCAAGAATATCGGTAGTACGTCTTCCTTCAAGAAAGCTAAAAATAACTCCCCACATACAGCCCAAAGAAAGACCATTAAAAAATAATGCCACTATATTATAAGGAACAGGTAATAATCCAAAAACGATCAATGAAAGTTCCGAAAGAGCAGCAGAACCAATGATAAATTTCAAACGGCCTTCAGGTTTCAATTCTGAGATATACTTGATACCAAGTAATTTAGCACAAACATATCCTAATAACTGAATTATACTAACAGCTATTTTATAATCCATACCACAAACAAGAAGTCCATTAAATTCTGCTGCAGTAAAAGGCTTTCGAAGGGCATAGACTAATGAATAAGAAAGAAGTGCTGTTCCACCTGCCCAAAGAACAAAAAGCCAGTCAGGCATAGAATTCTTTTTTATCTCTTGTAACACCGGATTTGAAGTTTTCATTATTTCTATCTCATTTTGATTACGCTGCAAAAGTAGACTCCGGTTCAAAAGAAAAAAATGAATAAAACATGAATCATAAAGCTGTAATAATTCAGAAATATTCATGAAACGATTTCCTCATGATTCAGTAATACAGAAACAATAGAAATGAAACATATATGTAACATAAAAGCCGTATCTTTATTTTGTTTTATACAGATCAGTTCATATGGAAGATTTAAAAGAAATATACGAACGGATTTCCTTTTTAAGACAAAAAGGTATAAAAATGAAGGAAATGGCAGAACAAGCAGGAATTTCTCCCAGTGTTTTATCTGCCATTTACTCAACTGTACTTCCCGCATACTTAAAAAACACAGAAAAAGGAGAAAATGAGGATGAGGCTTTAAACAATGCATTAGTCTGGGTTAACAATGTTTCAAAAAAGAAGCTGTTAGGTTCACTTGCCAATTCAGAATGTTCCTAACCTTATCTTTTATCATTGATTTTCAATGTTTTAGTTGTTTTAGATAAGAGCAACAGCAACAGAATAGCAACAAATTTGCAGAAAACCCTGTTTCGGGTCTTGTCTTCTGCTGACAAAGATATGGAATTTGAGTTAACCCGCAAAGCCTTTTGTCATCAGTGATAATTTCGCCTGTCAACTCTGAGAGGAAAAACACGGAGACACGAAAAAGGCGGTCTTTGAACCGCCCTTTCTAAATCAACAGTTTTTTTTGACGAATTTTCTGTATGTGCCTCTCAAATTCATTCTTGGTGTAATTTATAATCAGAATTTCAATCGGGGCGGACAAACCGCCATTTCGTTTTCTTACAATTCTCTTGAATAAACAATCCAATTATCCTCTGTTAAACCGTAATCTCTAAGTTTTATCGTGTTGTTATCGACAATATCAAATAAAAGGGTCTCTTTTGTTTCATTCATTTCTCCATTTTCAGAGTTATATCCATACATTACGATAGTGCTTTTGAGGGGATCTATTAAAAAGAAATAATGGTCAATGACTTCCCCTCCAACGGATTTATTCTGAACTCTGTAAATTGTGCCATGAATTGTAACCGTCCCATCTCTGAATGTCGTTTTTTCAACAGGGTATTCATACGGAGAAAAGGTCAGTTTGTCAGTACGAAACCATTCTCCCAAAAAATACTCATCTCCTGAAAATGTCCCGTCAATTATATTAAGAACAGATTGAATATCATCAGAGAATTTTCCAGTTTCAGGCTCATCGTCTTTTGAACAGCCCGAGAAAAGGGTCACACACAACAGGGCGGCTAAAACCGCAGCCCCTTTTGAACACGTCTTGAATAATGCTTTTGTTTTCATTTCTGTCTATAATTAAATGTTAATTGTCTTTCAAGCCGACTTTGCTATTTCCAGACAGAAACGCACACAAGAAACGTGGGCACTCCTTGTTGGTCAGAGGCATCGCCAAACGCCCGAACACTCCACAAGGAAAATGCCCACGTATATGACGCGGGCATCCACCATTGCTTCTGAGTGTTCTGAATTTTTGGCGATTTTCTGACCTCAACTGCAACAGCAAACGCTATTTTGTTCAAATATGTCGTGCCAAAGGTACTGAAAATCTCAAAATTTCCGATAGTTTTTCCGATTTATTTTCTTATAAGATAATCAGATAAAGCGTTTAATCAGGCTGAAAAGCTCTTTCCTGAACAGTATCAGGACAATGACCAGCAAGCCCCAGAAACCGTACATCTGTGTTTTCTGCCACCAAGTCAGTTCACGTTCAACCTCAACCGTTTCATAGACGGTTCTGTCCTTGTACCTGTAAACGATGCTGTCTTTCCGTTCAACAGGCGTTTCAACCTCAAACGGCTTTTCCTGTGGCTTTGTGTTCAGGTCATGATACAGCGTACCGTCAGGGTTTATCCGTGCGTCAGAGACGGCGTAGTCATTTTCCAAGTGTGAAGTGCTGTCGGCTGTTGTCCTCTCCGCTGTCTGAGCGGGGATTTCAAGATAAACGGTGTCTTTGACATATTCTGTCCGTGTCTGAACCTCGACCCTTACGCTGTCCTGCTGATGTGTTGTTTCGGTCAGGCGGCGTGTCGTTCCACAACCGCCCAACAGAAACATCAGCGATATGAAGATAAAAACCCGTTTCATTGTCAGTTGTCTTTGATGAAGTTCAGAATGCCGTTGACATGAAGCCCGATGATCGTCTTTTTCCCTGTCTCGGACAGAAGATAGGCGACATCCTCCCTGTTGTCCTGAAAAAGGTTCTCAGTCAGGACGGCGGGGCATTTCGTATGTTTGAGAATATAAAAATGCGCCTCCTTGTCAGGGTCTCCGTCAGTCATGTCCTTTCTTATCTTGAAGCCCGCTTTCTCGGCTTCACGGTAAAGACAGGTGGCAAGTTCATCAGCCTTTGTCTCGCCGACAGAAGTCCAAGCCTCCCAGCCCCGTGCGTTCATCCATTGACCGTTTCCCGCAGCGTTGCAATGAACTGAGATAAGAATAACATTCTTTGTGCCGAACTTATCGCAGACTGCATTCACTCGCTGACAGCGCACGACAAGAGGGATATCAGTTTCTTCCGTGACTATGCGTTCAGCGTCAAAGCCCCGTTCTTTCAGTTCTGAAACAATTCTCTCGGCTATCTCTCTTGCGTATGCGTACTCTCTCAGAGAACCGTCAGGGGAACATTTCCCCTTTGTGTCAACTCCGTGACCGTTGTCTATTAAGATTTTCATCTGTTTTTTGTTTTAAGTTAGATACACCCGATAATAATCCCGATAAGGTCGCACAAAAGGTCTTTCTTTTCAAAAGATCCCTTTTTGAGCCATTTGTCCCAAACAAACTCTTTTGCGATACCGACAAAAGCCGTTATCAGAACAGCCCCCCACAGGGGCAGGACAAGGTTCAGAACGCTGACTAAGACGGAACAGCATAAAATATGCAGGAGACCGTCTTGACCGATGTAATTCAAAATCTTCTCTTTCATTGTTTATTCCTCCTTTTTATCTGTTGATTTATCTTTGTTCTTTCTCTCGCTCAAAGCCTTGTTTATTCCGCCGCCAGCCATGAAGCCGCCGACACAGAGAACAAACAAGCCCAAAGCGTCAAGGTCTGTTTTCAGACTCCCGTTCACGCAAACATCCCATATCAGGCAGAAGCACACGCACAGACCTATTAAAGCCCCGACAATGCTTGAAAGTACAAGGGCAAAAGACTTGCTGCTGTCAAGGGTGTTAGCCCTTATCAGGCTTTTCAGATATTCAGCTATCTTCATTCTCATCTTTATTGTCTGTTTCTTTATTGTCCTCATAGAACGCATCATAATCCCCAGCTGCAAGTTTTTTCAGGCGGCAATATGTACGCTTCGGTAATCGCCCTTTGAAACATTCATCATCAGGGCGCACACAAATGTTGTGTTCAGCTTCTTTAAGGGCAAGTTTCAACTCGTTATTCTCACGGATCAGGGCGTTGTTCTCTCTCTCCTGTTCATGCTTCTCTGCATATAACTTGTCGAGACGGTCATTAAGTTCCTTAATCTTTTCGTCCTGTTGTTCTATACGCTTCTGCAAGCTCCCCACAAGGGATTTCATTACATTAAGTTCCTTTTCATCAGCCTCAATGTTCTTCATTCGGCGTTCAGGTTTCATGAAAAACAGGAATTTTATCAACCCTATACCGCCAAGAGAACTGACAGCCAGAACAACAACTTTCACTATTTCGCTTAATACATCCATGAGGTTTTGAGTTTAATTGAGTTTGAGACAAAGGTACGATAAACTGATTATATTGTAATCACATAAGGGCGTAATTTTCCATTTTAGCCTCCAATTCATTAATCCTGTCACGTTTCAACTGTCTTTCAGTCGAAAGGCTGTCGATGTCATAAGGGAGCGGTGCGCCCGTCAGGGACGCTTCATAACACTTCATGACCCGATAATCGGTCGCAGAAAGCTCATCTTTCAAGGTCTGAATTTCAGCCCTGATTTTCTGAACATCAAATTTCTTCACATATTGATACCCGATGTGGTCGCCCGCATCATAAGGTATAGGGATGATGACAAAATCAGGGTCATCGCATGAAAGGCTGTCCTCGACAATCTTGTCAACAGGCTTCCATTCATCTGACAGGTTCTGAACCTGTTCTTCAACACTGACCGTCCGTGCGTGTGAAACGCCGTCTTCATCAACCCAGTTCTCCGTGAACTCCGAGAGGAAGCGGGAATTCAAAATGCCCCCCTCAATGTAACCGTATTCAATCAATTCTTCTTCCATGATAAATTAGTATTTATATTTTGAAACAACCCAAACTTGAACATTCTCCCCGTTGATTGCCGCTTTTACAAAATGAGCAATAAGCTCCTGCCCCTCGCTGACATCATAATACTCGTTTTCTGTATGGTCATCAAATATCTTCTGACCGTTTCTGGGATAAATCCGCATGTAACCCGTCCACCATTGTTTGAAGATGATTGTTTGACCCTCACGGGTTGATGCAGGGAGGTATACTTTTGCCTGACCGCTTGTAAAGCCAACAACAAGGCTCATAGCGTCTGTTATATATGTGCTTGTTGCTGTGATATATTTAACGCCGTAAATAAGCCCTTTTATTTTCAGGTTGAAGAAATAACCGCCGTATGACGGGGCTGTCCCTGAGTTTGAGGCATACCCGTACATCCCTGCGATAAGTCTTTCATCAGCCCCCAGCGACCATTCGCTTTTATTAAGACTTCCAAAACCGAGAGCACATATAGCAGCCCGCTGGTCCGCTCCTGTTGAAGCCGCCACACATTGAGTTCCCGCCCTGTTCGCGAAGATACCTGTCGGGGACATATAGCTGACCGTGCTTGAATTGTTCTTTGAACGTGTCTCAACGATTCCGCTTCCAGCATCAAGCGTGATGACAGAACCGAGATTTTCCTGAGAATAAGAACCACCCGAAGTCGCTGACGTGATTTTTATCCGTTTGTTCTTCGCGTCAAGTTCAATTATGTCTCCCGTTCCGAGCGTTGAGACAATGCGCCCGCCTTTCATGAACCAGTCTCCGATGTTCGCACCCTCCGCCAATAACAGGTTTGTCGCAACGCTTTCAAATGAAGCCCCGAAAGAGTTCCATTTGTTTGTGTTCGGCGGGGCGACATTTGAGAATGTCCCAGCGTCAATGCGGGCGATATAATATGTTGAACCGTTTTTGACACAATCAAGGCGGTTTTTGTTCCCGTAATATGACTTTGATGAACTGTATGTTCCCCTGTAAACCATAACAGGGCTTGAACCGTCTGCGCCGTCCTTGCCGTTATACGGGGTTAGCCTGACAGGTGTTGTCCATTGGCTGACAAGCGTCTTCCCGTCCCCTGACTTCACGGCTGATGTCATCCACAGATATTCAGCCGACCCGACAGAGGGCGTTGTCGTTGTCCAACCGCTCGGGTTCAAAGATGACTTTGAGAGAGACGGCGGAGAAGTTGTAGAGCCGTTCTTTGCAAATCTCAGTTCAGTATAATTACCCGCTGAACCGTCATCGCCCTTGTCGCCTTTCTCCCCTTTGATTTGACCGACATTCTCCCATTTTGAGCCGTTCCAAACATACAAGTCCCCGTTGATGATGTATGCGTCCCCCTCAGTTCCCGTTGCGGGGAGCTTTGAAGTGTCAGACAGCGTGCCTTTGATTGTTATGCTCGTTCCGTCAGCCCCCTTTGAGCCTTTTGCCGTGACCGTCCAATAAACCGTGTTTGACGGGGCGACACCCTTTGCGGGCGTGGCGTAAATGTAACGGTAGGTTGATGTCAGACCGTTCAGGGTGTAAGTGACCTCATCGCCGTTATAATATGTGTACGATGAGTTGTAAGCCCCCCTGAAACAGCCGATATAACTTTCTGAACCGCTCTGGCTTTGAACGATAGTCCCCTTGATTTTCAGTTCCCCGTCCCCGTTGACATTATATGACAGCTTGTCGCCGAGTTTGAGGGCGTTTGCCACGAAGTCAAAGAAACTGTTCCCGTCCCCTGAAACAACCCTGTCAGTTGTCACACGTCCAGGCAGAACCTCCGAAAAACCATACAGGGTAACGAAACTTCTCACACCGTCATACTCTGAATTGAGAACACCGACAAGAAGATGATAGAACCCTGAGACCGCCTCCATTTTGATAGCCGTCTCAGACATGATGAAACTTCCCGTCTGTGCCGTTCTTGACACTTTGGCGTACAGATAGTATTTCTTTGACCCGTCATCAAGCCGTCCGCTTGTATAGGCACTCATGTTCCAATACTTGTATTCAGAGGCTTTGTGCGCTGAACTGATAGAGGCTATTCCGAGCGTCATGTGCTGAATTATGCCCGCCTCCGCTGAAAGCTGTTTCGCCTCAATGTCATAAGTTATGCTGTGGGCGACCTGAACGGGGTTTGTCTTTGAATTGACGAACCTGAATTGAAGACTTTCATCGCCGACAAGCATTGACATCGTCTGAACCGCAATCGGGTTGATTGAGTTCGTGAAGTTCTCCAGCAGAGCGTCTTCAAGCATTGAGATAGTCTCCTTTGCGTCCCTGAACCGTCTCTTTGTGAACTGAATTGAAGCACGGTGCAGGTCTTCCATGACAACGCCCTCGCTTTTCAGCTCATTGAGCGTTGAAGACACGCCTCCGCTGACGGTTGTGTTTGAAAGTTCAATTACGGGGCTGTACGGCTTGTTGATATAATCCTTTACCCCCGTTATGCGAACGAGAACACCGTCTTTCTGAAACTGTTCATCAGAGAACAGGATATAGCCGCCGAGCTTGATCCGCCCGCCGATGTTCAGCCAGTCTTTCTTTGACCAAATCCCGTCAAGTTCTCCCGTGAACGTGAATTTCTGTTCTTCATTGTCAAAAAGATATTTCACGGCGGCACGGAACATATCCCACGAAGCACCCGTCTTTGTCTCATCGTCACGGATATAGCTGTCAGGCAACATACACTTGAAGACAGCATATTTGTCGCCCGCTTTCGGGGCGAATGTGGCGTTCGGCATTGTCTGACCGTCTAACTCTGCGGGAACAATCTCGAACCGCCTTGCAGCCTTGTTTTTGACCGCTTCATGATAATACTTGACCTCAAATTCACGCCCCGCAAGCATACCTGACTGAAAGATGATTGTCATCGTCTCGCCCTCAATCAGGCATTCTTCATAATTCAGCGTGGACGGGATGCCTGTGTCGATGATGTCATAGAAATTATTCCCTGCGTCAACAACGACAACGCTGCTGACCGTTCCGACACGCTTCGGATAAATCTCAGAACAGTCAAGACTGTCTTCGGCGAGCGATGACAGTTGTTTGTCATAACGCCGTATTGACAAGCCCGATTCATCTACCACATAATTGCGGGCGTTAGCCTTGACAAAGCCCGCCTCGTTCTCAAAGTGTTCCCCGTCATAGGAGAGTGTCTGACCAGCGGGAAGCTTGAGTTCAGAAGAACCGTATTTTGACGGGTCTATGTTATCCGTTCCGCCCTGAACAAAGAGTATTTCAATCGGTGGAGTGTCTCCTGTGTTTGAACGCCCGACACCTGACTTGAATCCGTTTCCACGCCCATAGGAAAGAGGCAGGGGTGCGCTCTTGTTGTACTCTACCTTTTTAAGAGACACACGCTTTCCGACAAACTCATATTCCGTGTTGAACTGTGAAGCCTGTTTTTGAAGCGCAGCGATACAGAAGTCATGATCGTATGCGATAAGGGTCTCAACGCCGTCAACACAGTCTCCAACCGTCCAGCCCGTGTCACGGCGGTTCATGTTGTCAACGAACATTTGAAGATGTTCAATCGGCTTTGCGGTCAAAGAAAACTTCAAACGCCCGTCAACGGGATTTCTGAACTTCCAAATCTTCGCCTTTGCTTCGGGAGCTTCAAAAATGACCGTGTATTCAAACAGCCGCTTGTGCTTCATCTTGAAGTTCTCAGGGCGTTCAAGCGTGAATTTCTCCCCTTGAAACTCACAATAAGCCCCGACAGGTATCTCAACGTGTTCGGGCAGGGAATAATAAAGAGTAAGGCTATGGTCGCCCATTATGACCCTGTTCCGATAACTGTTGTCATCGACCTCTACATCAAGAACCCTGTACCCGAGATTATTGTAAATTATCATATCATTAAACTTTGAGTTATTTTTTCCGAATTTCCCCGCATTTCAATTATCTTTTATGATTGGTATGTTTATACCATAATCATTTTTTGCTTGAAATATGGGGCTAAAAAAGCCTTTTCAGGTACAAAGAGGCTTCCCGTCACTCATTTCGTGTTGAACGGCGGCGGGAAGCTGTCTTTGAATGTTACTGAATGCCGAATTCAAGGCAGTCGGCATCCACCTGTGCTTTCAGAGAGGCACGCTCGGACAAATAAGCCTTGTATGCGGCTATTTTTGCCTTTGCCACCTCACTTGTCTTTGAGCCGTCATACATTCCGAGATTAGCGGCGTTGAACTCATTGACAAGTTTCTGTTCCTGATTGTTGTCCCACTTCTCCGTGATAACCCTTTCAGTTATCTTGTTTGAAGACAGGGGCGACCATACAGTCACTTCCTCGCACTTCCATTGTTCCTTGACAGGGGCTTCCGCCTGAGCGGTCACGCCGTCTGTCTCGGCAGGGGCGGGGTTCTCGACTTTCTGAATGTTGAAGCGGTAAACAAAACTACCGTTACCGACAGCCTCCAATTTGGTCGGCTGATTGTCATAAAATGCTACCATAATAAGACGGTTTAATGATTGTTTTTAATAAATGTTTGCTGTTACTGTGTTTTGCCCAGCCGAGCCACGGGGCGACCGCCTGTTTATAAGCCTTTGCACCAAGCGGGGGCTTGCGGCGGTTCAGGCGTGAAACGGCGTGACAGAAATTTTTCTTTATGCTCTTTCGGATAAGTTTCTGTTCACGGAAGAACTGATACCCGACATAATCAAGCGCACGACCGTGCCTGTCCTGACGGTTCTTCGCTATGGGGAATATCTGATAATTCCCTTTGATTGTCAGTTCAAGGTCGTTTTCAAGATAGTCTTTGATGAACTTGAAGACCTCATGAAGAACTTCCTTGCTCTCGGCGAGAAACGGGATGTCATCAGCGTACTCAACACAGGCGATGTGCGGTCTTTCTTTCAGGTTCAAAGCCTTTCTGACTAGTTCAGGCAGTTTCTCGTTAACCCAATGCATGAAATAGCACAGATACAGGTTCGCAAGATATTGACTGAGATAATTTCCGATGGGAAGTCCCTCTGCGCTGTCTATAATCTCATCAAGAAGCCACAACAGGTCAGTGTCCTTGATTTTTCTGCGCACAAGCCTCTTTGTCACTTTGTGGCTGATTGAGGGGTAGTATTTCTTAATGTCAATTTTCAGACAGTAGAGCGGTTTGCCCTTGAAATCCTTGATTATCTTGTCAACCTGACGGGCGCAGCCCTCAATGCCACGCCCCTTGACACAGGAATAAGTGTTGTAAGTGAAAGTCTTGACCCAAATAGGTTCAAGAACATTCATGATCGCATGATGAACAATTCTGTCAGGATAATACGGGAGGCGGAAGATAAGACGTTCTTTCGGCTCATATATCGTAAAGACATCATACGGAGAAGTCTTGAATGTCTTTGTCAACAGGGCTTCATGCAGGGCAAGGATATTCGCTTCACGGTTCTTGTCGTGAACCCTGACCCCGTATGTCCGTGTCTTCCCTCTGCGGGCTTTCTCATCGGCGAGCCGCAAGTTTTCAACGGAGATTATCTTCTGATATAAGTTGCCAATTCTTTTCATCTTCTCTGCTTTGCTTTTCTTAGTTGGAGTCTTCGGTAGCCCATACAACGGGCGTTCCTACCAACACCTTTCGGGGTTTGCGTGATATTTTTTGCCAAGTGGCAAGGCTGTCATTCTTTTATCTTGTTTCATTTCTCAGAACCAATTTCAAAAGCATAGGTGAGAACCGATGTTCGTATTCGAATTCGAGGGGGTGTTATTCGAGTTCGCATAGGCGAGACCTGCATTCGCACCGTTATTCGCGTTACCGCTGAACAACACACCACAAGAATGACCCACCTTTTATGTTGTTATCTCATTGTCTTCCTCTTCATTCAAAATAATACCTGTTACCGTTGCTTCTCAATGTCACACGGCGTGGGAACGCTTTCAGTTCCTTGATTTTCTTCAAGACATAAAGGATGTCGGAAGAACCCGTGAAGAATTTCTTGGCGTTTGATTCCAAATCGTCCTTTGACATCTTGATTTTGACAAGCGTCTGACCTTTTGTGCCCTTACTCTTGCTGAACCTTGTCGGGACTTCTTCAATGAAATCGACAACCCAAAATGTCGTGTTGACAAGTTTTGATTGAGTTGTTTCATCGCAGTTGAAACTTCGGCTGCTTTCGTCTCTCGGTATTCTCAGAAAAGCGAGGCTTCCGTCATCTTCTCCCTGAATGTTGTTCTTATCTTCAATCATTCTATTTTGTCTTTTATTGTTTTGTCTTTGATAACCCAGCCCCCGTTGAAAGAGGCTGGGTAGATAATTGTCACGTCATTGAACGGGTTTACGCTGTTACGGGAATAAAGCAAAGGCGAGAACCGACGTTCGTATTCGAAGACGAGGGGGCGCAATGCGAGTCCGCATAGGCGAGACCCGCAGCCGCACCGTAAGCCGCGTTACCGCCGAACAACACACCACGCAACGCCTCTGATGTCGGAATGTTGGTATAGTGATAATCACAGAAGAACTGTGTCGAACCACCGCCGACAAGTGACGGCATGATTTCGCCGCCCTCTCCGAAGATTATCTCTTTGACATAACCCTCCGCTCGGGCTTCATTTCCGACATGGCTGTAACCCTCATAGTTCGTGTCGTTGAACTTCTCAGGGTCATCACAGATGAACACTTTTGAGAGGTTGTCCCCGCCGTTATCAGTGGTTGGGCTGATACGGACATTGATAGCGTCTGTCCATTTCCATATATGACCAAACGGATTTTCAATGCCCCTGTAACGAGGAACATCAAAAGTCTTTGTGATTGTTGAGTCATCATTTGCGGCGGTATAAGAGACCGTTCCCGTCTGATTTCCGAGCGTGTCTGTGTGACCGCAGGGAACGAACGGATAATAACCGTTGAAATTTGACCATGTTCCGTCCCATGTTGTCACGCCAGCACCAAGACCGCCCTGATGATAGCCATCCGCCGTCAGTTCTGAGTTATAAGCCGCCTGAGAGTTCAGTGTGGCATACTCAATGGCAAAGAGCCAGAACAGGGTCTTGTGCGCCTGATAGACATAACAGTTCCACGCCTTTGAAGAAGTGTTTCTTTTACGGGCGGCTGTTCTGAAAGCCGTGCGGCTCATCGCTGTCACGGGGCGACCGAGAAATGTCCGATAAGTGCCGTCATACTCAGTGTTGTTGTTCCCGCCTCTGTAATCCGTTCCCATGTTAGCCACAGAACAGAGCTTGCCCGTGCTTCGCTCAATGGCGGCTTCATAGGCTGACACATAAATCAAGGGGACTTGTGTGTAGCCAGACAGGGGAAGTTCACTGATGCGGACGGTTCTCTTTGTCCCGTTTGTCTCACATTTGCGGTAATGCATGGGGATTTCGACCATAACCTGACCCCGTGAACCGTCTCTGACCTGACCCGTCCAATCTCGTGGGTCAAGATACTCAATGACCTTTCCGCTGTCATCAAGAAGACAACCCCGCATACGGCTTTGAATGGGAACGCTCTTGTGCATAGCCAAATTTCCGACACGGGTACATGACGGAGATGAAACAGACGTGTCAAACTCAATGCCGTAACTGCAATCTTCCTCAACATAAGGAAGCAGAGAGGCGAGGGCAGCTTTCTTGCTTTCCCCGTCTTCGTCAAGAACCTCGACAAACAGGTTGTAGGGGTTCGTCCCTGAAACATTCGGGAGGTCACTCAGACGCTTCCCGTTCTGAAATGCTTCGATAATCTGCTTGATTACCTCTTCTTCTTGTGCTGATAGTGCCATAATCTTACTTGTTTAAGAATTTGAAAATAGTTTTACCTTTATCTGAAATGAACATGACCGAAGACGGTGTGTTCAGTCTCATTTCTTTGCTTCTGTTCCGTCTCTGGGCAACCCATGACCTGATACGCCTTGAAACGGATACTAACAGGCTCACTTTCATACATCTTCTTCCTCCACATTTTGACCGCTTCCCCAATAAATGTCATTCGTTTTCATGATTTCCGTGTCAGGGGCGATTTCCCTGATCGCAAGCGGCGACCAATCATTGAACGCTACGGGTGCTTCTGAGAAATCCCCGTCTTGATAACACTTCACAGAAATAACCGTGTCAAGCGTTGACACGCTGAACTTCGGTCTTATGTAGATTGAGAACAAAGCCCCTTTAGGGAGCTTGAAGCCTTGTGACAAGTCTGTAATCTTTCCATGCGAGACGATACGCCCGCCGTTCATTGTTTCGCTGATGTAGCCTTTCTTTGCCATAAATCTGATATTTTGAATGTTGTTTTAATTAAGCCGCAGAACGCCGCTTTGAGTGAAGCGGAGTTGTGTGCGGGTGTTGACAAGTCTCAATGTCGGGTCGCCGACCTCAACCAAAAGCGTCTTGGCGAGAGAGGTGTTGCAGGTTGGTATGACATGAACAACGCTTTTACCTTTCGCCACAGGCGTTACAAGCCCGTCTGTGCCCACGACTACAGCCCTGTTGTCACTGATATAAATCAGGTTCTTCAAAGCCGTCAGAGGGCTTAAAACAGCCTTTATCCTTATCTGGTTGACATTCCCGAACGTGATACGGGGAAGAGGCTCAACCGTCAGACCTGTCGGCACAAGGTTCTGAATGGTCAGCAGGGTTTCAGCCGTTGCCGCTTCCGCCTCTGATGTAGCCTGAACCGCATCCGCTGTCGCTTCATTTGCGGCTTCTGTGGCGGCGTTACAGGCTTGTGTCGCAGACTTGGAAGCCTCTGTTGCCTTTTGAGCCTCAGACGTTGCGTCCTGAGCGTTTTTCGTTGCAGTCTGGGCGTTCTTTGTCGCTGTCTGAGCCTCTGTTGTCGCCTTGACAGCGTTCTTCTTCGCTGTGTTGGCGGCTGCTGTGGCGGTTTCGGCATTCGCGACAGCCGTGTTTGTCTTGTCTTCAACGAACTGCAGTGAGACCTTGACACTTCTGTTCTGTGAATCCGTTCCTATCGTGAACAGACCTTTCAAGGTGCTGCACAGAGGCAGTTCAGATATTTTTATTTTCTTCATCTGTATATGGTTTTAATTGTTGAACCTGAGATTTCCGTTTGCGGTCAAACGCAATGTCTGTTTGTTGTTCACAAAGCGCATTGACACGTATGAATAGATGTCTAACATCAAGTCAATGGCGTAAACATCATTCTCCGTGAAGATGACAATGCCGTCCTCAGAGGCGAGAACAGTTCCGCTTTCATCAATCCTGAAATCCCTCGTGAAACAGAGCGTCAGCGTGAATTTCAGCCAAATCCTGTCATCGGGGAAAAACTCAGAGACGGAACATGACTTATAATAGAACGGGAAATCCTGTTCAAGCTCCTTGACCCACAGCGTCCGTTCATTGGGCTGAATAAGGTCATAAAGAAGCGCATCATAGTTCCGCCACAGTTGCTCAACGCTGTCGGCACGCATGAGAATGTTCAGTTTGACATCCTTTGCCTTGAAGAAGACATTCTTCCCGTCATATATCGCCCCTGTCTTTGTCTTGATGTTCCTCAGCATATTCTGTTTGACTGCGGCTGTTTTGATGACTTCCGCAAAACTTCCTGAAATAACCCTCGCCCCGTAGTTTGTCAGAGGGACATCATCTATCAGATAATCATCGGAAGCCGCGATATAACTGACAGGGGCTTTATAGGTATAGCCGTCAAGTGGATAATCGTCAGCGAACTTCAAAGTCTCACGCCCAAGAGTGACGGCGTATTCACGGTTGCTCTGAGAGACAAGGCGGAGCGTGTATTTCCGCCCGATGAAAGCGCAGTCAAAGACGTGATAAGAACCGTCAGAGAGCATGTCGATAAATTCATAATAGCGGCTGAAAACGCCCGAAATGGCAAAAGTTATGCTCACTTCACGGGTGTTCAGAACGGGATTTGACAGGTCGGCTTCAATGCCGTCTTCATCCTGCCAGTCGTTCTTCTCAACGTCTTTCAGCGGCGGCATGGCGACAAGCGTGTTCCACCCGCCGTCCGTGACATAAACGCCGTACTGTTTGTAAACGTCATAACCGTCTATGTATAATTTACCTGACATCATAATATGACCGCATTTCCAGATATGTTACGGATAACCTGACAGCCTTTTGACCCTGAGACAGACACGACAGACCAGCCCGAAGCGTTGATGATCGCTTTCGCCCCGTGAAGCAGAAAGACCTCATGCCGTTCAAGCGTGTCACACGTTATTGTTGCGCTCGTTCTGCCGACAAGAACGACCCTTTTGGGGTTTCTGAGCGTCAGAACGCCCGAATCAATATACACACCCTGTTTCTCAGGCTCAAACGGCTTGAAAAGGCGGAATGTCGCCATGTTCGGGAAACGGTTGTTTATGCAGAACTCCATTCCCTGCGGGGAACAGAACAGGGCGACAATGTCTTCAAGTGTCTTTTCTGTTCCCTTGAACCGATGACAAGACCCAAGCAGCCTCGCTTGGGAATAGACCTGTCTTATAACTTCTTCAATGTTCATAATCATTTCAATTTTACGCCTTTGAGGGCTATGTCGTTAACTGTATCTTTCATTTCTTTCACTGAACTTTCAACGTCTTCAACGAGACCCGAAATGCGCTCTGTATGTGTCTCAATGTTCAAGACTGACTGCAAAATCATATTCACGACAGACAGAATGATTTTTGTGTTCTCCGATATTGAATAGGTGTGTCCCTGTATGGCTGTCGCCCGCCCGTTGAGTTCATCAACGCTTTCCTGCGAAGCCGTTGCGATACCTTTCTCAGAGGCTTCTCGTGTCGCTTCTTCTGTCACGTCAAACATTGATTTAACACTGTCAGGGAGATTTTCCCAAATCGTTGCGAAATCATCGCCGACAGCGTTAAGGTCAGAGGCGAAACCGCCCAAAGAACTGATAACAGCATCAAGCCCCGCGAACTGACCGTCAGGAAACCATTTCTTCTTATATTTGTCAAAGATTTCCCCGAGCGGTTCTTCAAGGAACTTTGAGACAAGCATACGTTTCATAACGTCAGCCACAATTTCGTTCACTTTGTCGCCCCAAGCCTCCGCATAGTCTTCGCCCGCCTGAAACGCCTCAAAGAAAGCGTCCCCAAGTTCGCTTGCAATCTCAGAACTTGACCCGCCGATGATGTCCTCCACCATGTCATTGATGATTTGAACAGCCTCCTGACCAAGTTCCTCAATCTGACGCTGCCATTCCTCAATCTGACCGCCGTCTGACTTCTTTTTGCTCTGTTCAGTCTCAATCTGTTCCTGAATGAGAATTTGCTGCTGTGCGATGTTTTCAAGCTGTTCTTTCGCCGAAGCATATTTCTCGCCTCCGAGAGCCTTGTCAGCCGTGTATTCAATGTTGGCGTATGCTTTTGCAAGTTTTTCGGCTGTCTTTTCAAGAACCTCTGAGTTAGATGAAACATTCGTAAATAGAAGTCTCCAAGCCCCTGCCACATCCCCAACGGCAAGTTTGTTCTTCAACAGTTCTTGATATGTTTCACTCAACGCCTGTCTGACACGCTCAACAGCCTTTCCGCTGTTCTCTTGAAGCCTCACGATGTCGGCGTTATCAAGTTCCCACTGAAGCTGGTCAATACGACCCTGCAACGCCTCTATGTGTTCCTGTTTTTCATCATCGCTGTTGAACAGGTTGACGATCTGCATGACAATCTGCATGGCGGCAGAAATGATAGTCAGAATGACAGAAGCCTTTTCAACAGTGCTTATTGCAGTAGCCGCAGCGACAGCCGTTCCCTGAATGCCCGCTGATGACATATTCACAAGCTGAACAATGCCATTTATCATTGAGAGCGATGAAGTCGTTATATTGCCAGCAACAGAGATTATTTCGCCCGCAACGCCTCCGACCGTGTTCCCGATACTCTCAAACTGTTTTTCGCATTCAAGAAGTGTCTTGTAGAGGTCTTCCCACTCTTTGACGGAGCGTTTGTCAGGGCTGACATCATTCTTTGCCTGTGCGCTCTGAACTTTGTTCTTCGCTGTCGTGACTTTCGCACGGGCGACAGACAGTTGTTTGTCAGAAGCCCCGCCGTTCTTTTCAAGGTCTGCGAGTTCCTGTTCAGCCCGTTCCAAGACCTGTTGCAACTGTTCAAGGGTCATGTCTGCAATTTGATTACACCACGCCTGATATGTCGCCTCCCGTTCAGCGAACATTTCATCAACACGCTGCAGGGCTTCTTCCTCCTGTCTGTTCAGCTCATCGACATTGCCCTGCGTGACACCCTGACGGAGAACGGGACTTCCGCTCTCATCAAGAACATAATTCCCCTGTTCATCTGTCTGATACAGGGCTTTCCGCTTCTTCTCATATTCTTCGGCTATCTCTGTCCTCTGCTGCTCATAAGTCAGAACGTCTTTCAGCATATCATCCAAAGCTGCCCTGTTCCCGTTGACCTGAATTTGACGGGCTATTTCGGCATAGGAACGCAGCATAGCCTGTTGCTCAGAAGACAGGTCAGCCGTTGTCAGGTTCAGGGAGGCTCGGTATTCAATCTCCTGTTCCTTTGTCGCTTTCGGGTTCTGATTGAGCCATTCAAGGGTCTTTTTGTCTTTCAGGTCTTCAATCATCTTCTGCGCCCGCTTGTCATTCTCGGCAATAAGACGGTCGTAGTTCAACTGAACCTGCGCAACGGTCTTCTCATAACCGTCATCCATAGCGTTGATTTGAGCCTGACGGATGTCAAACTCAGCCTGTGTGACGGCTTCTGAAACCTTGTCTGAATACTCCCGTATCTTCTCATTGCGTTGAGCCGTCTCGTTGGCTATCTTCTGTTGTTCTTTGGCGGCTCTTTCCTCATCCCTTTCTTCCGCTTTGGTCTTTGTCGTTGTCCCCGCCTGTTCAAACAGCCCCTGAAATTCCGATGACACTTCCGACATTTTCTTTGTGTATCGGTTGATACGCTCATCAATGGCGTTCAGAACAGGGTCGTTGGCGATAGACCTGTTGAACGCTTCACGGGCGTTTTTCGCCCCCTGTTCAGTATAGACCCAATTTCCGCTTCGGTCAACATATTCGTTGCCGCCCTGTGTCGTGTGAGAATAGCCAGGCACTTTGCTTCCAGCCTGAATTTTATCCCGTTGGTCTTCAAGCTGCATTTGACGCTCAATTCTCTTTGCGTATTCCTCATCGACCTTGCTCTGCCATGCAGCCGCCTCCGCACGCTTCTTGAAAGCGGTCATCATGACTGATGTGTTCTTGACAAAGATGTTTTCAGCGTCATTGACACTTGTAACGGCTATGCCGAGTTCCTTGAACTTTGTCTGACTTTCCTTTATCCATTGACGCTGTTCATGTGCTGTTTTACAGTTCTTGTACTCGGCTTGCAGGGTCTTGTATGTTGATATGGCTTTGCCCGCAGATTCCCCGACACGCTTGTTGAACTCTTCCGCTTCCTCTCTCTCAGCCTTGATTGCGTCAGCGGCTTCATCGGTCGTGTCCCTGAACAGGGCGAACGCAGAGACGGCGGCTGCGACAACAGACAAGACAAGTCCGAGCGGGTTAGCCTTGACAGCCATGTTAAACAGAAGCATAGCGTCCTTTGCCGAACGGATTGACCTTGACAGGGACAAAACAGCCTGAACCGTTCCCCAGATGTTCATCAGCTTGTGTGCGGCGGCAACAGCGATGACGGCGGCTTTGTACGCCCCGTATGTAGCGATGACGGTCAGAAGAACTTTCCCGACTGTCTCCCAGTTCTCAATCAGGGTTGAGACAAGACCGAGAGCGTCATTGATAACACCCTCGTTCTGTTTCCCGATTTCATTGAACATTGTATCAATAGCGTCCTCAATGTTTGAAATCTGCCCTGTTATGCTTTGAGATTGAGCCGCCATGAGACCGCCGAACATGCTACCCTCGTTTGTCAGGTTAATGATCGCCTGTTCAACTTCGGGGAAGCCTACTTTTCCCTCCTCCACAAGTGCCTTGACCTGATTTTCGGCAACGCCGAACTGCTGGGCAAGCTGTTCAATCAAGGGAATACCACGCCCCAAGAACTGATTGAGGTCTTGCGTGTACAAACGCCCCTGAACCATTGTTGTTCCGTATAGATAGGCGAGGTCATTTATCGGGATTGAAAGACCAGCGGCGATGTCTCCAAGACGGATTAAGGTTTCATTCACTTTGTCGGCTTCAACACCGTAGGCGAGAAGCTGTTTTGCTGACTGAGCGATGTCGGTCAGACCGAACGGGGTCGTGGCGGCTGTCTTGACAAGTTGAGACATCAGCGCATCAGCCTGAGCCGCCGAGCCAAGCATTGTCTTGAACGCTATTTCAAGCTGCTGAAACTCTCCACGGACGGTCGCAACCTGAGTGACAAAGTTCTTTATCTGAGAGACGGCGAACACGCCAGCGGCGGCTGCGCCAATCTTCTTGAACGCTTCATCAATTCTGTCGCCCTCTGTCTCGGCTGTCTGCCCGATGCCTTGAAGCAGACGGCGTGATTCGGACGCATCAGCCCTCAGTTGGCTGTTGTCAAGACCGACACCGTAATTTAATCTTCCTCCGTCATTGTTCATATTCAGTCGCTTTAATCGCAGTTCTCAAAAAATTCTCTTACCTTGTCTCTGTTCTTCGGGTCATCGGCTTTGATGATGTCCTGTTCTTTGTCTTTCTTATCGTCTGTCTTCCTGTCATAAGTCGGAAGAACAGCACTGAACATTATCATGTTTGTATAGCTGATGTCATACAGGACATAATCAAAACAGAGGTTGAAGCCTTTGGCGAAACCCGCCACTACCGCCCAAATGCTGTCATTCAGTTCTCCACTTTCCTTTGATGAAGAAGATTTACTTCGGTCAGGAAAGTGGTAAGCCCGAAAAAATCGGCTATGTTCATGCTTGAAAGAAGACTTGTCACAGTGTTGTTCAGTTCTCGCGGGGAGAGTTCTTCAAGAACTTCACGGGCGAGAGCCTCCTTTCGGTTTATCACTTCTTCAACCTCGACCGTCTTCTTCACACGGATAAGCCCCCACAGATACCGTTTTTCTTTGATTTGCGGGGTTTTCTTTATCTCTGTGATGTTCTTTGCGCCGAGAATCAATATCGCCACGATTTCGCCCAAAATACGGCAATCCTTGGCTACTGAAAGTGTTTCTTCAACTATCTTTTCAGCGTCAAGAGCTATTTTCGGAAGCTGTGAGACAGCCTCCGAGACAAGAATGAGAGTTGCCGTACTCGGCGGTGCGGCTTGATATGTCTTCCCGCCGATGACAATCTCAACGGGCTTTTCAAGAATTGCCGCAGCGGTCTTCTGTTCAATGGTCTTGTTTTCGTTCATCTTTTTTTGGATTTTATCTTGATAAATAGGGGCGGGGGTCGGAATCGAACCGACATTCAACCACACAAAAGCGGTCAGGCTGTGTGGCGGAGAAACCAATGTCTCAACCCCGCTGATCGTCCGTTATTCCTCTCCTACGGTGTAGGGCTTCACGGTCTTTCCTGTCGCTGGTTTCAGACAGCGGGCGACATAGTGAAGCAACTTACCGTCAGCCGTTGAATAACTCTCATCGCATCTGACCACAGCACGGTCAATCTGACAACCCTCACAGGTGTCATCTTCGGGGATGACACGGAAAGCGTGTTCGCCTGAAATCAGACCGTCATTGTCTTCAAACGGGCGGTCTTTCCCTTTCTTGACAAACAGGTCAAATTCAAGCGTATAAGTATTCTTTCCGTAGCGAACATCAACAAGTTCGCCTCCCTCTTCCGTTGCGGTCTTCTCTGAACCCGCTGTCGGTGTCACTTTCGTGGTGTCCTCCTTAGGCGTGTCAATGTCTTTCCACGGTCCCGAAGAAGCGGGTGCACCATTTGTCGAGGTTGTAGTCTGTATCTTACATTTACCCCATGATAAAACTGACATAATACTTTCGTTTTTAAGTTGTTAATTCTGTTTCTTCACGACAGGCGTTATCTCAACCGTTGACCCGTATTCTGTTTCAAGAAGCGGGAGATAGGTGTCATCTTCCGCCGTGTCAACGGCATCAATATTAGCCGATTGTGGGATGTTCAGAGGCGCATCGTCATCGCCGAAATACCTGTATTGAAGTTTCACGACAATGAAATGTTGATTGATGTCAGGTTCTGCCTCCGTGTAGATCGTCTGTTGCAACCTGAACTTATAACAGGAGACTTCGGCTGTCAGGCTTTCAACCCAAGCATCGGCGAGCTTCTCAATTTCCTCCGTCCGCTGACCGTCTTCAACCTGAACCCCGTTCCCGTATGGGTCAATGTCGGGGACAAAGATGTTCACGGTAACAACGCCCGTCTGAATTTCATCGGGAATGCCCGTTGTGAACTTCACGACCGCATCTTCCTTGCGGCTGTCACGGGGGCGGTATCCAGCCCTGTAAACATCGCCCGAAATCATCGTGAAAAGTGTGCTGTCTCTCAGAAGCTGGAATACATCCCCCTCAACTTGTCTTGATGTCTTTGCCATAGTCTCTCCGTTTAATGAAATCCGAGTTGTTTCAGAAGTCTCGGTACAAGACGCTCTGCCAAAAGTTCTGAACTGTCAAGAACGTCAAGCCCCTTTGCGGACACATAAGCGGCGTAGTTCATTCCCGCCACGACAATGAGACAAATCCCTTTCGGGAACTGTCTCACAAGGCGTTTCACATACGCCGAACCTGTTGAAGAACCCTCTTTGCCCTGCTTTACGGTCTGAAAGGCGGATGTCCTGATTATCCGTCCGTCAACCGTGATGACATAGCCGATTGAACTTCTCAGGTTTCCCGTGCGGTCTTTATATGAGTTGGTCGAACGTGCCCTGTTCAAGACCGTTTCGCCGATATACATCAGATTGCGGATAAGAACCTGTTTCAGGCGTTCCAACTGTTCTTCTGTGTATCGGTCTATTTCCGACATCGGTGTCAACTGTTTGATTGGCATGTTCTTTTCAAGTTATTTTTCTCGAATTCGGCGTATGTGGCGTTTACTTTTCTCATTGGTATGTTTGACCGAGTTGAAAAATTAGAGCCGACATACAGCCGCAAATCGCTTTAGACCAAAATCCTCACTTCGCACACGGCTTCAAGCGGTTCAGCCTGAATGACGGAGAACATCCCAACCTCATTCCCTGACAGGTCACGGAGGCGGAGCTGTTCTGATGTCACGGGCTGCGCCTCAATCAGTATTTCATAGGAGGCAAGCGTCACATGCTCTCCCTTGATGATTGAAAGCTGATTGTATTTTGTAGCCCTGAACTGACACGGTACAGGTTCGCCCCATAACTCAGAAGACGGCTTGACGGGGTAACCCGTCTCAGGGTCTATCCCGCCGCCCGTCTTTGTCTTGAATTCGATTGTTCCGTTCTGAATAATCATAGCCGAGAGCCTTTATATCCGTAAATAGGTTTGTTTGCGCTTCCGCCATCATCGTCAAAGTCTTTGTACAGGGCTTTTGCGTGACTGCGGAACTGTGTTCTCTGTTCGTCCGTGAAAGAATAGTTCTGCCCGCCCTGAGAAATGTCAGGGGCGAAAGACAGCCAAAGGAGCAGGTCGGCTTTGGCAAGGTTGTACTCCCTGCTTTTCAAGACCTCCGCTGTTGCCTCTGTGTCAAGGTTCAGCCCCCGTTTCCCAGCCGTATCAACGAGTGTACGGAGAGGAACAGGGTAGGCGTTCAATCCTTTCAGGCTTTCAATGACTTTTGCCATACGTCAAGACCTTTTTAATCCCACTCTGTTCCGTCTGTCTTCACATACAGATTGCGGTACACCGTATCAAATACGGGGATAGCGTCAGCCTGACCGATTGTTACTTCGCTCTTAGGCTCAACCGTACCGTATTTCTTGATGACGGTATGCGCACGCTCCGCTCTCAAAATCAAGTCGTCATTCTCTTTAAGAATGTCATACTGAGTTGAGCCGAGACGCTCTGTCTCTGAAAGAATGAGACGCTTGTCGGCAAACGGGTTGCCCGAATCCGATGTTCCGTCCGTAAACTCACGTGTGATAGTCTGGTCAATAACCCTCAACTGAATGCCGTTCAGCCAAGCCTGCTTTGCGAGCATGGTGTTGACGGCGGTCAAATCGGGGGTCTGAGCCATTCCCGTAGCGTTTGCGATATAAGAAGCACAAGCCTTGATAATCTGTTCTGCGGAACAAATCCTGTAAAGCTCGTTCAGGTTGATGAACGCGAACTTCGGGTTCAGGCTCTTTTTGTTCTTCGCAAACTCAACAATCTTCACGAGGTCTCCGATGATGTCAGCCGTTGACGGGTTACCCCAGTCTGAACCTGACTTGACTTTCATGTCATCGTCCACATCATAGTCAAGGTCAAATTCATTTGCGAATGTCGCATTTGTGGTGGTCGTGAAGTGAAGAACACCAGCGTTTGAGGCAAGTTTCCATGCTATGTACTCTAACTCAGACTGAACGCCGTTGAAACAGAAGTCAACATCGTTGCCCCAGAACTCAACAAGCTGAACTGCGTCTTCGTCCTGAGCAAAGGCGAGGGCTGTCTGATATTCCTTGATTTCGGCTCGTGTCAGTTCACGGCTGATAGAGATGAACGGGATGTCACCCCGTGCGCTCTCGAATATCGGGCGGCGTTTTCTGATGATTGTTCCGTTATCCGTGTGCAGGTCAGCCGCCACATTCTTTTTCTCCAGCTGATTGGTCAGGGTTTTCCAACTGAACCCATTGACTTTCTTGACGGGGAAGTGTGTCCCGAAAAGAAAGGGTGTCGCATCAGCCGAGTTCAGACGGGCTTGAACCATCTGAGAGGTCAAACCCGCAATCATTGTATTTACAACTGTTGCCATAACTTAACCGATTAATAGTTGATGATACCTTTGAGGTGTTTCATGATGCACTCGGGCAGGGGGTTGCCCTTTGTCACGCCGATGAGCCAAGCGTCCGTGTCAAGGTTTGACTTCGGATCAATCGGCTCCCCTGTGCCGACAAGCGACTGAGGGGTGTGTTTCAGTTTTGAGTCGCTGCCCGTTGCCTGTGCAGCCGCCTCAATGATGAAACCGCCTTTCTCAATCTTGACCCCGAGAGTTGTGCCGACCTTGATTGTGTCATAGGATTTCTCTGTGGTCACAATCTCTGTTATGGCATAAGCCTTACCTCCCTCATCCGCCATGATGAAGTCTCCGACCTTGAAGTTGTGTTCCTTGCTGACCTTGATTTCGGTTGCTGTCGCTGATGCCTCCGCTGAAAGAACAGCGGTCTTGACAACATGACAGATGCCGTCCTCGGGTGCGCTCAGAACCGCTCCCTCGTGCAGAAAATCGCCTCCGAGTTCAGACACCTTGACTGAGACACCTCCGCGAATATCCGCTACCTTGTGCATGAAGACACGGCGTGTGCGTGTGTCTTTTCTGCGTTGTACTGTCATTCCCATGATGAATGTCTTTTTGATTGTTAAACATTAGAACGGCTGACCGTCAGCGGGCTTGTTGTCACGGTGTGAGATAGCCTCTACCTGTTCTTTGGTCAGTTCGTTCCCTTGATTTGTCCGCCCGTTCTGTGCGGCTGGTCTTCCGAAAACAGCCCCCTTGACATGAGTTTCATTGACAATGCCCTCGACCTCAGAGGAAATCTCGCTGAAAAGCGTGTTGAACTGTTCTTCGGTCAGACCGTCAACAGGCGTGCGCTCGTAGGCTTTTCTGAGTTTCTCGGGCAGCTTCTCAATGACTGTTTGAAGTTGCTGTTTACGGGTTGCAGTTGTTCGGTCAACATCCATTTTGTTCAAACGCTCAGTCAACGCCTTGTTGCTGTCAATAAGCGTTTGCGCCCAAGTTGGAATTGCATCGCCCCCCTGCTGCTGTGTCTGAACGGTCTGCACGCCCCCTTGCTGTCCGCCCTGAGAGCCGCCCCCGTCATCAACTTTAACCCCGTCTTTCAGACCGTACTTCGTCTCATAATTGTGTACGGCTGTCTGCTGGGCTTCAGTCGCACGGCTGTCGCCGTAGCTTTCAATAACTTGCTGAATGGTTACCCCCTCGACAGCGGTTGCGACCTGTTCAGCGGTTGTCACAGTCTTAGCCAATTTGTCGGCAATCCTGTTCAAGATAGCTTCACTGACCCCCTGAAATTTGGCTTTCAGTGCTTCTAAAATTTGCTTTTTCATACGAATTTCGTCTTTAACTGATAAGTTTACTTCTACAAAGGTATGGTTATTTTCTCAAAGTGATTACATAATAATCAGAAAAATGTTTGTTTTGTCTCCAAAAAATTTTATGAATGTGCGTTTCAGGCATTTCGGGACGTGGTGCGTGTATGTCGGGGATTGCTGGGTTAAGTGGAGTTAAAAGTTAACTGAGCAGTGAAATTTTTTCGCGAAAAGTTGATTATTTCCAAAATACTTCACTTATATTTGCATCGTGATTACAATATAAACACTTTCAAGTTATGAAGACAATGAGTTTGGCATACAGCACGAGAGACATCAACCGTAATTTCAGAATTAAGGTTTCAGGCGTTGACGGGGACGGCAACAGGGTTCACAAGCTGGTTGGCGTTTCAGGAGCGATCGCCCTCATCGGTGTTGAGATGTTCAACAAGCTGTTGAAACGGGCTTTCAGCACAATGGACGATGTCTGTGTATGCAAACTCCGCAGGGGTATCAAATTTTCGTTTTACATCAAATAACAGCGATTATGAGTGAAGACAGAAGCATTATCGAAGCGGCATACTTGACGGGCTTTGAACCGTCAGCCGATGACCTGACGGAAGCCGCTCTGTATGAAGAAGCGGTTCAGTTCTTAACGGAAACAACAGTATTAACCAAATAAATTTTTTCAATTATGTCAACAGCAACAACAACACTTCAACAAGGGTTGAACGAAGTAGTGATGAACAAAGTTCAAAAGATGATTAACGGCAAAGCCGTTGGGGTTCAGGCGACAATGGAACGCCTTATCAACGAGGGGAAAATCGCTCAGGACTACATTGCCCCGATAGGCGTGAACCTGAAACAGAAAGACCACAGCCCCGTGATAACGTTCAACGGCGGGGACAGCCTGACGATGAACATGCCTGACGGTCTGTTCTCGCTTCACGACAACGCCATAGGTCAGCTCGCCGACAGAATGGGCGTTCCGCAGCGTTACCTGAGAACCCTCGCTTCGGGCGAGACATGGGCGAAGAACCTTGCCGCCGAAATTCTGAACGAGCACAGCGGCTGGACACAAAGAACCCGTGTTCTTGTCAGGACGGTCGGCACTCAGGTTCGGGGCGTTCTCTCTGACAGCTACCGCCGTCTGAACAGCGTTGAGATACTGACGGCGTTCGTTCAGGAGGCGAGCCGTCAAGGGGCGGTTATCTCTGACGCTTATATGAACGACACGAAAGTATGGGCGGAAACAATTCTTCCGCAGCCTATTGTCATCCCGACAGCGAAGAACGGCGATGTCATCATCTTTGCGGGCGCACGGTTCTCAACCTCTGACTACGGGGACGGGGCGGTCGACATGCGGGCGTTTCTTCTGAACGGGGCTTGTCTCAATGGCATGGTTCGGGAAAGCGTGATGAAACAGGTTCATTTGGGGTCAAAGCTCCCCGACAACCTGCAACTGTCTCAGAGAACGTATGAACTTGACACGAGGACAACCGTCTCGGCAGTCAAAGACCTGACAAAGGGGCTGTTCAGCAGGGACAACCTGATGAAGAAAGCCTGCGAGATACAGGGGGCGTCCGAGATTGACGTTGACTTCGAACATGAGTTGAAGAAGCTGACCCGTGACGGCGGTCTTTTGAAGTCTGAGGGAAAGGAGGTTGAAAAAATCCTCATGCGCAACGACCCCGAAGACGGCGTTCAGGGCGGGGCGACCCTTTGGAAGCTCACTCAGGCGATAACGGCGCACGCCCGTGAACTGACCCCTGAAAGAAGCCGTGAACTACACGAGATTTCAGGCGCACTTCTCAACCGTGTGAAATTACAGGCATAAATAACAATCGCCCCGCAAATCTGTCATAAGACGGGCTTGCGGGGCTTAACACTCAGAAGACAATGAAGACAGAAGCAATTCAAAAACTCAAAGAAAAACACCCCGACACCCTGTTCATTTTGAGGAGCGGGGATTTCTATTCACTTTACGGGGAAGACGCTAAGACCGCCTCCACTTGTCTTGGCTTGACGCTGACAAAGACCGCTGACGGTGTGTTTCAGGTGTTGTTCAGACTTTCAGAACTTGACAGGTATCTTCCCAAACTTATCAGGGCGGGACACCGTGTCGCGATATGTGATGAACCCTGAAAAGCGTATTTTCGTCAGCGAGAAACAGATTAAAACGGGATTATCGCTGACGATAATTCATTTATCAAGGGTTATCACTTATTATCGCTGTATTTCCTTTACTTATAAGTAAAGTACAGTAAAGTAAAATAGAGTAAAGTAGAGTAGAGTATAGATAAATAAATTTATCCCTATATAGAACCCCTAACGGGGTTATGTCTAACATCGCCTGATGTTCATCTGATGACAACAGGCGTAAAACAGAGAAAAAAGAATGAGAACGATCTACCGAGTGAGGTTCAAAGAACCGCCCCTGAGCGGGGATGAAAGAACGGAGTTTTTCTTCACGTCCCTTGCCGCGATTTATGAGGTCTTCACGGCTGAACAGATAGGCTGCAGGGTCAACCGCCTGTATAACATCGGGCTTCCTGACGGGAAACCGTACAGGGGGCGGCGTTGTGAGATAAGCCGTGAAGATATTCACAGCAAAACGCAGAAAGCCCCGAATACGGGCGCAAATTTTTCAGATGATAGTTTACACGAACAGAAAGAGTAAGGCGTTTTACGGGCGTATTCGAGAAAAATAACTCAGTTCTGAACGGTTACGCCTTGAAAACCCTATCTTTGCAGAAAGAGTTGTCTAACGATTAAGAACAGATTATGGAAACGGTATTCAATCAAAACATAACAGCCGATGAATGGGGGCGGATCAGCGGTCTTGACAAAGACCTGTATCTGTCTGTTGTGAGTGAAGACACGGCGAATAAAGACCTTGCCACCCTGTTTTATCTCCGTGGGGATAAAGACAGGATGACAAAGTATGCAGACAAACTTCCCTCTGACCTGAGACAAGATTTTTACCGAACTATTTCACACCCGTAAGGGTCTTGAATAGCTTGTCAAAATCCTTTGAAGACAGTTGAAGACCTCGTACAAGGCTTTCGGCTGTCTTCTTATCATATTTGCCCTGTGCCTGAACAAACTTGACCAGCTCATCGTGAATGTCCTCATAGTTGCTTTTCAGGATGATGTCTTTGAAATGTCCGTGCGCTTTCGCCTCTGTCACTTTGAGACGCTTCAACAGGTCTCTGAAATTGGCGACATAAGTCTTGTAACCGTAGCCCGTCTCGATGATGTCTTTTGCGTTGACGGCTTTTCCTCCGAGACTTTTCACGAAACTCTGATAAGAGTGACGGGCGCAGAACTGATTGATAATCTCCATTGAAGTGACCCTGACGGGCGTTTTGTTCCTGAGATTTTTCCAGCCGACAGCAGCGGCATGTCGTATTTCATGCCAAAGGCTTTCAAGGGCGTATTCCTGTTTGAATGTCAGGTCAACTCCCGTTGAAATCGCTTTCAACGCCCCTTTCAGTTCTTGAAGCGGGTTGAATGTGTCTTTCAGGCTGTTTATAACAAACGTCTTATTGGCAATCTTGATTGTGTTTCCTTTCAGGTCATAAGCTCCTGTGGAGTTCAGATAAGAACGGGAGTTCGCCATAAAGAAACCCGTTCCTTTTGCCCGTGTGATTTGCACGCCTTTCAGACCGCCGTGAAATAAATCGGGATTATTAGCGGCGAAATCCGTGATAGTCTTCTGAACCTCTTTATCCGTGATATAATTCGGGTCTTTGAGTTTCAGAAACGCTTCTTTCAGGTCTTGAATAATACCCGCATCCTGACCCCGTTTCAGTGTCCCCATTCCTTTGATAAACCCTTCGGGGATATACTGAACATTGTCACTGATGAAGTACGGGACAGAAGTCAGGTGTTTCGCCCGTTCTTCATTGTCATCAAGCCATTGTTTGAACTCTTTCGGAACATCCCTGACTTCATTCTCTCCGCCCTGAACAGGTTCTTTCCCGTCCATTATCCGCCTGTTGTCCTCTGCCATTTCTTCCTCTGTCTTCAAGATTGTTTCAACATGGCATCGGCAATGAGGGTGCCAGCCCGTAAACTTGAAGTCTTTCGGGTAACAACCTCTGCCCCTTGTGTTGGTGCTGCCCAGCGGTGCGCTCAGCTCATCGCAGATGTCGTGAAACGGCTGACCGTTCAGGGTGTGATTGTTTGACAGGACAATTCTTATCCCGACAACGAAATCAAGGTCTTGCCAGCGTGTGAAGTCAGCCGTCCGATATGCGATGTTCGTTTCTGTGGCGGCGAGGCGGCGGGCGTTCTTGAATGAGGAACGGTAAACGCCCTGACCTGGATGGAACGCTGCCGCACGCCTTGACAGCTGCAGAACCCCGTGTTCATCCCTGACACGCCTGAACAGCATGTCGGGGTGTTTGAGATACTGACGTAGTTCCCGTGTCATGTCTTCCGCTGAAACGCCGTTTCTTATCCCGACATCAAGACCGAGTTCAATTTCATCTTTGAACTGTTCCGTATAACGCCACACCCTGTCTGAGAGTTTCAGCCCGTTCGTCTTCCGTTGAATGAACGCTTCACGGGCTTCATCGTTTGTCGAGAAATAACGGCGGTATTGAGCCTGAGACAGCTTGCCTATATTGTCCCCGAAGACCTGACGGGCGAGTTCGCTGTTCTTGTTGTTTGAAAGCGTCCAAGCCGTCTCAATCCCGTTGACAATAGCCGCCGTAAGGTCACTTTTCAGCCCCGACAACAGCTTTTCTAATCTTTTGCGTGTAATTGGATAGTCGTCAAAAGAAAAGAGCCTGTCGGGGTTGAAATCGCTTATGCTGACCCCGAGACGTGCCGCCTCTTTGACAGCCGCCTCGTAAACCCGCTCAATCTCCCTGTCGAGGGCTGAAAGGTTATTCAGGTGTTGACGCTCCCATTTGTCAAGTTTAGCCATTGTCGGTCTCCCGTTTTATGAAGTGTTCGCACTGAGGGTCTGAAAGAAACCTGAGATATTTCCCGTCCGTATAGAACGGACAGCGGCACATGAACGGTTCGCCCTTGTAGTTCTTCTCGCACCAATCATAGCTGTGTGCGCAGTCACGGCATTGAAACTGCGGCTGTTCTTTCTTTCTCGCCTGTTGTCTTCTTGTCGTTCTCATATCCGTTCCCCCTTTCTCATTCAGTCATGTTGAAACTGTCAAATGTGTCTTCTTGCTTGATTTCTTGGAGCGTCTTGTCAACGTCATCAGTCTTTCCGTACCGCTCAATGGATTCACGCTGCGACATAAGGGGTTTACCGCCGTTGGCTGTCATCAGATTGTTGATGTCATCCTTTTCATCGGAGATTGTGAACGGGGTTATCAGGATTTCAACGATAAGAGCGTCAATGTCGGCGTGGTAACTTTCTCCAAAGACAATCTTCGCAAAGGCTTTGAGAACATTCACTTCACGGTCGAGGAACTCAATCAGCGGTCCTTTCTCATCGTTGACTTTCAACTGTGCATCAATGAAAAGTTGCTTGCGGCTTTCCCCTGAGAGGGCAACCTGCGACATCTTCTCGTATGACCAATCAGGGAGTTGAAGCATTGTGAAAAACAGGTTTCTCAACTCTGAGACTTGGTATCTCAGGTTCTCAACAGCCTGTTGCCATGTGACGTATTGAGCCGTTGAACCTTTGGGGTATTGCATGACCGCTCTCGCTTCTTTGTTCGGATCTTTCTCATCGCCGTAGGCTATCTGTTCATCAGCGAAGACACAGAACAGAGGCTTTGAGTTCTCGCGGAGATAATTACCGTTTCGGCTCAAAGACCACTCCATTTCATAGACCGTGTTTGAGTTGTGTTCCCATATCGGGTACGGTCTCCAAGCGTAAACAGCGGGTATTTTCAAAAGCGTGATGTCTTCATTCTCTGTCTCAGTCCATGAACCGCTCTCGGTTGACCACTTGATGTGCTTTGTTGCCGTGTATGCGTCAAAGAAACGGACAGTCTTTCTCCCTTTCTTTCTCTGATAACCGACAGACATTGCAATCATGTCCCCGTATTCATCAAAGAGCGGATACAGGTCATCGCCCAACATGGGAGAGAATGTGCGGCAGCGGAATTTCAGCGGGCTTTCAACACCGTACAGCTTGTTTTTCTGTTCAATGGCATACCAAAGCGTCATAATCTCACACCCCGCAAAGAACTTGTTGAAGCGGTCTATGTCAACGCTGTTGATGCGGTTCTTGTCAAGAACGCCCGTGATGAACCTTGCAACTTGTTTCTGTTTCTCATTGTCAGGCTTGAAAATTCTCTTTATCGGGATAGCCGTGACAAGTTCCGTCATTCTCTTTGATGCGAGCTTCTGAAAGCCGAGTGCAATGCGTGTGACGGGCTGAATGCCGTCTTCTGTCACGACATCAGGATATTTCGCCTTGTTCATGACAGGGTGCATCAGAGCGTTATACTCCATTTCAATTCCCTTTTTACCGCCCCACAGAGGAACGTTCAAGGTCTTTTCACTCAGGGCGGCTATCTTCTGGTCAGCCGTCATGTCTGAACTTAAAATTTCTTCGATTGTCATTGTTCTTTTGATTTGATGATTAAACTTCCGTTATCTGCGTATCATTTTAGCCACCCTGTTCAGGTCAATAGCCTTTCTTGTCTGAGCGGGGTAGAAAGTGTTAGCCAGAGCGTCAAATTTGTCAGGGCTTCTTCCGAGACGAGCTTTGATGTCTTCTTTCGGCTCAATCAAAATCTTGCCGTCAGAGCGGAAAGACCATTTGATTTCCGTTGCTTCTTCATCAAACCTGTCATCGGGCGGGAGCATTGCACCCGTGTTGTTCTTCGGGTTGAGCCAATCACGGACGCACCAAAACAGGTACGCCCGCATGTTCGCGAATTTGTATTGTCCCGTGATGTCTGTCAGGTCACGCCCGCTGTGCGCCTTTGCGCCCTCTGAATACTTGCAGCTGATGATGTATCGGGGTTCTTCTTCAAGCTCGATGCAACGGCTGTAAACGCCCGCACCCTCGCCGATTGTGTCAATGCTGACGAACAGACCGATGTTTCGGCGGCGGTATGACATGATGCTGCCAGCCACTTTCATGTGATCCGCCACGCCGCCTGAGTTGTGAGCGTCAAAAGAGCCGACCCAATAATCACGGCGGAGAACATAACAGGTTGAGTCGCGCCCCATACCCGCAACGTCAACGCCGAGAATGTTCGTGTCAGCCCTGAGAGGTTCTCGACCGCCTGCCTGTCTCCAACGCTCATGCGCTTCTTCAAGCCATTGCGCGGGGATAAGCGTATCTTCATCAACTTTCGGGAACAGACCGAGAACTTTCTTCCTGAACAGGTCTTCGGGGCGATACCACTGACCCTCAAACTGAAAGTCATCCATTTCTGACCTGACTTCATCAGGCTGTATCTTCGTACACCAGTTTTCAAGTTTGTCCAGCACCCAATCATAGTCAACCTGTCCCGTGATGACAGTCTTTCGCTGAACAATGTTCGGTGCGGTCAGGCTGTTCAGACGGAATTTGTTCCAGCGGTCGCCTTTCTGAGACTTGGCGGCATAGCCGACTGTCGTATTCGGGTTGAAGACAAGAAGAATACGGCTGTCGCCCTGCAGGTTTCCCTCAATGGCTGAAAAGGTGTCATCGCCTATACCTGTAGCCTCCGTCACGATGAACATTGTGTGAACGGCGTGAAATCCCGACCACGCCTCATGGTTGTGCTCATCAGCCTTGAAGCCCGTCAAGAACCATTCATCGTTGTCTGTTCTGATGTCATAAGTGTTCAAACGACCTGGCAGGACAACGCCCCGTGCCTTTGCCCTGTTGAAAAGACGGCTTATCTCAGGCATCATGATGTTCTTTACCTGACGGTCTGTCGGGGCTGTCAAGGCGACCTTTGTGTTTTCGACAAGCTCAATTTCCCCCTGTTCATTTCGTCTCCAGCGTGGGGTCAGATACAAGAAACAGAGAGCCGCACAAGCGGCAACGAAATCCTTTCCCCGTGCCGTTCCTGACGCAACGGACGTGCGCCTGTTGTGCTGAACGCTTGACAGAATTTCTTGCTGCTCAGGGTCAAGGGTCACGCCGAAAGCCTCTCTGACGAACCTATTCCAATCAGCTCGCCACAGGTTTATCAGTTCAAGCCCCTTTGTTCTAAGTGTTGTCTTCTGTTTCTTCATTGAGTTATTTTTTGCGAATTCGCTCTATGTCGGCGTTTCGTTTTTGTTTGGTAAATTCATACGATTGAAAGATTTGAGAGCCGCATTCGGGCGCAATCGGGCTTATTCATCGTCTGACGGTGTGTCGTCTTCATCAAGAAGCCCGCTTTCGACAAGCAGGGAGGTAAAGGACACGTCCCCGCTGATGTCTTTCTTTTCAGGGGCGTAAATTCCGAGAATTTTCCGCCTTTCCGCAAGCTGTTTCCTGATTTCGGCTATATAAGACGGGTCGCCGAGACAGATGACATCCGTGTCCGTCCGCTCTGTCTGATAAGTTCTGATTGATGTCTGTCCCGTCTGATTGTCACGGGTCGGAGAACCTTTCTGTCTGCGCTGTGTCTTGTTGTAGTCCGTCTTTGATTTCTCCCACTGTCCCCACAGTTCACGGACAGCGTCATCAATTCTTTCAAGTTCAAGGGTCACGATGTCATCCATGTCTTTGACCCTGTTCTCCCGCCATTCTTGAAGAAGCGTGTTCACGTCCTTGTGGACGGTGGCGAGGGAATAAGACGGGAGTTCAAGACGCTTCATGACCTCTGACTGAATTTTTCTGAGGCTGTTCCCACGCTTGTACATCTCTGCCACGATTTCAAGACGTGCCAGCTTTATCTGATTTCTTCTTTTCTCCTGTGCCTTGCTCATAGTTCTTTTGTCATTGATAGAAAGTTCTGATAAAATTCAAGGTTGCAGCTTGACAGTTCGATGTATGTCTTCCCGCATTCAGGGAATGTATGGACGGCAAAATGACTTTCACAAAGAAGCCACAGAGCCGTGTAGCCCTGCGGTTCAAAGTGATGTTCTGTGCAACGCAGAATGTTGAACCCCGCCTTTCGGAGAAGCGTGTCAAACTGTTCTTTGAGGGCGGTTGGCTCTGTTTCGCCGATCCATTGTGAATGATTCCAAATCTTTGCTTGCATGGCGTGTCACTCATTTGAGGTCGGTTCATTGTCGGGGGTGTCTGTTTCAGCCGTGTCGAACAGTTTCATGTCTTCCTCCGTGTATTCAATTCTCGGGAACTCATTCTTGATGTTCTTCGGGTTGCCCTTGAAGAACACGAGAATGTGCTGATGTGTCTTCGCAACCTTTCTTGTCTCCATGTACCGTGCGGCTCTCAGAGCTGTTGAAGCGGTTTGTTCGACAAGGATGATTTCATTGTACAGGAGAACGCCCGCTTCTTTGAATATCCGCTTGATGTCGCCGCAGAAGTCATAATAGAACCCAGTCTTCTTGTCACGGACATCGCCGACACAGATAACGGCGAAGCGGTCTTGTTTCAGACAGCTTATGGCGGCTGTGAAAGCGTTTTTCAATATCTGAATGAAGTCTTCATAACTGTCCTGATTGCTTGCGTCATTCGGGAGGTCTGAATAAACTTCAAGGTCAAAGTATGGCGGGCAACTGAACAACAGGTCTTGACTTTCAGGTTCAATGTGCTTTGCCACGTTCTGACCGTCATCGCAGATATAACGGGCGGTCATGTCCGCAACCCTTTCATTGTTTAATTTTGCCTGTTCCGCTCTCAGTTCAATGCCCGTGAACTCATTTCCGAGATAGGCTGACACGAAGCCGAACACGCTGTCTCCCGCGAAACAGTCAAATGATTTGCAGCCCTTGAAACTGAACCAACGGCAGACGATTTCCGCCATAACAGGGTCAAGGATAGAAACACCCTGAGCAACGATTTTCGCCTGTTCACGTTCAAGGTCTTCTTTCGGGACATATTTCTCTATGTACTCCCTGAAAGACAAGCCGAGTTCTTTCCTGTGTTCACGGGTTCTTTGATACAGGTCTTTGTACTTGATTTCAAGACTTGTCACAAGCGTATCGTTACGGCTTTCGCCCATATCCCCGATAAGGTCATACCATTTCTTCTTTCTGTCTTGCCAATAACCCTTGCGGGTGTCAAGAATAGAGAACGGGGGAATGATAAAGCGGTCAAACAATGATGATTCGGGTGCGCTGTTCGGGAGTGAAGAACCGCTGCCGTTGCTCTCTGGGTTGTCTTCCCATAGGTCTAATCCCCAATCAACAAGTTCAGACGTGTCCCATTCATTGGCAAGAGCGTCCATATCCCACTCTCCGTAACCGACATTGTCTTTAATGATGAACTCCCGCTGTTCAGCGTCTGTCAGTTCAGAAGCCTTGATGATGTGTGCTGTTGGGCAGTCAAGCCATCTTTCCCAATAGCCTCGCAGAATGTCCCGCTCGGCTTCTGTCTTCTCTGCGTACCCTGAACACTTTCCGAGTTCAGCGTTGATTTCGGCTGGGGTCATCTCTGATATGTGCGTCAAAGCCCGAAGACGCATGTTCCCGCCGAGAACAGTCATTGTGTTGTCAACGACAATCGGTCGGAGTTCAAGCATCTTCGGGAGAATAAGAATAGACCTGACAAGTTTCTCGAACTTGTCGTTCATGATTTTACGGGGGTTCGCCTCGTTTACCTCAATCTGTGATAGGTGTACAGTTTCTGTATTCATAACCGTTTTGATAAGTGTTTACACTGTAAGCACAAAAGTACTCAAAACGATTATAATATAATCACATTAAGGCAAAAAAGGGGCTTTTTCGGGGGCAAATTCCCCTGAAATGGCTGTTTTTATCAGTTTTATTGTCGCTGTCTTGTACAGGTCTTCGGGCGTTGTTCTGAACACACGCCAGCCCATGAGCGTTGCCGTGTTGTACTTCTCAATGTCACCGAGAAAGCCTTTGGGCGAGGTGTGTCGTCCGCCTGACCAAACACCGCCCTCAACTTCAAGTGCGATTTTATGTTCAGGTATGGCGTAGTCAAACCGCCATTTCCTGACGGGGTGGAATTTGAACTCTTTCACGCACTCCACTTTCAGGTCTGTCTTGCAGATGACCGTGAAAACGTCACGGACGGGCGGTTTAGAAGCCTCCTGACGCTTTTTCCTGACAGTTGTGATACTTTTACCGTCTTTCATATTTCAATTCAAATTTGGGCTTCTTTCGGGCTTCTAAGACAGAAAGGGGATTTAACGCCCCCTTTCATGTCTCTGTCTCCCGTCTGTCAGCCGTTGTTTATATTTTATCAGAACGGCAGATCGTCATCGTCAACCGCCTGTGTGCCGTCAACCGTTGAAGTGATGTTCATCTGAGGGGTTGGGCGGCGTTCCAACTGCTTCATACCTCCGATAATCGGTAAGGCTCTGCGCTGTTCTTCTGTCAGGGCTTCAAACTTCTCTTTGTCAAGTGAGACTTTGACACAGTGAGTTTCAGAGAACTTCGGGTTCTCCATTTCAATAGCCGTCATGTTCAGATAAACGCCTTTCTCGCCGACAAACAGTCCGCTTTCATCAACAGGGATAATCAGACAGCGTTTTGTCGCCGTCTTCCCTTTGAGGTTTGTCACGAAAGCCCCCTGCAATTTCAGGAGGTCTGTTTTGATTGAAAAATTTGCCATAATTCTTGTTTTTATTTCGATTTAATAAGTAATTCCGTAATTCGTTCACTTCATTTGCGTTCAGGCTCAATGACCGCCCTTTCTTCTTCTCTGAGGGTTGCTCCGTGTCCTGAACCAAAACGGCTTCCGTCTCTGAACCCTCTGAGGGTGCAGCCGCTCCCTGTAAGGTGGATATTCTTTTCTTCCGACAGGGTCAGGGAAACAGATTTCAATGTCTCCGCAGATGACCAGCGGTTCGCATATCAGCTTAAATTCTGTCACGCTGTTCATGGCTGTTCTCTTTTTTCAGGTTCATGACCCCGTTGCCCGTAACTCAGAATGATGTCAACCACTTCTCCTGTTGTCTCATCCCGTTTGAACCTTACCGAGTGAAGAAAGATGTTCCCCTGTTCAAACTGCCTGTTAGCCGCAGCGAGAAAGCCCCTGACTTCATCAACTTTCAATTCTCTGTTCATGATTTATGTGATTTAATGTATTCTTCTTCAATTTTCATCAATACATCCCCCAAATCGAATTCTTTCATAAACAACTCCTTATCCCTCTTTGGTAGATTATTGATTTGGCTCAGATAACCGTTGACAGAGGCTTTAAGAATATCTATCAGGCTGCTTTTCTCCCAGCAGTGAGGACAGACATAAAAAACGCCTCTGTCTTCTGCCGTCTTTATGGATTTCATTCCGCATACAGACCAAGGCAGGTCACAGATACCGCAAGTACTTTCTGACGGGTAAATCTGTTGATATGCTTCCACAACAAAAGGAAGTCTTATAATTTCATTTTTGCTCATAATTCTGAGATGTTTTTTTAAGTGAATAATTTCAGTTGTACAGGTCTTTTCTTGATTGTTTGTTCATATCGTTTACAGCGGTCACGATAGGGGCATAACCCGTTCTTTGCCTGTGTGAACTTCTCATGCCATACCTCCCATTCTTTGGTTGTTTCATCGCCAAACATGAAACCAACCAAATCCATACAGAAGAAGCCTTTCCCCTCTGTCTTGTCATCATGAAGTGAGACAAGCCCGTTACCTTGTGGTCTCATGGTCTTTCCTCCAAGATTTCAGGTTTGAAAATGGTCATTATCCCTGATGGGTGCTCACGCCCAAGCCATTGTTCATATTCAAAACGTTGGTTATCACAATCATCAAGGTTTACCCCGATGAAAGTTTGTTCATGAGTTGAATAATACGGGTCAACCGCATTATATCTTATTTTCAGTCTTGCCATAACTTCGGGTTTTGTCTATCGTTGATAATCTTCTGAACTCTCGCTATTTCGTCATCAATGACCTTTTCAAGTCTCTTGCTCTCTGTCAGGGCTGAACCTGAATGGGTCTTGAAGTACTCTTTCTGTTTGTCTCTCATTCGGACAACAGCGTCAAAAAACTCTTTAGGTTTCATATCAATGTCAATTCTTCGGGTTTGCACGGATACCAATAATTGTCTTTGTTGAGAAAGACACAACGCCCGTATTTCCACAGCTCGTTGTCTTTGCTGATGCCTATTACTTCAAACGGACCGAATGTGAAACCGCCCACGTTTGTGAACATAACTCTGTCGCCGACTTTTATGTCCCTGTCGGTCTCCTGAATGTCTGAAAGCCGTTCAACGAACGTCATGTCCTGACGGCTCTTTATCCATTCATCTGTTGTTCTTCTGCTTGTTGTCATATATCTGTCTGTCTTTTTGGTTTATATGCTGTCAGAACGGGCAGTCTTCCTCTTCCTCCCCGAAAGGCGGGAGATCGTCCCAATCAAAGTGAGCCGCTTCAAAGGCTTCCTGCTCGCGCCGCTTGATTTCTTCCTGTAAATGGTTTGAGTTGTCCCAAACAGGCTCTTGCCCGTTTGTGTAGGGGGTGTAACGCCCGTTGTTCAGATTGTATTTGAACAGGGCTGTCCCGCACTCCCCGAGATGTCTGAACTTCACTTTCTGAATGTGAACTTCAACGGTGTTTTCAAGGCGGTTTCTGTGGACAACGATACCGAAATCAGCCTTGTTGAAGAAGTTTGCCGAGCCTGATATATCGTACAGGGTCGGAGCTTCGATGATGCCGTCTTTGTTCTTCGGCTGTTTTGTCGGGTGCGCCATGAGGATTATCAGGATGTCATTCATTTGAGCGAAATTCGTCAGCTTGTCAAGAAGCCTTGAAATGTACTTTGTCTCATTCTGCCCCTCGCTCTCATCTTCAAGCCTGTTGTACGGGTCGATAACAAGGGCTTTTATACCCTTGCGCCTGACAAGGAACTTCGCCCGTTCAAGAATTGTCTCCACCCTGTAATCCTGTTTCGGGGCGATGAAGAAGAAGTTCTGTTCAAGATGTTCTTTGACCTGTCTGTACTCGCCGAAAGTCAGCGTCTCCTTGCCGAACTTCTTCCCCGTGAACTTCTCAATCAACTTTGAAGCGTGATAGGCGAGAGGGGCGTTCTCGGGGCTGAAATAGGCGAAACGCCACCCGTAGCGCATGTTCAGCCGCTCGGCAATCTCATCGATGAACTCAGACTTTCCACTGCCTGGAATACCCGTCACGATACAGAGGCGTTTTGTCTCAAATGAACAGAGACGGTCAAAGTTGTCATGCCCGATTGTCACGCCTTTCTGCATACCGTGTTCAAACAAAGCGTCAAGGCTCTGTTCAAAGTCTGAGACTGAAAAAACTCCCTCCAACTTGATTTCAGGAGCGTCAGCGAGACACTTCAACAGGCTTTCACGCCCATACTTTATCAGATGTTCATTTGCGTCCTTGCAGCCCTCTCCGTATTCAAGAACCCGACACCGTTCAGCCCCGAAACGCCTTATCAGTTCATCTTTCAGAATGACCCCTTTTGTGTCAGTGTCGGAGGCTATGTAGATCGTCTCTTTGTCATCAAAGTATTCCTCGATATAATTGTCAAGATAATCAAGGTTTGAGTTCGCTCCGTTCGGAACACTCACAACATCATGCCGCCCGCATTCAAAGAAAGACAGGGCATCCATTTCCCCCTCCGTGATGATACATTCTTTTGTCCCCTTGATGTTGTCAATCCCGTATGGGAGAAGTTCTGCCCCCTGACACAGCTTGAAACATTTGTCTCCCGTCCTGAACTTCGTGTTCACGAGTTCCCCATTGTGATAGTAGTTGAACTGAACCGTATTGATTTTCCCGTTCTTCTGTGGCATCCATTCTTCCCCCTCCGTGATTTTCATCGCTCTCAGGGTCTGTTCGCTTATGCCCCGACCTCTGAACCATTTCAGAAGACGGTCTGAGAATGAAGAACAGGTCTGCCGTTGGGCGGGCTTCTTGTACACGGGCTTCTGATGTCTTATCGGGGCTGCGTTCCGCCACGGACGGTCTTCTTTCTCCCACGGCTCTTTTTCAGCCGCACAACCAGAGAACCCGCAGTAGTGACAGTTGAACTCGCCTGTTTCAAGATTGATTGAAAGGCTTTTGTCCCGCTTGTCACGGCGTTGCTCATGACATTGGGGGCAAAACACCTTTCTGTTCCCTGAGTTCCCGTATGGGGCTTTTATGCCGTATTTCTCCCAATTCATTCTCATAACAGAACCCAAGTTTTAGTTTGACTGTCCCAAGCGTGTCTCTCAGACGGGCGGGGAGGGGCTGTCGGCGGTATTGTTGCCTTACCCGTCCCGTATGTTCTCCTGCCTGCCCCGTCATAATATTCGCCGACACCGAGCTGAACGCCCGCCGCCTGTGAACCACTCTGATGACCTCTCGCCCCTCTGTCATTGTCATAATTCCCCTCCTGAACCTTGACCCAGTTTGAACCGTTGTCAAAAAGCCAATCAAATGTCGCAGTCCAGCCCGTCTTGTTAGGCTGTCGCCCCGTCAGAAAGTCAGAAGCCTGAACACGCTCAAAGAGACTGCGTGTGGCTTCAAGCATCTGTTCCTCTGTCTCAACTTTGAATTCGTCAAGACGGCACCTGATTTTCTTCCGCCTGTTGTCACTCAAAGTTTTTAAGCGAGGAAGAGAAACACAGACTTCATTCCACAGGTCGGCGATACCCTGATAAGGGTATATTCTATTCTTCTTTCCTTTACTCTCTTTTTCTTTACTTTCCTCTATTCTACTCTCTTTTACTTTACTATCTGTGTTATCGCAGCGATAACCGCCCGATTTGCCGTTTTCAGCCGTGATAACATCTTTTTCAGAACCGTTTTTCTTTGCCATAAGCCGTGAAAGCCTCTCCCTGTCCCGTTCTCGCTTTGTTATCAATCCCGAAAACCGTCTCTGATGCGCTGCGCTGAAAAGACGGTTTTCATCGGTCATTTGAAGAAGATTGATTTTGAGACAGTAGTTCACAATCTCATCGAGTTCATCAACGGTAATGTCGAAGTCGGCGGCAAGAAGCTCTTTATTCACTTCATCAAAGTCAAGTTCAAAGAAGTCAGTATCGGTCAGCGTTTCAAGAATGAAACACCACACGGCGTAACCCTTGTGTGAGAAATTGCGGCGCAGGGCTTTGACTTTAACGTCATTCCTCATGTCCGCATCATGGCTGAAATACTCAGCGTTGTTCTTTGTCGGTCTTGCCATAGCCTGATGATTTTAGAGGGTTGCCAAAATTGATTTGCGGAGTTTCTCATTCTTCTGATTCCATTCAAATGAGCGGATCATCCATTGACGGTAGTTCAGGGGAATGTCTGAAATCCTGTTTCCCTTGTATTTCCCGAAAGGCATGATTTCAATCGGCGCAGCCGCCCGTGCGTCAATCGCCTGAGTGTCTTCACGGGTATAGTGACCGATGTCCGAAATCGGTATGCCTGACAGAAGCCGCCCGCCCGTCCCGAACATGCGCCACATCTTGCCCTGTTCAAACGTGATGTCTTCAACGCGACCGAAACGCTCAACGTTCCCGCCGATGTCAACAATCAGTGCGTCCTCCTTGTCAGGGTCAATTCTTGTCGCACGCCCGACAATCTGATAATATAGGGCGATAGAAGCCGTAGAAATGCCCAAGACAATGCAGTCGATACCTGTATAGTCAAAGCCCGTTGAAAGCACTCTGACGTTGAAAATGACCCTTATTTCGCCAGCCCTGAAACGTGTGATGACCTGAGAACGCTCGTTCTTGTCCATATCCCCGTAGATGACCGCTGAGTTCGGGTATTTCTTTGACAGGGTTATTGCGTCTTCAACAGAGGGAACAAATACGAGGATATGTTTCCGCTCCGTGTGTCTGTCAAGAGCCTGAAAGACCTGTTCAGAACCTCCGTTTGCGTCATAAGCCCTTTGAACGCTGTCTTCCGTGTACTCTGACTTTGAACTGTTGAAGACAAGAAGACTGCTGTCGAACCCCGTTGTCTCATATCTGAGCGGAGACCAGAAACCGAGCCTGACCATTTCAGAGACCTGACCGACATGGATTATCTCCTTGAAGAAGTTCCCTTTCTTTGAACGGGAGGTCAACATGACAAGTTTTGAATAAGTGCTTCCGTCCCTGTCCCTGTTCGTTTGAAGTTTCACAGGGGTAGCCGTGATGCCGAGAACATGAGTGATGCCGCTTTCTGACAGGAAACGCCCCAACATGCTGTCAGCCTCACGGGGGTACAGGTGCGCTTCATCAATGAGCATTTTTGTGAAGCCGAGAGACTTGAATTTAGCCCCGAGATTTTTGATTGAGCCTATCGTGGCATAGGTTATCTGTGCGATGTCTTTTCGCCCGAAACTCGCGCTGTAAATGCCCGCATTCAGGGCGAAATCCCCACACAGTGAACAATACTTCAAATAATTCTGTTCCAGCAACTCTTTTGAGGGTTGAAGAACAATCATGTTATCGTTGCTGTTCTTCGCGACAAAAGCCGTCAGAATTGACTTTCCCCATGCTGTCGGGAGAACAATCAAACTCGGCTTCGGCTTCTTCTCTTTGAAGAACTGAACAGCCTTGTTTATCGGCTCTGTCTGATTTTCTCTGAGTGTTATCATATCTGAGAATAAAGAACCCCGTATTTAGGGCTAACCACGCATAAACAGCAAGCGTTGGATGCCTTTCGGCTGTTCCACCCGTGTACGGAGTTCATATAAGTTTTTAATCTGTTCATTCGGTTATCGCAAAGATAAAGTGTTTACATTGTAATCACTTTAAGTCAAATGAAATTTTTTAAGGTCTCTGAAAGTTCAGACTTCGAGAACGGCTGTTTCGCTCTCAGTTTCTTTAAGAGGATGTTGGCGAGACGAACCTTGTTGTAAGTTCTCGTGTCCCGTTCCTCAACCTTGACACCGTTTTTCCAAGCCTCAATGTATTGGATAATATCCTCCATCTGCTTGTTTGAAATGATATACATACCTGTCTGACCTTTCTTTGATTGAACCTTATTTCAACAGGAAACGCCGTGCGCCCTGAACCTCTCTCGTGAACTCCGCAACCATTTCGGGATGCGCTGACTTGAAAGCCTTGTCATCAAACTTCATTGACGGCTTCGGAGCTTTCCATGTCGCTATGGTCTGCCCCCCGTAGCTGATAGCCTCTGCGTCCCCGAAACCGAGCTTTATGCGGTCTTCAAGACCTGTTTTGATTTCATCAAGTTTGGCTATTTCTGCTTTGACCTCTTTCAGGCGTTCATAATCGGCGAAGATTTCGTCATTCACTTCAACAATCTTCCCGTCCGTGTGTCTGTTGAACTTCAAAAGAACATCTTGAACGGTTGTCGCTTCGGGTTCTTTCTTCCCCTGAATGTTGTCCGTCCAGAACTTCTCAACTTCTTCAACAATCCACCCGTAGAAGTCAGGAACAAAACTCAGGTCTTTATATCCGAACTCACGTCCTGAACAGAGCCAAGCCAAGCTGCCCTCCCTGAGACCAGCGACACCGAGCTGATATTGAACCTGACAGAACCAATGTTTCGGAAGGTCGTCCCCGTCAATCTTCATCTGTGTGGTCTTGCATTCCAAGATACCTTTGTTTGAAGCGTTCTTCTTCTCCCCTGTGAGCCAATAGGTGCGGTCGGGGCTGACTTGAAGAAACGGACGTTCATTGTCACGGATGAGCCAGTCTCCCGCTGATGACTTGATAACCGTCCGACCCGTTTCGTCACTCCAAAACAGGGAAACGGCGTCTTCAAGATAGTGTCCCGCTTTCATGGCGAAAGTCTCTGTCTTCGGTTCATCAAGACCTATTTTGCGTCTCCATAGCTGATAAGGTGTTTCAAAGGGGTTTAACCCGAGAATGGTTGCTACTTCGCTGCTTCCGATACCTGACTTTCTGTATTCAAGCCATTCATTGCGGTCTTTCGGTCTGATGACCGTGATATTTGCTTTTGTCTCCATATTCGCTGAATTTTGACGTTATTTTGATTTCCTGATTAAATAGAAGTCTGCCCAAAGGCTCATGAACTGTTTCCCCGCATAGACGGCGAGCGTGTCGCTCTTTAAGCAAAGGCGAGAACCGAAGTTCGTATCCGAAGCCGAGGGGGAGTAAGACGAGTACGCACAGGCGAGACCCGCATATCCTGTCTGATAGTCGCCTGTTGACATCAAGCAGCGTTCTTTCTTCTCATCCTCATCCATGTTGTCAATTTCGTCCTGAGTATAGAGCCAGAACCAAGGATAATAACGCCATTCATCCTCTGTGAACTGAGGCTCCCAGCCCTCATTCAGGGCGGCGCAGATGATGCGGAGCTTGAAGTAGGCGAGAATGTCAGGTTCAATATTTGAATAATTGTCCTCCCATGCTTCGGGGTCATTTATGCCCATAGCCCTTGCTGCGTCCTCAAAGGTCTTGATGCGCTCTGTTACGTGGCGATTATCGGCTTTCTGTGCCGTTTCTGAACTCAACTCAGGGAAAAGTGCGAGAAGAAGTTTTTTCCCGCTCTCATCGGCTGTATTGAACGCAGCCTTGACGTTTTCAATTTTGATTTCCATATTCATTATTTTTTAGATGTTGATGATTTCTTTGACTTGTCTTCTTTGATTTCTCCCGTTTCAGGGTCAACATTGACGGGTACGGGGGCTGTTCCTGTTGCCTGAGCGATAGCCGCTGCCGCCTTTTCCTGAGCCGTGGCGGTTTTCTTGTCGGCTTCCTCTTGCGCCTTTGCTTCAAGGGCGGGTTTGATGAAAGTTTCCTGAACGGTTGTCGTTCCCTCTTTGATAGCGTTCCATGTTGCCCTGAGTTCAAACAAACGTTCTTTGTCAATCTCCTCAATGGATTTAATACCGAGATATTGGCAAATCATGGCTTCTGTCACGCCCACCTTAGCATAGTTCTTCAAACAGTTCGCCCGTGCTGTCTCAACATCAATAGCCTGACCAAGTGCAACCTGTTTGACTTCATTGATGACCCGTTTTGTCACGGCTTTCGGGATAACCGCCAAGACTGCGTTCCTGAATGCGATTGAAGCGGCGGCGTTGCCCGTCACAACCTGCATGTCCTCTGAATAAATTTTTCCCGTCTTTGTCGTTATTCGGCGGTCAACGGTCTTGCAGACCGCAAAGTTCGTTTCAAGGTCATGACAGACAGCCTGAGCCGTGATTTTGCGCCCGTCATTTCCGATGATGCGTGTCTGAACTCTCAGGTTACCCCAAGCTCCCGCGATGATTTCTGCCATACGGATTGAAAGCCCCTCAATGACATTGTCGTTCCCGTTAGCATCCTTTCTTCTGAGAACATAGAAACAATCTTCTGCGGTCTCCTTGTCCATTGTAGCGTAGGTGGCGATAGTGTTCAAGACCCTGTTGATGTCGCGGGGGTACTGTTTCGCCGTTGCGATCTGAATGTCAATTTCAGAACGTGTGATTCCTGCAAGCATTTCAGCCTGTTTGATTTCGATGATTTCGTTTTCCATTTTGTTGATGATTTTATTTGCCCTCTGACTGGTTCGGGCGTTCCGTTGTTATTGACTGTTTCTTTGAGAGAGAGTATCGGGCGAACGTCACGGGTTTCCCTGTGACCCTGTTTATTCCCGTCTCCATTGTCTTTTCGATTTCCAACCCCTCACGTCTCAGGTCACTTATGCGGGAGGCGAGACGATAACAACCGAAGTCCCTCAACGCTTCAAGACCTGTTATGCTGCCGCCCTCAATGAGCCGCTGTCGTATCAGTTGGTTGTGTGTTGATGTCTGTTTCATGTCAGTTCTTTTTATGGGTTGCTACATAAGTTGTTGCCTTGCTTTGAATTTCATCTGATGTCGGAACACGCCGTTCAAGCATCCATTCCTCCAAGTCAGACTTCTTGAAATACAGTTTGCGGTTCTTCTTGAAGAACGGTATCTTCTTCTCGCTTGTCAGGCGATACAGATAACCTCTGCTAAGCCCCGTGAACAGGAGCGTTTCGTCAAAATCAAGAACCGTCTTTGAGCCGATGAGCGTCAACCGTGAAAGGTTGTCCAGCTTGTCATTCAGGGTTTCAAGAGTGATTGATGCATCATCCATACTCATACCTCCTCATCCTTTTCGGCTTCATCAAGTTCAGACGGCAGAAGCCCCCGTTTGTGAAGCCATTTCCCGCTCATACAACAGCCCACGAGGTTGACTATGGCGGCTGACTTGATTAACATGAACTGCCCGAAAGTATAGGGCGAATCGGGGGCTTCCTCGCCAGCAAGTATCAGGAATGAGAAAAATCCCCATAGACAAAGTGCGGTCATCAAAGACCATTGAATTACCCGTTTCATATCACTTACAATTTTCGATGTCAAACATGATTGATTTCAGCCCCGTCCGTATGATTTCCTGATACTTCCGCAGTAAATTCAGAAGACGGGCGTTCTCTGAGTTGATTGTTTTGTTAGCCGTTTCAAGGGCTTTGATATACTGTTCATCTGTCAGACCGCTTCGGCTTACCGTGACTTCTTTCACGCTCATGTCGGGGAGAAGCCACCCGAACAACTCCGTCTCCTTGACCGTGACGGTCTTCTTGCTCTCAGTTGTCACAGAGCCGTTTTCAGCCTGTGCCTTGCGCTCCCAATACCGCTCAACATATTTTTTGTTGTACTGATATTTGGCTTTGTTCGCCTCCTTACTTGCCATTGTTGACCTCCTTTGATTTCAGACGTTCTTCAACACGGCGGCGGATCAAATAAATCGTTCCCTGAGAATGAATGCCGTACTTCTTCATCAGGTGTTCGGTCACAACGGTCTTGCTCTGACCCTCAACAGTCATCAGGGAGTTGTACTCGTTGTAGATTGCCAAGTCTCGTGCTTCACGTTCCGTTTGGCAGGGTGTCTTGAATACTTTTGCTTCCATTGTCTTTTATTGATTTGAGATTGATTTTCTGTAATGAATGTCTTCCATACCAGCAGATAAGGTCAGAATACGCCAAAGCCTTTCACGGTCAAATTTCTGTTCTTCTACACTCTGTTTCATCTCATCGCTCGGGTCACAGTCATACAGGTTGTGTTTGTTGATGAAAGCGGAGAACATCTCAGACATCAGGCGTTTTTTCTCCTTGTTGAACTGACGCTTGTAGAAGTCAACCATATCCGATATTTCGGCATATTGAAGGTCGGTCAGTTCAATGTCAACACGCTTTGCGGAAGAACAATATGTTGCATCGCAGAACGCTTCCGCCTTGCTTCCGAGAACAGCGAGAAGAACATGAATGATAATTTTCATTTCCTCGTTGTTGCGATACTTGAACGCCCGTTTTTTCTTTCCCTCGTTCAACAGGTCTTCAAGGGTCATTCCGTAGCGTCTCAACTGAGCTTCAAGAAGCCGTTTGGCGTTCTCAGCCTCACCGCCGCATCCCCTCTCAGCGAGAGCGAGAAGTTTTCTGAGTTTGTCTGTAATTCTTTCCATATCAAATAATTTACTTATCAGTTTATTTCCGATTTTATATCTTATTTCGTATCTTTGTCCGCATATAAAATTGAATAACGGTGCAAATATAAACAAAGTAATGATTTTGAAAAAGAAAATCGAAATAAAATTTATATTTTAACAATAATTGCGGTTTTGAATGGAAGCACTCAGGCGGATAAAAAAGGTCATAAATTGGCTTATCTTTAAGGAGATAGCCTCAAATGAAAGGGAATTGGCAGAAGTCATGGGTTACACGAAATCATCGTTCTCTCAGATTGTGACGGGCAAAGTCCCCATAGCGGACAAGTTCCTGAATAAACTCTGTTCTCTTGATGAAAATATAAACTTTGTTTGGATAAAGACGGGCGAGGGAGAAATGTTCGTTTCCGATAGCCTGAACAGTCAAATGACAGTTCCGAAAGACGTGTGGAGCGTCATTAAGAAACAGGCTGAAAGCCTTTCAGCCCGTGACCGACAGATAGATGAACTGATGGGGCTTCTGAAAGAGCAAATTCAGGAAAACAAAAAAATGCTTGCCCGTCAGGAAGACAATGCCACCTCTGCCGCTGCCGTATAGTGATAATAGGGAAAAGTGTTTGTAAAGTTCCAAAATACTGAGAATATGAACTTGAATATGAATAAGAGGCTTGAAGAAATAATAAGATATAAGACAGGAGGGGAGAAGAAAGCCTTTGCCACCCTGCTGAATTGGTCGCCGCCTTATCTCTCAAAACTTCTGAAAGGCGTTGACTTCGGCTTGCAGCCCGTCATATCAATCATCGAGGCTATGCCTGAGATAAACGCCCGCTGGTTCTTGACGGGACAGGGGGAAATGCTGAACAGCGAGAAACAGGCGATGTTGCGCCGAGAAGCGATAGGACACGTTCAGCGGGTCATGGAGCTTGAACGCTTTATCCCCGTGATGAACCCCGAAGAACTCAGGGCGTTTGAACTTGAAGTCAGGGGCGGCAAGAAAGCCGATTTCAGCCCAGACACGCTCAAATCGTGGGAAGAACGCCTGAACATACGCGAAGAAGAAATAAACATGAAATTCGCCGCTGCAGCGGCTAAATCAGACGAATTATGCAGACAGAAGACAGTCAGAAAGTGATACGCCGTTTCTTTGAGGCTCTTTACCGCCTGAAAGATGACGGTCATATAAGGGGGAAGCAAACCTTTACCCGTGAATTTGACATCAACCGCTGGAACCTGAACACGCTTGAAAAAGATATGTCAAGGGACATTTTTCAGACGGCTTGGCTGACTTATCTCGTGAAAGAATACAAGGTTTCAGCCCGCTGGCTTCTGACAGGCGAGGGGGACTTCTATGAGACAAGAACGGGGGCAAAGCCGTGAAGCCGCCCCCGTCTCTCATTCTTCATTGTCATCAGCGGAGAAGATGTCAGGTATCATCGACACCGCTTCCTGCTTCTTCTTGTCAAGAACCTTTGCATAGACCTGTGTCGTTGAAATTTCCTTGTGTCCGAGAAGTTTCTGAACAGTATAGATGTCAGCTCCTAAATCCAACATCAAGACGGCGAATGTATGCCGTCCGCTGTGAAATGTGATGTCTTTTGTTATACCCGCCCTGACAGCCCACATCCTCAGTTCGGTTATCATATATGAACTGTATTTGAACCCGACAAAAACACGGTCATCAGGGTCTCGCCTTTGACCCATGTACTGAACCGCCTGCGGATTGATGTCAAGATATTCCTGCCCGCCCGTCTTTTTCTGTTTGAAGATGATCCGTGTGAACTCCCCTTGCTGTTGAACCTCTCTCCAGCGGAGCTTCTCAATATCAGACTTGCGAAGCCCTGTCAGACAGGAGAACATGAAAGCGTTCTTCAAGGCGGGATATTTGCAATGAGCCGCCGCCATAGCTTTGACTTCTTTCAAGGTCAGATAACATCTTTCCGTCTCCTCTTGCTTGAAGCCCTCAATTCCCCGCAGAGGGTTGTGCGGGATTATCCTGTCTTCAAAAGCCTGATTGATACAGGCACGGACTTTATTGAAATAACTGACTTTGCTGTTCTGTGATAGTGGCTTTGTGACTTCATCCGTTGTGATTGTCTTACGCTTGTCTCGGCAACGGGCGGTCTTGTCAAGGTATTCGCGGAAACTGATAATCCATTCAGGTGTCACGTCCCTGAACGTCATGTTCGGTTTACAGAACCTTTCAAGGTGTTTGAGACAACTGTACCAGTTGCCCCAATTCCCTTTGCTTTCAGGATTGCCGTGACGCTTCTCGCACAACATCCTGTAATAGTCAAGAAAGTTTGTGTCAAGTTTATAAGCGGCGTTGAAGCCGTATTCCCCGTTTTGAAGCTCGACAACACGCTTCGCCCTTATCGCCTCTGCAAGCTGAAGCGTCTGACGGTTCTTTTCCTTGTCTTTCCTGTTTGTTTCAGGGATAAGATAAAGTTTCAAATACTCATAAGACCTTTTCCCGTTCAGATAAATGTCAAGGTAAAGGGTCGTGTTGCCCGAAGCGGTCTTGCGCTGTCTGAGCCTTATCGGTTCTTTTGATTGTCCCATGATTTTTGTTGCTTTTGTTGCTGTTTCCGTTACGAGCAACAAAATAACAACAAAAAAATGATAAAACGGATATAACTCATAAAAAATTTCGCTCTCATTCCGATCGTTCTCAATTCATTGAGTTTCAGCCGATATTTCACTTGAATTATATCCGTTTTATATCTGATTTTACTTTTGATTTTTGAACTTCATTTTCCAACCTGAAAAATTCTTTATTTGCAATGGAAATCATTCCTAAATCTCCTTCAGAGAACAAGATTAATCCCTTTCTGACACAACTGGAAAACAACATGCAAGAAACACTGAACCGTATTTCTTATTTCAGTGGGATTTACTTAAGTTATAGTATTTCTTCAGGAAGTCATAGCTTAAAAATAGAACCTTACTTAATAACACCAGCAGAAACAGGATGTTATGCAGAAGTTGGCCACAATAACGCTTATGGAGTAACACATTGGGGAGTAGTCATGATGAACGGTATGAATCACCTATACCTTACGTTCAATGAGAACCAGCCTCCTCAATTAGCTTTATATCATATCTGCTTAAAGTTACCCATGTATGATCACCCTCCACTTTTACGGGGTATTTATACTTGCTTTGATTACAATTATAATCCTGTAGCACGACGCATTCTTTTTGTAAAATACTCAGACAGCATTGCTCGCGATGAATTTATGAAATTAAAAGGAGAATTAAAAGCCTATGAAGTTTTAAACGAAAAAGAACAAGCTTACTACAATTATACTTGCCAACCAGGAGATATTATTCGCATGTGCAATATCCCTTCTCCCCACATGACAGAAGAAGATTTAACCATCGAGAAAAAAATACTATCTCTCTGAAATATTTATTTGTGATTTATATATTCGAATACAAGACTTTGCACACACCCAAAAGAAGTAACATTTTGACTTCTCCACCTTTTGCTCCACCTCGAACGGTAATATTTTGCCGTTTTTTGCGTGCCTGGGGAAAACAAAAAATCCCAATTTCGCTTGGAAATCAGGATTTTACTGTCTTTTGCTTTTCTTCAAAGTGGTGCCACCAGGAATCGAACCGGGGACACAAGGATTTTCAGTCCTTTGCTCTACCAACTGAGCTATGGCACCAATCTTTCTCGTTTGCGGTTGCAAAGGTAAGTAAAGTTTTTGAAACTGCAAACTATTCTCGAAAAAAATATGAGAAAAAATTAAAATAGGGCGGATTTTCATGAAAAATCCCACTATTACTCATAAAATAGTGGGATTTTAACTGTATGTGGGCTGTTATTATTCACCTTTAAGTGGATTCCATCCTTGAGCCTTTAATTCAAGTTCGTTGCCGTCGCGAGTAACCAGGGCACAACCTAACTCCGATTTTGTGATATGTCCGATAACTTTTACTCCTTCTATTTGTGAGACTTTTTCGTGATCGGTCAGAGGTACAGTGAACAGCAGTTCATAGTCCTCACCTCCATTCAGGGCGCAAGTTGTCAGATTCATATTAAATTCTTCTGCCATGACTGCGGTCTGATAGTCGATAGGAATACGGTCTTCGTACACACGGCAGCCTGTCTGACTTTGCGAACAGATATGCATCAGTTCAGAAGAGAGACCGTCGGATATATCCATCATTGCTGTTGGACGGATGCCTGCTTCAGCCAGTCGTTCGATGATGTCGCGGCGTGCTTCTGGCTTTAAGAAGCGTTCCAACAGATATTCTTTGCCGGCAAAGTCAGGTTGGACGTCTTTTTCTCCCTGAAAAACTGCTTTCTCACGTTCCATCAGCTGAAGTCCCATATAAGCTGCTCCCAAATCTCCGCTTACGCAAATCAAATCTGTATCTTTGGCTCCATTACGATAAACTACCTTATCTTTGTCAGCTTCACCGATACAGGTAATGGAGATTGCAAGACCTGTTACAGAAGAAGTAGTATCACCGCCTACGATATCTACGTGATGTAGCTGGCAAGCCAGTTTCAGTCCATCGTAAAAATCCTCCAGATCTTCTATGCAAAAACGCTTCGATACAGCCAGCGATACGGTAATCTGCTTAGGTGTACCGTTCATTGCATAGATATCCGAGAAGTTTACCATTGCTGATTTATATCCCAAATGCTTCAGAGGAGTATAGACCAGATCAAAATGAACACCTTCCATCAGTAAGTCGGTTGTAACCAGCACCTGCTTTCCTGCAAAGTCAAGTACGGCAGCATCGTCACCTATTCCATACTTGCTTTCTTCATTCTGTAGTTTGATATCTGTGGTGAGATGCTTTATCAGCCCGAACTCACCGAGAGTTGATATTTCAGTTCTATTTCCTTCGTGCATAGTTTTTTTACGCTCTGTTAATAAGTTCTCTCATGATGGTAGTCATGCGCGGCTGTGCTTCATCGGCAGCCTTCTGTACCTCTTCGTGTGATACTTCGACAATTTTGCCTTCCACTCCCAAGTCAGTGATAACTGAAACGCCGAACACCTTAATACCGCAATGGTTGGCTACGATAACTTCAGGTACAGTAGACATACCTACTGCATCGGCTCCCAGAATGTGGAACATCTTATATTCCGACGGAGTTTCGAAAGTTGGTCCCTGTGTCCCGATATATACTCCCTGCTGTACCTTAATTCCTTTTTCTTCGGCAATTTCGAGAGCTTTTGCGATCAGTTCTTTTGAGTAAGCCTCACTCATATCCGGGAAGCGGGGGCCGTATTCGATGTTCTTGCCACGCAACGGATGTTCAGGGAAGAAGTTGATATGGTCAGTGATAATCATCAGGTCACCGATTTCAAAATTCGGGTTTGTTCCTCCTGCTGCATTCGAAACGAACAAAGTCTTGATACCCAATTCGCGCATGACACGTACAGGGAAAGTAACTTCCTTCATTGAATAGCCTTCGTAAAAGTGGAAGCGACCTTGCATGGCCATAATATCCTTGTTGCCCAGTTTACCGAAAATCAGCTTACCGCTATGGCCTTCTACGGTCGATACCGGAAAGTTGGGGATTTCGGAATAGTTTATTTCATATTTATCGGTAATTTCGTGTACCAAACTGCCCAGACCTGTACCTAAAATGATGGCTGTCTCGGGATGAGTGTGCATTCTAGCTTTTAGAAAAGCTGCTGTTTCTTGAATTTTTTCTAACATACTCGATAATATTTTGATTAAATAAATGTTCTTCTTTATTCAGAAATTCTACCTCCACCGGCAATACATATATATAAGGTTTCATCGTTTCACTCAGTAGCGGATGAGCGATGAGTCGTGCCGCATCCTTTTCGGTTGTGATGATGAAACGTTTACCCTCAGGTAGTTTTCTGAACGCTTCTTCTATCCGTTTCATGTCCGTTGCATCAAAATCGTGATGGTCAGGAAAAGTCGACGGAGTAACAAACTGCGTATAAGCCGACAGTTTACTGATGATGGCTGCCGGTGAGGCTATACCTGTAACCAGCAGGATATGGTCATCGTTTCGGATTTCTTCAAGCTTCTTTTCCGGTTCTTCCGAGAAGAGAGGCTGTAGTTTTCCGTATGCCAGCGTTGTAAAATAAAGTTGCTGACAGGGGAGGGGGGCTATATCATATCGCAACGCCTGTTGTTCTGCTTCGCTCATTTGTGCCGGACACTTACTTACGATGATGATGTCGGCACGCTTTTTTCCACTTTCCGGCTCCCGCAGTCGTCCGGCTGGTAACATCCGGTCAAGATGTATCGGACGGTTATAATCTATAAGCAGAATGGTCAGTCCTGCCTTCACGTAGCGATGCTGGAAAGCATCGTCCAGAACAATAACCTTTATGCCGGGAGCTGTATGTCCATCTGTTAGCTGATTAATGCCGTGACAGCGGTCTCGGTCTACAGCCACATAGATATCCGGAAACTTGTGTGCCATCTGATAAGGCTCATCGCCAATCTGGTCGGCATCTGTTTCGGGAGTAGCCAGAACGAAACCTTTCGATTTACGTTTATATCCACGGCTGAGTACAGCTACCTGAAATTCATTCTGTAACAACCGGATGAGGTATTCTGTGTGTGGAGTCTTTCCGGTTCCTCCCACGCTGATATTACCCACGCAGATAACGGGTAGCGGAAATGACTGTGAATGAAGTATGCCTCTGTCAAACATCCAGTTGCGTATACTTACTCCCAGACGGTAGAGGCATGCTAATGGCAACAGTCCGTGGTAAATCTTTATTTTTCTTTCAAGTTTCATCAGGCAGCCGATGCTTTATTTGATAACCACATCAAACGGCATGCGCGCCTGCAGGCGATCGGCATCCTTGAGATTTTTTACAAAACGGAGTCCGTTGTAATATTCACCGAAATTTTCCTGCATACGGCTGCTGATATAACGGCTTGGCCGGGTATTAAGCAGTGAAGTCAGGAAATCTTCTTTTTCCGGATAGCTTACCAGCGTATAACGTTCTATTTTAGCATGTGAGGCTGCAACTTCAACAGCTTCATCCAGTCCACCCAGCTCATCTACCAGTTTCAGGTCTTTGGCCATTTCTCCGGTCCACACACGTCCTTCAGCTATCTTTTTGATATCTTCAATATTCATTTTTCTGCCGTCGGCACAACGTTTGGTAAAGAGTTCATATCCTTTATTGACCATACCTTGCATCAGAGCCTTTTCTTCTTCATTGAACGGACGAGTCAAATCTCCCAAGTCTGCCAGTTCGTTTGTTTTTACAACATCGAAATTCAGCCCCAGCTTATCTTTCAGGAGTCCTTCTGCATTTGGAACCAGACCGAAGATTCCGATGGACCCTGTCAGGGTTGTCGGTTCGGCTACAATCCAGTCGGCAGCGCAGGATATATAGTAACCGCCCGAAGCGGCATAGTCACCCATAGAAACGATAACGGGTTTTTCCTGTTTCAGCAGTGAAACTTCACGCCAGATCTGTTCTGAACCGTAGGCACTTCCTCCCGGAGAGTTAACACGCAGTACAACTGCCTTCACGCTTTCATCTTCGCGTAACTTACGCAAATCCTTTATGACTTTTTCGGAGTTGATACCTTCTCCGTCAGCAGATTCATCACCGTCTATTTCACCATAAGCATAATATACGGCAATGACGTTTCCACTTTTATCTTTCGGTACGTTTCGTTTTACGTTTACCATATCCTCAAGCGAAAGTGTATTCAGTTTTTCATCTTCCTTACAGTCGGTCAGCTGTTTCAGGTAGGCCAGTACTTCATCTTTGTACATCAGTGTATCTGCCAGACCGGTGCTGAGATAAAGTTCTGCCGGCTGGAGATCCATATTACGGCTGGCAAGAGCATTCAGAGAGTCAACAGAAATCTTTCTTGATTCGGAAACCTCATTCAGAATCTGCTGCCAGATAGAGCCGATGAATGCTTGTGTCTGTTCACGGTTTGCCGGACTCATTTCAGTAGCGATATATGGTTCTACTGCCGATTTGTATGTTCCTACACGAAATACCTGCATTTCCACTCCGACTTTGTCGAGCAGACCTTTCAGGAACATGGTCTGTGCAGATAGTCCGTGCCAGCCTATACTTCCCGAAGGATTGGCTATTACCTTATCGGCAACACTTGCAATATAGTAAGTACCTTGTGAATATGCTCCGGCATAAGCGACGATAAACTTCCCGCTTTCTTTGAAATCAACCAATGCACGTCGTATAGCCTGCATGGAAGCTGTCTGACAGGCGAAAGCACCTGCATCGATATAGATACCTTTTATTTTGTCATTTTCTTTAGCTTTGCGGATAGAGGTCAGAATGTCATCCAGCCCGTAAGTCGCATAGTCTTCCCCTAAAAATTGCATGATTGGATTTTCCTGGTAGCGTTCCATTACACTACCTTTCAGTTCGAGTACGAATACCGAACGGTCTTTCACTATAGTTTCTGTTCCGGAAGTTGAAGCAACCATTCCGGCAAGACTGATAATACCTAATATTGTGAAGACTACTCCCGTCAGAATCAGACCGCAGACGGTGGCGAAGGTGTATTTCAAAAACTCTTTCATTGTGTGATGTTTTTAGAGATTTATTAAATAACAAAGTTAGTCTTTTTCACGGAATAACCAAAAGCAAACGAATTTTTTCCTGATGCCGAAGAGGAAGTTGCAATGTATTTACCGGAAGCGGACATAGGTGAAATAACATATCAGCATCTTTTAGGAAAAACATGCTGATATGTTCAGGAAAACATCTCGATGTTTTTTTATTTTTTGTACAAAAAAATAGAGGATATTCAGGAGCTTGTTTTTTGTGTGTCTGCAAGGCTTTTATGGGATGCCGGTAATTATGATTTCGCCATTTTTAATCTGTTGATGATAAGGTGTTTACTTGCGGCTGCGAAACCGTATGTTGCGATAGGTGATGAGAAGTTGACAACAAAGTTGCAGAAGAAGCGGTGTCTGGATTCTTGTTTGCAATCATATATTTCCCAGTCGTAACGTAAATTCCTTACAGAAATCATCGGCTGTACAATAAATCTCTGTAACTTTAGACTCTGAGGGAAAAGTGGTAATTTAGCACTATAAATTTTATATCCTAATTGCCGTGTCTTTCTTTTCCGGTAGGTTCTACATGCTCTTATATTCACGTTAAATGATAACCGATAAACTATGAAACAAGTATATAGATCAAAAATAGATATCTGGTTGCTGATATTGATTCTGGCA
>ENA-OPXM01000092-OPXM01000092.1-human-gut-metagenome-genome-assembly--contig:-NODE-92-length-64462-cov-5.493192_pt1 | contig 64462 bp, 51 predicted proteins | sample MGYA00241707_ERZ502035 | MGnify/ENA primary metagenome ERZ502035 (study PRJEB25962, sample SAMEA2043051) | human gut metagenome | biome: human gut; feature: human-associated habitat; material: faeces... | reverse complement strand
CCCAGAAACACATGAAATAGTAAAAGAGTTAGAAGAACCATATACACAAGAAGGCTTGGTAGGAGATAAGTTTGTGACAAATGAAAAAGCATTTATAGGATATAAATTAGTAGAAAGCCCAACAAATAAAACAATAAATATGACAAAAGAAGAGCAAACACTAATCTACTACTACGAACCAGTATATACAGGTTTAATAGAAAACCATATAGATGATAAGACTGGAAGAGTGCTATATACAGAAGAACATCAGGTACAAGTAGGCACAGAATACAACATACCAAGCAAAGAATTCGAAGGATATGATTTAGTAGAAAGTAAACTTCCAGCAAATGCGGAAGGAATAATGGGAGAAGAGTTAGTAACTGTAAACTACTATTACATCAAAAAAGCAGTGTTAGAAGTAAACTATATAGATATATATACAAATAAACCATTAACAGACAAAAAAGTGGATAACACAAAACATGAAGGAGACTTATACACAACAGAACAAAAAGAATTTGAAAATTATGATTTAGTAGAAGTACCTTCAAACGCAAGTGGAACGATAGCAGTAGAAACAGATGAAGAAGGAAATATAACAAATAATAGGACTGTTGTTACATATTACTATACACAAAGAGCAATTGTAGAAGAACATCATATAGATAGCTTAACAGGGAAAGATATAGAAGAGTCTAAAATACATAATGGACATGTAGGAGATGAATATGATATACCTTCAAAAGAATTCTTAAGCTATCAACTAATAGAGGAAGATGAAGAAGGTAACAGTATGTTACCAGCAAATAGCAAAGGAACAATGACAGAAGAAAAGATAGTAGTAAACTATTACTATAATCAACCAGCAAAAGTAATAGTACACTATGTAGAAAAGGCTACGGGAAAAGAGCTAGAAGAAACAAATACAGAAACAGGAGAAGTACAAAGTAGCCAAGTTACAATTGAAGGATTCAATCAAGATGAATACACTACAGAGGCAAAAGAATTTAAGTATTACACATTAATAGAAACAGAATTACCAACAAATGCAGAAGGAGAAATGAAAGTAGAAATAGTAGAAGACGAAGAAGAAAATAAAACAGTAAATAACACAATAGATGTATATTACTACTACGAAGCTAAACCATTTAACATAGGAGTAGAAAAAGAGATAACAGGAATAGTTGTAAATGGAGAGACTAGAACACCAACAAACGGAAAATTAGAAAGAGTAGAAATATATAGAAAAGACGTAGAAAAAACAAATATACAAATAGTATATAGAATAAGAGTAATAAATAGTGGAGAAGTAGAAGGAGCAGTAACAATAGAAGATAAACTACCAGAAGGAATGAATTTAGTTAATAATGACGGAACATGGGAAGAACAAGATGGAATATTAAGAAAGATAATACCAGAAATAAATCCAGGAGAAACAAAAGAATATACAGTAGTACTAAATTGGAATACAGCAGAAAACAACATGGGAGAAAAAGATAATGTAATAAATATAGTAGATACACAAAATGTGCCCGGATTTATAGATAACAATGATAAGGATAATACATCAAATGCAAATGTAATCATAAGTGTAGGAACTGGAGAATTACCAATAGGATTAATACTTGCATTAGTAGCATTAGTAGGATTAGAGACAGTAACATTAAGATATGCAGTTGTATTAACTAAAAGACAAAAGAAAAAAGTAAATAAGAAATAATATAGAAAGCCAAACTATTAAGCAAATAATAGTTTGGTTTTTTTTGATAAAACAACAAAAATGCCAATCAATGCAATCGGGATAGGGAAAACCAAGATAGGAGAGATATGAAAAAGCTTGCGTCGAAATATGTCGAAAAAGACACAAAAAAGTAATACGAGTGAAAAGAAAATAAAAGAAAAGCTTGCGTAAATTCGAAGAAGGGAAGAAAAAGAGGTGGAAAAAATAGCTATTTAATAAGATAAAAAAACTTGATAAAATCAAAGTAATATCAAGTTTTTAGGGGGATACAAAATGTTTAAGAAACAAGAAGGAGCAAAAATAAAACTAATATTAGCAGGAGGAGTGCTAGCAGTAATTTTAGTAATAGTATCAGCAGTAATTATAGCTAGTATAGAAAAAGCCAATTTAGTAAAAGCAAATCCAGAATTAGGAAGAGCAATGAACTATGAAGAATTTACAGATAAAGATGAAGAAGTAGAAGGTACTGAAAATGTAAAATTTAGTGCTTTCTTTTTGCGTGATATAAATCAAGATGGATATGCAGAAAAAATAAAAGGAACATGTAAAGAAATAGGAAAAGAAGATACCTTGTATATGGAGATAAATGTAGAAACAGCAGGAATGTTAAAGAATGCAAAAATAGAGATACAAGGAAACAATTTCTATTTACAAACATCCCTACCAAAAGATAATGAATTAAAAGATAATTACATAGGAAATAACATAAAAGTTATAGAATTTAATGATTTAAACAACGGAACCCAAAAGCTATTAACAGGAATAGTACGAAGTGGAGATTATTCATATACATCAAGTAAAGCGGATGCAATAGGAAATAATATAAATAATTTATCAAGACAAGACAATAAAGTAATATTAACAGGAACATATGTAAATGAAGAAAATGAAGAGATAGAGATAAGAAAAGAAGTAAACTTAGAAACAGACTGGTATGGAGAGACAAGAGCAAGTATAAGTACAACAAACCAAAGCAAAAATCTAGAAGATGTAATAGATGAAGAAAAAGGAGTAGTAAAATTAGACTTTACAGTTTATACAAATGAAACAGCAAATGAATTAATATTAAGCAAAAATTATGTAGAGGGAGAGATACCAGAATTAAATGGATATGCACCAACAAGTGTAGAGTATACAGGAAGCACAGGAAACTTTAACTATAATGCAGAAACAAGAACATTTACAATAGATAGAATAGCCGAGGTAGATGAGCAAGGAAATGTTACAACAAGATTATCAAGAAGTAACAGTTATGGAATAAAAGTAGTTTATCCAATAGAAGCATATCAAACATTAGGAACAGAGACTATACAAATAAAAATACCAGTAAAAACATATTATGAAGGATATAATAACCCAAATGAAGAATTTACAAATCCATATAAGTCAAATACAGCAAGTTCTACAATAGTAGTAAATTGTGAGAACCCAAAAGGAACTGTCTCAAAATTTGATGTAACAGTAGGAAAAAGAGTATATAATCCAACCACAAGATACATGGTTTCAAAAATAAAACCATTAAATATATATAACGGAGTATCAGATGAAGAAAAAGATGATACATATACAGTATTATGGCAAGCATATATAGGAACAGGAGAAAACTTACCAGGACTAGTAATGAAAGAAACTGCAACAGGAAATGCACAAGTAACAGATCAATTTATAAAGACAAATGCAGAAGAAGAGAGTACAGATGATGTAGTATCAAATGTAGGAATATATTTTACAGGAACAGATAATATTTTAGGCGAAGATGGATGGATAAAAGTATATAACGAAGAAACAGGAGATTTACTGGTAACATTTACAAAATATGATTGGAATAAATATTCTAGCAGTAATCCATATAAATACGAATTACCAGTAAAACATATACGTGTAGAGACAAGTGGAATAGTAAAAGATGAAAGTTATTTATACGTATATAACATAAAAGAAATAGATGATAATAAAATAACAGAAAAATACGAAAGAGCACAATTTGATGAATTACAATATATAAAATCAACATTAGTAGGATATGTAGGAGAAACATATGTAAATACAGATACACATCAAGCAAATTATGAAGCCCCAATATCAGTAGCAAATCTACGTATAAGTAAAAATACGATATCAACACAGGCAACAGAGAAAAACGAAATAATATCAATAGAGGCAGAAGGAAATACAAACTATAATGAAGTAGAATGGAAAAATGGAATATTCTTAGTAAAATTACCAGAAGAAATAATAGATGCACAAATAAACAATGTAGAAATAAATAATTCAAGTGTAAATATAGAAAGTTATGAATTAATAGAACAAAATAATTGTAAATACATAAAGGTAGTAACAAAAAATGATAGTCCTGCAACATATGAAATAACAATAGATGTAGATTTATCACCAGATCCAAGAAAAGCAACAAGTACAAGAAATATAGAGTTATATGCATCTAATGAAGGTGGAGAAAATTATTATTATAAAGCACAAGATATATATGATGTAAATAATAACTTAAATACAGAAGAACAAGTAAACTATAGAACAACAAGTATAAGTATGGTATCACCAAATAGTTTATTAACAAATCAAGTTGCGAGTGATTATGATGATAAAGGTAGTGAGGTAATATCACCACAAATAGCAGATATAAAACCAATATATGCAATAGTAGACCAAGAACAAGAAGTACAAACAGTAAGAATAGGGGTACAATTGAAGAACAATTATGCAAGCACAACAAGTGAGATACAAATATTAGGAAAGATACCATTCGAAGGAAATACATATGTAATAAATGGTGCAGATTTAGGTTCAACATTTACAAGCAAGATGACAAATGGAGGAATAGAATTACCAGAAGAATTAAAAGAAAGTGCAACAGTATATTATTCAGAAAATGAAAATCCAGATAGAGATTTAAGTAAATCAGAAAATGGATGGAAAACTGCAGGAGAAGTAACAAATTGGGATAATGTAAAAACATATTTAATAGATTTAGGTAATTATGTAATGCCAACAGGAAAAGAGTTTGTATTTAACTATGTTGTAGAAATTCCAAATGGATTAGCATTTAATGAAGTTGCATATAGTCATCATGCAATATATTTCTGCTTAGATACAGACGAAGGAAAATATAGAACAGAGACAGAACCAAATAAATTGGGATTAAGAATAGCAGAAAAATATAATTTAGAACTTACAAAATATCAAAAAGGAAAAGATAAATTAGTAGCAGGAGCAACATATAGAATAACAGACGAAGAAACAGGAGAAAGCAAAACAGGAGTAACAAATACAGAAGGAAAACTAGCAATATCAAACTTATATGCAGAAAAAGCATATATAATACAAGAAATAAAAACACCGGATGATTATGAATTAAATTCAAATATTATCAGGTTTATTGGTCATGTGGATGAAGAAGGAAACTTAAGTATAGAAAGAACAGAAGGATTTATAAAAGGAGACATGACAGTAACCAAAGTAGATGGTGAAGAATACAAAGTAAATGTAGAAGTAGAAGATGAAGTAAAAGCTAGTATAAAAATAACTAAAAAAGAAGAGGGAACAGATACACTAATAAGAGGAGTACGCTTTAAACTAACAGGATATGGATTAAGTGAAAACGGAAAAAGTGTTACAACAAATGCAAATGGAGAAGCAACACTAAGAGGCTTGTCTGTGGAGCAAGAATATGCATTGGAGGAAGTGAAAGCAGAGGGATATTATTTAGCAAGTCCAATAAAATTTAAGATTGTAAATAATGATGGAAACTATAGTATAGAAGTTCTAGAAGGAGGAAACATTGAACAGAATACTATAGAAGATAATGGAATACCAACAATAAATGTAACATTAGAGAATGATAAGATTCCTACATATGATTTAGAATTAACGAAGATTAAGAGAACAACACCTGTAGAAGAAGGAGAAAATAGCGAAGGAACAGAAGAAACAACATACCTAGAAGGAGCAAAATTTAGACTATATAAAGGAACAGAAGAAATTGGGGAATATGTAACTGATAATACAGGCAAATTAACAATAACAGGGTTATATCAATACCAGACAGATAAAAATATAGACCAAACATATACATTAAAAGAAGTGTTAGCACCAGACGGATATGCAAAAGTAAAAGATATTAGATTTAAAGTAGAAGTAGTAGATGGAACATTAGTATTAAAAGAAATAAATGAGAATGATGAAGAGACAGATTCTACAAGATATACTGTAGAAGGAAATATAATAAAATTAATAGTAGAAGATAGTCCATCATTTAAATTAATAAAGAGAGATGAAGAGACGGGAGAAGTATTACCAAATACGAAATTTGCAATATACAATGTAGACGAAGGAGAAGTAGAAGCAAGAAATAGTAAAGGAGAAATAATTGGAACAAAAGAAATAATAAATGGAAAAGAGTACTATACAGTAACAACAGATGCAAGAGGAGAATTAACTTTAGATTTACCAGAAGGAATGTATAAAGCAGTAGAAGTGCAAGCAAGTGATGAAAAGTATGATATTTCAGACCAAACTTATTACTTTGGTATTGGTGGAAGTAGAGAAGGTATAACAAGACAAAAAATAAAATGGGCGACTAACATAGGCGGAACAGGATACGACTATATTACTACTGTGAACGAATTAGATGATGGAGGATATATAGCAGGTGGATACTTTAGAAGTAGTAGTATAACAATAGGAGACTATACAATAAAAAATAATGGTTCTACATCATATAATGATGGGTTAATAGTGAAATATAACAACAATAATGAAGTAGAATGGGCAAAATCGATAGGAGGAAATTCTAGTGATGAGATTGTCGCAGTTACAGAAACATATGATAACGGAATAGTAGTATGTGGGAATTTCGAAAGTAAAAAAATAAATTTAGGAAATGAAAATGCTATAGATAATTCTGGATATAATTATAATGGAATTATAATAAAATATGATAGTAAAGGAAATTTATTATGGACAAAAAGATTAAATGAAAATAGTAATGAAAATATGATAAAATCAATTACAGAAACAGATAATGGAGAATTAATACTTACAGGATACGTAAAAAATAATATAGAAATAAATGATAATTTAACATTAGAAGCCCAAGGAGAAAAAGATGGATTAATAGCCAAATTGGATGAAAATGGAAACATAATTTGGGCTAAGTTAGTGGGAGGAACAGAAGATGAAGAATTATTATCAATAACTGTAGTTAATGATAATAAAATAATTGCAGGAGGATATTTTTCTAATCAAATTGTTATAAATGGAAATAATATTGTCTCACAAGGAAAAACAGATGGATTAATCTTAGAATTTGATTCAAAAGGTGAAATTATATGGAAAGACATAATAGGAGGCAGTGGAGAAGATAGAGTTTTGTCATTAAGTAAAGACTTAAATGATGGATATATAGTAGGAGGATATTTTTCCGATAGCATAAATTTAAATAATGGTCTAAAAATTGACTCTAATGGAAATAAAGATGCACTTCTAATAAAATATAAGCAAAATAATGAGATAGAATGGGAAAGAAATTTTGGAGGCAATCAATCTGAAGTAATCAATTCAGTTTCAGTAATGAGTGATGGAGGATATATAGTAGGAGGATATTTTGGAAGTAATCAAATAGAAGTAGGAAACGGAGAAATATTAGGAAACAAGACTATTAATTCGGGTACTGATGGAATGATATTAAAATATAATAATTTAGGAGAATTTGAATGGCTTAAAGAAATAGGAACGGTGTATTCAGAAGAAGTAAAGACCGTCTTAGGAACTAGAGATGGAGGTATGTTAGTAGGTAGCTATTATTCAAGAACAACAGTTAGATTAGAAGATGGTGAATTTACGTTTAAACAAACTGGAGGAGACGGAATAGATGCTTTACTAATAAAATATGAACCAATGGTTGGCGAAAAAATAGAAGTCAAGGATGCAGAAACTATTAATAACAATGATGATAGCTCAATAGAAAAAATCATACCAGCACAAGATGGAGGATATGTAGTAGGAGGCACTTTTTATAGTGATATCAATATAGGTACAAATAATATTGTTAATAGCGGAAAAAAAGATGTTATATTAACAAAATATAATGTTTCTGGAGAGATTCAATGGGTTAAAAGCATCGGAGGAAGTGGTAATGAATATATTTCTATACTTAGCGAAATTAAAGATGGAAGTTATATAGTGGCAATTAAATTTGATTCAACAAAAATAGATTTAGGAAATAATAATATATTTTATAAAAAATATAATAAAGATAACTTGATATTAATAAGTTATAGTAGTGAAGGAACTATTCAATGGGCAAAACATATAGTAGGAAAAGCTTCAACACTTGGTAAAAGTGAAGATGGAGGCTTTATACTAGGTGGTGATTTTGAAAATATTAAGTTGGGGAATACAGATCTCAATACAAATATTTTAAAATTTGATAATAATGGAGAAGTAGAGTGGACTAAAACGACAAGTTATAATATAAGTTCAATTATAGAGACAAAAGATAAGGGACTTGTTGTTACAGGAGATTTTCAAGATAATATAATAATGGATGACGAAGTATCTTTAAAATCTTTAGGAGGTTACGATGGAATACTAGTTAAGTATGACGCAAATAATGAAGTAGAATGGTGCAAAAGCGTTGGTGGAAATGGCTCAGATAGATTTGAAAAAATTATAGAGACTAAAGACGGAGATTTTGTTGCTATTGCCCTATTAGATAGTGATGAAGTAATTATGGAAAATAATCAAAGACTATCAAATAGTGGATATCCAATAGCGGCTATAATAAAATATAATAAAGAAGGAAAGTTATTGTGGACAACTACAATGGGAGAAGGCGAACTACAAAAAGGAGGGGGAAGTTATTATCAAAATTTCAATGATATATATGAAATAAGTGATGGAGGTTATATAGCAGTTGGAGAATTTTCTGCAGGAATTATTTATCCGGGATCAGGAATTACAATACCAAATAAAGGAAGCTATGATGGAATTATTATTAAGTATAACAACAAAGGTAAAGTAGAGTGGGCAAAAGGAATTGGAGGAAATCAATCTGAGAATGTTAACTCAATTATAGAACAAATTGATGGATCAATTATTGTTGGAGGAATTTTTAAGAGCAAGCATATTGATTTAGGAAACAATATGAATTTAGAAAATATAAATGGAGACGAAAAAGGCTTTTTATTGAGAATCAAAACATATAGAACTGTTCCAGAAATTCAAGAATTAACAGTAGAAAATAGTAGAAAAGAATTCAAAATAACAACTGACGTAAAAGAAATCGATGGAAGAAAAGGTGGAATTATTTCAGGGGAAGATAAAAATCCTTATGAAACAGTAAAATACGGAGATTCAAGTACAAAAGAAATTATAATGACGCCAGACGAAAATTATGAAATTATAGGAATAACAGTAAATGGAGAAGAATGGCAATTTGAAGAAAATATAGACGGAACATACACAATGCTTCAATTTACTAACATGATAGAAGACAAACATGTAGAAGTAACATACGCATTAAAAGATAACAAATTAATAATAAACAAAGTAGACAGTAAAACACAAGAACCATTGCAAGGAGCAACATTTAAACTTGATCAAATAGAAGAAAGAACAGAACCAGAAAATGTAATAGGAAAGATAGTTGCAAATGGAGGAATATATGCAGAAGTGGACATAGAAGAAGGAGAAGTTACTGGAGTAATAGGAGAATTAACAAATAATGGAACATATTATTTTGTACAAAATGTAGATGGAACATTAGTACCAACAAACAGTAAAACGTATCAAACTGCAAATGGAGGAACTACAGGGATTCAAAGTACAACAGCCAATTCATATATACCAATTGATTTAAGTGGATTAGAAGGAGATTATGTAGTAGTAATAAATGCACAAATATCAAGTGAAGGACCAGATTATGGATATGGAACAATTAATCAAAGTACAAGTGCACCATCATATAGTACGAGTACAGGAAGATTTATGTATATATCAGGAACTTCAAGTTCAGTAACAACAGCAAAAGACTATACATCAAATGTGCTAACTGGTGGAAACACATATTATCTACATTTAGGGTATAGAAAAGATGGTAGTATAGATACAGGAGATGATCAAGTCGTAATTAATAGTATAAAAGTATATAAAGCTAATTCAGCTACATATAATTTTATAGACAATGGACAAGGAGGATATGAATCAAACAATAAAGGAGTAGATAATACAACAGCAAATTCATATATACCAATTGATTTAAGCAGTTGTACAGGAAAATATAATTTAACAGTAAATGCACAAGTATCAAGTCAAAGTAGTGATTATGGATATGCAACAGTAACAAATAGTACAGATGCACCATCATATAGTAGTAGCACAGGAAGATTTATATACATATCTGGAGAGCAAGAAGCTCAAGATTATACAACAGTCCTACAAGGAGGACAAATGTATTATCTACACCTAGGATATTATAAAAACTCATCAACAAGTAGTGGAGATGATAAATTTACGGTAAATAGTGTAGAAATAACATTAAACGATTCAGAGTTATATCATACAGAAGTAACAACTAATAGTGAAGGACAAGGAGTAGTACAATTGCCATTTGGAAAATATCAAATAACAGAAATAGAAGCACCAGAAGGATATCAATTATTAGAAACACCAATAGAAATAGAATTTAGAGCAGATGGAAATCATGAAGTAACTATTTCAAATATGGAAAAAGCAAAAGTACTTGTACATCACTATCTAAAAACAGCAGAAGGAGAATATACAACAACAAAAGTAGCAGATGATGAACTATTAGAAGGAAAGATAGATGAAACATATGCAACATCACCACATTTAGACCTAGAAAAATATCAACTAGAAGAGGATGCAGAAGGAAATCTTGTATTACCAGAAAATGCAACAGGTACATACAAATCAGGAATACAGGAAGTAACATATTATTATGAGGAAAAAGATATCCCATTAATAGTACATCACTATATAGAAGGAACAGAAAATCCGGTATTACTTGAAAACGGAGAACAAGCAAAAGATGAAAAATACGAAGGAAAAGAAAATGAAGAATATACAACAAATGCAATAAGCCAAGAAGAGCTAAATGACAAATATGAATTAGTGGAAGTGCCTTCAAATGCAACAGGAGTATATACACCAACAGAAACAGTAATAACATATTACTATAGAGTAAAAGATTCAGCAGGAGTAATAGTACATCATATAGATACAGAAACAAAAGAAAAAATTGCACCAGATGTAATTATTCCAGCAGAAGGAACAGGGAAGTATGGAGATAGTTATACTACCGAAGTAAGTGAAGAAATACCAGCTAATTATGAATATGTAGCAAGAACAGACAACTGGGAAGGAACAATGATAGATAAGTTAACCGAAGTAACATATGAATATAAAAAGGTAGATTCAAATATAGCAAATCAAACAATAGAAAAAAATGGAACAGATAAGATAGAAACATATAATGAAGAATTAAAATACAGTATAAAATATAGTGTAAATATAGAAAATTATATAGGAAAAGCGCAAGTAACAATAGTAGACGCATTACCATATAAAATAGATTTAAATAAATCATCTTTAGATGGTGGAACATACGATGAGCAAACAAATACTATAACATGGGTAGAAGTAGTAGAAGGAATAGATACATATACCAAAGAAGAAAGTGGAACAGTAATAATAAGTAAAGACATAAGTGTTGTTTATACAAATATAGATATCAAGCAAAATAATATAGAGAATAAAGTAAGTGGAAAAATAAAACTATTTGATCCTGAAAAAATAAGTGAAGAAGTAAAAGACACTGCAATAACAACAACAGGATTTACAGTAAACATCCCAGTAAGTAAAGTATGGGAAGATGACTCAGACAAATTAGGAAAACGTCCAACAAGAGTAGTATTTAAATTAACAGGAAGTGATGGAAGCGAGTATACAAAAGAGTTAGCAAAACCAGGAACACAAGGAAGTACAACAACACAAGATAGCACAAATCCAAATAAATGGAATGATATATTCGAGAACCTTCCAAAATATGATGTAAATAAACAAGAGATAGTATACACATTAACAGAAATAAATGGAGATCTAACATATTATGATGCAAGTCTTGATAGTACAGGAAGAGTTGTAACAAACACAAGTAAATACGGAAAAGTAACAGTACATTACTACATAATGAACCAAGATGGAAGTTTAACAACAACTAGAGTACCAGATGCTCAAGGACAAGACGTTCAAGATGCAGTAATAGAAGGAAAAGAAGGAGATCCATATACTACAGAAGAAGCAACCAATGTAAGTGAAAAATACGAACTGGTAGAAGAAAAACTTCCGGAAAACGCAGAAGGAACAATAGAAAAATACAACGAAGAGAGACCACAAGAAGTAATATATTATTACAGATTAAAACCAGCAAAAGTATTAATAAATTACTTAGAGAAAGATGGTGACTCAGATGACAGCAACAATATAATCCTAGGGGAACAAGAACAAATAGATGGATATGTAGATGATCAGTATAATACAGATACAGAACATCGCAAAGAAACAATTACAAACAATGGAAAAACATACACATTAGTAGAAAATAGTAAAAATACAGAGGGAACAATGACAGTAGAAGACATAAATGTAACATACTATTATCTACAAAATACAAAAGCAACAGTAAGATATGTTGAAAGAGATCCAGAGACACATGAAATAGTAAAAGACTTAGAGGAACCATATACAGAAGAAGGCTTAGTAGGAGATGAATTTGTAACATATTCAAAGAAATTTGATGGATATAAATTAGTAGAAAGTCCAGAGCAAACAACGATAAATATGACAAAAGAAGAACAAACATTAATCTACTACTATGAACCAGTATATACAGGATTAATAGAAAACCACATTGATGACAAAACAGGAAAAATATTATATACAGAGACACATGATATATCAGTAGGAGAATCTTATAACATACCAAGTAAAGAATTCGAAGGATATGATTTAGTGAAAAGTAAACTTCCAGAAAATAGCATAGGAATAATGGAAGAAGAAGAACTAGTAATAGTTAATTACTATTACATAAAGAAAGCAGTGTTAGAAGTAAACTATATAGATAGAGAAACAGGAGAACCTTTAGCAGAGCAAATAATAGATGACACAAAACACGAAGGAGATAGTTATACAACAGAAGAAAAGAACTTTAACGAATATGATATGGTACAGTTAGAAGGAAACAAAGAAGGAACAATGGTAGTAGAAACAGATGAAGAAGGAAATATAACAAATAATAGAACTGTGGTTACATACTACTATGCTAAGAAATCAGCTGGAGTAGAAGAACACCATATAGACATAAGAACAGGAGAAGAATTAGAAGAACCAACATTACATGAAGGACATGTAGGAGATGAATATAATATACCTTCTAAGAACTTCTTAAGTTACGTAGTAGCTACAACAGATAAAGATGGAAACAATGTATTACCAGAAAATAGTACAGGAAAAATGAAAGAAGAAAAGCAAGTAGTTACATATTATTACTATCAACCAGCAAAAGTAATAGTACACTATGTAGAAAAAGCGACAGGAAAAGAATTAGAAGAAACAAATCTAGAAACAGGTGAATTACAAAAAGCCTTAGTAATAATAGAAGGACAAAAAGATGATGATTATATAGCAACAGCAAAAGAATTCGAGTATTATACATTAATCGAAAAACCACAAGAAGGACAAGGCAAAATGAAAGTAGAGATAACAAAAGATAAAGAAGGAAACGATGTAGTAAATAATACGATAGAATTATATTATTATTACGAAGCTAAGCCATTTAATATAGGAGTAGAAAAAGAAATAACAGGAATAATCGTAAATGGTGAAAGAAGAGCTCCAACAAATGGAAAATTAGAGAAAGTAGAAATCTACAGAAAGAGTACAGAAAATACAAGTGTACAAATAGAATACAAGATAAAAGTAAGTAACACAGGAGAAGTAAACGGAAATGCAACAATAGAAGAAAACATTCCAGAAGGAATGAAATTAGCAAATAATGACGGAACATGGGAAGAGCAAGAAGGAAAACTAATAAAGGTAATACCAGAGCTAGGAGCAGGAGAGACAAAAGAATATACAGTATTATTAAACTGGGAACAAACCGGAGAAAATATGGGAGAGAAGGCTAATGAAGTAAAATTAGTAGAAACAGGAAATGTACCCGGATTTGTAGATAACAATGATAAGGATAATACATCAAATGCAAATGTAATCATAAGTGTAGAGACTGGAGAATTACCAATAGGATTAATACTTGCATTAGTAGCATTAGTAGGATTAGAAACAATAACACTAAGATATGCAGTAGTATTAACTAAGAAGCAGAAAAGAAAATAATAAAAAAGAGGCATAAGGGAACATATTTCTGTTTGTTCCCTTAGCATTATTTAATAAAAGAACCTTAGCAGTGTAATAAAGAAAAGCTGTTATGTATAATACTGCATAAATTATATAAGGCAGATATAATATTATTTATTTATTGAGTATATTAAAAAAGTATATTATGATATAAAAAATAACAATCATTTCAGCATTAAAAGAAATAATTTTATAAAATGTTATACGTAGTTATTTAATATAATTTTTATAAAGAATTTAGAAGATATTATAACAAATTACAAAAGGAGAACGGCTGATGAAAGAAGAAAAAGAGCAACAAAAGAAAAAAGAAGAACAATTAAACTTAAAGGAATCAAAAGAAAAGAAAGGTGTTAAGAAAATTGCAAAAGAAGAAACTACTGGAAGCAAAGAAATTAAAAATACAGTAAAAAAAGCACCTGCCAAAAAAGATTCTATTAAAGAAGTAAAAGCAAAGAAAACTACAAGTAAAACTAAATCAAAAGCTGAAAAAGAAGATGATAAAGAAGCTGTAGCAGAGGTTAAGGTGGAAAAAAAGACTACTAAAAAGGCAACACCTAAAACGGAAGGTAGTAAGAAAAAGAACTCAAAAACCACAGCTAAAAAGAAAAGTACAGTTTCAATGAAAAAAACAGCAAAAGCAGATGCTAAAGAAGAAAATAAAGAGGATTCAAACATAAAAATTAATGAAGAGAAAGCGACTGTAGAAGCATCTATCGCAGACAATACAGAAAAGGAAGAAAAAGCAAAAGTAGTCTCTACAAAGAAATCAAAAAAAACTAAAGCAAACAATGCAAAATTGGAATCAAATATAGCAAAATTAAAGGGTATAAAAGTTCAAGAAACAAAAATAACCAAAACTGATGATACAGATAATGAAGAAATTATTATAGATGAGCCAAAAGAAAATATAGAAAAACAAAAGGAAAAAGAAAAACTAGAAAAGCAAGCTCAATTAGCTAAAAAGAAAAGAAAGAATAGAACAATAATAACGACCATTGTTACAGCTTTAATTATAATAATTGTACTTATAACCATTGTTATTGGAACTTTAAACAGCAAAAGTATAGAAAGTCATAATTTCTACCAATGGATCTCTGGAGAAAAAATAGCCTATATTGGTGAATTAATATTTGACAGAAAAGAAGGTCTAGTAGAATTAAAAGCTATTGATAAAAATGTAACATTAGATTCTACACCAGTATATTACGTAGATGAAAAAAACAAAGTTATTTTTCCAAAAAATATGGCAATAGTATATCCTACTAATAATGGTGTAACATATAGAATAAATCAATTTTCAAATATTGTAGAAGAAAATGGAGAAACATACTTAGAAACAACAAATAAAACCAGGCTAAAACAAGCATTTTTGTATGACGGACAAGATTTATATTTCTTTTTAGAAAGAACAAAAATTATTGTTAATGGAACAATATATGAAGTTTCACCATTATCATATGTTAAAGTAAAATATAAACAAAATGTAGAAATTTATAATTATCAAAAAGATGAATATCAACTTATAGATACTACAGAGGTTCAAGATGCAACCGTTGAAGCAGATACATATACAATTAATATGAGTGTAGATTCTATACAAACAGCAGAAAAGGAACAGTTATTAATTAGAGGTTTAAGTTATTTACAACCTATTGAAGAAGTAATAAAAAAGTAGAATATTAATATTTAGAAATTACAAAATGATAAAGTAGTAAAAAAGAACACACCACATTTTTAAATACCATAATAAAAATATGGTAAGAATAGTGGTGTGCTTTTATGTATAAAATCTAATTTGACATTAAAAAAGTGATATAATAAAATTATAAAAAGCAATTGTTACGGAACATTTAATGTAATTTGAACAGTATAATTGATATAATTTGAATATAAAACAAAGAAAGGGGAGTATGATAAAAAATCATACAAAATAGAAAATGAATGTAGAAGATATTATAAAAGCAACTAATGGTAAACTATTAACAGGAAATTTAGAAGAAAAATGCGAGAATTTTTGCACAGATACAAGGAAAATTCAAAAAGGCGATGTGTATGTAGGTCTTAAAGGAGAAAAATTTAATGGAAACGAATACTACAAAGAGGCATTAGAAAAGGGAGCTAAAGTTGCTGTTATTTCAGAAATAAAAATAGCAGCTGAAGAGTTAAAACAATACAAAGATAAAACAATAATAGAAGTAGAAGACTCTTTAGAAGCTTTTGGAAATATTGCTGCATATAAAAGAGAATTATATAACATCCCAGTTGTTCAAATAACAGGAAGTGTTGGTAAAACAAGTACAAGAGATATTGTGGCAAATGTAGTTCGTATGCAATATAAAACACTACAAACAGAAGGAAATCAAAATAATGCAGTAGGACTTCCAACTACTCTTTTAAAACTAAACGATCATGAAGCTGTAGTTGTAGAAAGTGGAATGAATCATTTAGGAGAAATAAGGTATCTAGGCAAAATAGCAAAACCAACGGTTGCAGTTATTACAAATGTTGGAACAGCTCATATTGGATTTTTAGGTTCAAGAGAAAATATACTAAAAGCAAAACTAGAAATATTAGAAAATCTAAAACCAGATGGGTATATCGTAATAAATAATGATAATGATATGCTAAATAAATGGGCTAAAGAAGATACAAAATATAAGAAATATACATTTGGTATAGAGCAAGAAGCAGATGTAATGGCATATAACATTAAAATTAATGGAAATAATTCTACATATAATGTAAAAATAAATAATAAAGAATATACAGTAAATGTTCCGGTGAGTGGTAAGCATTTTGTATATAATAGTTTATGTGCAATTGCAGTTGGAAATTTATTAAATATAGCTCCAGAAAATATTATAAAAGGTATCGAAACATTTTCTTTAACCAAAAACAGAATGGAAGTAGATAAGATTAAAGATAATATAACTGTAATAAATGATGCATATAATGCAAGTTATGATTCTATGAAGGCAGCAATAGAATATTTACAAAACTTGCCTGGTAATAGAAAAATTGCAGTGCTAGGAGATATGTTTGAACTAGGTGAGTTTGCAGAAGAAATTCATAGAAAAGTAGGGATAGAGGTATTTACACATAAAATAGATGTACTAGTAACAGTTGGAGAGTTGGCTAAATATATTGCAGATGAAGTAAAATATTTAGGAATGCCAAATGAAAAAGTAATAGCAGTAGATACGACAAAAGAAGCTATAGAGTATCTAAATAAAAATTTAGCAAAGGATGATGTTGTATTATTAAAAGCTGCTCATGGAATGAACTTTGTCGAGATATATAATGGAATAAAGGAGTAAAATATGTTAAAAATAGGAGTTGTTTTTGGAGGAAAATCAAGTGAACATTCTATTTCTATTATGTCAGGATGTTCAATAGCTAAAAATTTAAATAAATTAAAATACGAAGTTATACCAATATATATTAATAAAGAAGGAGATTGGTACGAAGTTTTAGATGATTTAGCAAATATGCCAAATTATAAATTAGGAGAAGAACCAATTAAGCTAAAACATATAAAAAATATTATTGAATTTTTAAAAGACTTAGATTGTGTATTTCCAGTATTGCGAGGAAAAGGTGGAGATGATGGTTCTATACAAGGGCTATTAAATTTTGTAGATATTCCATATGTTGGTTGTGGTATTTTATCTTCAAGTGTTGCTATGGATAAACTATACATGAAGACAATTTTAGCTGGAGCTGGAATTATGCAAACAAAATACTTTTGCATAAAAAACACTGAAAATGGAATTGTCAGTATAGATAATAAGTTTAATGAAAAGGAAGTTTCAATGGATGAATTACTAGAATTAGTATATGATAAATTGAAATATCCTGTATTTGTTAAACCTGCAAACTCAGGAGCATCAATTGGAGTAAACAAAGCAACAACTTCATCAGAACTTAGAAAAAGTATAGAGAGTGCATTTTTTTATGATGACAAAATAATTTTAGAAAAAGAAATTAAAGGAAGAGAAATTGAGATAGCACTTTTAGGTAACGACAATGTAATTACTTCATATCCAGGAGAAGTAGATATAAAAGATGAATTTTATAATTATAATTCTAAGTATCAAAATCCAGCAACTAAAACGATGATACCTTTAAATATGTTAGGAACAAATCTAGAAGATGAATTAAGAGAAATAGCAATAAAAGTATTTAAAGCGATTGGTGCAAAAGATTTGGCCAGAGTGGATTTCTTTGTAGAAGAAAGAACCAATGTAGTATATGTAAATGAAATAAATACAATGCCAGATATTACAGAAGATAGTATGTATATTAAGCTATTTGATGCTATTGGGATAGAATATTCAGATGTTTTGGACAGATTAATAAGGTATGCAATGGAAAAATGATTTTTAATAAAAAACAAGGGGGAATATATGAAATACGAAGAAATAGAAAGTGATGTGAAATCAGTTTTATCAGAATATCGTTTTATCCATTCTTTGGGCGTTGCGAAAAAAGCTGTAGAACTTGCTAAATTTTATGGTGTGGAAGAAGAAACTGCCAAAAAGATAGGAATAGCACATGATATAGCTAAAGAAATGACTGATGAAGAAATGCTAGAATATGTAAAGACTAATAATATAGAGATAGATGAAATAGAAACTGTAAAACCATCGCTTTTACACGGAAAGATTGGAGCGGATATTGCAACTAAAAAATATGGGTTTACAGAAGATATGGTAAATGCTATAAAGTGGCACACAACAGGAAGAAAAAATATGAGTATGTTAGAAAAGATTATATATGTAGCTGATAAGACCGAGGAAAATAGAAAAGGGACAAGGTTCAATTTAGAAAAAAGTAGGGAATTATCTACACAAAATATTGATGAAACTCTTATATTTTTAATGAACGAATTTATTACATATAATGTAAAAAATGAATGGTTAATTCATCCAGAAACAATAAAAGCTAGAAATGATTTATTGTTAAATGAAGGTAAAATACATAAAAATTGAAAAAAACCTATTTTAAAATATATTTTTATGTGATATAATGTTGGCACCATGAATGTGGAGGATGTTAAATGATTTTCAAAGACTATTACAAAATACTTAATTTAGAATCTAGTAAGATAACTCCTCAAGAATTAAAAATAGCATATAGGGAAGCTGCAAAGAAGTATCATCCAGATATCAATATTAACGACCAATTTGCAGAAGAACGATTTAAAGATATAAACGAAGCATATAGGGTGTTGTCAAATTCTACTTCTAAACGAAAGTATGACAGAATATGGAATAATAACGTGGGAAAAAAGAAGAAGTATGAAGAGAGCCAAAGGAAGAATGGCTCAAAATTTTCCGAATTTTTCACAATGTTTTTTGGAAATATTGTCGGTGAGGAGGAAAAATCCGACAATAAAGTAAAGAAAAAAATTCCTATAAGAGGAGAGAATGTAGAAACAGAAATTAATATGTCAATAGAGGAAACATATTACGGTTCAGAAAAGAAAATTTCTCTTAGGACTCTAAAAGGGAAGATGAAGACTTTTGTAGTAAAAGTCCCAGCAGGTATTAGGAATCAAGAAAAGATTAGATTGATTGGCCAAGGAAAAGCTGGAATAAATGGTGGTAAAAACGGAGATTTATTTATAAAAGTAAATATTCAAAATAGTAAAAGGTTTAGGTTAGAAGGAATAGATTTATACACAGATTTACGATTAACCCCATGGGAAGCTGCCTTAGGCACAAGAGCTACTATAGATACAATAGACGACACTGCTTCTGTCTATGTACCAAAGGGAATTGAAAGTGGAGAAAAAGTCAGAATTCAAGGAAAAGGATACAAAGACGGAAAAGGTGGAAGAGGAGACCTAATAGCTGAAGTAAAAATAATAGTACCAAAAGAATTAACGACAGAGGAAGAAAAGTTATACAAAGAATTAGAACAAATATCTAGCTTTAATCCAAGGAAAAGAGCGAATTAACATAATAACTTAAAATTGGTTGACAAAAACTTACAAATTAGGTATAATTAAACATAGTAGTGTTACAAAAGACAAACTATGTATATAGAAAATCGTAGAAGTGTGGGGTGTATAAATTATGTACAGTTGGGAAGGAAAACATTTTAGTATAATGGATCCAAATAACGTAAGTACAGTAGTATATCAAATAAATGAAACTTTAAAAGAAGATTTAGAAAAATCACCAAAGTATACAGTAACAAGATTGGACTATACAGAAGAAATGTATGGTGACAAGAAGAAGAAAACATTTTATGTTGATGACCCTTCTGATGACAAAGATGAACTTGTTATATTATCATTTGGTAAAGATAGAGTAGTAATTAATATGGCAATACTGCAAGGTGACAAGATAACAATTTCTAAAAAACCAACGCCATTAAAATTTAATACTCTTTATTCAGATACAGAAAAAGAATATAAAGAATTTAAGTACACACCAAGTTTTAAAAGACAAATTTCAATTATAGACCCAGAAACAACAGAAGAAGTAAAGCCTATGGTATATTTTGATGAAGAGGCTAACGAAGTTAGAGGTAAATGTAAACTTAAAGCAAATAAACCTTATTTTGCTTTCGAAATAAAAGATAAAAAAGATTAAAGGAGAGGGGAGTTCTAATGAACAAAACAGATAGTTTATCTGAAAAATCTTGCAATTCAATATTCTTTGAAGATGAGGCAAAAGTACTTACTTTTGCATGTATTACTACAGAAAATGTAAAAGATTTTCCTTTATTATTAGGAGAAGTGGGAACAAATAAAGTTGTAGCCCCAGAAAATGCAGAGGAATCAAAATATCTTGTAGTAGAAGGAAAAAAACTAAGTAAACAACTATATAGAATAACCACTAAAGAAGTTGCAGAAACAAGAATAGCAAGAGGAAGAAGTGTAACTAAACAAAAACTTGAAGATAAAGCTAAAGAGGCAAAAGAAGACGATTCTTCAAGATAATATCACAAAAGATAGGGATGAAATAAATGAATTATAAGTTACAGGGTATGTTAGAAAATGGCAAAAAGAAAATAATAATATTTGCAATATTATGGTTAGTAATTATAATCCTAGGAGTTGCTCCATTTTCTGCTTCTGCTACAGAGGCAGTGCAATCAGGTGCATTTAATTTCGAAATTTTTTTCGAGCAATTAGGAAAATATATCACTAGCCCTTTTTCTAGTTTTGGAGTTGTATTTGGAGCTACATATATAGGAACATTTGGTAAGAGTATTCTATATTTTACAATATTCTATTTAGCAGCTGTAATAGTTGGATTACTAAAAGCAGCACCTAAAAATGAATATACAGATATAGAGCATGGTTCTAGTGGATGGGCAGAACATGGCGAGCAATATAAAGTTTTAAGCAAAAAAAGTGGTATTGTACTGGCAGAAGATAATTATTTACCATTAAATAAAATGGGAAATATAAACGTGTTGGTTGTTGGACGGTTCAGGTTCTGGTAAATCTGCATCATATTCTATACCAAACGCACACCAATGTTTAGGTTCATACATATTTACAGATCCAAAAGGAGAATTATACGATAGAACAGCAGGATATTTAAAATCTAAAGGTTATAAAGTAAGAGTATTAAATTTAGTTAATCCAGAGTGTAGTGATGGGTATAACCCATTAGCACATATAAGAAATGAAATAGATGTTGATATTATTGCAAATACCATCGTTAAAGGACAAAGCGGGGAAAAAGCATCAGACCCATTCTGGGATGATATGGCAGAAATCTTATTAAAAGCTTTAATTTGGTATTTAATATCAACAAGACCACCAGAAGAGCAAAACTTAGCAAGCTGTGCAGAGCTTGTAAGGGCTGCAAATGATAGTGGTGGTACAAGTTTGTTAGGTGATTTAATTAATCAATTGGATTATACACACCCAGCAAGAAAGAACTATAAATCAATCGAAATAGCACCAGAAAAAACAAGAGGTTCTATTTTAAGTACATTACAATCTAGATTAGGTAAGTTCGATAGTAAAGATATAGCAGATCTAACATCGTCAGATACAATAAATTTTGAAGAAATTGGACAAGAAAAAACTGCTGTATATGTAGTTTCTTCAGATACACATACAACATATAATTTCTTACTTACAATTTTCTTTTCACAGATGATTCAACAATTATATGATTATGCAGATAAAGCTGGTGGTAAATTACCAGAAAAAACATTTTTCATACTAGATGAGTTTGCAAACATTGGTCAAATACCAGATTTTGATAAAAAGATATCTACATCAAGAAGTAGAGGTATTTCATTCAGTGTTATCTTACAAAACTTAGACCAATTAGAGGCTGTTTACGAGAAGTCATACGAAACTATAATTGGTAACTGTGATACACACGTATTCTTAGGAAGTAACTCTACAAAAACATTGGAATATTTCTCTAAAGCGTTGGGAGAAAAAACAATTTCAAGAGATAGTCATTCAACCAACCGTGACAAAGGTGGTTGGAAATCTGGTTCAAGTGATTCTGACCAAATAATGGGTAGAGCATTACTTACACCAGATGAGTTAAGAAGATTTGACAATGATATGTGTATTATATTTGTTAAAGGTGTAAGACCTGTTAAAGCAAATAAATTCTATTATTTTAGACATCCAATGGGAAAAGAAATGGCTAGATTAGAAATAAGCCATAATGATGCAGAAGTAGGAGAAAGAGGAGAATGGAGAATATTTAACCCAGCAAATCCTTATTCAGCAAGTTCAGAAACAAAAGCTCAGGATTTAAAAGTAGAATCTTTAGACGACTTGTTTGCTGATGATGAACCAAGTGAACCTAAAAATAATACTGAAGATGTAACAGCAGGTTCTACAAGTAGTGGAGTAGACCAAAACTTAAATACAGTAGATGCTCCAAAGCCAAAGTCTAAGCCTATGGAAATACCATTAGAGGATAATGACGAAGAAGTAAATAATTTGGATTTAGAAAAAGCATTAGAAGCAAAATTTGATGAGTTATTTGGAGCAGATGATGATTAAAATATGTTAAGGGGGGTAGTAAAAACTACTCCTTTTTTGTACTTTAAAAAGTATAAATTATAATTGTATATATAGTCGAAATATAGTATAATATATGTGCATTTTATATATTATCAAAGGAGAATAAATTGGAGACAACAGATTTAAAAGTAGTAGAAAACAAAGAAAATTTAAAAGTAGGAACAGTTTTAGGAATAGTTTTTATAAGCTTTATAATAATCTTTTTTATCTTATTTTTAGGTATAACACTTTATATATCTTCAAGTGATAAGATTATAACTGGTATTTATGTAAAAGGTGTTGAGGTAGCTAGCTTAACAAAGGAGCAAGCAATAGAAAAAGTAACTAATGAGTTTAATAATGTATTGCCAAACAATTTAACAGTAATTCATGGTGAATATGAAACCCAATTAAATTTAGAAGATTTAGGTGCAAACCTAAATATCGAAGATGCAGTAAATAGAGCGTATAACATTGGAAGAGATAGCAATATTTTTAAGAATATGGGTACAATAATAAAAAATTTAGTTTCTGCTAATGATTTAGAGCTTAATGTTACAGTAAATACAGAACAATGTACAGCAATTCTTAACGATATATCAACAAAATTGCCAGACACCGTTGTACAAAGTAGTTATTACGTAGAAGGAAATAAATTAATTATTACTAGGGGTAAAACTGGTAATATAGTAGATGTAACCCCATCGATAGAAAATATAAAAAATAAAATTCAAGATTTGTCATATGCAAGTAGTAAAATAGAGCTTGTAACAGTTTCAAAAGAGCCTGATGCAATAGATATAGACAAAATTCATAATGAGATATACAAAGAACCTGTTAATGCTTATTATACAACAAATCCATATGTGGTATATCCACACGAAAATGGTGTAGATTTTAATATATCTGTTGACGAAGCAAAAGCTATGTTAAATGATGTTAAAGATGAATATGAGATTCCATTAAAATATACTGCACCAAGTGTAACAACAAATATGATTGGAACAGAAGCTTTTCCAGATTTACTTGCAAAATTTTCTACAAATTATAATGCAAGGGATACAGATAGGACAACAAATTTAAGACTAGCAGCAGAAAAAATAAATGGGACAGTTTTAATGCCAGGTGAAACATTTTCATATAATACTGTTGTTGGAGAAAGAACTATAGCTGCAGGATATAAAGAAGCAGCTATGTATCAGAATGGTGAGGTTGTTGATGGTCTTGGGGGAGGAATCTGCCAAATATCTACAACATTATATAATGCTGTGTTGTATTCAAATTTAGAAATAGTAGAAAGAAGAAATCACCAATTCGTACCATCATATGCCAAAGCAGGTAGAGATGCCACAGTTGTATATGGTTCAATAGATTTTAAATTTAAAAATACAAGAAATTATCCAGTAAAAATATTATGCACAGTAAGTGGTGGAGTCGCAAAATGTGAAATTTATGGTTTAAAAGAAAATCCAGATTACGATGTAGAAATTACATCAAGAGTTACTGAAACTACAGCTACAAGTATAAAATCAGAAACATATAAAACAGTAAGACAAAATGGACAAGTAATAAGTTCAGAAAGAATAAATAAAGACACATATAAAAGACACTAATAAATAGGGATTTGGGGACGTTCCTTTTTCCCTCTATTTTATATTTTACAATAGTTATTAAAAACAGGGATTTTAGCACCGTCCCTAAAACACTATAGGAGGATAAAATGTATTTAATTGTAGGATTGGGAAATCCAGAAGGAGAATATTCAAACACAAGGCATAATATGGGGTTTGATGCAATAAACCATTTAAGCCAGAAAATTAATATAACTGTTACAAAAGAGAAATTTAAAGCATTATATGGCGATGGAATGATAAATAATGAAAAAGTAATTTTATTAAAGCCCCAAACATATATGAACTTAAGTGGAGAAGCTATTATTAAATTTAAGGATTTTTATAAAATTCCAGCAGAAAATATAATAGTGATATATGATGATATAGATGTAGATGTTGGTAAAATTAAAATTAGAAAAAAGGGTGGACCGGGTACTCACAATGGAATGAAGTCAGTTGTAGAAGAGCTACAAACAGAAGACTTCCCACGAATTAGAGTAGGAATTGGAAAACCAATGTTTAAGGAAATGATGATAGGGTATGTGCTTCAAAAATTACAAGGTGAAGAGCGTGACATATTAAATGACTCAACTAAAAAAGCTGCAGATGCAGTATGTGATATTATAACTTATGGAATAGATAAAGCAATGAATATGTATAATTAAATTTGCTTAAACTATTATTATTAAGAAAGGGAAAAAATGCAAGAAATAAGAATAAAAGTTGATACTAATGAAAAAGTTGCGACTTTAATAGAAGATTATAAAATAGTAGAAAGGTATATTATTAAGAATCAAGACAACATAGAAGGAAATATATATAGTGGCATTATAAAAAATATAGTTCCAGGAATAAAAGCAGCTTTTATTGATATTGGTAAAGAAAAAAATGCTTTTATACATTTTGAAGATTTGAACAAAATCAATGAAGAAATTAAATTAAATAAAAAAATATTAGTACAAGTTCAAAAAAATCCAATTAAACAAAAAGGAGCTAAATTAACAGCCAATATAAAACTAACAGGAAGACAAATTGTTTTAATGCCAAAAACAAATTTTATAACTATTTCTAGAAAAATAGAAGCTGAAGCCCAAAAACAAAGGCTAAAAGAATCAGTAGAAAAATATATTCCTACTGGTTTTGGGGCAATTATAAGAACAAGTTGTATTTCTGCGACAGAAGAAGAAATCAGCCAAGACATACAAAGGTTAGTAAATAGATGGAACAATATACAAAAAGATATGCTAGAGAATGAAAGTGATTTGCCATGTTTAATAGAAGAAAATAATGATATTATTAAGTCTTTAATTCTAGGAACAGCAGATGGTAATATGAATAGAATTGTAACTAATAATGAAATGTTTAATAAAGAAATAGAGAATTTTCTAGAAGCATATAATTTAGACAAAAATGTAAAAGTGGGCTATGAAAAAGATGTATTCGAAAAATATACTATGCAGAAAGAATTACAAGAATTAGAAAATAACAAAGTTTGGCTAAGATGTGGAGGATATATTGTAATAGACAAGACAGAGGCATTAACTGCTATAGATGTTAATTCTGGAAAATGTGTAGGTAAAGATAATTTGGAGGATACAATATTAAGAGTAAATACAGAAGCCGCGAAAGAAATTGCAAAACAGCTTAGATTACGCGATATTGGCGGAATAATTATAATAGATTTTATAGATATGCAAGAAGACATAAGCAAGACGAAGTTATTAAATTGTTTTGTAGAAGAAACTAAAAAAGATAGAGCTAAAGTACAAGTAGAGGGATTTTCAAAGTTAAATTTATTAGAACTTACACGAAAGCAAATGTATGGTAAAGAGTAGAAATTAATAGTAAACATAATTTTTGAACTTTAAGCCCCGTCCCTAAAGTTCAAAAGTTGGCAGAAGGGAGAAATAATGAAAGTAGGTTTTGTATCATTAGGTTGTTCTAAGAATTTGATAGATACTGAAATTGCAATAGGAATATTAAAAGAGCATGGAATGGAAATTGTAAATAATCCAGAAGATGCAGAAATGATAATTGTAAATACTTGCGGATTTATAGATCCTGCAAAAGAAGAAGCGATAAATACAATTTTAGAAATGGCAGAATATAAAAAGAAAAAATGTAAATATCTAATTGCTATGGGGTGTTTAGTTCAAAGATATACTGATGATTTAAAGAAAGCCTTACCAGAGGTTGATTTGTGGATTAGATTAGATAAATACGATAAGTTTTACACTGCTATTGAAGAGTTAATAAATAATAAAGTAGAAGATAATAAAAAATATGGAGAAATTAAAACTTATCCTAAAGAGCCACTTCCATTAGCTAGCAAAGAAGAATTTTTGGGAAGAGAAATTTCTACAGGAGAAAATTTCGCATATATAAAAATTGGTGAAGGGTGTAGTAACAGATGTACTTATTGTGCAATTCCTTTTATTAGAGGTCCTTTTGTAAGTAGACCAGAAGAAGATATTATAGAAGAAGCTAATTTATTAGCTAAAAAGGGTATAAAAGAATTAATTGTTATAGCCCAAGATACTACTAAATATGGTTTAGATTTATATAATGAACCAAGGCTTGCTAAACTTTTAAGAAAACTTTGTAAAATAGATGGAATAGAATGGATTAGATTTTTATATTCATATCCAGAAGGAATAGATGACGAACTAATAAAAGTTGTAAAGGAAGAAAGTAAAATTTGTAAATATTTTGATATTCCAATACAACATATTTCAAATTCTGTTTTAAAAAGAATGAATAGGAAGACAAGTAAGCAAAATATAGAAGATGTTATAACAAAAATAAGAACAAATATATCAAATGTGCAAATCAGAACAACTGTTATGGTTGGTTTCCCAGGCGAAACACAAGCTGATTTTGAAGAACTTTATGAGTTTGTAAAGAAAACAAAATTTGATAATTTAGGAGCATTTACTTATTCAAAAGAAGAGGGAACCCCAGCTGCTAGGTTAAAAGACCAAGTTCATCCAATGACCAAAAAAGCTAGATATAATAAAATAATGAAACTACAACAACAGGTTTCTAAAGACAACTTATTAATTTTAGTAGGAAAAGAAGAGAAAGTACTAATAGAAGGTATAACATTTGACGAAAAATATTATGTTGGAAGAACAAGTTACCAAGTTCCAGATATAGATGGAATTACATATATAAAAAGTGATAAAGAATTAACTATAGGTGATTTTGTAAATTGTACTATAGCTAAGTCTAAAGAATATGATTTAATAGCAAAGATATAATAAAGATATTTTGGCAAATATTTCTTTAAGTGGTCATAAATTAATAGAAAAGGAACGAGTTGTTATAACCCGTTCCTTTAGTTTTATGTATTAGTAATTTTCTGCATTTACCTCGAAGAATGATTGAGGATGATTGCAAACTGGACAAACTTTTGGAGCTTCTGTTCCAACAACTATATGTCCACAGTTTCTGCATTTCCAAACAACGATGCTTCCTTTTTTGAAAACTTCACCGTCTTTTACATTTTCTAATAATTTTCTATATCTTTCTTCGTGATGTTTTTCTACTTCACCAATAGCTCTGAATTTTGCAGCTATTTCTTTAAATCCTTCTTCTTCTGCTTCTTCAGCAAACTTTTTGTACATATCTGTCCATTCATAGTTTTCACCAGCAGCTGCATCTGCTAAGTTTTGCATTGTATCACCAATACCATTTAAGTATTTAAAGTGAATTTTTGCATGCTCTTTTTCATTTTCTGCAGTTTCTAAAAATAGTGCTGCTATTTGTTCGTATCCTTCTTTTTTTGCTACACTTGCAAAATACGTATATTTATTTCTTGCTTCTGATTCTCCTGCAAAAGCAGCTTTTAAATTTGCTTCTGTTTTTGATCCTTTTAATTCCATAATATCCCTCCCGTTATTTAACTTGTTACTATATAATATATCAAAAAATTGGACAAGTCAAGGAAAGGAATAGCATATAAAATGTCGAAAAAACTGCGCTATAAGATATATCAATAAAAATTTGAGATAAATATTGTTAATTTTTTATTTAAAGAATATAATTGTAAAAATTAAATATTAATCATAAAATGTGAGGTGGATTTTATGAAAATTTTTATAGTTTGTAGTAAAAGCTTTTACACAAAGGTAGAATATATTAAACAAGAATTAGAGGAAAAAGGACACACTATTATTGTTCCTAACTTATATGAAGAAAGAGCAAAAGAAGTAGAGCCAGAATCTACAGCGTGGAGGTTTGGACAAACAGAGCATATAAAATTTAAAAAGAATATGTATAAAATGAGTAGAGAAAAAATAAAAAATGTAGATGCTCTATTAGTATTAAATTTCGATAAAGAAAATAAGAAAAATTATATAGGTGGGGCTACTTTTTTAGAAATGCATAATGCATTTTTAGAAAACAAAAAGATTTATTTATTTAATGATATACCACAAGGAGATTTATATGATGAAATTCATGGCTTTGAGCCAACAATAATAAATGGAAATTTGGATTTAATAAAATAGAAGGAGTTAGGATATGTATTATTTTGATATTGGGTCATCAACGATAAAATTATATGAATATAAAAAGGAATTAAGTTTAATAGAAGAAAAATCTATCATGTTTAAAAGAGGATTTTCGGAAGATGGTATTCAAGAAGAAAATATAGAAAAAATGATGGCATTTATAAAAGAAGTTAAAGAAAAATATAATTTGGATAAAAACAATACAGAAATATATGCAACTGGAATATGGAGAAAAATTCCAAATGAGCAGTTAGCAAATATAGAAGCAAGATTTAATGAATTAGATTTAGAATTTAATGTTATATCACATGATAAAGAGAATTATTATTTTGAAAAAGCTATGCAGGGAACATATAATAATAGAATTATGATGGTAAATATGGGTGGTAAAACTACAGAATTAGTAATATTTGATAATGATACAGTAGAAAATAGAGTTAATTTAACAGTGGGAGTATCTGATGTTTTTGATAAATATCCAAATATTAATGAATTAGATTCTGGAATATCAAAAGAAGAAGTTATTAATTATTTAGAAAATTTAATTTCAGAAGATATTAATTTTAATTGTGACATTGCAATACATACAGGTGGAGAATTAAGATTTCAAAAGTTAGTAAAATATAATTTGCAACCTAATAAGTTCTTTGATGATGGTATTCACAAAGTATATGTTACATATGAAGATTTCGATAAGAAAAATGAGGAGTTACTTAACAAAACTACTTTAGATGAGTTAAGAAGTTTAATGCCTACAAATCCAGATTGGATGAATGGTGCAAAGGCAGGAATAATGTTAGGTGAAGCTATATTTAGAAAGGCTAATATAAAAAATATTATTCCATCAGATTTAAATTTAATAAATGGTGTGATAAAGGAAAAATAGGAATTTGTATCGGGATTTGGGAACGTTCCTTTTTTCCCTTTTCGGGATTATAGGAACATCCTCAAATCCTGGAGCCCCCAAATCCCGAATTTCCTAAATTAGTAAATTAATTAGATTATATGTTTGTGTAGTTATAAAACATATTATAATTCCGCACAAGGTAGGAAGAAGAAAAGAAACAATAGTCCATTTTATACTTTTTGTTTCTTTTTTTATTGTGAGCAAAGTAGTACCGCAAGGAAAATGCAATAATGTAAATATCATTACATTAATGGCGGTAAGTAGTGTCCATCCATTTGTGGTTAAAATATTTCCAATTACAGCAACATTTTCGATATCTATTAATTCTTTGTTTTTTAAATATCCCATTAAAATTATTGGGAGTACAATTTCGTTTGCAGGAATACCTAAGATAAATCCTGTTAAAATATATCCATCTAAGCCTATTATTTTTGCAAATGGATTTAAAGTGGTTGCAATAAAATCTAATATGGATACTCCAGCAATATTAATATTAGAAAATAACCATATTACAATTCCAGCAGGTGCTGCTATTGAAATAGATTTAGCTAATACAAATAGAGTTCTATCAAATAAGGAACGAATTAATATTTTGCCAATTTGTGGAGTTCTATATGGTGGTAGCTCTAAAGTGAAAGATGATGGAAGTCCTTTTAATATAGTTTTAGATAGTATTTTTGAAACTAATAATGTTAATAAAATTCCTAATAAAACTACTAGCATAACTACTACTGCAGCAACTAATCCAGAAAATATACCTGCTATAGAACCTGAAATAAATATTGTTGCCACAGTAATTAAAAATGGAAATCTTCCATTACAGGGAACGAAACAATTTGTTAGTATCGCAATTAATTTTTCTCTTGGAGAGTTTATTATTCTTGTTCCAACAACTGCTGCAGCGTTACAACCAAACCCCATACACATAGTAAGTGCCTGTTTACCAGAAGTACACGCACATTTAAAACACCTATCCAAATTAAAAGCAATTCTAGGTAAAAATCCTAAGTCCTCCAGAATAGTAAATAGAGGAAAGAATATAGCCATAGGAGGAAGCATAACAGAAATAACCCATGTAACAGTTTGATAAACTCCATTTACAAGTAGGCTTGTAAGCCAGGTAGGAGAATGTACATATTCAAAGAAAACTAAAATTTTCTCTTTTAAGCTAGCAAAAAAATCTGATAAAAGTTGGGAAGGATAATTTGCTCCAACTATTGTAATCCAAAATAATAAACAAAGAAAAAGCAGCATTATTGGAATTCCGAATTTTTTGGAAGTTAATATTTTATCTATTTTTATTGTTCGTTTTGTATAATTAACTTCTTTATATGTACAAACAGCATTAGTAATATTTTCGCATTGCTTTAGAATACTAGTTAATAAAAAATTTTCTATATTAGAAGTATTTATATCATTTCGGGCAAGTAAACAGCTAATTTCATCCAATTTTGTATTTATATTAGGTGTATTTAAATTAACTTGAAAATTATTAGAAATTGAGGAAAGCAACCTTTCGTTATTACATATTAATTTTAACGAAATCCATCTAGAAAGAGGAAAAGGAATATCTATCTCAGGCGAAAGTAAAGCTATGCTGTCTTCTATGATTGGAATATATTTGATAATCTTAGGTATAGGAGAAATTTTGCCAGAGCAAACATTAGTAATCTCGTTTTTTAGATTAACTAATGTTTTTTTATTTTTCCCAATTGTACCTACTACTGGTACGCCTAATAGAATAGCTAATTTTTTAAAATCTATAGCTATTCCTTTTTTCTTTGCCTCATCTAATAAGTTTACACAAACTATTATGTTAGATGTAATTTCCATTATTTGAAACACTAAGTTTAGATTTCGTTCTAAAGAAGTTGCATCAACAACAATTACTATAGCATCAAGCTTCTCAAAGCAAATAAAATTTCTAGCAATTTCTTCTTCCTCAGAATTAGACATTAAAGAATAGGTTCCTGGAATATCAACAATACTAAAATTGTCATTATTAAAGTTATAATGCCCTTCGCAATTACCAACTGTTTTTCCAGTCCAATTACCAGTATGCTGTTTCATTCCAGTTAAACTATTAAAAATTGTGGATTTGCCAACATTGGGATTTCCAACAAGTGCAACTTTATAAGAAGACATAAAATCACCTCTGTATTTAATAATATGAAGAGTTTATTTATATAGTTACAATAATTTTTCGTGTATCTTCGCTTCTGAGTGCGATTATAGTTCCCCTTATTAAGTATGCAGTAGGATCTTTAAAAGGACTTCTAAATACAGGTGTAATCTTAGAATTTTCTATAATTCCTAAATCAAACAATCTTCTTTTTATAAGCTGATTGCAATTTATATCTATAATTTTAGAAGTTTTGCCTATTTTTACTGTATCTAATGAGCAAAAATTCATAGTAATTCACCACCAATAAATGTAATAAGTAAAATTGACTATGACCAAATATATAAAGATATATTTTTTAATGGTAACATAATCTGTTATTTTATAATATGCAAGAAATTAGAGTATTGACAAATAAAAATATTAATATAAAATATGAAAAGTAAAGGAATAATAAAGGAGAGATTAATATGGCAAAAAGATTAAGAGGATTTGAAATAGCAAAAGGATGGGAAGATAAGGACATACATATTCCAGTAAGAAAAACAAAACATGCGGCTGCATATGATGTAGAAGCAGCAGAAGATGTTGTTATACCTGCATACAAACCAGGAATAAAACCAACTTTAATTCCAACAGGGTTAAAAGCATATTGCCAAGATGATGAATGGTATATGTTAGCAAACAGAAGTAGCGGGCCTAAAAAAGGATTTGTAATGGCAAATAGTATAGGTATAATAGATGCAGATTATTATGAAAATGAATCTAATGATGGACATTTTTATTTTCAATATTTTAATTTCCAAGACCATGATATCGAGGTAAAAAAAGGAGATGTAATTGGGCAAGTTATATTCCAAAAATTTTTAACAACAGATGATGATGTAGCAGAAGGAACAAGAGTAGGAGGATTTGGTTCTACAGATAAGAAATAGGAATTCGAATAAGTAGTAGAGAATCCAAAAACACAACAAAAAATATATAAGCCTTAAAAGGCTGAATTACTAACGGTTTCAGTGATTTTAAGGCTAAAAAACCATTACCAAAAGTTTTGACTTTTGGTAATTTTTGTAGTATAATAAGAGTGTTGATAATTGAATAGACATTGAAAGGAGTGACTTGCATGTTTAATGTAGGCGATAAAATTGTTTACCCTATGCATGGGGCAGGAGTAATAGATGCAATAGAAGAAAAGGATATCTTAGGGGAGAAGCAAGCGTACTATATACTAAAGATGCCAGGTGAAGTTAAAGTAATGGTGCCAACAGCTAAAGCAGAAGAAATAGGGGTAAGAAGCATTATAGATAAAAGCAGTGCCGAAAAAGTATTCAGAGTTTTAGAGTCAGACGAAACAGAAATGTCTATGAACTGGAACAAGCGTTATAGAGATAATATGGATAAAATGAAAAGTGGAGACATATATAAAGTTGCAGACGTTGTTAGAAACTTAAGTTTTAAACAAAAAGAAAAAGGTTTATCTACAGGCGAAAAGAAAATGCTAAATAATGCAAAGCAAATTTTAGTAAGCGAACTTGTACTAACAGAACATGCTACACAAGACGAAATAGAGCAAATGGTTGATAGTAAAATTTCAACATCATATGAAGAATATAAAGTAGACTCAAATATTTCTGCATCAGATATAAGCAGTGATATTGTAAGCAAATTTATACCATTTAATTCAGATGATATAAATAAAAAAGCATCTAATGATTAATACTTAGTGAGAAAGAAATTTTAATTTCTTTCTTTTATTGTCTGTATAGCTAACAATGAAAAATGTAATTGGTGTATTTAAATTATGAATGTAAACACACCAATTATATTTTAATCAAAAGATAACTCTTGTAAAAATTAGGCGAAGCCAATTTTAATTTGACAGGAGTTAATTTTTTGCAAAAATTTCCTTCTAAAAATATAGTTTTGTATACATAAAAGAAGGATTTATTGTTAAGTTGTCGAATATTAATTTATAGGGGAATTTTGCGCAATAATGCAAAAAAACGAAAAAAACATTTACAAAATAAGGAAAAAGTAGATAGCAAAGTTCTTTGTAAAAGAAAGGTAGGAAAATGATACGATATAGTGATGAACTTATAGATGAAATAAAAAACAATAATGATATTGTAGACGTTGTATCACAATATGTACATTTAAAAAGAAGTGGAAGAAATTATTTTGGATTATGTCCATTTCACAACGAGAAATCACCTTCTTTTGCAGTTTCTCCAGATAAGCAAATATTTCATTGTTTTGGTTGTGGTGTTGGAGGTAATGTAATTCACTTTATAAGTAAAATAGAAGGAATTAATTTTAGAGAAAGTATAGAATTACTTGCAGAACGTGCAAATATAACATTACCAAAATTAGAAAGTATTGGCGATAATAAAACTCAAGAATTAAAAGACAAAATATATCAAATAAATAAAGAAGCAGCATATTTTTATCATGAGAATTTGTACAAGCCAACAGCTAAACCTGCGCAAGAATATGTTAAAAAAAGAAAATTAAATAATGCAACATTAAAAGAGTTCTTAATTGGTTATTCAGGTAATTTTAATGAATTATATAATTTCCTAAAAAGCAAAGGCTTTTCTGATGAAGCAATCTTAGCTTCAGATTTGGTAAATAGGAATGACCGAGGTCAATTTATAGACAGATTTAGGCACAGATTAATGTTTCCTATACAAGATGTAAGGGGAAGAATTATAGCTTTTGGTGGTAGAGTTTTAGATGATTCTAAACCTAAGTATATAAATTCACCAGAAAATTTAGTATATAGTAAAGGTAGACATTTATTTGGTCTATATAATGCAAAAAAACATGATACAAAAAAAATCTTAATAGTAGAAGGATATATGGATGTTATATCATTACATCAAAGAGGCATAACAAATGTGGTAGCTTCTTTAGGTACAGCAATGACAGAGGCACAAGGAAGGCTCTTAAGACGAAGTTCGGAGCAAATTATATTAGGTTATGATGCTGATGGTGCTGGGCAAGAAGCTATAGTAAGAGGTTTAGATATATTAAGAAATTTAGGCTGTGATGTTAGAGTTTTACAAATTTCTGGAGCAAAAGACCCAGATGAATATGTTACAAAATATGGGCCAGAAAGACTAAAAAAATGTATTGATGATGCAATATCTTTAGTAGAGTTTAAAGTTAGAGTTTTAAAAAGAACATTAAATCTTGACAATACTGCGGACAAAATAAAATTCTTAAATGAAGTTGCAAAAATATTAGCAAGAGTCGAAAACAGTATGGAACAAGAAATATATATAGAAAAAATTTCAAAAGATTATGATATTTCTAAAGAAGCATTATATTCGGAAATTAAAAAAATATTATATCCTAAAAATGCTAGTTCTAAAATTCTAGAAAAAAGAAATACTCAGTATAACATAGTAAAAAAAGAAGATACTAAAATTAGTGAGGCAAGATTAAAAAGGGAAAATACAATAATTGCAATGTTGCTTATGTCTAATGCAAATGTATATTCTAAAATAAAAAACAAGATAAAGCCTGAAGATTTTAAGTATGAAAAAAATAAAAAGATTTTAGAAAGAGTTTATGCAGAATATGAAAAGGGTATTACAGAAATATATGATGTTTTAAGTTTGTTCGAGGATGAAGATATTATAAATCACATAACAGAAATTATGGCAAAAGATTATGGTATTACAGATATAGACAAAGGAATAGATGATATTTTAAATACATATGAAAGAGAAAACTTAAAAGAAAAACGAGATGAAATATTAAAATCTTTAGAAGATTCTGAACTTGATAATGAAAGTAAGTTAGCACTTGAAAGAGAATTAAATGACATAATTATTAAACTTGCGAAATAACTAGGAGGTTATAATGAAAAAGATAGAAGGACAAGAAGAAATAACAGAAAAAAATGATGCTCAAGAAATCGAAAGAGCAGAAACAGAAAAAAAGGTAAAAAGAATATTAGATTTTGCAAAGAAGAATAAAAAAATAACTTATGGGGATTTAGCAGCTGAGTTAGACGATTTATCAACAGAACAGATGGAAAGAGTATTTGATGCTTTGGAAAAAATGGGTGTTGATATTGGTAAAGATGACGATTTAGACGAAGAAGGTCCTGACGAAGAAGATTTACAAGAAGTAGAAGATTTAAAATTAGATGAAATTGATGTTGCTGGTTACGAGAGTAGTAATATTGATGACCCAGTTAGAATGTATTTAAGAGAAATAGGTAAGATACCACTTCTTACATATGAAGAAGAATTAGATTTAGCAAAAAAAGTTTTAGAGGGAGATGAAGAGGCTAAACAAAAATTAGCAGAGTCAAACTTAAGATTAGTTGTAAGTATTGCTAAAAAATATGTTGGAAGAGGAATGCTATTCTTAGATTTAATACAAGAAGGTAACATGGGTCTTATAAAAGCTGTTGAGAAGTTTGATTATACTAAAGGTTTTAAATTTAGTACTTATGCAACATGGTGGATAAGACAAGCTATTACAAGAGCGATAGCAGATCAAGCTAGAACTATAAGAATTCCAGTACACATGGTAGAAACAATTAATAAATTAATTCGTACTTCTAGACATTTATTACAACAGTTAGGTAGAGAGCCAACGCAAGAAGAAATTGCAGAAGAGATGGAAATGCCAGTTGAAAAGGTTATGGAAATCCAAAAGATTGCTCAAGACCCAGTTTCTTTAGAAACACCAATTGGTGAAGAAGATGATAGCCACTTAGGTGATTTTATAAAAGACGAAGATTCTCCAGAACCACAAGATTCTGCAGCATATACATTGTTAAAAGAGCAATTAGAAGAAGTTATGAGTACATTAACACCTAGAGAAGCTAAAGTATTAAAGCTAAGATTTGGATTGGAAGATGGAAAGGCTCGTACTTTGGAAGAAGTAGGAAAAGAATTTAAGGTAACTCGTGAAAGAATTAGACAAATAGAAGCAAAAGCTTTAAGAAAGCTAAGACATCCAAGTAGAAGTAAAAAATTAAAAGATTATATGAGCTAAAATAAATAAAAAGAAATATAGTAATAAAAAAGTTAAAAGTAAAATGCACGATAGAGTGATAAAAAAATTAAATGCAAAATTAACATAAGAATAATGCATCTATAACGATAAAAATTATGTAAACGCCTTAAAAAGATTGACTTTAAGGCGTTTTTTTGCTATAATATATATATCTATGGAGATAAAATAAAAAGAGAGGTGAAAATCTTAGCATAGCTAGGATAATTAATTATGAAAAGTAAAGTTATAAGTAATAAAAGAAATATATTTGGAATTATAAAAGAGACTGTTTTTGGAAGTATGGCAGACTTCTTTAAAGAATTAGGTGGTACAGACGAAGACGAAATGCAAGAAGAAGCTGTTACACCAGATGTAAAAGCTGGAGTAGCTAAAGTAGAGGCGACTACTTTAGATGATAATAAAGATTATGTAGAGGTTTCAGCAGGGAAAACTGTAAAATTTGGTGGACTAGATTCATATAAAAGAAAAGTAGATACTTCAAAAGTAGTAAAAGCACATGAAGAAAAATTAAAAAACAGTCAAGAAAAAGTAGATGATGAAAAAGAAAAAGGTGCTGCTAGAACAAGAGGAGCAAGATAACAAAAAAACATTAGGTTTTATCCTAATGTTTTTTCCGTTAGTTAATTAACAGATTGGTAAGTTGTCACCAATTATTAACTAAATAGAAATTTTTAAATTATCTTTTCCTACAATAAAATTTTTTATATTTAAACGTAAAGCTTGTCCTTTAGTATATTCATGCATATGTGTTGAAATTATAGTTTTATTTTTGTATTTATTACACAAATATTTTATATCCTCGATTCCCATATGTGCAGGTGATACATTTTGTGCATGCGACATATCTAGAATTGATATATCTGTTTCTTCTACGATATTTTCAATAGCATTACAGAATTTACTATCTCCAGAAAATCCTATTTTTTTATTATTTAAAGTGATTATATATCCATATGCTGGTTCAAAATTTCCATGTTTTACATATTTAGAATATGCCACAAAATCTTTTCCTTCAATTTTACTTTCTCCATCAAATTCAACAAATTTTACATTTATAGCATGGTTTATTCTATCAAAATCACCTGGAAATCCTATATCAAATAGTAATTTTACTTTTTCTTTTGTTCCTTTTGGACAATATATACATACTAAATTATCATTTTTCTGAAAATATCTATCGAACATAAAAAATGGTATATCAAAAAAATGATCTCCATGTAAATGTGTAATTAAAATACTTTCTATTTCTCCAGTATTATAACCTAATTTTTTTATATGTTTCACTATCCCATTTGGTACATCTATTAGTATTTTTTTATCAATTAAAGTAGATGCACTCATATCTGTAGCTCCAATTGAACCGCTACCAATAATATTAATTTCCATATTTATCTTCCTCAAAAAATTACTATTTTTCAATAACATTATAACAGCCATTAGTACAATTAACAATTTTATTTTAAGTCGAATAACAACTTTTGTTTAGTTAGCAGTTTAAAGAATAGAAATTAAAATAAATTATTAAAAATAATCAAATTGTTTACTTGTTTTTTGTAAAGAAATATTGTATAGTATTTCTTACAGGAAATGAGAATAAGCAGATGTGGTTTGCCTCCTACAAAAAGGAGGTGAGGCGTATGATAGAAGTACATACTTTATTATTAATAATAAAATTACTTTTTACTGGTCTTGTATCAGTAACTATCATTACGTTTGCCTTAATTATTGCATTAGTAGTAATTATTAGCAAACAAAAATAACCAATAAAAAAACACATCTGTCTTGACCGGGAGATGTGTTTTTTACATCTATAACGGCAAACCACTTTTGTGGTTTCTCCATTTCCTGTATTTATTTTACTATGAAAAAATATATTTGTCAAATAAATTTTGAGCTATAAAAGATTGAAATTGAAAAATAAAATTTTTAAAAATTAATAATAAAAAAGGTTAATTACAAAAAGTAAAATAGCCTGTATTCTTAGATACAAGCTATTTACATCAGTTTTAATATTGGTAGCGAAGATGTGATTCGAACACATGACCCTTCGGGTATGAACCGAATGCTCTAGCCAACTGAGCTACTTCGCCATTTGCTGTAACAGATATTATTATAATAGCATATCCTTTTTTTGTCAATAGAAAAAGTAAAAAAAGATATTTGATTTCGCTGTATTGCATACTTATTTTAGAAATAAAATGACTAACAAAAGTTAGTCTAAATAATTAATATAATTTTAAAGTATCTTCAACAACGTATGAAACAGGTAATACATCATCATTATCAATATTAATTTTAAAATTAACCTCATTTTTTTCATCTTTAAATACAGAAATAGTGACAGTACCTATGTACATTTAAATTCATCTCCTTTTTCTTGGGTGTAAAAAATATAATATCAGATAAAAAATGCAATGTCTGTTGAAAGATGTCGAATATTAAAAATATTTTAAATTTTTTTAATATTTCTAACAATATATTCTTGCCTAAATAATTGTTAAATTAAGAAAAATATGATAACATAACAAGAAGAATTAAGATGAACTTTAGGGACGGGGTTAAAAGTTCATTTGCTCAACATAAAATTTGAACTTTAAGCCCCGTCCCTCGAGTTCAAAAGGAGAGAAAAATGCCTGATTTTGTACACTTACACATACATAGTGAGTTTAGTTTATTAGATGGAGCAAATAGAATAAAAGATTTGCCAGTAAGAGCAAAAGAACTTGGAATGAAAGCAATGGCAATAACAGATCATGGCGTTATGTATGGTGTTATTGACTTTTATAAAGCATGTAAAAAAGAAGGTATTAAACCAATAATTGGTTGTGAAGTATATGTAGCATCTAGAACAAGATTTGATAAAGAACCACAAGATAAAAAATATTATCATTTGATATTGCTTGCAAAGAATAATAAAGGCTATCAAAATTTAAGTAAATTAGTTTCGTTAGGATTTACAGAAGGTTATTATTATAAACCTCGTATAGACTTAGAAATACTAGAAAAATACCATGAAGGAATAATTTGTTTAAGTGGATGTTTAGCCGGAAGCGTAAGCCAAGCGATATTAAATGGAAATATAGAAGAGGCAGAAAATGTTGCTAAATGGCATAAAAATGTATTTGGAGAAGATTATTACTTAGAAATACAAAATAATGGTGTAAAAGAACAAGTAATGGTAAATCAAAAAATAATTCAAATTGCAAGAAGATTGGATATTCCAATTGTTGCCACAAATGATGCACACTATTTAAAAAGAGAAGATGCATATAATCATGAAGTATTACTTTGTATACAAACAGGAAAACGAATTACTGATGAAGACAGAATGAGATTTGAAACAGATGAACTATATGTAAAATCTCCAGAAGAAATGTCTGAATATTTTAAGAATTTCCCAGATGCAATAGAAAATACTGTAAAAATAGCAGAAAAGTGTAATGTAGAGTTTGAATTTGGACATACAATTCTTCCTAATTATGATGTGCCAGAAGAATATGCTACACATTATGATTATTTTAAAAAATTATGTGATGATGGTATAAAGAAAAGATATGGCGAAAATCCTTCACAAGAAATATTAGATAGAGCTGAATACGAACTTAAGATAATATCACAAATGGGATATGTTGACTATTATCTAATAGTTTGGGATTATATAAATTATGCTAAATCTATAGGTATACCAGTTGGACCAGGACGTGGGTCTGGTGCGGGTTCTATTTTAGCATATGCAATAGGAATAACAGATATAGATCCTATGAAGTATAATTTACTTTTCGAAAGATTTTTAAATCCAGAAAGAATAAGTATGCCTGATTTTGACGTAGACTTTTGCTACGAAAGAAGAGGAGAAGTAATAGATTATGTAGAAAGAAAATATGGTAAAGACCATGTTTCACAGATTATTACTTTTGGAACAATGTCTGCTAGAATGGTAATTCGTGATGTTGGAAGAGCATTAGATATGCCATATGCAGAATGTGATAAATTAGCAAAAATGATACCAAACGAATTACATATTACAATAAAAAAAGCAATGGAGCAAAATAAAGAATTACGAGATTTATACGAGCAAGATGATGAAATTCATAAAATGCTAGACATTGCAATGGCATTAGAAGGAATGCCAAGACAGGCTTCTACACATGCCTGTGGTATAGTTATAACAAAAGAGCCAGTAGATACATATGTGCCTTTGTATGTAAGAGATGGACAGATATCAACACAATTTATAATGACAACTTTGGAAGAGTTAGGACTTCTAAAAATGGACTTTTTAGGACTTAGAACACTTACAGTTATACAAGATGCTATAAATTTAGTAAAAGAAAATAGATTAGTTGATGTCGAGTTTGATAAAGATATGAATGATCCTAAAGTATATAAATTATGGCAAAATGGTGAGTCTGTAGGAATATTCCAATTCGAAAGTCAAGGTATGACAAACTTTATGAAAGAATTAAAACCAGACTGTTTGGAAGATATTATAGCTGGAGTTTCTTTATACAGACCTGGACCAATGGACCAAATACCAAGATATATTAAGAATAAAAAAGATCCAGAACATGCAGAATATACACATCCTTCACTAATACCAATTCTTAAAGTTACATATGGCTGTATGGTATACCAAGAACAGGTTATGCAAATAGTTCGTGATTTAGCAGGTTACTCATTAGGAAGAGCTGATTTAGTTAGACGTGCTATGGGTAAGAAAAAGCTAGATGTAATGGCAAAAGAAAGAGAATACTTTATACATGGTCAAACAGACGAAAATGGAAATGTAGTAATTAAAGGATGCATTAGAAATGGTATAGATGAAGCGTCTGCAAACAAAATATTCGACGAGATGGCAGAGTTTGCAAAATATGCATTTAACAAGAGCCATGCTGCAGCTTATGCAGTTGTATCATATAGAACAGCATATTTAAAAGCATATTACCCAGAAGAATTTATGGCAGCTACTCTAAATAGCTTTTTAGGAAATTTAGATAAAATTCCTATGTACATTGATGAATGTAAGAGATTAAAAATAGATATTTTAAAACCAGATATAAATAAAAGTTATACTAAATTTACAGTTGATAATGGAAAAATAAGATTTGGTTTGGGTAGTGTTAAAAATGTTGGGATTGCAGCAGTAAATGCGATAGTAAAAGAAAGAGAAGAAAATGGAACTTACGAAAGTTTTACAGATTTTTGTGAGAGAATGAAAAATGAAACAGTAAACAAGAAATGTATAGAAAGTTTGATTAGAGCAGGAGCTTTTGATGAATTTGAACAAACTAGAGCAACATTACTTGCATCATTTGAAAGTATATTAGATACAATTCAAGACACAAATAGAAAAAGTTTTGCAGGTCAAGTTACAATGTTTGATTTAGCTAATCCAGAAGATAATGTAAATGAACTTAAATATACATTTAACGAGCAGAAAGAATTTTCGGAAAAAGATTTGCTTTCTATGGAAAAAGAGATGCTTGGAATATATATTTCTGGTCATCCATTAGAAAAATTAAGAGCTCAAATAGAAAATGAAACTAATATTAATTCGATGAAGCTTAAAGAATTTGCAAATTTACAAGCTACTGTGCTAGATGAGGGAGAATTTATAGCAAGAAAAAATGAATTCAAAGATGGTCAATTTGTAAAATATGCGGGAATTATTACAAGTGTAAAGAAAAAATATACTAAAAATAATACTATAATGGCATTTGTAACAGTTGAAGATTTATATGGTACAGTAGAAATTATAGTATTTGAAAATTGCTATCAAGAATCTTCTAAATACTTAGTAGAAGAAAGTATTGTTATGGTAGAAGGTAGATTAAGTATTAGGGAAGATGATGAGCCTAAGATTGTTGCAAGAACCATAAAGCCATTTGGAGATAATACACAAAAAATTCTTACAATAGATATAAACGGAATGGATGAACCACAAAAAGACAAATTAAGAGGACTTATAAGATTCTTCCATGGCGAGAGAAATAATATGCCAGTTCAAATAATGGAAGATGGTGACTTAAAACCTTGTGGAGGAATATATTTAACAGATGAAATATTAAAAGAGTTTGAGGAAACCGTAGGAAAGGAAAGAATAGAGATATAAAGTAAAATGAGCTTTAAGATTAAGAATTGATATAAAAAAAGGAAGGAAATATGTGTACTTTTCATATTTCCTTCTTTTTTTCTTATTTGCGTATTATATTTTTGATAGGGAAAAAAGGAACGTCCCCCAATCCCGAGGACGTTCTTAAATTTTTTATAACCATTCACCATATTTTCTAATATATCTATGTTTTGCAAATTGAGCAATTATACAATAAACAACTGGTGTTAGGAAGATTAATGCCATATATTTTAATGGAATTGCAACTAATCCAATTGCAGCTCCTAATGGAGTAAATGGAACTAAAATTGCAAGTAATGATACTATTATAGATGACATATATACTGGTTTTGCTGCATTACTTTGTATAAATGGAACTTTAGCAGTTCTAATAATATGCAATCCAAATAAATTAGATATTATACCATAAGAGAACCATATTGTTTGGAATAATGCTGCATCAGCAGGTCCTAATTTAAATACAAACCATAACATAGCAAATACAATTAAATCAAAACATGAACTCAAAGGACCCATTGCAATCATAAATCTTTTAATTGCTTGCATACTCCATTTTCTAGGTTTCTTTAAAGCATCTGAGTCAACATTATCAAATGGTAAAGTCAATTGTCCAATATCATATAAAAGACTTTGTACAAGTAGCTGAATTGGAGTTATAGGGAAGAATGGTAACAAAATACTTGCAATCAATACAGATATAACTTCACCAAAGTTAAAGCTTACAGCAAGTTTAATATATTTTAATAAGTTAGAAAATGTTTTTCTTCCTTCGGTAACACCATCTAATAATACATTTAAATCTTTTTCTAGTAATATAATATCAGCGGTTTCTTTTGCAATATCAACAGCAGTATCAACAGAAACACCAACATCAGAATTAGTAAGAGAAGGTGTATCATTAATGCCATCACCCATATATCCTACAACATTACCACTTGTTTTTAATAAACGAATAATTCTTGCTTTTTGAATAGGTGATAATTTTGCAAAAACATTGTGTTTTCTTTTTAAAAGTCTAATTACACCATTATCAGGCAATTTGTCAATATCGCTTCCAAGAACAATTTTGCTTGTTTTTATACCAACTTTTTTACATATACAGCTTGTAACTTCTGCATTGTCTCCTGTTAAAACTATAACTCTAATTCCAGCTTCGTTCATACGTTTTATTGCCATAGCTGCAGACTCTTTAGGTGGATCTAAGAAGCCAATGAATCCTGTAAGAATCATATTAGATTCGTCACTTACATCAAAATTTGCTTTACCAGTAACATCTTTTTCACAAACAGCGATAACTCTTAAACCATCTTTATTTAAATCTGTAGATATCTTTTTAATATTCTTTTTTATTTCTGGTGTAATATTAGAAATTTCATCTTTATAAGATACTTTTGTGCAAATATTTAAAATTTCTTCTACAGCACCTTTTGTAATCATTTTTAAATGACTTGATTTATCTGTAACTATAACAGATAGCATTCTTCTAGTGAAATCAAATGGAATCTCATCAACAACTGCATAGTCATCTTTTAAATGGTCTAAGCCATTTTCTAATGCACGCGAAATAACTGCTTTATCTATATTTCCATCTAAGCCGGTTTGATGATAAGAGTTTAAAAATGCATCTTCTAATACTTCAATATCTTCATCCCCATGGATATCTAAGTATTTTTCTAGAACTATTTTATCTTCTGTTAAAGTTCCTGTTTTATCTGTACAAAAGACATTCATAGAACCAAAACTTTCAACAGAATCTAGTTTTTTTACAATAGTTTTCTTTTTAGACATTCTTACAGCACCTTTAGATAAACAAGAAGAAAGAATTACAGGGAGTAGTAAAGGTGTAATTCCTATTGCTATTGCAACAGAAAAAGTAAAAGCTACTAGTAAATCATGTTTCCAAGCATTAACTATAAAAGTAAGTGGAATCATAAATAGCATGAATTTAGTTAATAATTTACTTATATTTTCGATTCCTTTTTGAAATTCTGTCTTTGGCTTACCAGATGTAATTGTATGTGCGACTTTACCAAAATAGGTATCGTCTGCCACTTTTACAACAACACATTTGGCAGAGCCACTCACAACATTTGTTCCCATAAAACATATATCATCTAGATCAGTTATGCTTTCTAATTCATCAATTGACTTTAGTTCAGAATCTGGAACTTTTTTTATAGAGTCAGATTCACCAGTAATAGATGATTGTCCAACAAATAAGTCTTTGGCTTCTAGTATTCTTAAATCTGCAGGAACTAAATCCCCAGCAGATAGTGAAACAATATCACCTACAGTAAAGTCTTTAAAAGGAATTTTTTCTTTTTTGCCATTTCTTATTACAGAACCTTTTGTTTCTACCATTTCTTTTAATTTTTCGGCTGCTTTGTTAGAACGATATTCCTCAAAAAATTCAAGAAAAGTACTAATAAGAACCAAACAAATAATAACTATTATATTGGCAGGGTTTGGAATAGCAGGTAAAATAATATCTGTATAAATTAAAACTAATGCTATACCTAAAAGTATTGCGTTAAATGGACTAAATAAGCTTTCAAAAAAGTAATGATACCAACGTTTAGGTTTAGCACCACTTATTTGATTTGTGCCATATTTTTTTTGATTTTCAGCTACTTGTGAAGCTGTTAATCCAGCCATGTTTACCTTATATTTATTTATAAAGTCATTTTTATTAGTTAGCGCTATATTTCCATATTCTTTTTTTATATCGAATTCTTCAATCTTTTGTGCCATGTTAATTTCCTCCTCCTAAATAACTATGTAGCTGCAAACAAAATAAGTTTGTAGTTGGAATAGTAAATTATTTTTCTAAAAGTATTTTACAAATATCTCTAGTTGAATATTTCTTTGCAAGTAATTTTGCATTAACTTTCATCTGTTTAAATTTTTCTGGATTATTAAGTAACGAGTGTAGAGTTTCATTAATATTCGTACTAGATTTTATCCATATTCCAACTCCTTTTTCTTCAAGAAATTCTGCGTTTTGAAATTCTTGACCAGGAATTGGGTTAATAACAATAATAGGGAGTCCAGAAGCTAAGCTTTCTGATGTAGTAAGGCCACCAGGTTTAGTTACTACTAAATCTGAAACGCTCATAAGCTCTGGAACATTATTGGTGTATTCCATTATTTTTATGTCTTCTGACATACTAGAATTGTCAGCAAGTTCTTGGAATTTGTTTTTCATTTTTACATTTTTTCCAGAGATTGCTACAATTTGAATATTATCAAAATCATTTAGTAGTGAACTTAAAACTTTTAATGTCTGGGTTTTTCCAAGCCCAAATTCACCACCACCAAAGAATAGGATGGTTTTCTTATTTTCTTTTAATCCAAATTGCTTTAAAATTTCTGTTCTATCAAAATTTAATAAAAATTTATTAGATAAAGGTATTCCTGTTGCAAATATTTTTTCTGCTGGTACTTTTTTCTTTATTAAATCTTCTTTCATTTTATTATGTGCAACAAAGAAATAATCAATACATTTTTTACCTACTAACCATTGGTCATGTGGAGCAAAATCGGTCATGATTGATGCTATCTTACAATTTATTTTATTATGTTTTTTTAAATAACTACACATTTGGCTTGCAAAAGGATGAGTAGAAATTATTAAATCTGGCATATATTCTTGCAATAATGTATTTAACTTTCTAGCTAATATTTTATTAGAAGTACTAGATAATTCTGCAACAAGTCCATGTTGTGAAGTGTAGTAAATTGTTCCCCATGCCCAAGGAGCTTTTTTTGCCATTTCCTTATACGCAGCAGTAGTTAGTTTTTCTAAACGTTTATTAACATATTTCATACAGTCAATTATTTCTGTTTCTATATTTGGATAATTATTTTTAATATATTCATTAATTGCATTAGCGGCAGATAAATGCCCACCACCATACGATGCATAAAAAATTAAAACCTTTTTCATTTTTTTCTCCTATAAAATTTAATTCCAAAAAAATTCTATCACAAACTATTAAAAAATAATAGAAAAACTTGAATAAATTTGGAATTTTTACACAAAATATTTTAAAGAAAAATTTGGAGAAGATGATAGATTGGAGGAAGCAAATTGAAAAGGTATTATAAAATATTATTTCTAATGGTAACAGTTTTATTACTCATAGTTTTAATAAATATTATAGCGAAAGATAATTCTAGTAATGTTTATGCAGCTTCTAGCAGTTCAACATCGGATTTACAATTAATGGCAAGAGCAATTAATGGCGAAGCAAGAGGAGAACCATACGAAGGACAAGTTGCAGTTGGTGCAGTTATTTTAAATAGAGTTAGAAGTTCAAGTTTTCCAAATACTATAGCAGGAGTTATTTACGAGCCAGGAGCTTTTACAGCAGTAGCAGATGGACAGATAAATGTTCCTATTGCAGAAAATTCTACTGTATATAAAGCTGCACGAGATGCATTAAATGGTTGGGACCCAACAGGTGGAGCAATATATTATTTTAATCCAGATACAGCAACAAATAAATGGATATGGTCAAGACCACTTATAAAACAAATTGGAAAACATAGATTTTGTAAATAGGAGGATATAAAATGGGTTTAAAAGAAAAAGTTATAGACTGGAAAAACAGATTAAAAGATAGACATATGTTAACAATTATCGTTACTTTAATTGCAATAATAGCGATTCTTGCAATGGTAATTTATAAGAAACAAACAGAATATAGACAAGCATCAGAGAATTCATATAATCAAGCTTTTTATGAATTAGTAGATTATGTACAAAATGTAGAAAACTATTTGGGTAAATCTTTGATTTCTACAACACCAGAACACGGAGCAGAAACTTTAACTAGAGTTTGGAAAGAAGCAAATTTAGCTCAAACTTATTTATCCCAATTACCAATAAGTAGTAACGAACTAGAAAATACATCAAAATTTTTAAATCAGGTAAGTGATTACAGTTACTCACTATCAAGAAAAAACATAAATAATGAATCTCTAAGTCAAGAAGATTTAGATAATTTAAAAGAATTACATGAGTACAGCGTTAATTTAGAAAATGTATTAAATCAATTATCAAATGATATAAATAATGGAAGAGTAAAGTGGGGAGAACTTACTAAAAAGGGAAGCAGTGTATTTGCACAACAAGTTAGCAACATTTCTAAAGATAGTTTTGGAAATATAGAACAAGAATTTCACGAATATGCAGGGTTGATTTATGATGGTGCTTTTTCTGAACATATTACAAAAGCAGAGAAAGTAGGTCTTACCGGTGAAGATATAGATGAAGAAAAAGCTAAGAATATTGCTATGGACTTTGTTGGCAGAGATCAAATTAAAGAAATTAGTTCTAATGGATTGGCAGAAAATGCGGATATTCCAACTTATGATTTTAATGTAAAATTAAATAATCAGGATGATTCTAACGAACTTACTATATCTATAACTAAAAAAGGTGGACATATCTTATTTAGCAATTTTAACAGAGATGTAGAAGTAGAAAATATAGATGATGAAACAGCAAATGAAATTGGGTTAGATTTCTTAAACTCAAAAGGATATACCAATATGAAGAGAACGTATTATTTAAAAGAAGAGGGAGTTATGACAATAAATTATGCATATGTACAAAATGATGTAACAATGTATCCTGACCTAATAAAATTAAAAGTAGCATTAGATAACGGAGATATTTTAGGAATAGAGACACAAGGATATTTAAATTCACATACAGAAAGAAATATACCAGAAGTAAAAGTTTCAAAAGAAGATGCTAAGAAAACATTGAATAAAAATTTAGAGATAAAATCAGAAGGATTAGCAATTATTCCAACAGAATATAAGACAGAAATTCTTTGTTGGGAATTTAAAGGAACAGTCGACGGTACAGATTTCTTAGTATATATCAATGCAGAGACAGGTAAAGAAGAAGATATTCTAACAATAGTAAATACTCCAAATGGAACTTTAACTATGTAAACCTTTGAACTTTAGGGACGGGGGTAAAAGTTCATATCTTCTGTTAACTTAGCCTATATGCTAAATTACGAGGAAAATGTCTTAATCAAAAGATAATTTGAATATAATAGAAAGAAATAATAAAAAAGAGTACTTAAATGGACGTAAAAGCCATTTTAAGTACTCTTTAAATAGTTGATAAGTTGACAATAATCCAAAATTAGCGTAAAATGGAAGAGAAGATTTATTAGAAATAAAAGGAGATTTTTTATGCTGAATAATAATAGATTTCTTGAGAAGATAACATCAAGAACAAAAATATATTTAGCGATTATAGCATTTCTATTAATTATTATATGTATAAATAAGCCTGTGTTTATAGTTCCAGGAATAATCTTATTCATATTAATAATTATTTATTCTTATTGGACGAATAGCAAGCGTAATGCAGAATTATCAAGACAGATTCAAAACTTGACTATGACAATGGATGGAACTGCTAAAAAGTCATTAATAAATTCGCCTTTTCCATTAATAATCATAGAAACAACAGGAAATATTATATGGAAAAGTTCTAAATTTGTTTATGAATTTGCAAATATAGATATAAACAATTATCTAATAGATATATTAGAAGAGATTAAAGAGGATATAGAGGCACAGCAAGATAAAAAACAAAAAACTATTACTAAAAAAGTTCAGATTGGTAATAAGATATATAGTGTTTTAGGTGAATATATTCGTTCAAAACAAAATGATAAGTCCGAATACATAACAATATTGTACTTCTTAGATATAACGCAAATTGTGAAAGAAAAGAAAAAGTACGAAGATTCTAGAACTTGTGTTGGAATTTTAATGGTAGATAATTATGAGGAGATTATTCAAAGAATAGACGTGGAAAATAGACCACAAGTTATTGCCGAAATAGAAAAGGTAATTTATGATTGGGCAGCATCTTCTGGTGGTATAGTTGTTAAGAATGACAGAAATACATTTGTATATGTTTTTGAATATAAGTATTTAAAAGAAATTAAAGAAAATAAATTTGATATATTAGATCAAATTAAAGAAATAAATGTTGAAGCTGGAATCCAATTAACTTTAAGTATTGCAATATCAATAGATGGGGATACAAATTACGATAAATATAAAACAGCATTAGAAAGTATGGATATTGTTCTTGGAAGAGGTGGAGACCAAGCTGTTGTAAAAGAAAACGGAAAATATATATTCTTTGGTGGTAGAACCGAAGAAGTAGAAAAGAGAACAAAAGTAAAAGCAAGAACAGTTGCTCATGCTTTAGAAAATTTAATAAAAGAATCAGACAATATTTTAATTATGGGTCATTCCAATGGAGATATAGATTCTATGGGGTCAAGCCTTGGAATTTATAGGTTAGCCAAAACATTAGAAAAAGAAACAAATATAGTAAATAACACATATGGTATGACTTTAAGTAAATTTATAGAAGAATTAGAAAAAGATGATGAATATAAAGATGTTATTATAGGTAAAAATGAAGCTTTAAACAAGGCTACAAATAAAACTTTATTAATAGTTACAGATACACACAAACAAAATTATGTAGAAGTACCAGAATTATTAGATAAAGTTGGTCAAATTGTTATTATAGATCATCATAGAAGAAGTACAGACTATATAGAAAATGCAACGCTTACATTTCAAGAGGTATATGCATCTTCTGCAGCTGAATTGGTAACAGAAATTTTGCAATACACAGATGTAAAAATAAAACTTAAACCTATAGAAGTAGAGGGGTTGTATGGTGGAATTATGGTAGACACTAAGAACTTTACTTTTAAAACGGGTGTAAGAACATTTGAAGCAGCAGCGTATTTACGTAAATGTGGTGTTGATATAATTAAAGTTAAAAAATGGTTCCAAAGTGATTTAAATAGTTATAATGAAATTGCAAATATTGTAAAAAATGCAGAAATGTATGATAATTCTATTGCGATTGCTATGTATGATAAAGAAGATAAAGATGCAAATCTAATTTGTGCAAAAGCTGCAGACGAATTATTAACTATTTCTGATATTACAGCATCATTTGTACTTGGAAATGTAGGAGATAAAGTATGTATAAGTGGTAGATCTATAGGTGATGTAAATGTACAGCTTATACTAGAAAAACTTGGTGGTGGCGGACATATAACACTAGCTGGAGCACAAGTTGAAGGTATGACGTTAGAAGAAGTAAAGCAAGAATTAATAAATAGAATTAATGAATATTTTTCAGAAATAGCAAATTAGGGATTTGGGGGACGTTCTTCGAATCCCTTTTTGATTGTTTTTACAACACAGAACTGGAAGCCTCCTCGTGGAGGTCTTTTTCAGGTATAGCCTTAAACTAGTTTGGAGATTTATTTTATAAGTATACATAAAGCTTGCGAAAGATATACACATCGTATTTGTAACAATAGCTCTTTATTAGTTAGAAAATAAGGAAAAATTCTTGTTGATAAAAATATGTGGAAATTGTGGAATACACAAAAGTTATGTGGATAAAAAATAGGTAGATAACACGAAACTGTTAATATAAAAGGGTGGATAATGTGGATAACTATGTGGATAATCACAAAATAGACATAAAAACAACAAAAAATTACAAAAAAGATTAAAAAACGATAAAAAGTTAAAATTCTAAATTTGATGTAAAAATATTTGAAAAAAAAATTAATATATGTTACTATGTAAAAAAAACGAGGTGATAATATGTCTGATGATAGAAAAATAGAAGTTGTAAATGGAAATGGGGATGATTTAGAAATATCACCAGTATATGACCATTTAGATATCGAAAAACCAAATACAGAGAAAAAGAAAGAAATAGTTATACCAAAGGAAAAGAAAAAAGAAGAAGATAATGATGAAGATGATAGTCAAGATGATGAAGAAGAATAAGCAACATTGTATACAATGTTGCTATATTTGTACATTTTAAATAATATATGTTTATAAATACTGTAAAATAGCTAGAAATTATGAATTATAAAAATTAATTTTAGTTTTTAAGCTTAAAGTATTGACAGTTACTGACAAAAATGGTATTATATATCTTGTCCGAAGAAATGGGTCAGTAGCTCAGTTGGATAGAGCATTGGCCTTCTAAGCCAAGGGTCGGGGGTTCGAATCCCTCCTGGCTCACCATTTTCAAAAGGATATAAAAGCATAATTAATCCAAAGATTAATTATGCTTTTTATATTATGAATTATGGAGAAAAGCATAATGATTGACTTTACTAATGCAATAGAGAAATTTAATAATTATCAAGGATCAGAAAAAAAGAAAACATTAATTTATAATAATATAAAGTATTTGGTAAAGTTTCCAGATCCAATAGGGGAAAACAGTAAAAATGTATCATATATAAATAATGCATTTTCAGAATATATTGGAAGTAATATATTTAAAATGGCAGAATTTGAAGCGCGAAATACATTATTAGGAAAATACTATTACAAAGGAAAAGAAAAAATTGTCTGTGCGTGTGAAGATTTTACAGATAATGAACATATATTATATGAATTTGAAAATTTAGCATTAAGTACAAATCTAGATAGAAAGATAGAGACAGAGTTAACAGATATAATGGATGTATTAGAAGAAAGTAAAATGATTGATACAAAAGAAATAAAAGAAAAATTTTGGGATATGTTTGTTATAGATAGTTTGATTGGAAATACCGATAGACATAATGGAAATTGGGGATTTTTATTAAATAAGCAAACAAATGAAATTACTTTTTCGCCAATATATGATTGTGGGTCATGTTTAAATCCTTTGCTTGAAGATACAGAATTAGAAAATATGAATAGTGCAGAAATAAAAAATTTAGCAATTAATTGTTATTCTTGCATAAAGCTAAATGAAAAAAAATAAATTATATGTCATTTATGCAAAAAATGGAGAACAAAGAATGTAATGATGCAATAAAGAGAAAATTTAAAAAAGTTAATATAAATGAAATTCATTTTTTTATAGATGGAATAGAATGTATTTCTGATATTAGGAAAAAATTTTATAAAGAGATAATAAGTTATAGATATAACAATTTAAAAAATATATACGAAAAACTCAAAAGTTAATTCTTTTTGAGTTTTTTCTATTTTTTTCATGAATAAAAAGCATATAAAAAATGACATAATAATAGTAAACATATTAAAATTTTGAAAATATGTAATTATTTATGAGGAGGAAAAAATGAAAAGTAAATTTTATATAAAAGCGTTATTAATAATATTATTAGCTGTTTCGTTAATAACTATACCAAATATAAGTAATGCTACAGAAAGAACAGCAAATGATGAAGGTACACTGACAAGTGCAATAGCAAGTGCTACAGATGGTGATGTTATTAATTTATCTCAGGATATTACAATAACAGCTCCAATTGAAGTTTCTGGTAAATCAATAACTATAAATGGTAATGGACATAGTATTATTGCTGGTTATACAGGAACGTCTGGAAATAAAACAATTTTATCAGCAGTTTCAACTGGAAGTGTTATTAAATTAAAAAATATTACATTAAAGAATAGTCCAAAATATGGTGTACAAGCATATGATGGTGGAAAAGTAATTTTAAATCAGGTTACTCTTTCTAACAATGCATATGGTGGAGTTTTAATAAATGGTGGAACTGCAGAAATTATTAATTTATCATTAATAGGAAATAAGACAGGTATAGAGATTTCAAAATCTAAATCTATAACATCTAATAATGAGCCAACATTAATTATGAATGGTAAATTAACTTCTGATGCGACAGATAATGTTATTTATCTAGCAAATGATTCAAACGATAATACTACTAAATTTGTTATAGAAAACACTGATAATACAGAAAATAAAATTTTAGCAAGTGGAAATAAAGTTGTAGTAACAGATGTTAATAATAATATTTTATACACAAGTAATGAGACAACAGCGCAAATAGATGTCGAAGATTACGAAGAAAATCATCCAGAAACAGAAGGAAATACAGAAGCTAATAATACTGTTGGAAGTAACAAGGTAGAGAATCCACATACGGGAGATTCAATTTTAGTATATGCAGTGGCAGGAATAATAGCTATAATTGGAATCGCAACTTTGACTAAGAAAAAATAAAAAATAATAAAAGGTGGGAATAAAGTTCTATTTCCACCTTAGTTATAGTAAATAATTATTTATTAAGAAGTATATCTGTATCAGTAACACTATTGGGCTCAAGTTTAAATGTACGTTCAAAATAGAAACCATTAGAGTTATGTTGTAGTTCTCGAACAGGTAGCTTTGTTTCTTTATTTATCCATAATTCTCTGTAATCTGTACTTGAGTTATTAAACTTTAAAACGTAACATTCTGCATTATTATAAGTGTCGTTTCTTATATTTAATCCAAGAATACGAGAAAAATCATTTGAAATGTAGTAAATGTCAGAAAAGACTCCAAAAACTTTACCTTTAGTCGAATATAAATTTGAAGTTGTAGTTATAGAGTTAGTATTATTATCATGGTAAATAAATGTAGAGCTATCAGAATTTGTTTCTCCATAAGTTGTTTTTATAATATCAGAATTTGCAGAGGTACTTTCGTTTTTATATTTACCATTTTTATAATAGAAAGTATCTGTGAATTCATATTTTTTCTGTGTATCAGCTGTTATATAATATTGATATGTAGTAAATTTATAATTGTTAAAATTAGTAATTTCTTGAATTTTGCTATAAGTTTCAGTTATTATAGATTTTTTTGGTAGATATATAGATATATATAGAAATACTATACTTAAAATTATAATTATAAATCCTATTGAAGATAATGTTAAGATAAATTGTTTTTTTCTAAATTTTTTAATTTGTCTTATTTCAACTTCTTCTTCTTTAATATCATTATCATAATTAATATCATCTTTTCCTTCCATATTTTTAAGAATTTTAGTACATTCAGAACATGTTTTTAAATGGTCTTTTATAAAATCTTTTGTCTGAGTTCCAACTAGATTCTCGACGTAATTAGGAAGTAAATCTCTTACTATTTCACATTCTTTTTTCATTTTTTAATCTCTCCTTTAACTTTAATTTTGCTCTATAAAAGGTTGTTCGGGCCCAAACTTCGCTTTTATTTAATATCTCTCCAATTTTTTTAAAAGGTAAATCTCCATTAATTCTTAGAAGTACTACTTCACGTGTAATATTATCAAGTTTTTGTATTTCATTATGTATATCGTTAGAAGATAATATATCATCTTCTAAATTTGCATCTATAAGTTGATTGGATATGATGTCATCGAATTGTATAGTTTTTATCTTCTTATTTTTTATAAGGTGATTTTTTAACTTATTTTTTGCGATTTTACATAGCCAAGAATACATACTACATTCGCCTCTGAAACTATTTATATTTTTTATAGCACTATAGAAAGTTTCTTGCATTAATTCCTCGGAAAGTTCATGATTTCCACTTAAGCTATATAAATATCTATATAACTGCTTAGAATATTTCTTATATATTTCTTCCATTCTTACCTCCTCTATAATGTTAGACAAAATAAAGTTGAAATTCGTTACAAGAAATAAAAATTTTTAATTTAATATGGTAATTTTAATTAATCGGGATTTAAGGAACGTCTCCAAATCCCGAAACGCCCAAAATCCTGAAGAGGATCTATTTTATTAACTTACCATGCATAACCATTCTATCATTTAATCTATAACATGTAGATAAAGTGATTATTTTATCATCTTCGTTTATATCAATACCAAAATCAAAAACACTTCTATTTTTAATTAATTTTATAAAAGAGTTAAATTCATTACTATCTTTAAATGAAGTGGCTAAATAATCGGTTGTATTTGGCAAGTGATATACGCTAAAAATTTGCCAAATGCTATCTCCAGCTTTTGTATAAAGATGAATTTCGCGATTTTCTGTATTATTAAACCAGCTTTTCTTTAAAGCATTTCTTAAAGAACCAAACATAGATGAATCATATCTAGAATGCCCATAGATTATTGTGTTTTTATCTAAATTATTAATATTATTTCTATAATCCAAAAAAATCCAACCAGATTTATTTTCCTCTTTAGTAAAAGAATGATTAAGGTAATACGAATTGTCTGTTGTTTGCACAAAAGGATAATCTATATCTGTGCCATCTACTTTTATCCACCCGCACAACATCACTATTAAGTTGCTCTAATAGGCTATAATCCACAGAAGAGTTAGTTGTTTGCACAGTCTCAGGAACTTCTGCTATTTCAATATTGTTATTAGTTACTATAGTATTTATTATTTTTTCGCTTTCCTTAGCAATACTGTTCGAATCGTTAAACCAATTTAATATATTAAAAATAGAATAAAAAAGAAGTAAAACACTTAATACAAAAATAATTTTTTTCATATACATCATCAATTTTAGTATAACAAATATTAAAAAAAATATGCTTTTAGAATATTTAACCCTTGAGGGTGTAGGAAAAATATGCTATAATTAAGCCACACTCGAAATTTTTAATTTCGTTAGTGTGGGCTATATGCGAAGAGAAGCGAAGTTAAGCCACACTCGAAATCTTGGATTTCGTTAGTAGAATATAAAATGGGTAAAACAAAGAGATTAAACATCGAGGAGATATTATGGATATAGAAGAGAAAAAGGCTGCGATAGAAGCAATATTATTTGCAGCAGGTAGAGAAGTTAAAGTAACTGAAATTATGTCTAGCTTAGAAATAGGAGAAGAAGAAGCGATTACTATTTTAAATAGTTTGGCTTCTGATTTTAATGAGAAAAAATCTGGATTAAAAATAATAAGAATGGATGACTCGTACCAGCTAGCAACAAAAACAGACTATTACCAATATATATATCCAATAATAGATAAAAGAAACAAACCTAATTTATCTAACGCAGCATTAGAAACATTAGCGATAATTGCATATAACCCTAAGATAACAAGGGCACAAATAGAAGAAATTAGGGGAGTTAATTCCGATGGTGCAATATATAAATTATTAGAATATGAATTAATAGAAAATGCTGGTAAACTTAATGCGCCAGGTAAACCAGTTACATACAAAACGACAAATGAATTTTTAAAGAAATTTGGTTACAGTAGTTTAGCAGAATTACCAGAACTTCCAAAATATAAATTGGACGAAAACGAACAAATCGTATTAGACGAGTTCGAGGAACCAACGGAGGCTCCTATGCCCGCTGAGGGTGCAGAAGGAGAATTAAAACAAGAAGAAAATTAAATTTGGAGGTTAAATTATGGGAGATAATAAAAATTTCGTAAAGGATATAACAAATATAGAAGAGGATTTTGCTCAGTGGTATACAGATATTGTACTAAAGGCAGAACTTGCAGATTATACAAATGTAAAAGGATTTATATCAATTCGTCCTTATGGATATGGAATATGGGAAAATATTCAAGCTTATGCAGATAAAAGATTTAAAGAATATGGAGTTAAAAATGTTTCTATGCCAGTTTTAATTCCAGAAAGTCTATTAAATAAAGAAAAAGACCATGTAGAAGGATTTGCACCAGAGGTAGCATGGGTAACACAAGGTGGAGGAAGCAAATTAGAAGAAAGGCTTTGTGTAAGACCTACATCAGAAACAATATTCTGTGATATGTATTCTAAATGGTTAAGTTCATGGAGAGATTTACCATTCTTATATAACCAATGGTGTAGTGTATTAAGATGGGAAAAGGAAACAAGACCATTCTTGCGTTCAAGAGAATTTTTATGGCAAGAAGGTCATACAATTCACGAAACAGCAGAAGAGGCAAAAGAATTTACATTAAAAATGCTAGATGTTTATACAGATGTATTAGAGAATTTATTAGCACTACCAGTTTTAAGAGGACAAAAAACCGAAACAGAAAAATTTGCTGGTGCAGAAGCTACATATACAGTTGAAACATTGATGCATGATGGTAGAGCATTACAAGGTGGTACATCACATTATTTTGGTCAAAATTTTGCTAAGCCATTCGAAGTAAAATTCCAAAACAGAGAAGGAAAAGAAGAATATGCTTATCAAACATCATGGGGAATAAGTACAAGATTAATAGGTGGAATTATAATGACACATGGTGATAATAGAGGATTAAAATTACCACCAAAAGTTGCTCCAATACAAGTTATTGTTGTACCAGTAGCACAACAAAAAGAAGGTGTTGTAGAAAAAGCAACAGAACTAACAAATAATCTAAGTAAAGAATTTAGAACTGAGTTAGATGCAAGGGATAATTACACCCCAGGCTATAAATTTAATTATTGGGAAATGAAAGGTGTCCCAGTAAGACTAGAAATAGGACCACGTGATATCGAGAATAACCAATGTGTGTTAGTAAGACGCGATACATTGGAAAAAGAAATAGTAAGTTTAGACAATGTTAATAAAAGAATAGCAGAATTGTTAGAAGAAATACAAAAAAATATGTTTAAAATGGCAGAGGAGAATACCAAAAAGAAAACAACAGTTGCTAAAACATTAGAAGAATTCGAAAAAAATATTAATGAAAATCAAGGATATGTTAAAACAATGTGGTGTGGTAGTAGTGAATGTGAAGAAAAAATTCATGAGCTAACAGGAGCTAAATCAAGATGTATACCATTTAACCAAGAGCATATTTCTGATACTTGCGTATGCTGTGGTAAACCAGCAAGCAAGATGGTTGTATGGGGAAGACAATATTAATATAAAATAGATAAATAGCTGTATCGTACTTAAAAGTAAGGATACAGCTATTTGAATTAATAGTAAATTTAGTGAATTAATGCAATTTTAATGCAACTGACTTAAATATTGTATATTTTTATTAATTTCTTCTTCTTTAAATTTATCAAAAACAGTAGTATAAGTATTTAATGTAGTTTTTATATTTTTATGTCCTAAAAGCTTTTGAAGAACTACTGGACTCATTCCACTTTCAATGCAACGAGTAGCATATGTATGACGTAACATATGGAAATTAACATTAGATGTACCTAAATGTTTTTTACAGAATTTTTTAAAGTATTCATTAACATTATATGTACGAATAAAATCGCCGTTATTATTTGTAAATATTAATTGATTAGGATTAATAATCATTTCTGCTATAGCTTTTTGTAAATATTTTTTATATAAAGATGTTATAGGAATATCACGAAGAGAAGTATATGTTTTTGTTGTATTTCCCAATATGGTTTTAGAGTTTTTGTCTCTGGTTAAAGTATTATTAATATGTATAATATTCTTTTTGAAGTCTATATCGTTTATAGTTAAGGCTAATATTTCACCAATTCTCATTCCAGTAAACATAGCAATAGTATAAATATTTCCATATTTTACATTATCTAAATTTTTTAGAATAATTTTTTGAGATTCTAAATCAAAAGCTTCAATTTTTTTATCTATTTTATCTGATTTAGGTTTCAATACATTTATCATTGGAGATTTGTTTAAATAATCACGTTTAATAGCCTCATTAAAAATTCGTGTTAATTCTTCATATATTTTATCTATAACAGAGTTTGCATATTTAGTATTTTTTAACATGAAATCTTGAATTTCTATACTAGTAGCTTTTTGAACCTGAACGCTACCAATATCATTTTTTATAATATTCAATACAAAAAAATTATCGTGATACGTACTTTCTTTTATAATATTACTTTTTAACTTCATATCTAAAATATCTTTGCCAAGTTCATAAATTGTAATTTTTGATTTTTCGATAAAAGAATTGTTTTGAATATTATTTATAGCTTCAGTAATTTTTTCTTTAACTTCTTTTCTAGTTTTACCATATACAGTTTTTCTGTTAAGTTTTCCATCTGCTTTTCTTCCAGCCGTAAATTGTCCTACCCATCTATTTAATTTTTTAGAATAGAAGATAGATCCTTCTCCATTACCTCTTTTTGCCATTGCAGTCCTCCTTTCTTATAACTTTAGATTTTATTTTTATATTGTATTTTTCCTCTAGTACTTCCATTATAGCTTTATTTATTTTTTCATAATCCATTTTGTCTCCTATAAAATAAGATAAGTATTTCTACTTATCTTTTGTTTAAAATTTTCCAAATTGTCCAATAGCTTTTCCTATTATTTTAAAATTAGTTTCTTTTAAATTAATAATAATTGGTTCCATTGGATATGTTGACATTGGTTCTAGCATTACTATTTCATCGTTAATTCTTTTATATCTTTTCAAAGTTGCTTCATCATCTCCATTAACAACAGCTACAATAATATCTCCATTTTCAGCATAATCTTGTTTATGAATTAAAGCATAGTCTCCATTATGTACTTTTAAATTCATACTTTCTCCAGACACCTTTAAAAAAAACAAATCATCAGAAGTATTTAAACCATAAATACTAGGATCCATAGGTAAATAACCTTCTATGTATTCATTTGCTAATATTGGTTTTCCAGCAGCAATTTTCCCCACTATTGGAACCATATGCAAATTATTTCTTTGAACTTTTGCTGACAAGTTAGTTTTTTTAGACTTATCTGTTGGCAAAGAAGTTTTTGCTTTAAAAAGCTCTGTCAAAGCATTATTATCAAAGTCACTTAAAAAAGCCAAATTTATAGCAGTTGAAAATTTTTTAATATAATTTATAAAATCTGTTAAAAAATTTATATTTATTTGTATTTGTTTATTAGCATAACTCAAAAGTTCGTATTTTTCTAAAGTATTTATTTTTGTGTAAAATATTTCTAAGCTAGACCAATTAGAATATTTATAATTAATTAATGTTATATATTTTTCTTTCTCTAAGCATTTTAGAAATTTTTCATATAAAATTAAAAAAGTACAAACATAATTATAATCTTCTAAAAAAAAGCATTTATCAAAATAGTTTATTAAATAAATAGGAGATGAACTTTTTTCTTCTATTGTTTTTATTAAGTCAAGGCAATAATCTTGCAATTTTTCTATAGAAGCTTCAACCTCATAGCAATCTTCACTTTTATATGTTGTTTTACATATATTTTTTAATTGAGTATATATATTATAAACAATACTTTCTAAATTTTTTTCAGAATATCCACAAATAATCATGAGATCTACATAAGATGTTATGTTGTTTGATGCATTAGCTATTTTTTCAAGAATTTTAGGAGAAGGGGGATTATCTAATTTCATATTTATATACTTTGATATATAAGTTCTATCAAAATCTGCTTTTTGAGCAAATTCTGTCATTGTGCTATAAGTAGAATTAATTTTTTTTAATACATTCGAAAAAGTTTCTTTATCAAACATTAGTATACCTCCAAGTTAAGTATAACATAGGGTGTGAAAAACTTCAATAAAAAACGTGAAAAAATTCTCAAAAAAGTATTGACATATTTTTTATATATGATATTATTACATCGTGAATAAATTCACAGAAAGGAGATGAAAATAAAATGAAAGTAAATATAAAGGCTTTAGAACAATTGTTGGAAACTAAGTTTAATGGGAATCAAACAGCATTTGCAGAAGCTACGGGACTAGAAAGAACTCACGTTAATAAGGTATTTAAAAATCATGGGCAAGGAGCAGGAGCAACTTTTTGTGGTGCAATAATAAAATTTTGCAATGAGAATAATTTAGAATATCAAAAATATATTTTTTTAGATTAAAATGTGAATAAAATCACAAAAAGGAGATGAAAAACAAATGAATAATCAAGATGTAATAAGAAAAGACAATGAAATATATCTTTCTGGAAGAGCTATTCTAACAATTATTATAGGTGAAGCGGTTAATATGACAGAGTTAAAACCACATATAAAATGTAAAAAAATAATTAAAGAAATCTCAAAATTAATGGCTACTAGAAGATATGGGGAAACTGCAACTACTATATTTAAAAAAATTATGCAAATTAAAGATCCAAAAGAACAAAAAGATTTTGCTTTTCAAATTTTCAATAAATTTGTATTTCTAGAAGATATTGAATTTTTATTACGTAATATTGAAAAATAATTCAATCAAAAAAGGAGGTTTATATGAAAGATCTAATTAAAATTAATAATCAAAATTTAATAGTCAAAGAATTTAAAGGACAAAGAGTAGTAACTTTTAAAGATATTGACCAAGTACATGAAAGAGTCGAGGGAACAGCAAAACGAAATTTTTTAGAAAATAAAGAAAAATTTATAAATGGAGTAGATTATTTTGAATTAAATGTTTCTCAAAAGAACGAAATTCGTACTTTAGAAATTCCTAATAGAGGAATAACTGTTTTAACAGCAAGTGGATATTTAATGTTGGTAAAATCATTAAATGATGAGTTATCATGGAAAATTCAAAGAGAACTAGTAAATAATTATTTTGCGATGCAAAAAGTAAAAAGAACATATCATAAACCAATAGATAGAGCAATAAAACAACATTTTAATATAGCAGAAACAATAATACATGCAACAGGAATAAGACCAGAATTGGCCTTTGTAGTAGCTGTAAATGAAGCCGAAAAGGAAACAGGATATTCATATGAAGAATATAAAAAACTTTTACCAAATGCTACACACGAAATATCAAGCTTTAATCCTACACAAATAGGAGAAAAAATTGGGGGTGTAAAAGCTAATAAAGTAAATAAATTATTAGAAAGTTTAGGCTTACAAGAAAAAAAGGGCAAAGTGTGGAGAATTACAGAAGAAGGAAAAAATTATGGAGAAGAAAAACCATACTCAAGAAATGGTCATACAGACTATAGAATTGTATGGCACGAAAAAGTTATAAATATTTTAAAATGCGATGCGACCACAAAGTAGAAAGGAAGTGATTAGATGAAAATAAAAAAATCAACAATAACTTTTAAGGATTTACCAGAAACAATAACACCTTATGATTATGCTGACTGGAGAGGAATAGGAGAGAACAAAGCGAGAGAAATATTTAATAGTAAAGGTTTTCCAAAACTTAAAGGTACTGGAGTAAAACAATTAGCGGATAAAAGGGCAGTATTATTACACGACTTAGGCTTAGAAGGAGACAGCTTACAAACAGTATTGCAAGAAATAGCAAAACAAATTATTTAGGAAGGAGTGAAAAAAGCAATGGAAATAAAAAACAAATTTAAATTTATAAGAAGCACAATAATTTTAATACTTATAATTTTAGGAATCTTTTGTATTTCTATATCTCAAAACAAAAAAGAATACATTGATTACACAGTTGGAAGAGGAGAAACATTATGGAGCATAGCTTCAGATCATACAGATGGAGATATAAGAGATTACATTTATACAATTAAAGATATAAATGGAATGACAACAAGCGAATTACAAGATGGACAAACAATTAAACTTTTGAAGGAGGTGAAATAAATATATGGATAAGTTGGACAAGTTATATTTAGACAATACATTAAGAAAAGTAAAACTAGAGAATAGTGTAAGAAGTTTAAAACAAGTATCTGAAAGTGCTATCAGAAAATACAAATACGACTTGGCAGAAATAGATGCAGATGTAGCTAGAAGCCTATTTCAAATGGAAGATACAACTAAATTTTTACTATTTGTTAGTAATTCAAAACACAATGAAGAAGAAGCAAGAAAGAAATTAGATTTAATACATGAAAAATTAAAAATGCTATGTATCTATCCGCTAAAACAGAATACATAGCAAAACAGAAATTAAGAAATAACTTCTTTAATTATATTAACATAATTAAGGAAAGAAATCAAGGAGTGAAAAAGATGCCAGAAAGGATATTTGTTAATACTAATGGAAATACATATTACATTTTATTTGGAGAAAAAGGAAAAAGATCTTTTTTATGCAAAATAAATGACAATAGTAGTGCTCAATATGTAATATGTGCAATTTTAGAAGAAAATACATGGTGGCAAGGAAATTATTTTGAAGATTTTGAAGAAGCTTATAAAAGCTGGAAAGGAAATGAAAATGAGTAATATATACGAATTAACAAGTAATTATGAGCATTTATTAAATATGTTATATGACGAAGATGTAGATGAACAAGCAATATTAGATA
>ENA-OPXM01000078-OPXM01000078.1-human-gut-metagenome-genome-assembly--contig:-NODE-78-length-73496-cov-9.667216_pt1 | contig 73496 bp, 68 predicted proteins | sample MGYA00241707_ERZ502035 | MGnify/ENA primary metagenome ERZ502035 (study PRJEB25962, sample SAMEA2043051) | human gut metagenome | biome: human gut; feature: human-associated habitat; material: faeces... | reverse complement strand
TTACCCGATCGTCTTTAACCCTAGAATAGCAAAATACAAGGAATCTTTAAAAATTAAAACCCAATCAGCATGACGCCAACTGGGTAATAAATTTTACTTATTTAGTGTGTCCACTTGACAGGGATCAGATCAATACATGGATGATGCGATTTTTAAATTACCTACACCATTAGTATTATCTAAGGTTGTAGATTCATTAGATGATATTTATTCGTTGATGGGAAAATCAACAGAAATTGATATTCGTGGGGATGTATATGAATATCTATTATCCAAGATTTCTACAGCTGGAAGAAACGGACAGTTTAGAACACCAAGACATATTATTCGTATGATGGTTGAGTTGATGAAGCCAACACCAGATGAAACGATTTGTGATCCAGCATGTGGTACAGGTGGTTTTTTAGTAGGAGCGAGTGATTATTTAAGAGAGATATATCGTAATGATATTTTAATGAATAAAGAAAATAGAGATCATTATATGAATCACATGTTCCATGGATTTGATATGGATAGAACTATGCTTCGTATTGGTGCCATGAATATGATGACTCATGGTGTAGAAGCTCCATTCATTGAATACAGAGATAGCTTATCTGATCAAAATATTGATACGGATAAATATTCTTTGATTCTTGCCAATCCTCCATTTAAGGGAACATTGGATGCTGATTCAGTATCTGCTAATTTATTGAAAGTAGCCAAAACAAAGAAAACGGAACTATTGTTTTTAGCTTTATTCATAAGAATGTTAAAGATTGGTGGACGCTGTGCTTGTATTGTTCCAGATGGTGTATTATTTGGATCAAGTAAAGCTCATAAGCAAATAAGAAAAGCAATTATTGAAGATAATAGATTAGAAGCAGTAATTTCAATGCCTTCTGGAGTGTTTAAACCATATGCTGGTGTTTCAACAGGGATATTGATATTCACTAAAACAGGACATGGTGGAACTGATAAAGTTTGGTTCTATGATATGAAAGCGGATGGTTATTCATTAGATGATAAAAGATCACCAGTCAAAGAAAATGATATTCCAGATATTATTGAAAGATTTAATCATTTGGATAAAGAGGAAGATCGTAAAAGAACAGAACAAAGTTTCTTAGTGGATATGAAGGAAATAGTTGATAACGATTATGATCTTTCAATTAATAAATACAAAGAAATTATTTATGAAAAAGTAGAATATCCACCTACTAGTGAAATACTTGCAGATATTGAAAAATTAAATAAAGAAATTGATAAGAATTTGGAAGAATTAAAAGCTCTTCTAGAAGGATAGAAAGGAGGAAAAATCTGAATGGTAAATTCGGATTTGTAGGGATGAATATATGAAGAAATTAACAGATATATGTGACATTCAATATGGATTTGCATTTGATTCGAAATGTTTTACTGAGGATCCCGCATATCCACCATTGGTTCGAATAAGAGATGTGAAGAGAGGATATTCTGAGACTTATTATTCGGGAGATTATCCACAGGAGTACGTCCTAAAATCAGGTGATCTCCTTATAGGGATGGACGGAGAATTCAATATTGCTCGTTGGAAAAGTGATGGGGCACTATTAAATCAGCGAGTATGTAAGTTAACTGTAAGAAAAGGAACAAATGAAGAATATCTTCGTTTTGCTATGTCAAAGGCACTGAAAAAAATTGAACAAAAAACGGCATTCGTTACAGTAAAGCATCTTTCAGCAAAAGAACTAAACAAGTTGCAATTGTATGTTCCTGATTTATCTGAACAGAATAAGGTTGCAGAGATTCTTTCTCGATTAGAAGCGATAATTGATGTGCGTCGGAAGGAACTTGAAAAACTAGATGAACTTACCAAAGCCCGATTTGTCGAGATGTTTGGGAATCCATTTGAAAACCCTTATGAATTACCTGAAGCAACATTACCTGACTTAGGTGAGTTCGGTCGTGGTGTATCTAAACACAGGCCGAGAAATGATCCTAAATTATTAGGTGGTGATTATCCATTGATTCAGACAGGCGATGTGGCAAATGCAGATTTATATATATCGTCGTATAATGCAACTTATTCAGACCTTGGTTTAGAGCAGAGTAAAATGTGGGATAAAGGAACTCTTTGTATTACAATTGCAGCTAATATTGCTAAGACAGCTATATTGGAATTTGATGCTTGTTTTCCAGATAGCGTCGTTGGTTTTGTTGCCAATGATAAGACTAGCAATATATTTATTCATTATTGGTTCTCATTCTTTCAGGGAATACTTGAATCGCAGGCTCCAGAGTCAGCACAAAAGAATATTAATCTGAAAATACTTAGTGAATTAAAAGTTATTGTTCCACCGATAGAACTTCAAAATGAATTTGTTTTCTTTGTTAAACAAATCGACAAATCAAAATTAGCAGTACAGAAGTCGTTAGAGAAAACACAACAACTATTTGATAGCTTAATGCAAGAATATTTTGGATAAAGAATAATGGATGTAGGGATGTTGGTAACGGAGGTTACTAACATGAAAACAGAAATTATTACTGAAATTGAACAGTCTTTATTGAATTATTTGGACAATGCACAAATGGAAGTGTTGCATAAAGTCTTAAATCGTTGTCTTGATGGTGTTGAAATCTATTCGAAAGAGAATGTTGAAATTTGTGAATTTACAAATGAGGAATTGATTAAAAAATTCATTTCAGCTAAAGAAATAGAAGGCTGTAGCAGTAGAACTACTAAATATTATGAGTCCACATTAATAAAAATGAATTCTAAAATGAATAAGGGAATTACACATATGACTACAGATGATTTGAGAACGTATTTGACGGATTATCAGAAAATCAATAATTGTTCTAAAGCAAGTGTTGATAACATCAGGTGTAATTTAAGTAGTTTCTTTTCTTGGTTAGAAGAAGAGAATTATATATTAAAAAGTCCTATGAAAAGAATTCATAAGATTAAAACGGACAAAGTTATTAAAGATACATACTCTGATGAAACGTTAGAACTATTAAGAGATAATTGTAGTTGTTTAAGGGATTTGGCGATTATTGATTTATTAGCTTCCACTGGTATGAGAGTTGGAGAACTTGCAAAGTTAAATATTAATGATATAGATTTTGAAAATAGGGAATGTGTCGTGTTTGGTAAAGGGAACAAAGAAAGGCCAGTTTATTTTGATGCAAGAACCAAGATTCATTTAAAGAATTATTTAAATTCTAGAACTGATTCAAATCAAGCTCTGTTTGTTTCACTAGATAAACCACATAATAGATTAAATATCAGCGGTGTTGAAATTAGACTAAGGCAATTAGGAAGAAGATTAGGGATTTCTAAAGTTCACCCACACAAATTTAGGAGGACTGTAGCAACAAAGGCTATTGACAAAGGAATGCCGATAGAACAGGTTCAAAGTTTATTAGGACATTCTCAAATAGATACAACCATGCATTATGCAATGGTAAATCAGAACAATGTAAAGGAATCACATAGAAGATATATTTCATAGGAGAAAAGTTATGTACGAAGTAAAAGAATCAGATTGGAAGATTTTTAGAAAAAGAGTGCCTCGATGGCAAGAAGATTATATGAAAAAACTAAATAAAGAATACATCGAGATATTGAGTAGGGATGGATCAGCGGCTCAAAATTTCTGGGATCTTGAAAACAGAGTGTTTAAAGATAAAAGAAGTGTTGGCGTTGTGATTGACATGAGAAGATCGAAAATGCTCATAAATATATTGGATCTATTAGAAGATCATGTAATAAACCTAGAGGATCTAGATGAATTTAGCGAAGAATTAAGAAAAGAGGTAACCCAAATAACAAAAAGATAAAACTGCAGATTCGGATTTAGCGATTTAATGAAAATAAAAGATTTTATAGATTATGAACAGCCAACTGATTATATTGTCGAATCGGATAGATATAGTGACGAATATAGAACACCTGTTTTAACTGCAGGACAATCCTTTATTTTAGGATATACAAATGAAAAAGAAGGAATCTATAATAAATGTCCTTGTATCATCTTTGATGACTTTACTACATCGGTTCATTATGTTGATTTCCCTTTTAAAGTTAAATCGTCGGCAATGAAAATATTGACTTCAAAGCATAATGCAAATTTAAAATATTGTTATTATCTATTGTTAAGTTTATCAAAAATGCCTCCCAACCATAAACGTCAGTGGATATCAACTACTTCAGAAAAGAAACATTTTCTACCTTCAATAGATAATCAAGTATCTATTGTAAAGCAATTAGATTTAGTATCAGATATTATTTCTCACTATACAATGCAGATTAATTATCTTGATAATCTTATCAAAGCCCGATTTGTCGAACTGTTTGGGGATCCATTGACTAATCCTCTCAAATTAAAAACAAAGATAATGACTGAAGTGTGCGAAATTATTGATGGGGATAGAGGGAAAAATTATCCTGTTGCTGACGATTTTAAAAAAGAGGATTATTGTTTGTTTTTAAATGCAAAAAATGTTACATGCGAGGGATTTAATTTTGATACGTGTATGTTTATTTCAAAAGAAAAAGATAAGCAACTTCGTAAAGGGAAACTTACAAGGGGTGATATTGTACTCACAACAAGAGGAACACTTGGGAATTTAGCGTTTTATACTGATGATGTACCGTTTGAAAATGTGAGGATTAATTCAGGAATGGTTATTCTGAGGATGAAAAGAGATATTGTGAATGAAGTGTACTTTATTGAGCAATTTAAGATGTTGCTTGTAGATATTAAAGAGAAAATTGCAAGTGGTTCAGCTCAACCACAGTTACCGATATCAACAATGAATAAGATTGATATTATGATTCCTGATATTGAGCGACAAAGGCAGTTTGCAAGTTTTGTTACACAAGTCGATAAATCAAAATATGACGCTATGTATGTAGATATAAATGTATTAGAATATAGATGTGAATAAGTATAAGGGAAGTGAGGTGCGCTATGACAAACTTTGATTACTTGAGAAAAGAGAGTGAATTTAAAGACTTTATCAATATAGCGATTATTGCAGAAAAGACATATAAAGTTGATAGTAATACTTGTATCATAAATTGTCGTAGGGCAATGGAAGCAGCCATTAAGTGGATGTTTTCAGTTGATTATGAATTAAAAGTGCCTTATAAAGATAATCTCTATACTCTGATGAATTGTGATGCATTTAGACAAATTATTGGTGATGATTTATGGAGGCATTTGGAATTCATTCGTCGTTATGGAAATGAAGCAGCTCATAATAGTGGGGACAAGGCTAAAAATATTGCGGAAATATGTTTGAAGAATCTTTTCTACTTTATGGATTGGATAGCATATTGTTACGGAGATGAATATGAAGAGAGAGAATTTGACGCCTCTCTTTTAGAAAAAGAAGATGTAACATTAGTTCCGGAAGTAAATCTAGATATTGACTTGAAGGCGTTGATTGAAGAAAATAAATCTTTAAAAGAAGAACTAAGTAAGCGTAGGTCACAGCAACAAAATACATATGTTGCTAAACCTTTGGATTTGTCTGAGTATAAAACACGTAAATTATATATCGATGCAATGCTCCTCGATGCTGGATGGGTAGAAGATAAGGACTGGGTTAATGAAGTAGAACTGCCAGGTATGCCTAATAAATCAGAAGTAGGATATGCTGATTATGTTTTGTACGACGATATGCAAAAACCATTAGCAGTTATCGAAGCTAAGAGAACATGTGTAGATGTTTCTAAAGGTAGACAACAAGGAATTTTATATGCCAATATATTAGAAAAACAATATGGACGCAGACCTGTGATTTTCCTTACAAATGGTTTTGAAACAAGAATCATTGATAATCATTATCCAGAAAGAAAAGTGTCTTCTATTTACTCTAAAAGAGATTTAGAGAAGTATTTTAATTTAATGAGTACTAGATCTCATTTGAAATTTATCAATATAAACAAAGATATTGCGGGTAGATATTATCAAGAAGAAGCTATTAGAGCTGTTTGTGAAGCTTTTGATCAACGGAATAAAAGAAAAGCATTGCTAGTTATGGCGACTGGTTCTGGTAAGACTAGAACAGTTATTGGACTTGTAGATGTGCTTTTAAATGAAGGCTGGATCAAGAATATCTTGTTCTTAGCTGATAGAAATTCATTGGTTACACAAGCAAAAAGAAGTTTTGTGAATATGCTTCCAAATTTATCGGCTACAAACTTAGTAGAAGATAAATCTAATTATAATGCTCATGCAGTATTTTCAACATATCAGACAATGATTGGATGCATAGATACTGTTAAAGAAGATAATAAAAAGCTATTTACTTGTGGTCACTTTGATTTGATTATTTGCGATGAAGCGCATAGATCAATTTATAACAAGTACAAAGATATTTTTACTTATTTTGATGCCCCTCTTGTGGGACTTACAGCTACTCCTAAAGATGAAATTGATAAGAATACATATAAGATATTTGAACTAGAAAATGGTGTTCCTACGTATGGATATGAACTTGCTCAAGCGGTTAAAGATGGATACTTAGTTGATTTTCTTTCGGTTGAAACAGAATTAAAGTTTATATCTGAAGGTATTGTATGGGATCAGTTGTCGGAAGAAGAGAAAGAAGAATATGAAGATACATTTGCGGATGAAAATGGGCATGTACCAGAACGCATTGATTCTTCTGCTTTGAATTCATGGGTATTTAATGAGGATACAATACGAAAAGTATTAAAGACTTTATTTAATTATGGTATTACAGTTGATTATGGTCAAAAAATCGGAAAGACTATTATCTTTGCAAAGAATCATAATCATGCAGAAAAAATATTCGAAGTATTTAATAAAGAATATCCAGAATTGAATGGTTATGCCAAAGTTATTGATAATAAAATTAACTATGCTCAAAGCGCAATAGATGAATTTTCGGACGCAAATAAACTTCCTCAGATTGCAATTTCAGTAGATATGCTTGATACAGGAATTGATGTTCCTGAAGTAGTTAATCTTGTTTTCTTTAAAAAGGTGATGAGTAAGGCGAAATTCTGGCAAATGATTGGGAGAGGAACTCGATTGTGTCCAGGACTATTAGATGGAAATGATAAAAAAGAATTTTATATTTTCGATTTCTGTGGGAACTTTGAATTCTTTAGAATGAATAAAGGTAAAGCATCTGTTAATGCTATAGCTGTGCATGGAGCAATCTTTAATTTGAAGTTTCAAATTGCATATAAATTGCAAGACTTAGCTTATCAAACAGAAGAGTTGAAAGAGTGGAGAAAACAATTAGTTGAAGAAATGGTTAGCAAGGTAAAAGAATTGGATCGTAATAAGTTTGACGTACGGCAACATATTAGATATGTTGATCTATATTCTAATCCAGAAAATTATACTTCTTTGACTTATGAAAATTGTTTAGATGTAAAAGATGAGCTTGTACCATTGATTAAACCGGATGATGATGAGATTAGTGCAGTTCGGTTTGATGCATTGATGTATGGGATTGAATTAGCTCATTTAGCACAGAAAAACTATGCTAAGTACAAAAAAGATCTTATGAAGAAGGTTAAGGGTGTAGCAAGTGTTGCAAATATTCCTGAAATACAAGTGCAGTCTGAACTTTTAGATAAAATCTTACATACAAATTACTTAGAAGAAAGTGACATTGATGATTTTGAAATTATTAGAAAGAATCTTCGTGATCTGATTAAGTATATTCCTAAAATAGTAAATGTTTACATGACAGATTTTGATGATGATATTTTATCTGTTAATTGGAATGAATCTGATTTGGAAAATGATGATTTACAAAATTATAAAGATAAACTTGAATATTATATTAAACAACATCAAGAAGATAACCCAGTCATCATGAAGTTAAAAGAAAATAAGCCTTTAGATAAAAATGATATGGATGAACTGGAAAAAATTATATGGGGGCAGTTAGGAACTAAACAAGATTATTATTCTGAAGTTGGTGAAAAACCACTTGGTGAATTTGTGCGTGAAATAGTTGGTTTGGATATGAATGCTGCAAAAGAAGCTTTCTCAAAATACTTGGATGAAAGACAAATGAATAGAAATCAAATCTATTTTGTAAATCAAATTGTTGAGTTTATTGTTCGTAACGGAGTAATGAAAGATTTATCTGTTTTACAAGAATCACCTTTTATTGATAAAGGAAATGTTGTTGAATTATTCGGTGATAACATAAATTTGTGGAGTGGTATTCAAAACGTTATAAATAGTATCAACAAGAATGCAATTTGCGCCCAGTAGAATTTTGAACAATATCGATGAATATAGACAGAAACTCAGAGAAGAAGATTATTTAAAAACACATTCAGATAACGATTTTCCAGCAAGTTTTGGAAAATATGATAGAGTAGAAATCTCTCTTTACTAGTGTATTTAAATAAGTAACTTTAAAAAAAGTGCAAAAACACATAAAAATACATGTAAAAAAATGCATAATTGCACATTTTTAAAGTAAATTATATAATAAACACAAAGGAGGTGCTTTATGGAACGTCATATTATGAAGAAGCTTACACAATGGAAAAACAGCAAAAAGAAAAAACCTCTTATAATTAAAGGAGCCAGACAGGTAGGAAAAACATATATTATTCGTCAGTTTGGCAAAGAGAATTATCGTAATGTATTAGAAATCAATTTTGAAAGAGATTTAAGTGCACGGGAAATTTTCCAGAAAACGCATGATCCTAAGGAAATATATGAATATTTTACATATTTTGCTTTAGAAGAGAGAATAGATCAAGATACTTTATTGTTTTTGGATGAGATACAGGCTTGTCCAGATGCTTTGACAGCTTTAAAATTTATAGGAGAGGATTTTCCATGTGATATTATTTGTTCGGGCAGTTTATTAGGTGTTGCGATTTCGAGAACTTCTTCGTATCCGGTTCGATATGTTGAAGTGATAGAAATGTTTCCTCTATCATTTATAGAGTTTTTAAATGCATTAGATATCAATGAAACAGTACTTAGGAAAGTTTTTGATTGTGTGAAGAACTGCGAACCGATTCCGGAATTACTGCATGATAAAATGAATGAATATTTTTCTTTATATATGGTTATTGGAGGAATGCCGGAAGTAGTACAAGAATATATTGATTCTCAAGACAAAAAAAATTGTTTAAGAATACAGCGAGCTATTGTAAACGATTATTTGGCTGATATGGTGAAATATTCAGATGCAACTCAGGCAATCAAAATTCGAGAATGCTTTGATTCTATCCCTTTACAGCTTGCAAAAGAGAACCATAAATTTCAATATTCTATGATACAAAAAGGGTATAATGCGAGGTATTTTGATAATAGTCTTCAATGGTTGAAAGATGCAGGAATCGTTATTCAAACAAATCGCTTAGCACATATAGATTATCCACTCAAGAAAGAAGTTGAATTATCTATATTCAAAATATATATGGGAGATACAGGTTTGTTGGTATCTTGTTTTGAGGATCGAGATGTATTGAGAATCATGCAGGGAGAAATTGGTATATATAAAGGAGCAATATACGAGAATGTTGTTTCGCAAATGTTAAAAAGATTATCGATAAATGCATATTACTATGAACCAAATCAATATACTAAGATAGACTTTGTGATTGATTGCTTGGATGGAATAACGCCAATTGAAGTAAAAGCTGGAAATCATACAACTTCAAAATCGTTTAAAAATTTTGTTGCCAAATATAAGCCGCAATACGCTTTTAGGTTGTCTTCAAAGAATATAGGAAAAGATGAGGAAAATGGTATTTATTTCTATCCTTTATACGCACTAGAATTTAAATTTGATACAGAAGCCCTTAATTAAAATATTATTAAAGAAAAATGGCTCTTCTGTACTAAATGTGGGTATGCATTTTGTAGAAAGAGAATGACTATGTGAGACAGAGCATGTAGAACATAAGAAACACTATTTATTAAAATCTGAACATCCTTTAAAAAATGATCTTCATTTGGCAGTTGAGATTGGTCAAATTTGTAAAAAAAGTAGAATCTTATATTCTTTTGAGTTAGGCAAAGAAGATTGTCTGGTGATTTCCTGGTATGAAAACTTAGGCATCGTTACAGTGGATGACAAACAGATATCGCCGGACATAAAGACAACTTTGATCTTGCTAGGAAAACATAAGATTGAATTAAATCTTAACTATGTCGAATTGGAATATTGTTTGATCAAGGGAAAGAAGATGTCTAAGGTTTTACAGAAAGATTTCTATATCTTAGATTCGATTGCATATAAAAAGGTCAATTATTTCTTCAGCTTGATTTATTCAAGCTTAACGAAATATAAAACTTGTGATATCTTTATGAACAGCTCCAGCGTGTATCGTTTCTATTCGGATGTGATACATATGAATATAGATAAAGACAATAAGAAATCTTTATTGGTTAAAAAAGCTGTAGAGTATATTGAAGATCATTTTAAAGAAGATATTTGTTTGGATGATATCTGTGAATCTCTTGGTTACAGCAAGTATTATGTCTTACATGTTTTCCAGGAGGTCATGGAGCTTTCGGTGCATGATTTCATTGCTTGAAGAAGACTGACAGAAGTAAAGAGCTTGGTGTTAGAGGATCAATTGACGATTGAAGAGATTGCGCAAAATTGCGGGTTTAAATCAGATATTGCGCTCTATAAGACGTTTAAACGAATCTATTCTATAACACCTGGTCAGTTTAAAAAGATGAATACGATGAAGATCGAAGAACAATAAAATTGAATCACTTATAAGGAAGATAAGGGAATAAAGTAAAAGCTTTAACTGCCCCAGCAACCGTGATATGGACGATGATCAAAGCCACTGTAGAAATATGGGAAGGTGATCAGAGGATGAAATGAAGTCGGGAGACCTGCTTTCTTATAAATAGTTTTTTCTTCTGGGCTCAAGAAAAAGAGATTTCTTTTAATCTGCCCAAAAGGCAGATTTTTTTAGGAGGTGATGAAAGTGGATTATTGTGCATATAGTTTTCTAAAAGAAGGATCAAATCAATGTGATTATGAAATCATGACTGATCGATTGGCAAGTTTTCTAGGGTTGTCTATGCACTATATCAAGCATATCGATCAAGAGGAACTCTTATTTTTATGTGAAACGATCTATCATGCCAATGGATCGATTCGTGGTAAAAATGCCATTGATGACAAAAGATTTCAAAAAATAGAACAGATTTATCAAAAGTATGAAAGACCATTTAAAGAGTTCTATCTTCCAATTGGCTGTATAGGCGCAAGCTACCTTCATGTATTAAGAAGTGAATGTAAAAATATCGTTCGCTGGATCGTGAAGATTGAAAAAGAAAAACAAGTGGATAAAAAGATCTATGATTTGTTTAATCTATTGGCAAATTTGTTCTTCTATATGGCTTTATATGAAAATGAACAAGAGGGATTTGAAGAAAAGGTGTTTGTATCTAAGTCATACGAGGTTGTTTTATGACAACACGTGACATGGTCTTGTGTGCAATCTTAGGTGCGATTCAGTTTGTTGCCTTTACTTCACTTTCATTTGTGATGTATCTGGAGGTAATCACTTTATGTACTTTTGTGATTGCGATGAGCTTTTCAACCAAACAGGCTGTGATTGGATCTTTGATCTTTACTGTGGTCAATATGTTTATTAAAGGAGTAAACCCTTGGAATGCCATGTATGTTCTGGTGTATCCAAGTTATAGTTTGATCATAGGTCTAAATAAAGAGAGATTAGCAAAAAGAAAGATATATCCAATCTTGTTATGTGGTTTCTTTTCCTTTTTAACAGGGCAGATCTTACAATTGCCGTTCTTATTGTTTTCAAAGCAGGTTACTGTTTTATACTTAATTTTGGGCTTACAGGTTTCGATTCCGCAGGGAATTATCAGTGGTGTTGAATATGCCTTGATTGGAAATAAATTAGTTGGTTTTTTAGAAAAATTACAGAGGAGATATTGAGATGAAAAAGAATATTTTATTAATGGGATTATGTGTAGGAATGATTTTAACAGGTTGTGCTTCACAGAGTGATACAGATGCTTCTGTAAAAGAAGTTTCTTTAGATATTGTCGTAAAAGATGAAGTAAATGATAAAGAATTGTTTAATGAAACTTTGACAAAAGAAGGAGATATTGAAAACTTGTATGATTTCTTATCTGAATGCGATGAATTAGAAGTCGTATTTGAAGATGGCAGCTATGGAGCAACTATTGATTCTATGTTAGGGTTAAAACAAGATTTTAATAAAGGACCATGGTGGTTATATTCCAGCGAAAACAATGAAACATGTAAGGAAGAAGGAATGTGCCCAGCTGTACAAAATTTAGGAATCAACGATGGAGATCAGTTTGTATTTTCTTATACCAATGAATTTTAAGATTTGGATTCTTTCTAAATGATTTATAAGAAAATGAGCATCACACTTAAATCAACAAGTGTAATGCTCATTTTTCTTTAGAATTATGTCATGCCAATGACGCTTATAATTGATTTCTAGGTTTACAAAGAACGCAATTTAGCAATCAAAGCTTCTTGTAGGAGTTTTGAAAAGTTGATGTTCTTTTTGGTTGCTTCACGATTCAGCCATTCAGGTATCGTAAGAGTTTTCTTTACGGATTTATTAAAGTGTGTTTTTGCGTAATCTTCTAAATCGACTGAAATAAGATTAATAAATGAATCTTTTCCATCAAAACCTATTGTATTTGCGATGTCAATAAGATGAATGTCATCAATTTTTGATGGTTCTGGTAATTTATCATCATCTAGTTTTGCGGTATATAAATATCCGGCTAAACAATCGATTGCCATTTCCATCGCATCATTTAAGTTTTCACCACATGTCGAGAGATAGTTCAAATCTGGAAATATTACAGAATATCCGTTTTTCTCTTTATAAAAGATAGCTGGGTAAATGGATAACATAAATTAACCTTTTGAAAATATAATTATGAGTCAGGGATTATTTCGGTCCCGCCTGCCTCAAAATGGAAAGTTCCGTAGCCTTTTTCAAGTCTTTTGAATGTAAAGGAGTCGTAACTTTACCTTTTTTGGTTGGATGTATGTATTGTCTGTGAGATCCTACTTGACTTTTTAATATCCAACCATCTGCAAGGATAAATTTTTCCATATCCTTAGACGTCATTGGCATATGACACCTCTTTGCATTTGTATTATAGCAAAAAACACGTATAAAATAAATACGTGTTAGCGAAGCGAAGACTATAAATTTAAAAAATATTAATCAAGTTTATTTAGGATTCGGATAAACAAATTATAAAAGTTCAGATCATAAAGAGATTGAATTTATATTAAATCTAGATTTAAAAATATAAAAATGTGATTTATAAATCTAAAAAACTTAGAAAAATGTGTAAAATTACTTAATATAATAAGGGAAAAATGTGCAAAAAATAATAAATAAAATTTAGAAAAATGTGTAATTTATATAAAATAAAACTGGATAAATGTGATATCATAAATGTGAGTAATAAAGCAGGTGATTTTAATGAAACGATTGGCTATGCAAGACTTATTGAATTGGAAATCAAGTGAAGATCGTAAACCACTTATATTAAAAGGTGCAAGACAAGTTGGGAAAACATGGTTAATGAAAGAGTTTGGTAAAAAATATTATGATAATTATGTATATTTCAATTTTGACGAAGAAGATGACTTAAAGTCAATTTTTCAAACTAATAAAAATCCTTTTCGAATTATTGAACTCTTATCTATGATATCTGGAGAGCCAATAAAGCCAGGGAATACTTTGATCATATTAGACGAGATACAGGAATGTCCAGAAGCGCTGAATTCACTAAAATATTTTAAAGAAAGAGCAAATGAATATCATATAGTAGTAGCAGGAAGCTTATTGGGAACCTTATTAGCTCAACCAAAATCATATCCTGTAGGAATGGTTCAAATTCTAAATATTTATCCTTTATCATTTGAAGAGTTTCTTTGCGCAATAGATGAAAACTTATACATATACTATAAGGATATTGATAAAAATCAAAGAATAGAAGAATTTTTTCATAATCGATTATTAGAAGTTTATGATTATTATCTAATTATTGGTGGTATGCCAGAATGTGTTTATTCCTGGTTAAGATACAAAGATCCAGCTAAGATAGACCAAATTCAACATGCGCTTATAGAAATCTATGAAAATGATTTTTCTAAATATAATGGAAAAGTAAACAGTGGTAGAATCCTAATGGTATTTAGGAGCATTGTTACACAATTGGCAAAGCCAAATGAGAAATTTATGTATGGTGCAGTACGAGAAGGGGCACGTGCACGAGATTTTGAAGAAGCAATAGAATGGTTAGTTTCAGCTGGATTGATAGTTAGAGTTTATAATGTATCGAAAATAGAACATCCATTGAATGCATTTAATAAATTGGATCAATTTAAGTTGTTTTTATTTGATACAGGGCTCTTAAAACATATGTCCGGATTGGATAATAAAGCAATTCTTTTAAAGGATAATTATCAATTTAAGGGACCTTTTACGGAAAACTATGTTTTACAACAACTTCGTATACATTTTGAATCAAAGATTCATTATTATTCAAGTAAGAATCAGGAAATTGATTTTATTCTCTCGAATGGTATTGATATTATTCCTATTGTAGTAAAAGCAGGAGAGGATAAATCCGCTGCATCTTTTAAAAATTTTATTTCGAAGTATCAGTCTAAAGTAGCTATTCGATTTTCTAAAAGAGGATATCGAACAGATGGATCGATTACCAATATTCCATTGTATTTAATAGAAAAGACAAAAGAGTTTATTGAATAAAACTTCTTTGTTAATAGCTGATGTTAAATTGAGAAAATTAAAATCAAGGTTATCTATCCATTTTGGATAGATAACCTTGTTGTTTTATTTAACGATTTATGAATCATTAAAGATATCAAATGCTGTCATTACCATAGTTTTTGTAGCTGTATGTAAAGAGTATTGAGCGGTTTCTCCATGAATATATGGCAGGAAATCTTGATTGTGAGCATAAACTTTTGGGCTGGCACCGGTATCAGTTTCGCAATAGACAGTAGGACAAACTAATGAGATATTACCAATATTTCTGGATCCACCTAAAGAGTAAAAATTATTTCCAAATAATCAAATGGATTATTTCGATAAGAAATTCATGACTAAGCTGATCATTGTTTCTTTTTCTTCTGGTCTAGATTCAGCAATCATCAAAGTAATTGCGACAAGAGCGCTATTAGAGATAATTGGAGTACCCTCTATGATAAGATGATTATTCTTGTTTAAAAACTCAAGAAAAATGGTTGCACCAATTCGTTTGCAACCATCGGCAAATGGATGATCTTTAATTAAGAAGTATAGAAGATTGGCTGCCTTTTCTTCAATACTTGGATATAATTCTTGACCAAATACATTTTGATAAACGGCAGCTAAGATACCATTAAGTTTACCTTCTTCTTTTTCTATACCAAAAACATCAGAATCAAATTTCATTTTATCAATTAACTCTCGACACTCTTGGTAACTTAAACGATAAATAAAATCTGTTCCTTCTGGTTTAGAAAGTAAACCATGGTCATAATCATCTAGTAAAGATAAGGCGTTGGCATAAGTTTCAATAACGTTTAAAACTTCTTTTTCGTCTAATTCTAAGGTTGATGCAAGTATTCTGGTTTGAATTTCAACAGTTTTATGCAAGGCATCTAGTCTTTTTTGGTTTATAGCATATCCTCTAATCATATAGTCTTTTAAGATAGAGGTAGCCCATTTTCTAAAGGCAATGCCTCTTTGCGACTTCACACGATATCCAACAGAGATAATTACATCAAGGTTATAGTACATTGGTGGGCGTGATGCTTTTCCTTGACTTCTGTCGAAAATTTCGACAGAAGTCTCTTTAACTAATTCGCCTTCTTTAAAAATATTATTGATGTGATAAGCAATAGAAGATCTTGCAGTATCAAACAATGATGACATTTGATCTTGAGTAAGCCATACAGTCTCTTTTTCGGGTGTTATATTGACCTCTAATTCCAATTCTCCATTTTTAAAGATTACAACTTCGTTTGACATATTATTGCCTCCTATCTTATATCTATTACTCTAGCATTGTTAAAAGGTGCTGTCATTGAACCTGTTGTTTAAGTTTCAGTGTATGATTTGAGAAACATGAGCGAATTACTTTTTCATCTAGCTAATATGAGTAACTGTGCTAATTGGAGCTTTAGTCAAAGAATGATATATTGTTCTATAGTTGGTAGTATGGTACTTCTTGAATGCTTTTTCTTAATTAAAGTCTGATAATGGTATATATAAAAAAATTCACAATCATGGTAAACAATATACTTTAAAGTATAATACTCATAAGTATATAAACGAAATAGGAAATATATGTTAAGGAGGAACGAAGAGTTAAATTGTTCAGATAAATAATTGGCCAAATTGGTCTATTTCAAACTATGGGTTAATAATAAGATAGCTTTATGGAAATAAAAGGAAATCATTTTTTTATGATAACGTTTTCAGAGCTTTAAAAGTTTAATTGATTGTGCTATTATGAGTGAGTAATTCGGCTTCTTCCGGATCTGTCCGGGGGGGGGGTCATTTTTCGACCCAAAAAAAGAAAAGCCAGGATTATGAGTTCTTATTGTACCTTTGAGAAATATATTTCTTATATTTCTTAGATTTTGTTTTATGGTGTGCTGTATCGATATTGTACAAATATTCACCATTTTTTTATGAAGAAAGTTAGGTATTAAATTATGAACTGGTATGTGTTGTTTGTACAAACCTTGTACGAGGATAAACTTTGTGCTTTTTTGAATCGAAGCGAGGGTATTCATGCATTTAGTGCTAAACTTGAATATTATCGTAGGGATCGAAAAACGAATGAACTAAAGTCATTATTCCCAGGTTATGTTTTTGTAAAAACAGAGTTTGATCAGTTGGAATTTAACGAATGGTTAAGAAAACAGGAAGTAAAAAAAGGTTTTATCAAACAGCTACAATATGATCATGTTTCTGCATTGCAGAAAGAGGAGATTCAAATATTGACTGTATTGTAAAATGATAATCATGTTTTACCAATGTCCTATGGACATTTGGAGAATAATAAGATTGTTATTGATCATGGTACTTTGAAAGGGTTGGAGTCTTATATTGTAAAGTATGATAAGAGAAACCGATTAGCAAGTTTGGATTTATTCTTTCTAAATCAGAGATGGATCGCAGGAGTTTCATTGGAAAGGAAAGAATAGATTACTTGTTTGTAGCTGGTTTACCGCATGAATAAGTTTATCTTGGTTATAGTTCAAATGCCCATTTTGTATGGGTTGGGAGAACTATACCTTTTTTTATGCAAGAAAGGGCAAATTTGGATTTAATATGACTAAGATTGGGATATTGAATGCTATTTTAGAATTGTTGTTTGTATCTTTAATTCTTATAGTTTCTCCTTTTAAGGGAGAGGTTGGATATAAACTAGCAATTGTTTATTTAGTGGTTCAACTTTCACTTGGTAGATACAGGGATAAGGCATTATTATTGTGGGATGAAATTCGTTTATTGATTATGTCTCATACAGTGTGTTTTGTGCTTGGATTATTATTGATTCATATTGATGTAATTCATGTAGTGATTTTTGCAGGATTAACTTTATTAAGTTTTTGTTTTGCGGTTTTGTGTAATCGTTATACAAGAATTCTTTTTAGAAAGTATTTTAAGAAGAATACAGTTATTATTGGTGCTGGAAAAACTGCAAAAGCATTAGGAACTGTTTGTGAAGGTAATCGTTTTGCGTTAACGGATGTAAAAGCTTATATCAATTGCAACAATAGTAATTTCTTTAGAGATATTGATCAAACGATTGTATTAACGGGTGAAAAAGTTAAACCATTAAGTGAATTAGAAGACATTATTGAAAAAGAAAATATTGAATTAGTTTTTCTTGCAATTCCTGAGATGGGAAAACATGATATGAAGTTGATCTATCAAAGGATTGCCAATAAAGTAAAAACAATTAAATTCTTACCTCGAGTAGAAGGTTTGATTACTTTTGATACAAAGGTAGAAGATTATGATGGTTTATTAGTTACTTCTACAAGCCAGGGAACAATAAGAGTATTGCCTAGAATCGCAAAGCGTATTCTAGATATACTTGGGGCTTTAGCGGGTATTATTATTTTGATTCCTTTATCGATTTATGTATTCTACAAAAATCGAAAAGAAGGAGATAAAGATCCTATTTTCTTTACGCAGCAGCGTATTGGAAAGGGTGGAAAACCATTTAAGATCTATAAATTTAGAACAATGGTTCCTAATGCGGAACAAGTTCTAGAGGAATTGATGGAAAAAGATCCAGCAATAAAGAAAGAATACTTAACAAATAAGAAACTTGAAAATGATCCTCGTATCACAAAAGCTGGAAAAATGTTAAGAGAAAAGAGTTTAGATGAATTTCCTCAATTTATTAATGTATTAAAAGGGGAAATGAGTGTTGTAGGGCCTAGACCATATTTATTAAGAGAAAAAGAAGATATGGGCTATGCCTATAATTCAATTATTAATTGTAAACCAGGAGTTACTGGTATGTGGCAAACGCATGGCAGAAGTGATGTTAGTTTTGAAGAGCGTTTAGATTTGGATGACTATTATTATCGAAATTGGAACTTTTGGTTGGATGTAACACTTCTTATTAAAACAATAAGAATTGTTATTCATGGAAGTGGAGCTAAATAATTAGGGAGAGATAACCATTGAAAATTGCAATGTTAGGTCATAAAAGGATTCCATCTCGTGAAGGTGGAATTGAAATTGTTGTCGAAGAATTGGCAACTAGAATGGCACAACTAGGACATGATGTGACTTGTTATAACCGAAAAGGAAAACATGTCATGGATAAAAATATTGAAGAAAATCATTTGAATGAATACAAAGGTGTTCATATCAAACCGGTTTTTACAATTGATAAAAGAGGCTTGTCGGCAATGAGTGCAAGTTTCTTTGCAAGTATTAAAGCTGCTTTTTCAAAAGCAGATGTTGTTCATTTTCATGCCGAAGGGCCTTGTGCCACTTTATGGATTCCTAAATTATTTGGTAAACGTTGCATCGCAACGATTCATGGTTTGGATCACCAAAGAGCAAAATGGGGTAAACTTGCTAGTACCTATATCATGATGGGTGAAAAATGTGCTGTAAAACATGCAGATGAAATTATTGTGTTATCTAAAGGTGTTCAAGAGTATTTCAAAGAAACTTATGGAAGAAAAACGGTATTTATTCCTAATGGTGTAAACAAGCCAAAAATTGTTGAACCAAATTTGATTCAACAGAAATTCAATTTAAATAAAGATGATTATATCTTATATTTAGGAAGAATTGTTCCTGAAAAAGGAATTCATTATCTAATAGAAGCATTTAATCAAATCAAAACAGTTAAAAAACTAGTAATTGCTGGTGGATCTAGTGATACGGATGAATATTTTGAAAAACTAAAAGAAATGGCAAAAAATAATAAAAATATTATATTCACAGGATTTGTTCAAGGACAAATCCTAGATGAATTATATAGTAATGCTTATATTTATTGTTTACCTAGTGATTTAGAAGGTATGCCATTAAGCTTATTGGAAGCCATGAGTTATGGAAACTGTTGCTTGGTTAGTGATATAGAAGAATGTACAAGTGTAATTGAGGATAAAGGCATCTCCTTTAAGAAAGGAAATGTACAAGATCTACAAAACAAATTAGACAATCTTCTTAAAGATAAAGAAACAGTAGAAAAACTTTCTAGAGAATCTTCTGACTATATTTGCCAAAAATATAGTTGGGATACAGTAACACAAAAAACTGTAGAGTTATATAAATAAGGAGAAGCAAGCATGACAAAGCGATATGATGCGATTGATGGATTAAGAACTATAGCTTGTATAGGTATTGTGATGATGCATATGGCAGCGAATAATTCTTACTCTATTGATGGGTTTATATATAGAAGAATGATTCCTTCCTTTACAGACTTTGTATTTTTATTTATGACAGTTTCTGCCTTTGGCATGTGTTGTGGATATTATAAAAAAGTTTTAGAGAATAAAATCAATTTATCCGATTTTTATACCAAACGATTTAAGAAAATTCTTCCTTTCTTTGCCTGTTTAGTTTTATTAGATGTGATCATTTCACCATCCGTTTCTTCTTTATACGAAGCCTTTGAGGATATTACACTAATGTTTGGTTTTTTACCTAATGCCGGTGATATCAGTGTCATTGGAGTTGGATGGTTTCTTGGATTGATTTTTGTGTTCTATCTTTGTTTCCCGTTCTTTTGCGTATTATTGCAGAACAAAAGAAGAGCTTGGATCGTATTTATCATTAGTCTAATTTATAACTTTGTATGTATTAATTACTTTGATGTAAATAGAACGAATATCCTTTACAGTGCTTGTTTCTTTATTGCGGGAGGATTGATTTATCTATACAAAGATAGAATAGAAAAGTTAAATGTCTATGCGATTGGCATTCTCTTACTTGCATCTATCATTTTTTACTATACGATTGGAAATTACTCATCTTATAGCCTTGTAGTGATGTGTTCTTTATTTTTAATGTTTTCTATTATAGGGAAGCATCCTATCTTAGAAAACCCAGTTACTAAATTTATTAGTAATATCAGTTTTGAAATCTATTTATCGCATATGGTTATTTTCCGGCTTATAGAAAAAGTTGGAATCAATACAATACTAGGCAATGGATGGTTACAATACATTATCACTGTGATTGTTGTGTTGATTGTGGCAGCACTATTCTCTGTAGTATTGAAGAAGATAATCGAAATGGTTTCTAAGAAAATAAATTTAGCTTTATAAAGGAATGAATTAGCAATGGGAAAAATCAATCAAAGAGAAATTTGGGTTGACAACGTTAAAGTAATAGCTTGCATATTAGTTGCTCTTGGGCACTTTTTTATGAGTATGGAAGCATCTAATATTTTACCGGATTCTGATTTATATCAGTGGTTTATTCAGACGATTTATTACTTTCATGTACCTTTGTTTTTTATCTGTTCAGGGTATTTATATCAAAGATATAGTAAAGTAATGAATCTCCAAAGTTGGAGTAAAAATGTATTGAAAAAGCTATTGGTGCTGGGTGTACCTTACTTTACTTTTTCTTTTGCGACATGGATCTTGAAAACATTGTTTTCTTCCTCGGTAAATAATGAAATTGGAGGAATTGTAGATGTTTTATTTATTCATCCAACTTCTCCATATTGGTATTTGTATGCTTTATTTTTCTTGTTTTTAATCACGCCTACATTCAAAAGTAAAAAGATGGCTTTAAGTGGATTGGTGATAGCGCTCATACTAAAAGTTTGTGGGATTTTTATTGGTAGTTTCGGAATCCAATTTTTATCTTACATTCTATCAAATGAAATCTGGTTTGTTTTAGGAATGTGTTTAAGTAGTTTTGGATTTAGTAATTATATTAATAGTAAAAAAGTTCTTACTCCTATTTACGGATTAGGAATATTTTTGATTTTAAGTGTATTGGTTTATATATTTGGATTATCACATGGGCTTGTTGGCTTCTTATTAGGATTGCTTGCCTGTGCTTCTATTGTTTTATTAGTTGGAATTCTTTATAAAAAAAGAAAACAAACGCCTGTATTTGGCTATTTGGCCAAATACACAATGCCTATTTTCTTGATGCATACATTGTTTGCGGCACCATTACGAACAGTTTTATTTAAATTAGGAATTCAAACCGCATCGATTCATGTGGTGCTTGGATTAATTATTAGTTTTGTTGGACCGATCATTGCGGCAATGATCATGAAGAAAAGCAAGTGGTTAGAGTTTTTCCTCTATCCAAATAAATTTATTAAAGTGAAATAAAGAGGTTGATTATGAAGATACTAATGATCAATAAGTTTCTCTATCCTAACGGGGGATCAGAGACATATATATTTAAATTAGGGGATTACTTAAAATCTCAGGGACATGAAGTTCAATACTTTGGAATGGAACATGAAGGACGTTGTGTTGGGAATGCAGTGAATGCATATACTTCGGATATGGATTTTCATGGAGGTTCCAAACTATCGAAAATCACTTACCCATTAAAAACAATCTACAACAGCGAAGCTCGTAAGAAAATCAGATTGGTATTAGATGATTTTAAACCAGATGTATGTCATATCAATAACTTCAATTATCAATTAACGCCAAGTATTATATTGGAAATACAAAAATGGCGTAAGGAAGGAAATCCTTGTCAGATTGTATTTACTGCACATGACTATCAATTGGTTTGTCCTAATCATATGTGTAAGAATCCAAACACGGGAGAAAATTGTGAAAAATGTCTGGGAGGACATTTTTTAAATTGTACCAAAGGAAAATGTATTCATGGTTCCACTGCCAAGAGTTTCATTGGAACAATGGAGGCTAACTTTTGGAAATTAAATGGGGCTTATAAATATATAGACACAATGATATGTTGTTCGGAGTTTTTAAAAACGAAAATGGATACCAATCCATTATTCGCTAAAAAAACGATTGCGATGCATAACTTTGTAGATGAAGTGGAGTGGAAAGATACAAAGAAGAAAGATTATGTTCTTTACTTTGGAAGATTTTCTAAGGAAAAAGGAATTGATACTTTACTGAAGGTCTGTAAAGAACTTTCTGATGTACAATTCATCTTTGCGGGGGCAGGTCCATTAGAAAATGAAATCAATGGAATTTCTAATATTAAAAATGTAGGATTTCAAACAGGCGATTCATTGGAAACTTTGATTCGCGAGGCAAGATTCAGTATTTATCCATCGGAATGGTATGAAAATTGTCCTTTCTCTGTTATGGAAAGTCAAATGTATGGAACTCCAGTACTAGGGGCTAAAATTGGTGGCATTCCAGAACTGATTATAGAGGGTCAAACTGGAGAATTGTTTGAAAGTGGAAATGAAGAAGAGTTAAAGAATAAAATTGAAAAGTTGTGGAGTGATAAGTCTTTAACTGAAAAATATAGTGCAAATTGTAAAGAGAATGAGTTTGACAATGTGGAAACTTATGTAAGTAAATTGATGAAGATTTATGAAGGAGAAAACTAAAATGGCAAAGAGTGAAGAAAAGAAGTTAAATGGCACCGTCATTGTAACGTATCGTTGTAATGCACGTTGTTCTATGTGTAATCGTTATAAAGCACCTTCTAAACCAGAAGAAGAAATTAGTATTGAAACGATTCGTAAATTACCAAAAATGTATTTTACAAACATTACGGGTGGAGAACCTTTTATTCGAACAGATTTAAAAGATATTGTCCGAGAATTGTATAAGAAAAGTGACCGTATTGTCATTTCTACAAATGGTTTCTTTACAGATAGAATTGTAGATTTGTGTAAAGAATTCCCTCAAATTGGTATTCGTATTTCCATTGAAGGTTTGGAACAAACCAACAATGATATTCGAGGATTACAGAATGGATACCAAAGAGGGTATGGAACTTTAAAGAAATTAAGAGAAATGGGAATGAAAGATGTTGGATTTGGTATGACAGTGCAAGATAAGAATGCACCGGATCTTGTTCCTTTATATAAAATCTCTGATGAAATGGGAATGGAATTTGCCACAGCGTCTTTACATAACAGTTTTTACTTTGTAGAAGCGAAAAACATTATTCATGATAGACCAATGGTGGCCAAAAACTTTGAAGACTTAGTTAATGAATTATTGCGTTCCAATAGTCCTAAGAAATGGTTTAGAGCTTACTTTAACCATGGTTTGATCAATTACATTTATGGACAAAAACGATTATTACCTTGTGATATGAGTTTTGATACCTTCTTTATTGATCCTTATGGGGACGTTATGCCTTGTAACGGAACAAAAGATAAAGAAGTTATGGGTAACTTAAATAGACAAACATGGGATGAACTTTGGAACAGTCCGGAAGCAGAACAAGTAAGAAAGAAAGTACGTTGTTGTGACAGAAACTGTTGGATGATTGGTTCTGTAAGTCCGGCAATGCATAAATATATTTGGAAACCAGCTTCATGGGTTTTGAAACATAAAGCGAAAGCTTTATTTACAAAACACCCATACAGCATGTATGAAAATAAAATCTGTAGAGACTACAGAGATGGAAAAGTCACAAAAGAACAATTAGATAAATGCAGTACATGTGACTTCAATGCCGTTATCAACGATGGATTAAGTGAAGCTAGTAAAGCACAGTTAAAAGGTAAAACTGGTGAAGAAATCGTGGATGCGGATATTGCGAAACAGATGGAGAATAAGTAAAGGTGAACTTAAATGAATATATTGCTTTCTGTTTTTGAATGTAATCCATTAAGAGGTTCTGACTCTTATGTAGGTTGGTCATATGCGACAAATATTTCTCATTTACATACAGTATACGCATTAACTAGAAGCGAAAATAGAGCAGATATTGAAGCTTTTTGCAAAAAGGAAAAAATTGATTTTCCAAATCTTCATTTTATTTACGTTGATCAATCAAAGCTATTTACTAAAATCTTATATAAAATTAATCGTTACTTAGGGTTTCTGGGTTCATATTTTGTATGGCAGAAAGCAGCATATCAAACAGCAAAAAAGCTGTGTAAAACTGTTCGGATTGATGTTTGTCATCATGTTTCGATTGCTGATTTTAGATGCTCGGGATATCTTTGGAAACTAGATATACCATTTATTTTTGGCCCTGTTGGGGGGGGACAAGAAACACCTTTGTGTTTTAAAGATTATATTAAAGGACACGAAAAAGCAGAGTTGTTTCGATCTAAAATGAACAAGTTTACAACTATGTTGCCATCATACAGGAAGGCATTAAAAATTTCAAAAGTTATATTTAGTTCTAATGATGAGACTATGGATTATATACTAAAAAGATTTAAGAATAGTCCAGATATAAAATCAAAAGTTTTTCATCTTTCAGAATTATGTATTAACGATGAATACTTACATGATAGGATTGACCTCCACAAAAATCAGAGAGATATAGTTCATATTATAGTGTCAGGTAGATTGATTTATAGGAAAGGAATTCAAGTATTGCTAGATAGTCTTCCGTTAATTAATTCTAAGACTGATTATATAGTAGATATATATGGGGAGGGAGACCAAAAAAGTTTTTTAGAATCTTATTCTCAAGAACTTGGTCTTGCCCACAAAATTGTATTTCATGGAAAAGTGAAGTTTGAAGATATGCAAGAAAATTATAAAACAGGAGATATCTATGTTCTACCATCATTACGGGAATCTACAGGAACAGCTGTGTTGGAGGCGATGGCAAATAAAATTCCTGTAATAACTTTTAATCAAAATGGAGCAAAATATATTGTCGAAAATGATGCGGGAATTTTAGTTAATCTTTCTACTAAAGATAAGGTATTACGCGATCTCGCGGATGCACTAGAAAAGTTGATTGACAATTACTCGCTTAGGATAAAGTTAGGCCAATGTGGTTTTGAAAAGGTGCAAACAAAATACACATGGTCTAATAGAGCTAGAAGTATGAGTGAGTTATATAAACACTGTGGGAGGGCAGATAAATGATAGGTGTATGTATAAAATATTTTCACGAAAACTATGGGGGTATGCTTCAGGCGTATGCCACAGTGAGCATGTTGGAGGAAAGAGGAATCGACTACGAACTAATTCAGTATGAGAAGAATTTGTCTTTGAAAGAAAAAATAAAATCTATACCAAGGTTATTTAATGGAATTCTTATAAATGATAAGTATGAGGCACTTAAGAAAAAGCAAGGATTAAAAAAACATCCTGAATTTGCACATAACGAAGCGATTCGAAAGGAAGCTTTTAAAATTTTTAAAGAAGAACATTTTACAAAACTTTCTCCAGTATTTGTAGGGTATGAAAATTTGAAAAAAGGTGCAGAAAGATATGAAGCTGTAGTAACTGGAAGCGATCAACTTTGGTCTCCAGCAGGACTTCCTACAAACTATTATAACTTGATGTTTGTACCAGACAGAATTAGAAAAATATCTTATGCATCAAGTTTTGGCGTCAAACAAATCCCATGGTATCAAACTGCGCGAACTCGAAAATTTCTTAATCGTATTGACTATATAAGTATGAGAGAAAATAGGGGGAGCGAAATTGTTAAGGAACTTACTGGAAAGAATGTTCCGACTATACTTGATCCAGTATTTATGTTTGATCAGGCAGGATGGGAGAAGCTCATTCCTGTTAAAAAAGAGATTAACGAACCATATATTTTTGCTTATTTCTTGGGGGCTAATCCACAACATAGAGAAGCAGTAAAAGAATTGTCTAAAGAAACAGGATTTAAAATTATAGCCCTTAGGCATTTGGATCAATATGTTGAAGAAGATGAATTATTTGGTGATTACACTGAATATGATGTTGCACCTGATCGTTTTTTGAATTTGCTTAGGGGTGCAAGTTATGTATGCACGGATTCTTTTCATGGAGCCTGTTTTTCAATTATTCATAAAAAGCAATTTATGGTGTTTAACAGATATGATGAACAATCTAAACATTCCAAAAATTCACGTATAGATACTTTATGTCAAAATTTAGGAATAGAAGATAGAAGATTTAATGGGGAAATTAAATCGATTAAAAATGAAATTGAATATGAGCTTGTTCATAAAAAATTAGATTTTTTAAGAAACAATGCAAATGATTATTTGAATACGGCGCTAGAAGGTATCTATAAATAAGTATATTTGTTTATAGTTATGCTCTCTAGCGATATTCGGCTTCAGAGAATGAAGGGAAGAGGTTAAAGAATGGAAGATAAAGCAGTTAGAGTGCTTGTAACCTCACCTCTAGGTGTAGGTGGAGTTACAAATATGATGATCAATATACAAGCCCATATGGATCGCTCGAAAGTGAATTTTGATTATCTCGTTTTCCACGATAGAAAAGAACCCCTTGAACATAAAGTGATAGCTATGGGGAGTAGAAAGTTAGTCGCATCTGTCGATAATGTACCAATAAGACCATTAAGACGGCTTGTTAGGATTAATAAAATCCGGAAAGTATGCAAAAAAAATCATATCGAGATTCTGCATTATAATGCAGATAGTCCAGCAGATATGACTAATATTATCGGTGCAAAGTTAGGTGGAGTAAAGTATATTACCGTACATAGTCATAATGCAGGATTTGGAACAGCAGGATTAGGGATAAAGCTAGTAAGTGTATTATTAAAACCGTTAATGCCATTGATTTGTGATAATTTCTGGGCTTGTTCTGAATTAGCAGCAAAATTCATGTTTCCTAAATCAGTTATAAAAACAGGAGCTTATGAAGTAATCCCAAATGGAATTGAGCTAAATAAGTATGCATATAATCCAGATGTTAGAAGAACGATGAGAGAAAAACTTGGTTTAGAAGGAAAATATGTTATCGGTCATGCAGGACGATTTTCCACTCAAAAAAATCATACATTTTTGATTGATATATTTGAAAAAGTTCAAGAAATTGATCCAAATGCTATATTACTTCTTTTTGGTGTTGGCGAATTAACAGAAGAGATTAAAACAAAAGTTGCAAATCTAGAAATTGAAGATAAAGTGTTTTTTTATGGTGCTTCAAGTGAAATGGAAAAAATGTGGCAAGCTATGGATGTGTTTGTGATGCCATCACTTCATGAAGGACTTCCAGTTACAGGTGTTGAAGCACAGGCAAGTGGCTTGCCATGTGTGTTTTCAGATACGATAACAGAAGAAATAGGGTTGTTAGATACTTGTACATTTCTGTCGCTTAATGATCCTGTGGGAAAATGGGCGGAAGTAACACTCTCTTATAAATCTTTAGAAAGAAGAAGTGGTGTTCAACCACTATTGAAAGCACATTATGATATACAACAAACTGCCGACATAATATCTAAATTTTATTTAAAGGTGTCAAATAAAGTTGAAGGAGTTTTGTAAAAATGATACAGATAACAGATAAAACGAAATGCTGTGGTTGTAGTTCATGTGCTAATGCATGTCCTAAGTCTGCCATAATTATGATGCCTGATGAGGAAGGATTTAGCTATCCAGTGATTGATAAAACTTTATGTATAAATTGTGGGATTTGTAATCATGTATGTCCGATAGAGAATCAGCCAGTAAACCAAAATCCTGTAAGAGAAGCTTATGTTATTCGTACTATAGATAGAAATATTTTGAAGGATAGTACATCAGGAGGATTTATTACACCACTTGCAGAATATGTTTTAAATCATCGTGGCTTATTATGCGCAGCGTCTTATGATAAAGATTTTAATGTACGACATATTATAATAGGCGAAAATGAAAAATATCGTCTTTCCGATATTAGAGGCTCGAAATATGTACAAAGTAGTATAGATGATTGCTATGAGAAAATAAAAAAATACTTGGAACAAAATCGAATGGTTTGTTTTGTGGGGACGACTTGTCAAGTTGCAGGACTTATGTCATTTTTGAATAAAAACTATGATAACTTAATTACTGTTGACTTAGTATGTCATGGTACTCCATCTCCAAAACTTTGGAATAAGTATTTAAAATACCAAAAGGAGAGATATCATTCAGAAATCGATAGAATTTCTTTTAGAAACAAAACGTATGGTTATCACAGTGGAACAATGAAAATACGTTTTTTAAATGGTAAAACATATTATGGCAGCGCACGAGTTGATTATATGCTCAGAAGTTTTTTTAAAGAAATCGCTTCTAGACCTATTTGCTATCAATGCCCTTTTAAGTCTGTGGACAGGGCTAGTGATTTTACAATTTATGACTGCTGGCACGCCTCTGAACTAGTAACGAGTTTGAAAGATGATGATATGGGATATACAAATCTGATTGTTCAATCAGAAAAAGGGAAACAATTATTAAATAAAATTAGTCGAAAATATGAGATTTATCAGGTAGATATTGAGAAAGCGATACGCCTTGATGGAATTATGATTTTAAATTCTGCTAAGCCACATAGAAGACGTTCAGAGTTTTATCTTGATATAGATAAACGAACAATGAAAGAACAAGTTCAAAAATTTATACCGGTCAAAACGAAAGATTATTTTGTAGAACGTATGAAAATTGTGCTTTATAGTTTAGGTATCTATCATGTTGTGAAAAAAAATATGCAAAAATAGTGTTCGTTATGATTATTGTTACTGTTGTGAGGTGACTTTATCTAAATATTATGCATTTTAATAGTTGTAGTTAAACATGTATTAAAGGTTAAAAGTTACTTGATAGTTAATTTCATCGGATAAATAAGGATATGAAATTAAAAAAAGTATAAGAAAAAATATTGAGCGTAGGGAAAATACGGAATAACCAGGAGAATTTTATATGAAAAATATATTGATTATTAGTTATGGAATGGGGTGCGGTGGTGCAGAAAAAAGTTTAATATCTTTTTTAAATCGTTTACCTAAAAAAAAATGGAACATTGACTTACTTATAGCAAATCCTAATGGAATGTACATGAAACAAATTCCTGATACAGTTCATCTTCTGGAAAATCAGTATGAATTAGAAAATTTTGCAACACCTTTAAAACTACGTCGAAAAAAAATATGTAATATTAATGATTTAGTTAACCAGATTCGTTGGCAAGTGGGATCAAAATTTTTATATAAAAATCTTTCAAGGGATGAAAAAAGATGGGAATTATGGGGAAAGTTTTTACATACCTTAGATAAAAAATATGATTTAGCAATTTCTTATATGAATGGCCCAACGAATTATTATGTAATTGACAAGATTGAGGCTACAAAGAAAGTTTTATGGATACATAATGAATTTGAAAAGCTCGATGTAAATTACGAATATGAAAAAAAATATTATGAAAAAGCGGATAAAATTGTAACGATATCTAAAGCATGTGTAGAGAGTTTTACAAAAATTTATCCAGAATTAAAAGATAAAATGCTTGTGTTAGAAAATATATCTTCTTCTGAAACCATTTACGGAGCAGCATATCCATTTCCTGAAGATGATATTTATTTTAAATACAAGGGTTTAAAGTTACTTTCCATAGGCCGGTTGGCACCACAAAAAGGTTACGAAATAGCGATTGATGCAGCTATGAGGCTAAAGAAATCAGGAAAAGATTTTTTGTGGTATGTTCTTGGTGAAGGAGAATTAAGAACTGAATTAGAGAGATTAATAGAAAACAATGATCTTTCTAATCAAATGAAATTGATTGGAATAAAAGAGAATCCTTATCCCTATATTGCAAATTGTGATGTATTTGTCCAAACATCGCATTATGAAGGGAAATCTATTGCTTTAGATGAGGCAAAAATTCTTTGTAAACCTATTTTAGTAACTAATTATGCTACAGTAGGGGCATCAATTATAAATGAGGTAAATGGAATAATTGTAGAAATAAATGGAAAAAGCGTTGCTGAAGGATTGTTGAGATTGATGAATGATCAGGTTTTGAGAGACAAACTTATCCATTCCCTGAAAGATGAGAAGAATGGAAACGAAGAAGAAATAAATAGATATTTTAAATTAATTGAAGAATTATTAAATGAGTAAAAAACAAAGATAGGTAAGTTGTTCTATATTAGGCAAAATGATTTGCATTTGTATAAATAGGAGGTAAATGTGAATACTGGAAATCTTAGAAATGACTCCCCCTTTTTTAGTGTAGTAGTTCCGGTTTACAATGTAAAAGACTATCTCTCAAGATGTATGGATTCTATATTGAATCAAGATTTTACATCTTATGAGGTCTTGATTGTTGATGATGGATCTACTGATGGATCAAGTTCTTTATGTGATTATTACAGCTCAAACGATAAGGTGCATGTAATTCATAAAAAGAATGGTGGACTCGCCAGTGCACGAAATGAAGGAATGGATTACATATCTGGTAAATATGTATTATTTATTGATTCAGATGACTGGATTGAACATTCGACTCTTACTGTTTTATATCAAGCTATACAAAAAAATCAGAACCAAAAGGAAATTGATTTAATAAAATATAATTACTTTAGAGATGATAAGATTGTGAAATTATGTAAAAGTTGTGCAAAACCAGGATATTACGAAAAAAGCAACATGGATGAATTGCTTTCTTTAGCACTATGTGATACAGGAAAATATAGCCTTTCTGCATGTATGCATGCATATCGAGTTGACTTAATAGAAAAGAATAAAATCAGATTTGTATCGGAACGTGAAGTAGGAAGCGAAGATTATCTTTTTAACATACAATTTATGTTTTGTGCTAGAAATGCAATTGTAGTAGATGAAGCTTTATACCATTATGATTGTCGTGATGGCAGTATTACACAAAGGTATAGGGCGAACCTTCCTAAAAAATATACTTTACTTTTTAATGAATTGTTAAAATTTATAGATAAAATTGGGTTATATGACCTTTATTCTGGTAGGGTTACATACTTTTACGTGTGGTCATTATTATATGGCACTTGTCTTATGAATGAATATCAGGTGACAGACGATCATTCGCTCTTGGAGGGAAGAAAAAATGTAAAAGAATATTTTAAATATAAAGAGTTTAAATTTGCGATAAAAAAGTCCGATAAAAGGAAATTGACGATAAGAAAAAAAATTCAACTATTAGCAATGTTTCTTGATTTTGAGCCCCTTTTTTATTATATGTTTTATGTTAAAGTACATAAGAAAGTACATTAGAGAGGAATTCTATGAGACAATTCAGGTATGTTAACTTATTTTCGTTAATGTTTAATGTTGCGATAATATGTGTTGTGTCATATGCAATTTTGGAAAATGTGAAGATTTCGATAAGTGGTTATTCTAGTATTCAACGCCCGCTACTTTATATAGCTGCTTTTTGTCTTTTCCCGTTAATTGGGTCAATTATAAAAAAATTAAAGAGAAAAGAATATTTTCCTTTATTTTTATTTTTATTATTATTTTTAGTAACATTTTCATATTCTACATTAACTAATAGAACTAACGGGGGTTACGCAGCGATTAACTTTTTTATCTATATAGTAGAGTTGTTTTTATTAATGGTCTATGCCGCTGAAAACGACAAAGTTCAATTGGTTTTTAATCTAATATTTAAGTATGCTTTATTTATTACTATAATTACGGACATTATTATTTTTACGGGAATAATACATTTTACAGATGGATCTTTTGAAACGTATTTAATTGGCAGTAAATTTTCTGTAGCATACTTACACATATATTTATTAGCTTTTTTTCTACTCAAACATTCGTTTAAACAGTCTTTAAACATGAGACAAGTTTTAAGCTTTATCCTTCTTTCTCTATTGACAATCTATATATCTATACGGGTTGACTGTAACACAGGTTTGATAGGAAGCCTGTTATTGATGTTTTTCATAATGATTTTTAGAACTAATAATAGAACTTTAAGGGTATTTACATCTCCTTTACTTTTTATTGGGTTCATTTTTGCTAGTAGTGTTATTGCGTTTTTGTTTGAAATTATTATTCAAACGCCAATTATAACTAATTTTATCACAAATACATTAGGGCGGGATTTAACTCTTACGGGTAGAACAGAAATTTATAGTGTATTTGCATCAAGTATGTCTGGTCATTGGTTATGGGGATATGGCTTTGGTAATGCATATACAGCTTCAATGAGTTTATTTGGCTATGCAAACGCTCAAAATGCATTACTCCAATGGATTTTGCAAATTGGACTTGTGCCTGTAATTTTTTTAGTTATATTTTGGGCATATATTATGTTTCAAGTTTCCAAAAAGAAAAATCTAAGTCAAATAATGCCTGCTATAGCTCTTATATATGTGTTTATAATCCTTGGAACGGTAGAAATCACATATAGTATGAATTTTATTTTATGGATTTCATTATTATTGATGTGGGCTCATAGAAAAGAAAAATTTAAGGAGTATATTTAATATGAAAATAGCAATTTTATCAATGCAACGTGTAATAAATTTTGGGTCAGTATTACAGGCGTATTCTCTAGCAAAAATGATAGAAGAAATAACAGGTATTCAACCTGAATTTATAGATATTGATGATATTCAGACAATTCCATGTGATATATCTGTAAAGGGCGATGCTGATTATAAAGTTGAAGCTGATCTTCCACCAGGTATCCTTCAAAAAATAAAAAGACGTTTTTTTTGGAAATTGTCTAAATTGAACGATAAAAAAATAAAGGAATTCACAAAAATGGTACTACATTTAGATGATAATACTGAATCATATTATGATTATGTAGTTATAGGAAGTGATGAAGTTTTTAATCTTACATCAGGTCTAAGACTTCAGCTTTTTGGAAATGTAAATCAGGCAAGACAAGTGATTTCTTATGCTGCTTCATGCGGAACTGCAGTTTATGAAGATATACCGAAAAAAAATCTTGAACAAGTTAAATCTGCCTTGAAAAATTTTAAAGCAATGTCCGTTCGTGATTTTGGCACGAAAGAATTTATCGGCAGATTATACGATGGAAAAATAGAGATGAATTTGGATCCTGTTCTTATGGGGAATTTATATACTAGAAATCATAAAAAAGTTTTCATTAAAGATTATATACTTGTATATGCATATGGTAATAGAATTCGTACTAAAGAAGAAATAGAAGCAATTCAAAAATTTGCTAAGAAAAAAAATTTAAAAACAGTTGCAATAGGAGGAGTTCAGTTTTGGTGCGATTTATATATACCTGCATCTCCATTTAGAGTTTTAGATTATTTTTATTATGCAAATTATATTGTTACGGATACTTTTCACGGAACGATATTCTCTGTGATTAATCATAAAAAATTTGTTACTATTGTCAGAAAAACAAATACAAATAAAATTGAAAGTTTATTAAAAAATTTGCATTTGGATTCTAGACTAGTTTCTGATATTCATAAATTAGAGAAAGTTATGATAAATGATATAGATTATAAATCTGTTGATCAGTACCTAGAAAAAAAGAGAATTGAGGCTTATGACTATCTAAAAAGAAATTTGGTGGAAATCAATGAGTAAAATAAATTTGTGTGATAGCAAGGACGACTGTTGTGCATGTGGGGCTTGCATGGTTGAATGTCCAATGGACGCAATAAGTTTTCTCGAAGATAAATATGGTTTTAAATATCCTAGTATTAACGATGCAAAATGTATTTCTTGTGGTAAGTGTTTGAAAGTTTGTTCTTATAGAAATCGGAAAAATAATAACAATTTGAATTCCCCATTAGAAGCATATGCAGCAACATCAAAAGACATACAGTTAGCAAAAGGCAGCACATCTGGTGGTGTTTATGCAACATTGGCAAAAGAATTTTTATTAAAAGGACATTATGTTTGTGGTGCAATCATGCATTATACAGATAACAGCTTAAGTGTTAATCATATTTTGACTAATCAAGTAGATAGACTTTCAGAATTACAAGGTTCAAAATATGTACAAAGTGATACCTGGCAAGCTTTTTACAACATAAAAAAATTAGTGTCTGAAAGAAAATATGTTTTGTTTTGTGGTACACCCTGCCAAGTGGATGCAATAAAAAAAATAATAGGAGATTCAGAATATCTGTATACAATTGATTTGATATGTCATGGTGTCCCATCCCAAAAAATGTTTCAGGATTTTATGAATAATTTCACTCAAACTTATAAAATACCAATAAGCAGTTTTATTTTTAGAGATAAAGAATGTAAAAGAAGTTGGAGCAGCAGAATACATACTGTAGATGGACATAAATTATATATACATTCAAACTTTCTTTCTTATTATCAACTCTTTTTAAAGGGGATTATTTATAGAAAAAATTGTTACAATTGTCCATATGCAAATTTGAATAGGGTTGGAGATATTACAATTGGAGATTATTGGGGGATAGAAAGTTGTCATAAGAAAGAGATTGAAGAAGGAATTGTTGATCTTAATAAGATTTGGTCATGTATTCTAGTAAATTCTGAAAAAGGCAAGAGAATGTTGATGGAGTATGGTTCTAATCTTGAATTGATTTCATCTTTGGATAAATGTATAGCAAAGCATAACAATCAATTAAATTCTCCGAGTGTTGAACCAAAGGAAAGAAGTTTTTTGTTGCAATTATATGCTTCTTCCGGTTATAAAGCCATTGAAAAAAAATATCAGAAGAACTATGGTGGGGCAATACATTTCAAATGGAATATGCTCAAAGATATTTTAAGAAATAAGAAAAGAATAAAAAAATGAAAATGAAGGATGGTGGATTTCTTGATAATAGCAAGAACAAAAAATGCGACAAAGGGTATTTTTTGGGGCGGTTTAATGAAAATATATATGATGGTTGTACCATTTTTGATGCGAACAGTAATGATATATTTCATGGGAGTCCAATATTTAGGATTAAATAGCCTTTTTACATCCATATTACAGGTTCTTAATTTGGCTGAACTTGGTATAGGAAGTGCTATGGTTTTCAGTATGTACAAGCCTATTGCTGAAGATGACAAGGACCAAATTAATGCGTTATTAAAATTATATCGTAAATATTATCGTATAGTTGGGTTAATAATTGGTTTAGTTGGCATACTATTAACTCCTTTTATTCCTCGGTTGATATCTGGAGATGTTCCTGCGGATATAAATATATATGTATTATATTTGCTTAATTTAAGCGCAACTGTTCTTACATATTGGCTCTTTGCATATAAAAACAGTCTTCTTCAGGCTCATCAACGAGTAGATGTATCGAGTATTATTACGTTAATTACTAACACTATTCAATACTCTATTCAATTATTTGTCTTAATTGTTTTGAAAAATTATTATCTGTATGTCATTGCAATATTAATTTCTCAAGTAATAAATAATATACTTACCGCAATGATTGTAGGGAAAATGTATCCAGATTACAAACCTATCGGCGAAATGAATAAGAATGATGTTAAAGGAATTAATAATCGAATTAAAGATTTGTTTACCGGGAAATTGGGTGCAGTTATTATTAACTCGGCAGATACAATTGTAATCTCTGCGTTCTTAGGGTTGACTGTCTTGGCCATATATCAAAATTATTTTTATTTGATTACAGCTGTGACTGGATTTATGGAAATTGTATTCTCGTCAATGTTAGCAGGTTTAGGAAATAGTTATATTATAGAAACAAAAGAGAAAAATTATTCAGACTTAGAAAAGTTTACATTTATATTTTGTTGGCTATTCGGGTTTTGCTTTTGTTGTTTCTTATGTTTGTATCAGCCGTTTATGGAGATATGGGTTGGAAAAGAGAATATGTTAAATTTTTCAGCTGTAATTTGTTTTAGTATTTATTTTTATGTATATGAAATCAATCGACTCCTTAATACATTTAAGGATGCGGCAGGATTGTGGCATGAAGATAGATTTAGACCGTTAATTACGGCATTAACAAATTTAACATTGAACTTGGTAACAGTGCAGATATGGGGCATTTATGGTGTGCTTTTGTCAACTGTGATCTCAGTAATAGTCGTGGGGATGCCATGGATTTTATATAATATATTTACCGTTTACTTTAATCGTTCATTAGCAAAAAAATATATTATGCAACTTTTACGGTATACAGGGATTGTAATAGTCGTCGCTTGCATTACATATTGTACAGGTATGTTAGTTCATATAGGACAGTGGGGGAATTTTTTTATACGATTAATAATTTGTTTGATTCTGCCAAATGTTTTATTCCTGTTAGCATATCATAAAAATTCATATTTTAGACTAAGCATTCAATTGGTGGATAAAATGACTAAAAATAAGTTACATTTAGAAAAACGTATATACCGGTTATGATTAAAATGAGGGTGAAAATGTTATTATGATATACAAAATTTTAAAAAATATAAAGGCAAAAATTAAGAATGACCCATGTGAAAGCAATGAAAAGTTTATTGAGCATTTAAGGGGCAAAGGAGTGCATGTTGGCAAGCACTGTACATTTTATAGTCCTAGTACTGTAGATATAGACGCTACGACACCACATATGCTATATATTGGCAATTATGTAAGAGTAACATCTGGAGTACAAATATTAACGCATGATTATAGTTTATCAGTTGTTTGCTCGGTTGTTGGAGATGTTGTAGGAAGTATACGAAAGACTATAATCGGAAATAATGTTTTTATAGGTAGAAATGCAATTATCCTTCGAGGAGTTACAATTGGGGATAATGTAATAATTGGTGCAGGCAGTGTTGTAGCTCATAATTGTGAAAGTAATAGCGTTTATGCTGGTGTTCCAGCACGAAAAATATGTTCTTTAGAGGAAATGTATAAAAAATGGAAAAAAGTTGAAAAGGAGGATGCCAAAAACTTAGCAATAACATATTACCAATGCACAGGAAAAGTTCCAGATGCTGAAGTCCTTCGAGAATTTCAAATGCTTTTTACAGATCGAAAAAAATATCAAACACCACCGAATAGTTTGAAAAGGTTAATGGAAGACAGTGGCCATTATGAAAAATGTTATGATTATTATACTAATCATGAACCAGAATTTGAAAGTATTGAGGAGTTCTTAAAATGGTGTGGTATACCTAAATAATATTAGTAATTATCTAGATTAAAAAAGCAATTGGATAATTAACGTTGTTGAAGTCTTAAGGGAAAAGAGGTTTTAAATGATCAATTTGTTCGAAAACGCTATTTCAAACATCTTAACCGCACTATATCAACCATTCTGGTTTGCTTTGATCCTTTCTGTACTTTTTATGTTTGTATATATGATGTATCCAAATATAAAAAGTGCTGCTGTACAGTGGATTAGTTGGTTTAAGGAGTCTGTGTTCTTTCGTAAATTGTTTCTATTGGTGTTTGTGACAGTGATTATTTTGTTTCGGACATTATTGAATAGAGACATGTGGGCCAATCCTTTATCGGATATTATGGGTGGTTGGACTTTATATGATAAAGAAGGAGAACTAACGACAGAGGCGATAGAAAACTTCTTTATGTTAGTTCCGTTTGTGTTTTTATTGTTTTGGACGTATAAGGATAAATTGTTTAAGAAGGTTCGACTAAAAGGGGTATTGGTTTATTCCTTTGGAATCGCCTTTTTTTGTTCTATATCTATAGAGTTCCTTCAATTATTATTAAGGTTAGGGACTTTTCAGCTCTCAGATATTGTATATAACACATTAGGTGGAATCACTGGCGGACTTGTCTACTGGCTTTTCTATAGAATATTGAAAAATAAGAGGTGAAATTGAATGACGTGGGATACGAATGGCGAGAAAAATGATGACAAAATTGACAAAGAGTTGAGTGCTCCTTTTGTTATAGAAAAAGATATAGATTATTATTTGGATCTTGAAGAGAGATATGAATTATTAATAAAAAGAGCAAAAGAATGTGGAGCAGATAAAGAAAGTATAGATATTTTAAAGAATTATACTAAGGGTGTGTTGGATTCTATTCAAAAATATTATAAAGGAGATATTGTGTCTGCACAGAATAGAATAAAAAGATTAATAAAAGGTTGTATTGATACGCCTTCGTTTATCAAGAATATATCTAAGGCTAATTTATATTCTATAGGAGAAAATAACGAGTTGCCTTTCTTTAGAGCTAGAACAAGCGATAAATTTCAAGACTTTTCACCTGAGGAAATGTTAGCTTTACCTAAAAGTTTAAGGGGAAAAACAGGGAGTTATCGATTTAGTGTTCCTGGGGTGCCTTGTTTATATTTATCTAATACTTCTTATGGATGTTGGCTTGAGATGGGAAGACCACCAGAACATGACTTTAATGTTTCACCAGTTTTAATAGTTGATTAATTAAAATTGCTTAATTTGTCATTGATGACAGATAGTTTATCTCAATTAAAAGATTCTGATCACGATTGGTATAAATTATTTACATTGAAGATTGCAACTTCTTATGTAATTAAAGAAGAAAATAGAACTTTTAAGTCAGAATATATTGTTTCACAATTGATAATGCTTAGCTGCAAAGCATTAGGATTAGATGGCGTTGCATATTATTCGAAACGAGTTAGTGATGAAGCATTTGCTCGATGTGCTATAAATTTAACTTTATTTGCACCTTATGATAAGGGAGAATATTCTTCATTATATGAAAGAATTTAGATAAATTTTTCTTATAATTATTCTCTGTTTAAGCAGTTACGAGTTCCAACCAAAATTATTACTAATGGAGTTTTTGTTCAATTTGCTTCGGGAGATTTTCCAATCAACATAGGGGATTACAACCATCAACATCCTTATCATAAAACATCTTTTCATGAATTTGATGAATACTTACTAAAAGTTGGGAGAAAAGAAAAATAGCATCATCATTTTTAAAAAAAGTGAATGAGATATAAATTTATAACAATTAGTAGGATATATAATAAGCGTAGTCATTTCGAAGATTTGACGGAGCGATGAGGGCATTTCCCCGCTGCTTGCAGCGTAATGCCGAGTGGAGTGTTATTTTGTTAAAATAATACGAAACGAGGGCGATGGATTATGTCAGAAAGTGAATTCTTTAGATTATCACATAATGTGAACAACCTTGTCTATCATTTTGTCTGTCCGGCAAAATATCGTCGGGTAGTTTTTGGTGAAGATGTGGATGAACAACTGAAGCAAATATGCCTGGGAATAGAACTGCGATATGAATATATTCACTTTCTTGAAATTGGTGTAGATAAAGATCATGTACATTTTTTGATACAAAGTACACCAACACATTCTCCATCGGAGATCATCAAGAAAGTGAAAAGCATAACCGCCAGGCAAATATTTGCTGAATGCCCACAGGTGAAGAAAAAACTGTGGGGAGGGCAGTTCTGGACCGACGGATATTTTGTGGGGACAGTAGGGAAAAACCAGAATGAAACAGTCATACAAGAGTATGTGAAGAATCAAGGAAACAAAGAAGACAAGATTGTGAAGTATAAGCAACTATATCTTGATATATAGATCCATCGCTAAAAGGGTTTTAATACCCCGCTCGACAATTCATTGTCGAGGCCTGCGAATCGCAGGAGTGCTTGCACCGGGGTAGTTTATTGAAAAATTCAGAATTATTATTTTTATAAAGAATGAATATCATAAGTTTAAAAATAGAAAAATTAACTACTAGGATTATGGGAGAACTTATACTAGTGTATACTTCTTGAAATGAAATCTTGTTTATTCATTATTTTATACAAATGAGGCAGATTCAACTTTCAAAATCTCTACTAAATTGTAAAGATTTTTTTGTCTCGTCATTCATAGTGGAGATATTATAAACTTCTATTAAAAGGTCTATAGCTAAAAAGCATTGAGACACTTATTAAATTATACTGAATTAAAATACTATTAATGGATTGAAATTTAACAATTATTAATAATTGAAGGATAGGAAGATATGAGATATAAATATAAAGTTTTATTAATTATTGTGGCATCATTATTAATAGTTCCACCATTTTTAAATTTAATTATTTCAATCCATTCTCCTTTTGGGTTTATTCCATTAAATGAAAAGAGCACTTGGATTAATTTTTATGGAGCAATTATAGGTGGTTCTTTAACATTGGTTGGCGTTTGGTGGACTATATCATATACAGAAATGACGCGCCAAAAAGATCAAAAGGAAAGAGAAAAAGAAAAAAAGCAAGAATATATCAAAAGGAATAAAGAAATAAAGAGTAATCTTTCAGCTCAATATAAGCCAATTTTAGATGTAACTTGTCATCCTGATTTAATCAAAGATTGTGATCGTTTTGGAATATCTAAGCATAAGAATATATATATACAAAATAGTATGAACATTAACAAGGAACCAATACCTCCAAAAGATTTAAAAAGATTGAATATTATTTTGACAGTTAATAATATTGGACGTGGAGAAGCTATTGATCTAGAAATCAAATCGATTATTCACGATAGCAATGATACAAACTTAGAAACGGTTCTACTAACTTATAAAAATCTATATATTTCTAATGGTATCGATATCATGTTTTATAAGATATTATCTGATAAAGAATGGGATATGTATGATAGTAAATTATTAGATAATCCATTCAAAATATTAATGATAATCACATATAAGGATTTAGTAAATAAAGAATATAGACTAGTGACTAATATAGAGATAAAGAGATTTATTCGTATGGAAAATGAAAATGGTAATAAAAAAGAAAAGATACTTATTTTCAATCCATATGACACTTCTATTTTAAATAAGATAAATTAAGAATAGAGTAAATAGTATTTTATCAAATATTGATGAATTTGAATTAGGAGTTAATACAATGAAAAACTCAGAAACATTTGACTATGACGTTTTTATTTATGAAAATCGAAAAAAATCATATAGAATAACTGATAATAATAAACCAATTAAAAATGAAAAGGCTATACCACCAACTTGGTGATTAGACATAAATAATGTCAAATTAAGCTGTATGATGTAGTCAGAAACGAGGTATAAACATATGACTACACAAACTTACTTATCTGAAAACATCATTTCTCAATTAATGGATTACCAAATCTCTAAAGTAAATCGTATCATTCGTGATTTTCTTGATGCCAATAAAGAAGCCAATGAATTTCATTTTGATGTATGTCCTAAATGCGGTCAAAAACATCCTAGACTTGTTAAAGGTGGTTTTGCCAATTCAGGAAAATAAATGTTTCGCTGTCTGGAATGTAACAAAAGATTCGTTGTTGATCATGGACAATTGACATATTATTCTCATCAATCTCAGGATAAATGGAACGATCTTATTATTGATACAATTGCTGGAAAATCATTGCTTTCTACGGCGGCAAAACTGGATGTTGATGAAAAAACAGTATTTCGTATGCGCCATAAATTCCTGAGATTCTTAGAAGAAGAGCAATATCCCATATGTATTATCCGATCAAATTGAATTGGATGAAAAATATCTTCAAATAAGCCACAAAGGAAAGAAAACAGAAGGAAAATTTCCAAGAAAACGTGGACAGGCAGCCAAAAAGCGTGGACTGTCTGATGAAAAAATATGTATCATCACAGGCCTAGAACGTTTTGGGAAAGCCGTAGCAGAAACATGGAATGTAGCCAAACCAACGATCAAAGATTGCATTGAATTCGGTAGACATATAGAAGCAAAATCATATGTATGGACAGATGGCTTAGAAAGTTATACAAAAATGTTGAACGATAAACAATGTAATCGAACAGTGGTAAAAGATCATACAGAATATGATACAGTAAATCACTTGAATAATGTGAATAGTTTTCATAGTGCAATCGAGAAGCAGTATGAGAAGTATCGAGGTGTAGCCAGTCAATATATCAATCGATACAATGCATTGTTCTGTATGCAAAGAGAGACAAAGGACATGGATTATCAGGAATATCTGATATATGTACTAAGAAAGCTAAAGAAATCGATTCATTATTTTTTCGTGCGGCAAATTAATAAAGATGGCTTATTTAAGTTGGAATTCTAGAAATCTTACTTTATATCCTCAAAATCACCAAGTTGGAAGTATAGCTAATGAAAAAATGTTGCGTTATATTAATTTTTTTGAAAATGAGAAAAATCTTGGCTTGTATGCAATATATGGAGATGTTGAAAAAATGACCAATATTACGGATGAAAATGCAAAAGAATGGTTTAATGAATATATAAAAGGTAAATAGATATTACTTTATATACATTATGCGAAGTAACATAAAAGAAGATATTATCATGGGAAAATATTTTGGAACCGATGGAGTCAGAGGGAGAGCAAATGAAGGCTTGACTCTAGAAATGTCGATCAAGATTGGGCAATATCTTGGTTGGTATTATGGAAAAGAAAAACATGCCAAGATCTTGATTGGTAAAGATACTCGCTTATCAGGCGATATGTTTGAATTAGGATTAGCAGCTGGAGCGACAAGTACAGGAGCTCAAGTATATTTATTAGGCGTATGTCCTACACTAGCTATCTTGTTTTAAAAGAACGCTTTGATTGTGGAATCATGGTCAGTGCCAGTCATAATCCTTGTAGAAGCAAAGAGCTTTATGCACAATATGTTGGTCGTGTAGTTGATTTTATAGAAAAGGAGAACTATTAAGATGATTACGATAAAAGAATTATATAGTTTAGAACATAGTTTAGCCGGTAATTACTTGTCTCAGTTTGAATATCCTTGGCAAGCTTTAGCTGGTATTAAAGAATTGATTATTTCTTTAGGAAAGACTTTAGATTCTTCTTATAAAGAAGTCAGTGAAAATGTATGGGTACATGAGAGTGCTAATGTATTTGAGAGTGCTTATATTGGTTCTCCTTGTATTATTGGTCCAAATACGGAAGTTCGTCATGGAGCTTTTATTCGTGGTTCTGCACTTGTAGGAGCTAATTGTGTAGTTGGAAATAGTGTAGAATTAAAGAATGTTATTTTGTTTGATAATGTACAAGTTCCTCATTATAACTATGTAGGAGACAGTATTTTAGGTTATAAATCACATATGGGTGCTGGATCTATAACTTCTAATGTAAAATCGGACAAGAAGCTTGTTTTGATCAAAAATGGTGACGAAAATATTGAAACAGGGCTAAAGAAGATTGGTGCTATGTTAGGTGACTATGTAGAAGTTGGTTGTAACAGCGTATTAAATCCAGGAACGATTATTGGTAAACATAGTAATGTATATCCTACTTCTTGTGTTCGTGGAGTTATTGAAGAAAATAGTATTTTTAAGAATACTGGAGAAGTAATAAAAAAGGATTGATTGAATGATTAAAAACTTTATTGATTTACATTCTCATATTGCGTGGGATATAGATGATGGTATCAAGTCAAAGAAAGAAGCTTTGATTGCTTTAAAACAAGCAAAAGAAGATGGGATTCTTGGTATTTGTTTAACGCCTCATGTGATTTGTGGAAAGACAAATAAATATTTGTTTCAAAATATCTTAAAAAGACAACAGGAAATGATGGAACTGGGAAAAGAACTTGGTTTGTATCTTTATTCTGGGGCTGAGATGTTTATGAATATTGATTTTTTAGATTCATTAGATGCTGGTATTTATCAGACTTTAAACGAGTCTAGGTATATGCTTGTTGAATTTGATTTATCAAGAGATGTTCATTATATTTCTTATATTGATGAATATTTGGATGAATTATTTTGTCGTGGGTTTATTCCAATTATTGCTCATGTAGAGCGTTTCTTTCCTATGGGATTAGATATGGATATGATTGAGAATTGGTTAAATCTTGGTTGTTTATTACAGTGTAATCGAACGAGTTTACTTGGATTTCATGGCAAAGTGATTCAAAGAAATGCTAAAGAATTAATCAAAGATAGAATGATTTCTTTAGTTTGTACAGATACACATCGAACGATAGGAAATCGTATTGAGAAGTTGAGTGATGCATATGAGATTGTTGAAAAGCTAAAGGATACGAATTATGCGAATGAATTATTTTTTAAAAATCCTTTAATTATTTTAAATGATGAGGATTTTAGTGTATAATGATGCAGTTGTATGAAGGGAGAAAAATATGGCTTCAGATAAAGTGACAAGAGAAAATGATGAAATTGAAATTGATCTACGAGCGTTTTTTCTTAGATTAAAGACGAAGTGGTTAACATGTATATTAGGATTATTGCTAGGAGCAGTGCTGGCTTTAGGATATTCGATTTTCTTGGTAAATCCAGAATATCAATCCACAGCTATGGTTTACTTAAGAGGAAATGGAGCATCTTCAATTTCCATTCAAGATCTTCAGGTTGGTACGCAGCTTACTAAAGACTATGAGATCATTTTTAAATCACGTCCTGTTTTAGAAAGCACGATCGATGAATTAAATCTTGATATGTCTACAAAAGAATTAAGTGATGCGATATCTATTACAAATGCAGAAGATACGCGTATTTTAAATATTACAGTGACTGCTCAAACACCAGAACTTGCCAAGGATATTGCCAATTCAATTATGGACAATGGGGTTCAAAAAGTAAGCGAAATTGATGCACAACAACCTTATGTAGTAGAAACAGCTATTGAAAATGCTGCACGTGTTGGTATGTCTCGTTCTAGAATGACGATTTTAGGTGCGGTTGCTGGTTTAGTGATTACTTTAGGATACATTTTCTTACGCTTTGTATTAAGTGACAATATCACTTCGGCAGATGATCTAGAGAATACATTGAATGTTCCTGTACTTGCCGTAGTTTTAGATGATCCACAAATGGATTTTAAGAAAATGGCTAAAAACAACAAGAAAGGAGCTTAGAAATGGAACAAGGATTAGTAGAAATTCGTTATAACACCATGACGACAGCTTCAACGGAGTCATTTAAGGTATTAAGGACAAACTTAATTTATTCAGAAGGTGTACAGGTTATTACCATGACAAGTGTGCTTCCAAATGAAGGAAAGACAATTACTTCATTTAATTTGGCCAAAAGTTTTGCCCAGATCAATAAACGTGTTTTATTGATTGATGCCGATTTAAGAAAAGGTTCTTTAAAACGTTTCTTTACAGTAAGACATAAAGTTGCTGGTTTATCGGAAGCTCTTTCAAGACAATCAGGGCAAATCATTGAAGAGACAACAATTCCTAATTTAGATGTTGTATTTGCAGGGAAAATTCCACCAAACCCAACAGAATTATTATCAGGAGAAATCTTTGAAAATATTATCAATCGTTTAAGAAATGCATATGATTATATCATTATTGATACGCCACCAATGAATGCAGCCATGGATGCAGCTATCATTGGACGTGTTACAGATGGTGTGGTTTTGGTTGTTCGTAATGACTTTGTAAAGAAACAAGATTTAAAACGTATTAAATTACAACTAGAACGTAATGGTGCTCGTGTTATTGGATCTGTTTTAAATCGTGTGAAAAAAGATCAGGTAGACTATAAGAATTACGGCTATGAATACTACTACGAAGAAAAATAAGACGAAAACATTAGGTTTGATAGCTGTTATATTGCTTTTGATCCTTGCTTTGATGAGCATGTTATTGTTTTTTAATGAAAGACCTTCTAACGAAGATGTTTCTTCTGCTTCAGATTATCATCACATTGAGTATAATGGTAAGAAATATGATTATAATTCTTCTATTGTATCTATTCTTTTTATGGGTATTGACTCCACAGATCCTGAACAAATGGGACAGGCGGATGCAATGCAGTTGGTATTATTAAACCGAGAGGAAGAATCCATCCAGGTTATTGCATTATCAAGAGATATCATGACAGATATTCACTTATTTGATGTTGAACATAATGATCTTGGATGGGATAAACAACATTTAGGATTGGCTTATGCTTATGGGGATTCTCCTAAAAATGGTGCCATGTTAACAAGTCAGGCTGTATCAAAATTATTATATGATGTACCAGTCGTCCATTTTGCAGCTATGGATCTTTCAATTTTACCAGAACTGCAAAATGTTGTTGGCGAATTGCAGGTAACAGTTCCTAATGATTCTTTGGTGGAAGTAGATCCAACATGGACAAAAGGAAGTGTTGTAACATTGGATGCAGACAATGTTGAGAGCTTTGTTCGAACACGTGATACTGAGCAAGATTTTTCCAACACAGATCGTATGGCAAGACAAAAAGCGTATATTGGAGCATATGTGCAAAAAATTAAAGAAATGTTAACAAATGATTTTGATAATACTGTACAATTGTTGTATAATGTCTGCAAGGATATGACAACGAATATTACTTTGGATAATATTCAATCGTTTTCTTCAATGTTATTATCCTATTCTTATGATTCCAATTCTGATTTTTATACATTGCAAGGAGAAAATAAAACCGGTGAACTGCATGATGAATTTGAAGTGGATCAGGAAGCATTACAAAAATTGGTCGTAGAATTATTCTATGAGGAGGAGAATTAATATGAAGAATATATTTAAGAAATTTGCATTAGGATTAGGAACAGCTACAGCAATTTGCATGAGTTTGACTCCAGCATTTGCGGCAGGAAGTATTACTTCAAATGGATCTACTTCTGGGGAAGTAATTATGAATGGTGAAGTTGTTTCAGGTTCTACATCACAGTTCGTAGATGATTTGTCTTATTTAACATCAAGTGAAAACGAGCAGGATGTTAAGGCAGCTGACATTATCGAACAGTTGAATGCAGGAACACCATTGACAGAAGCTTTCTCTGGTGAAACAGTTGCATTGCCTGAAGGTGTAGAAATCGATTTATCTGAATTTTCATTGTTGACAAAACTTCAGGACTTACAGGCATTTGATGCAGATGGAAATCGTCTTGAAGAAAATGTAACAATTAGCTGGGAAGTTCCAAACTTAACAAGTGAACTTGGTGAAGTTTATGTACTACACTACAGTACAAAAGAAGATAAAGGCTGGGAAGTTATTAAACCAGATGAAGTTAACTATGATACTAAGATGATTACTGCAACATTTGAAGATCTATCTCCAGTTGCTGTTATTTACAAATCAACAGAAAATGTTCCAGCTGAAAATCCTAATACTGGCACTTCAACTAATGCAGGATTATATTTAGGTGTTGGTGCTGTTGCTTTAGTAGCAATCGGATTGATCGTATTCAAAAAACATAAAGCTTAATAATCAAGTCAAGTAAATTTCGGGGGTTGTCAAATTAGACAGCTCCTTTTTTTATCTAAAAGGTATTCCCAATTTCTCGGGAATTTTTTTTGTTTTCATTTTGTGTTAAAATATCACTAGACAAAAATTGAATGGAGTTTTATTCTATGGAAAAAAGAAAACAGCATAAAAAGATAAATGTTTTAGAAGGTCTTGAAAAAGAAGAGAAAAAAGAAAAAGAAATAATCAATCTAGATAAAGAAATAGGTATTGATGAAGAAACTGAAGAAATGTTTCAAGAGGAAATGGAATCTTCACAGGAAAATGAATCTGTACTTGAAGAGGAAGTATCAGAGAATGAAGAAATTTTAGAAGCGCAAGAAGAGATAGTTGAAGAAAATAATGAAACTGAGAAAATTTCAGAAGAAGATAGTACAGAAGAAATAGAAGAAGAGCAAGAAATTCCTCTAGAAGAAGATGTTGAAGATTTTGTCATTGAAGATAGCTCTAAACCTAAAAAGAAAATCGACGGCCGTTGGTTTTTGATTTGTATTCTTTGTGTACTGCTAGGAATTGTATTCTATGCTGGATTCAAAGTGTTTAATCAATATCAAAGTCAGGAAAAAGTTGGTGAAGTAGCAGAAAATAAAACAGAAAACAAGGATACGACTGCTCCTGTTTTTATTGGTTTTCTTGATCGAATCGTTATAAATTTAAACGCAGTTGATGTAGATTATTCAAAGTATTATTTAGCAGTTGATAATGATCAACAGATGCAAGTTACAGTAACTGGAGATGTTAATCTTTCACAAGAAGGAGAATATCCGATTACAGTTTCCAGTACCGATGAAGCCGGTAATACAACAAGTCAAGATGCTATTGTACAGGTGATTTCAGAAGAGACCATGGTAGCTGTTCCTATTGAATTAACACCTATGATCGATGGCAGCATTCCTATGGCTACGGATACTAAACAACGTGTAGATGCTAATGTCATAATGTATTATTACGGAGAAGTATCTCAAGAAATCAAAGATGAAATTGCTCGTCTTGGTTTGGATGTTTCAGGATATCGTTTAGATTCTTATTGGCATCCATCTGAGTTAAATATTTAAATATTAATTGATTTAAAGATAAGCTAGGTTCTTATTTGCTAGGATCTAGCTTTTTTTTAGCTTTATTTAAGGCTTAACCTGCATAATTATAAAAGATATCCGCTCTCGTGTGATTGTCTAATACATAAGTAATAAGTAAAAAAAACACTTTGATCACTCCAATTGAAATTCAAAAAAAGTTATGTAAAAAAATAATGATTATGTATTGACAAATTCAAACGGGGGGGGGGTATTATATCCATGATAGATGAAGTACGCTCATCTATTGGAGATTTTTTTTGTACAAAAAAAATTTATTTTAAGAAATGGAGTGATTTAAAGTGTATCGAAAAAAATTCACAAAATCAGCACTATCTGGTTTAGTTGCAGTTTCTATGATTCCTTGTGTAGCTACTCCGATATTTGCTGAAAGTCAATCTGAAGAAGAATTATTAGGCCGGAAAGTAAGTATTCTTTATATTGATGAAGCTACAAATGAAAAAGTAGCACAGAACACAATGTTATTCAGTCATCTTGATAAAGATGGAAGCTGGACTATTAACGCAAATGAACTTCCTACAATTGCTAATTATACAATTACTTCTCAGGGAGATTTATTATCGCTTTATGGTGGAAGTGTCATTGAGGTTACAGTAAAAGCCAATGAAACACAGAAAGATGTAATCATGAAGGTTCAGTTTGTTGACGAGACAGGTACTGTAGTTGGCGGTGGAGATTATTTCTTACCTGAAGGCGTACAAAACTATTCAGTATTAAGTCAATACGTTCCTGTAGGTTATCAGATGACAACCACTGGAGACTTCATGGTTGAAGAAGGTGGATCAATCCAAGTTAATGTTGAGAAGATACAAAAAGATGTGATCCTTAACGTACAGTTTGTTGACGAAAATGGAACAGTAGTTGCTGGTGGAGACTACTTTGTGCCAGAAGGAATCAATAACTATTCAATTTTAGAACAGTATCTACCAGCAGGATATGAAATGACAGTTTCTGGAGATTTCAATACTGCTAATGGACCATTGACTGTTTCTGTAAAGAAAATTGTAACTTCTAAAACAATCAATGTTGTTTTCCTTGATGAAGCTGGAAACAACTTAGGTGGTGGCGATTATATCGTTGATCCAGATGGAGACGGAGTTGCAAACTATAGTGAATTACCTCTACCAGAAGGATACAAATTAAAAGAAACTGGTGACTTCTTTGTAGAAGATGGTGGTAAATACACAGTAGTTCTTGACAAAATCGTTGATGGAACAGTAGTTAACGTAGTATTCGTAGACGAAGCTGGAAACAACTTAGGTGGCGGTGACTACAGAGTTGACTTAGACAACGATGGTGTTGCAAACTACAGCGAATTAACTTTACCAGCAGGTTATGAATTAATCGAAACTGGTGATTTCTTCGTTAAAGACTTCGAAGGAAAAACAAATACTATTACTGTTAAAAAGATTTCAAAAGGATCTATTGTTAATGTAGTATTTGTTGACGAAGCTGGAAATAACTTAGGTGGCGGAGATTATTATATCGATGCTGATGGTGATGGAATCGCAAACTACACTGAATTCGCATTGCCAGAAGGTTATGAACTAATCACAACAGGCGATTTCTTCGTTAAAGATTTCGAAGGAAAAACAACAACTATTACATTACAGAAAATTGTTAAAGACACAATCATCAATGTAGTATACGTTGATGAAGAAGGAAATGTCCTTGGTGGTGGTGACTTCTTCGTTGATCCAGATGGAGATGGAATCGCTAATTATAGTGAATTAACTTTACCTGTAGGGTATGAGTTGATCACAACAGGTGACTTCTTCGTAGAAAATGGTGCTTCTTACACAATCACATTAAGAGCTATCACTACTGAAGAAGAAACAAAAGCAGCTACATTAAATGTTAAAGTAGTTGATTATGATTCTCGCGAAGTTTTATCAGCAGAAACATTTACTTCTGCAGATAAAGGTCAAGCTGATCAAACATATACATTTGTATATGGTGAAGATTATCAGGTAAATATTCCTAAAGGATATAAGCTAATCAAAGATGTTGAGCCAGCAGATATTACTGTAAACTATGGTTCAACTATGACAGCAGAATTCTATGTTACTAAAGATGAAGGTACAGGAAACACTGGATCTACTGAAGAAGGTAACAAAGAAGACAGCAGCAAGACTGAAGGTGTTGACACAGGTGTTGCAACAGCATTAAGTGCTTCTATGGCTGGTGTGGCTGCTAGTGGTATTGGTATTCTTGGTCTTCTTCGCAAGAAAAGAAACAAAAAATAAATAACGGTTATTAAAGGTCTCCCCCTTTAAAATAACAGAAAAAGCCCTGTATGAAATTGCTTCTAAGTACAGGGTTTTTTTCTATGCATATTTTTTTATTGCAATAAATTTATAAAATACAGCAAAAACACAACAAAAAGTGCAAAAAATATCGTAAAAATGTTTGTTTGTGCATTTTCGAAACGGGGGAGATATGATACCATACAATAAAGAAAGCGTTATCAAAAAGCTTTTTTTAAAGGAGGAGACCAATAATGAACAAAAAGTTAGTTTTGACCGGAAAAGCGGTACTCAGTACGGTCATGGCTTCAACGATGGCATGTTCGATGTTATCGACGAACATCCTAGCGCAAGAGCCAGAAGTAGTACCGGAAGAAGAAACAACAGTGGAAAAAACATCTGTTGAAGAAGAAGCAACAGAAGTAGTTGAAGAACCAACTGAAACACCTGAAGAAGCAACAGGTGGTAATGAGGAAACAACATTAAATGATACGACTACAGTAAATGAGGTTGCTGATTCTCCAGTTGTATTGGCTGAAAGTTCTTTAAAGCAGAGTACTAATTATCCAAAACCAGAATATGAGCAGTATACTGTAGAAGAATTAAAGTCAATGCTTTCAGAAAAAATTAATGAAGTAAAGAATTTGTGGGAAACAAATGGAGGATATGATTATTATAAGGATAATCGAAATATTGAAACGGTTTTGAAGTATTTGGTAAAAGCTGAAGAGTATTTGGCTGAAGGTAATTCAACCGCTATGACGTTCTCCTGGCGTGTTTATGAAATGACAAATGCAGTAAAAACTTTAACAAGTGATGCTAATATCTTAACAGAAATAGATAAAAAGATTTATGAGTTAAATAAAGAAAAAGAATCATTGAATGAAGCAGATTATACAGCTGAGAGTTGGAAAGCATATGCTGATAAATTATCTGAAGCAATGACAAAAGTAAATGGCTCAGGCACATCAGAGGAGACAAAACAACAGTATTATGATGAAATCGTTGCTTTAAAAAATGCACTTGTTAAAGTTGATCAAAATCTAGTTAAATTAAAAGATTTAGTTCTTGAATGTGAAGAAATTGCTAATAATCAGAAAACTGAAAATGCTATTAATTACGATGGAAATACATGGCGAGATTTTATTACTAAGCTAAATGCAGCTCGTGAAGAAATCAATAAAGGGGAAACCACTATTGATGAAGATACTTTCAATAAACTGTATAATGAGCTTGTTACAGCTAAAAATGCTTTAGTTCCAGTAGAAGGAAATACTGAAGGAAAAGAAACAGGAACAAGTGAATTCTGGCAAAAGAGTGATTTTACATCAAAGTATTCATATTATGGTGGACAGGTTTATGTGGCTGGTGAGAAAACTAATGGTAATGGAACAACTACTTTGTATATCAATTGGGTAAACAATGGTATTAATGCATTGACTGGAGATATGTTCACTAATAGTTCTAGTCAAACTAGATGGCCAAAAGGAGAAAGTTATCGTCCGTTTGAACAGCAAGATATTGAAAGATATGATAGAGATGGAACGTTTGGAATCTTTGCTATGATAAATAAGAATGTATCTGGTGAACATATAGCTAATAACGTTAGAAGACTACGTGATTTAACTGATGAGGAATTGTTAAATGGTTTTACTGGTTTAGCAGTAACTGTAAATACTGGAGATCAAGTAATTATAGGTATTGGTATGAATCCAGGAAAATGGATTGGTACATTCTCCGCTGGAGTATATCAGACAAAAACGCCTGACACAACAGCTCCAGAAGTAAAAGTAAGTTATTCAACCGTTGATAAAACTGAAGGCCCTGTAACAGTAACTATTACTGCAGATGAACCTATTCAGGATATTCCAGGTTGGACAAGAGTATCCGAAAATGTATTGAAGAAAGATTATACTGTAAATACTAATGAATCAGTTGATGTATTAGATTTAGCCGGTAATGTTAGAACAGTTTCTGTAACAGTGTCTAATATCGTTAAGCCATCAGATCCATCTGGAACTGAAGAAGATAAGAATCAAGGAACGGAGACAAAGAAAGAAGAGTCTAAGAAAACAGATGGAACAAATACAGGTGTATTTGTTGGAACTGGATTATTTGCTGGATCAGCAACTGCAGCTGCAGCTGGTGCTGGTTTATTAGCGTTCTTGAAAAAACGTAAAAAATAAGAAATAATACATTTTCCCCGATTATTATGAACAGGAATCAGGATTCTGGTTCCTGTTTTTTGGCATTTACAAAGTGTAAATTTGCATGCTAAAAACTTCACATTGTTTTAGTGGAAAAGCGCTTGCAATTAGTCTATACTAGACACGAAAAGAGGTTGTGAAAAATGATTATAAATGAACTAGAGAAAAAAGTGACTGGCTCAGGGACCAGAATTGTATTTACAGAAGGTTGGGATCCACGTGTTCAGGAAGCTGCAATCAAACTGGTAGAAAATAATATCGTGGTACCTATTTTATTAGGAGAGCCAGAAGAAATTGAAGCTTGTGCCAAAGAAAATGGTTTTGATGTTTCTAACATCCAGCAGATGTCACCAAAATCTTTCGATAAAATGGAAGAAATGGCAACAAAAATGGTTGAGTTACGTCGTGGTAAATTAGACATGGAAACATGTAAGAAAATGCTTCAACATACAAACTATTTTGGAACTATGCTTGTTCAAATGGGCTATGCTGATGGATTATTAGGGGGAGCAACTTATAGTACAGCGGATACTGTTCGTCCAGCTTTACAATTAGTTAAAACAGCTCCAGGTAATGCCTTGGTAAGTTCTTGTTTCTTACTTGTAAAAGGTGATCAGCAGTACATCATGGGTGACTGCTCAATCAACATCAATCCAAATGCAGATGAATTGGTTGAAATCACAATGCAGACAGCTCACACAGCTAAACAGTTTGGAATTGATCCAAAAGTAGCTTTGTTGTCATACTCTAGTATGGGTAGTGCAAAAGGTGAATGTGTTGCGAAAATGACTGAAGCTTCTTTACGTTTAAAACGTATGCCTATTGACTTTGAAATTGATGGGGAAATGCAGTTTGACTGTGCAGTAAGTCCAGAAGTTGCTGCATTGAAAGCGCCAGATTCAAAAGTAGCAGGTCATGCTAATACATTTATTTTCCCTAACTTATCAAGTGGTAACATTGGATATAAAATTGCTGCTCGTTTAGGTGGATGGGAAGCTATTGGACCAGTATTACAAGGTTTAAATGCTCCAATCAACGACTTATCTCGTGGATGTACAGCGCAGGAAATCTACAAGATGGCTATTGTTACAGCTGCTCAAAAATTCTTGGATATTTAATAAATTAGCCGGTATATCCGGCTCTTTTTTTTGAATTAAATAAAAAATCATCCTAATCTTAATAATCTGATTAGGATGATAGTTCTATTGTTTATTTTTATGCATTGTTCCGGTTCCACCTTCGACAACTCCTTCGTGTTTTAGTACAGAAGTAATTGTCATCCAGAAACATTTGCAGTCAAAGCCAAAACTCATATTTTTAACATAGTCACCATCCAGCTTGGCTTTTACATCAATTTCAAGTTCATCTCGTCCATTGACCTGTGCCCATCCAGTAAGTCCAGGAAGAATGTCATTGGCATTGTATTTATCTCTTTCTTCAATTAAATCGTATTGATTCCAAAGTGCAGGTCTAGGACCAACGATAGCCATGTCTCCTTTTAAGATATTAAATAGCTGTGGAAGTTCATCTAAAGATGTTTTTCTTAAGAATTTTCCAATACTTGTAATGTATTGATCTGGATTATCTAATAAATGAGTTGGTGTATCTTTTGGTGTATCAATTCGCATTGTTCTAAATTTATAGATATTAAAGTAGGTTTTATGAATGCCTACTCTTTTTTGTTTAAAGAACACAGGCCCTGGACTTGTAATCTTTATTAATAGAATCAAAATTAAGAGAACAGGGGATAGAATAACAGTACCTAATAAACTTACTATGAAATCAATCAATCTTTTTATATATTTTGCATAAATCATAGGCTCACTCCATTTAAAAATTCATACATAGTATATCATAAGATTATATTAGGAAGGCATTGTTTGTAAAAAATAGTTAATATTTCAGTTTTTTTACACGATTAATGAATATTTAATGAAACTTAATGAAACTTAAGTGAAAATTTGACAAATAAAGTGTATTCATGCTTTAATTTTTAATGATGAAAAAAAATATACAGAATACCAAAAAGAAAAAACGTAGAAATCCGCTAGTAGTTCTACTATCGCTTATTTGTATTGGGATAGCAGTTTTTTTATGTTTTCAACTAATCATGTTGAACATGCTTCCATTAATACTTGAAGTAGCTGCTATTGTGATAATTATTGTATTATCTTTAATTCTTTTCCTGTTCTATAATTTTATCGCGAAACGTCCTATTTCGCGCTTTTTGTCTGCTTTCTTAATTTTGGCTCTTACTGTGGTGTATGGTGCAGGAAATTATTATATTTTCAAAACAAATGAAATGTTTGCCAGTGTCACAAATCTAACAGATCAAATGACAAATACGATCTCAGTTGTTACTCTAAATGGATCAGGTTATGATTCTTTAGAATCATTAAATAATATGACGCTAGGAACAATCACATCACAGGATTCTGAAGGAACACAGAAAGCCTTAGACGATATTTCTTCAAAAATAACTGTTGAAACAGTGGACTACACAACATTTAATGATCTTTACTATGCTCTTTATACAGATCAAGTACAAGGTATTATATTGAATGAAACATTTAGAGGAATTGTATTTGAAATGGATCCAGATGCAAATAATATGACAAGTGTTGTTAATCAAACTGTTTATTATACAAAACGAGAAACAAAGACAGATACGGTAAAAGATAGTGTAAATGTCGCAACAGAACCATTTACAATCTTAATTAGTGGAAATGATTCATATGGAGGATTAACTTCTAATTCTAGAAGTGATTCAAATATGCTGGTAACAGTGAATCCAAACACACATACAGTTTTAATGACAAGTATTCCTCGAGACTATTATGAAACGATTCAATGTGGTGATACAGATACAGGTTTAGCATGCCCACAAGATGAGCGAGATAAATTAACACATTCAGGTCTTTATGGCATAGACACAACAGAAAAAACCATTGAAGAATTTTTAGATATCACAATCAACTATCATGTGCGTGTTAATTTTTCTAGTTTAACAAACTTAGTAGATGCATTAGGCGGAATAGATGTTTTTGTTGAAGAAGGATTGGCTGTTGAACAGTTTAATGCTGACTGGTCTTTACAGGGTGTCACAGAAGGCTGGAATCATTTGGATGGTAAACGTGCTTTAGCTTTTGCTCGTGAGCGTTATGCATATACAGATGGGGATGCACAGCGTGTCAAGAATCAGCAAATCGTAATTCAGGCAATGATTAGCAAGATTGCTTCTCCTGAAATGATTACTCGCTTTGGTGATTTCATGGATGCTTTAAGTGGAGCTTTTGAAACCAACATGTCAAGTGATGAGATACTTTCACTTGTGCGTTACGAGTTTACTTTCTTCCCTGATTGGCAGTTTGAAAGTTATGCATTGGTAGGTTCTACATCAAGTGCATATAGTCCAACACTAGGGGATTATGCTGATGTCATGCTTGCTAATCTTGATTCTGTACAGGTTGCACATGACAAGATTCAAGCTGTTTTAGATGGAGAATCTTCTACAAGCGTCAGCGATACAATTGATGAAAACAACATTGAAGTGATTGAAGATAGTCAAAATCAAGTCGTACAGGATCCGGGCTATGTAACAGATCCTTATGCCGGTTATGATTATAGTCAAGATTATTCAACAGATTATTACACAGAAGATCCAAATCAGTACTATACAGATGGTGTAAATGGAGATGTGTATACAGAAGATGGAACATATAGTGAAGATATCTATTATGATGAACAATATGCCTATTAGGAGATGGTGATTTTGAGCAAGGTAAAAATATTAGCTAATTATCTGCCTCAGTTTCACCAAACACCAGAGAATGATGCATGGTGGGGCGAAGGGTATACAGATTGGACTGCCGTTAAAGCAAGTAAACCATTGTTTAACGGACATACTCAACCAAGAGTTCCTCTCGATAACGATTATTATGATTTATCAAATGCAGACAGTATTCGAAAACAAGCTTTATTGGCTCATGAATACGGTATTAGCGGTTTTGCGATTTACCATTATTGGTTTTCCAGCAAACAAAAATTATTAACAAAACCTGCTGAACTTTTATTAGAACAAAAAGATTTGCCAATTGAATATTTATTCATTTGGGATAATAATACATGGAAAAGAACCTGGAGCAATGTAAAAGGGGCTGTTACCATGGCTAGCAGCGAATACGAAAAAAAGGTTGATCCACAGGATTCCGGTATTTTGGCCAAATTGGATTATGGAAATGAAGTGGATTGGAAGATTCATTTTGATTATCTTCTTCCGTTTTTTAAAGATGATCGATATATAAAAATCGATAATAAACCTGTATTTGCTTTTTTTCAGCCACAAATAAATTTTGAAACGATTGAAAAGATGGCTACATATTGGGATGAATTGGCTAAGCAAGCAGGTTTTAATGGGGTGTATTGTATATCTAGAGATGGACATCATAAGATTGGTTTTAAACATAAATTTCGTTATTCACCATTTGTCCCTTTGACATGGAATCAGTATTTATTTTATCGTTCTAAAAAAGAAATTAGTGCGCGTACTGATAAAATTGAATTTTATGATTATGACAAGGAATATAATAAAATTTTAGAAGATGCAAAAAAAAGTGATAAAAACACATGGTTAAGTGGATTTGTTGGTTTTGATGATACACCAAGAAGAGGTATTCATGGCAGGATCATAAAAAATGGTTCTCCACAAAAATTCTACGAATGGTTTTCTAAACTTGTTGAAATCAGTCAGTCACAGAATAAACCTTATATATTTGTCACAGCATGGAATGAATGGGGTGAAGGCGCTTATCTGGAACCCGATTCTGTGAATAAATTTGCATATTTGGAGCAAATTAAGCGAATTGTTGATGAAATGTAGTTTTTATTTTTGTTGATTCTATTTTATAATGGTTGTAAGTGTCGGGAGGGATAAGATGCGTAAAGCTCGAACTAGTAATACAAAAAGTATAGCTTTTAGAATATTTGCCGGAATAATTTCATTGATTTTGGTTGTTCTTTTAGCTGGATTGATTTATCAGGTTTTCACCTTGAATCTTCTTCCAGGAAATTTAACAATTTCTGTTAGTGTTTTGATGTGTTTGTTGACATTGTTATTTTTAGTATTGTTGAATTTTGCCAGCCAGAGAGTTTGGTCTAGGGTCATTAGTGTATTTTTATGTATTGTATTGGGTGCTGGATATGGATTAGGGAATTTATATTTATATCAAACAGCTCAAACTTTAAATTCGATTACAAATTCAAATGAAGGAAAAATCAAAAACACGATTTCTGTCATTAGTAAAAGTGCAGACATTGTAGAATTAAAAGACTTGTCTGGAAAAAATGTTGGTGTTTTAAAAACGATTGATGCACAAGGAACTAAAGAAAGTCAGGACGATATAGCTAAACAAGATGTAACAATTCAAACACAGAGCTATGATAATTTAAATGCTGAAGTTAAGGCTCTTTATGATGGAGAAGTTGATGCAATCATCATGAATGAGGTGTATCGACCAAATGTAGAGGAAATTGAAGAATATACAAATTTCTCAAATGATACAAACGTTGTATATCAAACTGTTTATTATACAAATGATACAAATGAAGCTTTGGTCGTTGATGATATTACGCAAAACCCATTTACAATCTTGATTAGTGGGAATGATACATATGGAACTATTGATGAAGTTTCAAGAAGTGATGTTAATATGTTGGTCACAGTCAATCCAGTTACATCTACAGTATTGATGGTCAATATCCCTCGAGACTATTATGTACAAACGAATGTTGGAATGGATAAACTAACACATACAGGAATGTATGGTGTTGAAGAAACAAAGACAACAATCGAAAATTTATTAGGAATTGATATTAACTATACATTTAGAGTTAACTTTTCAAGTGCAGAAGATATTGTAAATGCGCTTGATGGTGTTGATATTTATGTTGAAGAAGGAATGGCTGTAGAACGTTTTAATGCAGACTGGTCATTGCAAGGAGTTACAGAAGGATGGAACCATTTAGATGGTAAACGAGCTTTAGCTTATGCCAGAGAACGTCATGCTTATGTGGACGGCGATATTCAGCGAGCGAAAAACCAACAACAGGTTTTAGAAGCAATCATAACGAAAGCAGCTTCATCAACGATTTTGACAAACTATACACAATTGTTACAATCTTTTTCTGGGGCTTTTGACACTAATATGTCTACTGATGAAATCACAACATTGATTCGCTATGAATTGCAGGCTTTGCCGGAGTGGAAGTTTGAAAATTATGTACTTCGCGGATATGGAGACATGGCTGTTTGTGCTTCCAGCAATATGGAGCTATCGGTAGTTGTGCCAGAAGATTATTCTGTACAAATTGCTAGTCAAAAGATTCAGGCAGTTTTAGACGGAGGATCAGCGGATGAGGTTGTTGATGAATATCAAACTGAGTCTGGTGGTGTTGCTGAAGGTTATATAGAACAAGAAAACGCTGAGGCATATGGTCAATATTATTATGATCCAAATCAGTATTACGATAGTTCTCAAACATATGATCAATCGCAAACATATGATCAATCACAAACATATGATCCATCTCAAGTTTACGATGACTCAGGTGTATATGATGATTCACAATACTATGATCAATCCCAAGGATATACCGAAGGAACCGATACAACTTATGGACAATAGGCATGAGAAATCATGCCTTTTAATCAGAAAGGGGGATCTTATGACAAAAAAGACAGTTGTTGTTTCAGGAATTAATTTATTTCAGGGTGGAACATTAAGAGTGTATTATAATTTTTGTGATGAGATTATCCAATCCGGCTTACATAAGCAATATCACTTCATTTTGTTTGTACATAAGAAGGAATTATTTGAAAAATACAATGATTACTTTGAAATTTTAGAATTACCAAAATCAAGAAAAAGCTGGTTTATTCGTATGTACTATGAATATATCTATTTTAAGAAATATTCTAAAGATAAAGATATTTATTTATGGATATCTATTCATGATAGCTCACCTAGAGTTCATGCGAAACATCAAATTTCTTATTTTCATAATCCGACTTTTTCCTATAAAGCAGGATATAGAGATTTTAAATACAACAAGAAAGTATTTATCTTCTCATTTGTTTATAAATATGTATATAAATGGAATGTCAAAGCCAATGATTTTGTGATTGTTCAACAAGATTGGATCGCAAGATCTATGTCAAAACTTCTTGATTTTGATTTAAATAAAATCGTTGTTATGCGAGCAGATCATAAGATTGAAAAGTCAGAGAAGAGACTAGAAAAGTTAAAACCATATACTTTTTTCTTTCCATCTGTAAGTCGTCATTTTAAAAACTTTGAAATTATCTGTGAAGCTGTGAAACTATTAAATCAAAATATTAATCCATCTTTATATCAGGTTATTTTGACAATTGATGGCAGTGAAGATAAATACGCAAAGGATATTTTAAATGTGTATGGAAATTTAGAAAACATTGATTTTTGTGGTTTGTTGCCTCTGGATGAAGTCTATGACTACTATCAAAAATCAAGCTGTCTAATTTTTCCCAGCAAATTAGAAACCTGGGGGCTTCCAATCAGTGAAGCAAAGGAATTTGATTTACCAATGATCGTTGCGGATTTAGATTATGCACATGAGACCGTTGGTATTTACGATAAAGTTTGTTTCTTTGATCCAGATAATGCAGCTATGTTAGCAAATTTAATGAATAAAGCTATTCATAATGAGCCAATCTTTAATAGTGCTTCCTATGTTAATACAAGTCCAAATTCATGTACTTCATGGAAAGAAGTCTTTGATAAGTTTGAATAATAGAATATGTTATAATTTTATATATAGAGAAAGAGGGGATATCATGAAAGTAGCTATTATTTCTACTTTTGATACTTTTTTTGATCGTGTAGATCTTTTAAAAGAGTATTATCAAGATAAAGGGTTAGAAGTTACGGTCATTACTTCTGATTACTCTCATCGTTTAAAAGAAAAGTATCAAAACAATAAAGCAGATATCCAGCTTTCTGTTCGACCATATAACAAAAATTTATCTATCGACCGTTTAAGGTCTCATGATCAATTTGCCAAAAAAGTAAAAGAATATCTTGAAACCTTAAGACCAGAAATTGTTCACTGTATCATCCCATGTAATTCACTGTGTAAGACAATGAGTGCATATAAAAAAGAGCACGATGTTAAACTGATCTTTGATGTCAATGATCTTTGGCCAGAATCTTTGCCTGTAGGAAATATCAAACATCGTTTTCCTTTTACTCTATGGAAAAATACACGAGATAAATATATTGAGCATGCAGATATGATTCTTTCAGAATGTGATTACTTTAAAGAAATCTTACATAAAGAACATTCTTCAAAATGGCATACATTACATTTTGCCAAGAAAATGCATCCATCTAATACTGTGGGTACATTTACATTAGAAGAGTTTAGTTTTTGTTACTTAGGAAGTATTAATAATATCATTGATATTGACTTGATTGTTGCTTTTTTAAGTGCCTGCACCAAAGTAAGAAAAGTAAAATTACATATCATTGGTGGCGGTGAAAAGAAAGCGCTATTGATTGAACAATTAAGACAAAATTCAATTCTAGTAATTGATCATGGATACATTTTTGAACAAGAGAAAAAACAAGAAATTCTTGATCAATGCCAATATGGATTCAATGTGATGAAAGATTCAGTTATGGTTGGTTTGACCATGAAATCCATGGATTATATGTGTGGTGGCTTACCTATGATCAATACGATCAAAGGAGATACGGCTAAGATTTGTGATGAGTATTCAGTTGGATATAATTTAACTAAAGATTCAATAAGTGAAATTGTTTCTTTACTTGAAAAAGAGACAATTGATGAAAATAGACAAAAAAGAGAAACTATTAAAAAAGTGTTTATGGAAAACTTTAGTCAGGAAGCTTTTAATAAAACTCTAGAAAGGCTTGAGATAGTATGATTTCTGTAGCTATGACAACATACAATGGTGAAAAATACATACGAAAGCAGATAGAATCCATATTAAATCAAAGCATGAAAGTGGATGAAATCATAGTTTGTGATGATGGCTCGACTGATAAAACCGTAGAAATATTAAAAGAGTATCCTGTTACAGTGTATCAAAATGAAAAGAATTTAGGATATCGATTGAACTTTAAAAAAGCCATGAGCTTATGTACTCATGAATATACGTTTTTATGTGATCAAGATGATATTTGGGAACCAGACAAAGTGAAGATCATGATCGAAATCATGCAAAAGAATCCAAATATTCATGTTTTGGCTAGTTCGTTTGTATATATAGATTCTAAAGATGATCCAATATATATGAAACAAAAAAAGAATTGGTCAAATAATAATTTATATCCTAAAAAAGTCTTAGAAAATGACCTTGTTCAAGTTAAGTTTGATGAATATTTTTCCTGCAATTATTTTCAGGGCTGTTCATTAGTTTTGGATAAGTGGATCAAAGATTTGGTTTTAGAAAACTTTGATTCAAGGCTGCCACATGACTGGTTATTAAGCATGATTGCATCGAGTTATCAGGGAATGTATTTCTATAACAAACCTTTGTTTCGATATCGCTTGCATGATAACAATTCAATAGGAGTTGAATATTTAACGCAATCTACCGGCGAACATATTCAAAAAGCAAGTTCTACAGAATTGCGCATGCAGAACTCTTTAAATGCGTTAATTGTTCTAGAAGATGTAGAAAAGATGAATCCAGCTTTCTATGAAACTAGAGAAAAAGAATTTAAAGAATTGAAGAAGTTTTTGGTTAAACATAATCAAAACTTGGAGAATAAAAGCTTTTTTGGCTTGTTAATACAAAACACACAACCATTTTATAAGATGATCAAAACAAAGAAAGCAAGAGTTATGGATCTTGTGTTTGCGTTGAGAAAATAATAATAATGGTTTTGAGAATTTAAAGAATAAAAAAGATGAAGAAGAACATACAATTATGTTCACCTTCATCTTTAGTCTTTTATCGCATCCATTAATAATGATTTTAGTTTTGCAGGATCATCAATTTCTTTGGCTGCTTTTCTTAGCATATCTACTTTTCCATCAATTTCATCTTGATCATAATTAATGCTTTCATGTACGAAAATCAAATTGTTGTCCGTTTTATGACACTTTTCAATTTCAAGAGCTAATTCTTCAAACATTTTTTCACCTGGTCGAAGTCCAATTTCTTGAATTTCAATCTCGTCATATGGTACATAACCAGCCAAACGAATCATCTTTTCGGCAAGATTGATGATTTTTACAGGTTCACCCATATCAAGTACAAATATTTCTCTATGGTTTGCATAGTATCCAGCTTGTAATACCAACTGGGTAGCTTCAGGGATGGTCATAAAGTAACGTTGTACGTTTTTGTCTGTTACCGTTACTGGTCCACCTTTTTTAATTTGTTCTTTAAAAATTGGAATAACAGAACCATTTGAACCTAACACGTTTCCAAAACGAACCGCAGCCATTTTAATTGGTTTATCTGTTTTTCTAGATTGCATAATTAATTCTGTCATTCGTTTTGTAGCTCCCATTACATTTGTTGGGTTTACAGCTTTATCTGTAGAAATCATGATAAAGCGAGAAACATCATAATCAATACAGGCTTCAATTACATTTTTGGTTCCTACAATATTGTTTAGGATAGCTTCAGATGGACGTGTTTCCATTAAAGGTACGTGTTTGTGAGCAGCTGCATGATATACAACATCTGGTTTATATTGATGCATTACTTTCATTAATTCATCTTTTTCACGAATTGAAACAATCAAAGAAATAATTTTTATATCCTGGCTCATGTGATTTAAACGTTTTTCACGCATGAATTCTTGTTCCAACATATATAAACTATTCTCATTGATATCAATCATCACTAACTCTTTTGGTTTAAAACGAACTATTTGGCGACATAATTCAGAACCAATGGATCCACCAGCTCCAGTAACACAGACTGTTTTATCAATTAGATAAGAAGCAATTTCTTCAATTTTTAAATCAATGCTTGGGCGATTTAATAAATCTTCAATTTGAATATCTTCAACACTAATTTGTTGTACATTATCGTTTTGAAGTGAGAAATTCATTACTTTTGTATTGATACTTGTTGAGGTACAAAGTTCTAATATCTTTCTTTTTTGTTCAGCTGAAGCAGAAGTGATTGCGATAAATAATTGCGAAACATCGTGCTCTTTTGCAATTTTTCCAACTTCTTCAATGGTTCCTAATACAGGTTTTCCGCTTAAGATCATTCCTTTGGATTTATAATCATCTAGAAAACCAACTACGTTAAATGGATACTTTTTATTGTGATAGATCTCATTTAACATCATATATCCACCACTACCAGCACCAATAATCAAGGCATTTTGTTTACGATCGGTCTGGACAAATGTTTTTAAAATGGATCTGTATAAAAGACGAATACCTAAAGTTAAAATAAATGCTAAGATTTCCGATAATACAATTAGTGAAGGGTGAAATAATCCAAACATGTTTGTAAAGAATAACATGATGACCATACAGATCAAAGAGCTTATTCCGCATCTGAATACTTCACTGGTTCCTGTATATGCCCATAAGATTTTATGTGTTTTGAATATTAATTGCATAATTAGATGCAATAATAAGACAAATCCCATTCCATATATAATGGCTCTAGTAAAATGTAAAACTCTACTTTCCAAAAAGAAATTATTATCTAGAAAGAAAACAAATCCATAACTACAGAAAACAATAAAAACATCAATTAAGGATATGATTACTCCTCTGTAATTTTGATAGAGTTTAGTTCTATATAAAGTTTCCATAATAGATCTCCATTCATATTAAATCCTTGGTTATTTTACCACAAAATGCTTAATATAAAAAATTTATCGGGATTTGTACTAAAAAATATCATAAATTAGAGTGATTTTCAGTTGAAATAGACTAATTTCATTATTATTTTGAGTTTATTGAATTAGTTACGGGTTTAATATATTTTTTTAATCATGTATAATAACTTAGATTGATTGAATACAAGGTAGGTGCAACTATGGATAGTAGAAATGCTATAGAAGTTAGAAATATGTACAAGCAATTTAAAGTGCAATACGATAAGGCAAACACTTTGAAAGATAAGATTCTTTTTTGGAATCGAGAAAATCGAAAAGAAGTTCATAAAGTTTTAAATAATATCAACTTGAATATAAAAAAAGGAGAATCGGTCGCACTGATCGGGACAAATGGAAGTGGAAAGTCAACTTTATTGAAGTTGATGACAAAAATTATTTTCCCAACATCTGGTACGATTGAAACAAATGGAAAACTTACGTCTTTATTAGAATTAGGAGCAGGATTTCATCCAGATTTTACTGGGCGTGAGAACATTTATTTTAATGCGTCTATTTTTGGATTAACTAGAAAAGATATAGAAAACAGAATAGATGAAATTATTGAATTTTCTGAATTAGGAGAATTTATAGATAATCCAGTGCGTACCTATTCTTCTGGAATGTATATGCGATTAGCTTTCTCAGTAGCAATCAATGTCGATGCAGAAATATTGTTAATTGACGAAATTTTGGCTGTTGGAGATCAACATTTTCAAGAAAAATGTTTTGCAAAATTAAAAGAGCTTCGTGATTCAGGGAAAACAATCGTGATTGTTTCTCATTCTTTGGATACAGTAAAAAAATTATGCAGAAGAGCTGTTTGGATTTATAAAGGTGAGATTCGATTGGATGGAGATCCAACATATGTAATCAATCAATATTTAAAACAGGTAGCAATCGATCATAAAGAAGAAGTAAAAAAAGCAATTGAGAAAGGAACTCATAGAGCTACAGGTATTATTACGATTGATACACCAAAAGATTTTTCAGATATTGCTTTACAAAATGATGAATTTATATGTAGTGGTTGGGAAATCTCAAATAGTTTAGATACAGAGATTGAAATATTTGTTGATGATAAGAAGATTGATAACATTGATAGATATCTTAGAAAAGATGTTTATGATATTTATAAAGAAAATTATGCAGGTTTTTTAGATGTTGAAAGTATTGGGTGGCGGTTTAGTTTAAAATCGAGTGACTTGCCAAAAGGTAAACATAAGATTGTTGTTAAGACGTTAACAGCGAATGGACAATCGTTGGCTTCAAATGATGTCGAATTTACAATTATCTAAGGAGATGGCGTATGCAGTTGATTAGAGAAATATATAATTATCGTGAATTATTAAAAACGAATGTAAAAAAAGATATTCGAGGAAAGTATAAAGGCTCTTTTTTAGGTATTTTATGGTCTTTTTTAAACCCTTTATTACAGGTAGTTGTCTATGCTATTGTTTTTCCTTATCTAATGAGGGGGGCAGGAATAGATAATTATGTAGTATATTTGGTAACAGGTATTATTCCGTGGAATTATTTTTCTGTAGTAATTACAACAGGAACAACAACTATAAAAAATAATGAGGGGATTATAAAGAAAGTGTATTTTCCACGAGAAATTTTATTAATTTCTCCTGTTCTAAGTGGATTAATTAATTTCTTTATTTCTTGTATAATAGTAGTTCTATTCTGCTTAGCTTTTAATGTTGGTGTATCAGTTCACTTAATTATGGTTCCTTTTATTGCCATCATACAAGCAATTTTATCTTTAGGAATTATTCTTATTACAAGTTCAATTAATGTTTATGTGCAAGATTTGGAGTACATAGTTTCATTTATCTTGAATATGTTATTTTATGGGACTCCTATTGTCTATGCGTTAAGTCAATTTAGTTCGGCTGGTATATTAGCAACTTTGATTCAATTAAATCCAATGACAACAATCATAGATGCATATAGAGATGCTTTCTTATACCATGTTTGGCCAGATTTTGGGGCATTGGGTTTAATTTTGATTTTTTCATTAGTTGTATTGGTGATAGGATACTTGATATTTAAAAAACTAGAAAAAGGTTTTGCTGAACAGCTTTAATAGAAGAGGAGTTATTTATGGTAGATGTTATTGTACCTATATATAATGCTTATGATTATGTAGAAAAATGTATTAATAGCATTATTAAGTCTTCAGATCTTAGTAAAGATCGTTTAATTTTGATTGATGATAAAAGTCCGGATTCTAGGATTTATGGATTACTAATAAATTTCAAAGAAAAGTATCCCGATTTAAATATAGTGGTTCTTCAAAATGAGACAAATTTAGGCTTTGTTGGAACGGTTAATAGAGGTATGAAGTATTCTGAAAATGATGTAATACTTTTAAATAGCGATACTGAAGTGACAAATCAATGGATTGAAAAGATGAACAATTGTGCATATTCTTCATTGGATGTAGCTTCTGTAACGGCCCTTTCAAATAATGCAACGCTAGCTTCTGTTCCAAAAGGATTGCAGCCAAATGATATTCCAAATGGATGGTCATTAGATGACTATGCTTCAATGATTTATAAAACTTCATATCATGATTATCCTGAGATTCCTACTGCTCATGGTTTCTGTATGTATATAAAACGTTCTGTGTTAAATCATGTTGGTTTTTTTGATGAGGAAACTTTTGGTAAAGGCTATGGAGAAGAAAATGATTTCTCGTATCGATGCATGGAATATGGGTATAAACATTTATTATGTGATGATACTTATGTTTTTCATAAAGAGAGTCAATCATTTAGTGAAAAAAAACAAGAACTTATTGATACTAATTTAAAAATATTAAAAAAACGTTATCCAGTTTGTTTTAATAACACGGATAATTGGTGTTCTGATTTTCCAATAAATTATATATGTAAAAATGTTTTTTATAATACCTATTTAAGTAATAAAGAAAATATTTTATTTGTCATCCATGATTGGAGTAATGTTAAAAATAATGTTGGTGGCACTACTATTCATTGTTTAGATTTAATTAATGGTTTGAAAGATAAATATAATTTTCATGTGTTCACTCCAGAATCTGGAATTTACAAATTATATTCTTATTTTGGTAGTGAGGAATCTGTATTAGAATTTGATAATGTTAGCTATTCTGGTATTAAGTCATTTTACAATAAAAAATATGCAAATATCTTAAAACAGATAATTTTAAGTTTTGGAATAAAATTTGTCCATATACACCATATGTTGGATCATTATTTTGATATCGTAGACGTATGTAAAAAGACGAATGTAAAAGTCGGTATTACTCTACATGATTTTTATTGTTTATGTCCTACTATAAATTTGTTATATCAAGATCAGTATTGCTTGCCTTTACAACATAAAGATTGCTTAGCATGTTTAAAAGAAAAGAAAAATTTATCCAATAACATTATTCCTGTATGGAGAGAGCAATGGATAATGTTTTTGAAGAAAATGGATTATGTATTAACTCCATCAAAATCAACTAAAGATATAATTGAGGGACAATTAGGTGATTTACATTGTTTGGTTCAAGAACATGGAGTTTTCATTTCAAAGAATGTCGCAAAGAAACTAGATGAAAATGTTCAAGAATTTAATGTAGCATTTGTGGGGTTTATGGCCAAGCACAAAGGTCGTGATATTGCTCAATATTTAATTAGTAACTGTAATTCAAAGAAAATTAAATTTCATTTATTTGGAGATTCTGATATAGATGCCTTGAAAAAGAATAAGAATAATTTTATATATCATGGCAGATATAAAAGAGATGAGTTGAATAATCTTTTATCAAAGAATAATATTCATTTAGTATGTAATTTATCTATTTGGCCTGAGACATATTCGTATACTTTGACCGAAACCATAGCTTGTGGAGTTCCTGTATTAAGTTATAACATCGGAGCAGTGGGGGAAAGAATTGAGAAATATGGCTTTGGTTGGACTCTTTCAAATCAAGATAGAAAACAAACACTGCAAACTATTATTGATATTTCAGAAAATATTTCTGGATATAATGAAGTAATAGATAAATTAAATTCTTATCAAATCAAAACAATGGAAGAAATGTTAGAATTTTATGATAGTTTATATCAAAACGGAAATGATAAAGAGTATTCTTTAGAAAATCTTCATGCTTTATTAAAATTAGATCAAAAGGATAAAGTTGTTGGCCTTGATATAAAAACCAAACAGATGTTAAATTCAAAGAGATGGAAACTAGTTCAAAAAATTAAACTACCTGAATTTGTTTGGAGCATGGCAAGAAAAGTAGTGAAATAAGGTGATATTAATGCGATGTGCCGGAGTAACAGTTTTATATAACCCAGATTATTCAGTGGTTGAGAGCATTAAGACTTATATAGATGATGTTGAGATCTTATTTTTAGTCGATAATTCATCTAAAGATAATTCAAAGATGTTCTCATTTGATAAAAAGATTAGATATATACCATTTTTAGACAATAAAGGAATTTCATATGCGTTAAATTATGGTGCAAAAAAGGCTATTGAGTTAGGCTTTGAATGGCTTTTGACCATGGATCAAGATAGTCAATTTGATAAAAGTGGATTAGGTTTATTGTTAGACTATATATCAAAAGATCATCAAGGTAATAAAGTAGGACTATATTCTCCGTTTCATAGAACAGCTATAAGTGGAGATCCTCCAAAAGAAACAGTAAGTAATCCACTGGTTTTAATGACAAGTGGAAACGTGATTAATTTAAGAGCATACAAAGAAATAGAAGGATTTAAGGATTGGATGTTTATTGATTGTGTTGATTTTGATTATTGTTTAAATTTAAGAATCCATGGTTATGAACTGGTCCAAGTAAATGATGTTATTCTTAATCATAAATTAGGAGATTATGAAGTAAAAAAATTTAGAGGTAGAGATATATTGTGTGATAATCATAATGCTACAAGAAGGTACTATATAGTAAGAAATAGTTACTACATATATGATATGTATCATCAATACTATCCTGATTATTGCACTGCGGTTGTTAGAGAAGTTCAAAGAGCATTTTTCTATGTTCCTATACTTGAAAAAGATGGTTTTAAAAAATTAGTCAAAATGATAAAAGGTTATATTGATTTCAGGTTGAAAAGAAAAGGAAGATTAAATCAAGAGGTACTATATAATGATGAATAATCAAGTTTATGTTGAAGATGGTAATCTGATTTTATCTGAGAACATACTTTTGAGCGAAAAAGAGTGGAGTTTTATAAATGAAGATCCTCAATTGATTTTTCATTTTGATAAAGAAATTATTGGTGTTAGAATTCAATTAGAATTCACAAAATTAATTGAAAAACCATTTTATGTAAAAGTATATTATAGAAGTACGGAAGAGAATTTTTCTGAGAATAATGTGATTTGTTTTAATCGTTTTTTTCCTTTAAAAAGTACAACAGATGTGATATTTCCAAAGAATGTTCAGGATGTTAGATTGGATTTAAATGAAGAAAATTCTCAGGTGTTTATTGATCATTTATTAATACAACCTATATATAAAAAGATAAATCCTATTGAAGAATTGCATTCAATTGCATTTCCGTATTTACAAAAAGATGACCAAAGAAAAAGAGTATTAATAATCTCACATGATTTGACTAATACAGGAGCACCAATTTTAGCTTTGAATATAGCAGATAAGCTAAAAAATAAGATTGTTGATATTTTGGTATTAGCATGTTCAAATAAAAAGCCAGAACTATATAATCGATATATAGATAAGAATATACCGGTATTATTTTTGGATGATTTTTATAAAAATGAATATTGTTATTTTGATTTAGAGTCTTCAAAATTGGAATTTGATGTTATGTTTCCACTACTCATCAAAATGTTAAAAAAATATGGGTTTACAGTTGCGATTTTAAATACTATTGTTTCAGGTCAAATAATTAAATTCTTAAAAAATGAAAAAATAAAATCTATTTCACTTATACATGAGATGAAAAATACGATCCAAACTTACGGTTTTGAAGATTATGGAAAACTAGTAGCAGAGAATGCGGATTTTATTGTTTTTCCAGATGAAATAGTTTTAAAAGATTTTAAAGATTTGTTCTCAAATATAAACGGAAATACATTCGTGAGGCCACAAGGAATCTATTTGGATAAAGATATTGATAGAATTTATAGTTTTGAAGAATACGGCCTAGATTTAACTAAGCCAATTGTATTAGGGTCAGGAACAGCAGAATTACGAAAAGGTATAGATTTATTCGTTAGTGCAGCAATAGGATTATGCGAAATAGATGATGATGTTCAATTTGTATGGACCGGAAGTTTTGGAGGAAATATTGAGTTAAAATCATGGATGGAATATCAGATTGAAAAATCAGGATTTTCTAAACGAATACTTTTGTTACCTTTTTTATCAAATCCAAATGAATATAAATATCTTTTGAAGAATATAACTACTTTTTGGCTTACATCAAGAGAAGATCCTTTTCCTTCTGTAGTCTTGGAAGCTATGAAATTTCATAAGCCTGTTATAGGTTTTAGAAATTCAGGAGGATTTATTTCAATGGCAAGAAATAATAGAGCTTATATTATAGAAGATTTTTCTATAAATTCTCTTATAAATGAAACAAAATGTATTTTAGATAAAGGAAGTTTTATTGATTGGAATTCAGTGGATTCTTTTATAGAAGGCTTGAGTCTCGATGAATATATAAGTTTTTTGAACGAATTAATAATTGAATAAACATGTGATTGTTTATAGAAAAGGGAGTAATTATGAAGACATATTTAAAAAAGATATTATCCATTATTATTTGTTCTTTTATGTTTGTATCTCCGTTAAATATTTCTGTTTTTGCTCAGGAACAAAATCCTATTGAACAAACAGATAATAATGGCGATTTAACAAATATAGAAGAAACACCAATAGAGAATCCAACCAGTGAAGATGAACAGGATGCTTTACAAGAAGAACAAATTCAAGAACCTGTTGTTGAGGAGGTTCCAGAGCAACAAAATGAGGTAACCAAAGAAATTCTTGAAGGGGAAAAAGAGAAAGTTAACTATTTTTATGTAGGTGTACCATATCTAGAAACTCCTGCTGAAGAGGAATTTGTTGCTTCATTTGGAGATGGAACAGAAAACATCAGTTCAATGAAGTTAATCGTGCAAAAGAATGATGGTTCAATCATGGAAATTGAAAATGTAAATCGCGTAGGAGAACTATATCATTTTAAAAGATCTTTTACAGAAGCTGAATCTGGTGTTTATTCAGTGACAGAAATTCGATATTTTATTGATGATCAAGAATATAGAATAGTTTTATCTGATTTAGGTATAGATGCTCAATTTGGCGTTAATCAAGAATATGATGGTTATGTAGCTACATATTCAGATGAAGTTACAAATGAAGATATTTCAGATATAGAAGGATCTGTTGTTTCATTAGATTCAAGCAATGTGGATAATGCTGAGGCATTGGTAGAAGAAAAAGTAAAAGAAATTGAAGCAGCAACACCATCTAGTTTATCTGATTTGGATTTAGGTGCTGCTGCAAAAGCTCAAGCAAATGATGAATTTGTTATAGCTTTGGATCCAGGACATGGAGGTTATGACCCAGGTTCTACAACATACTCAGGGATTAGTGAAGCAACATTAACTTTAAAGATTGCTAATTATTGTAAACAGGAATTAGAAACCTACATGAATGTACGTGTAGTTATGACTAGAACGGGAGACACAGCTTCTGAATTAGACGAGCGTGTTACTTATGCAGTTAGTCAAGGAGCAGATGTACTAGTTAGTATTCATCTAAATGCATTAAATGGCGCCGGACGAGGAGCTGAGGTTTACTATCCAAATTCCAATTATCGTCCAGATTTAGGAGCAGAAGGTCAAAATTTAGCACAGCAAATTCAAAATCAGTTGGTATCACTTGGAATTCCTGATCGAGGAATTAAAATAAGAAATATTGATCCATGGGATGATCCATCTTATAACTATCCAGATGGATCAGCTGGTGATTATTATGGAATTATTCGCCATGCAAAAAAACAAGGAATTGCAGCAGTGATTGTAGAGCACTGCTTTGGTGACAATGCAACTGATTACAATAATTATTTAAGTAGTGAGGATAAATTACAAAGATTAGGTATTGCGGATGCTACTGGAATTGCTAATGCATATGGTTTGAAAAAAACACCTTTACAATCATCACAAATTATTCAAAAAAATGATTTCAACGGGACATTTGTAGTTAAAAATGTTCTGAGAGAGCCAAATCATTCTATACAAGTTAAAATTTGGTCGGACGCAAATGGACAAGATGATGCAAAAATGTATGAACCAACTAGACAGAGTGATGGTTCTTATATTGTTGCTTTCAACAAAAAGAATCATAACAACGAGACAGGAAAATATATAGTAGAAACATATGTAGATGGTACAATGTATTATTCGGATAGTTGTATACTATACAACAGTTCCCAGGAAACAACGATAGAGAATGTTGGTAATACAGATACGAATTTCAGAGTCACAA
>ENA-OPXM01000062-OPXM01000062.1-human-gut-metagenome-genome-assembly--contig:-NODE-62-length-80905-cov-10.749066_pt1 | contig 80905 bp, 99 predicted proteins | sample MGYA00241707_ERZ502035 | MGnify/ENA primary metagenome ERZ502035 (study PRJEB25962, sample SAMEA2043051) | human gut metagenome | biome: human gut; feature: human-associated habitat; material: faeces... | reverse complement strand
CAAAGCTGTTTTCTTTTTGTATCATTTTTTCACACCTCCAATATATCATGAGAGAACAGGATTGTCATTGAACCATGCATTTACGGTTTTTCAATCCTCTCTCACTTATCTATCACACCGGAAATGACCAAAATGACAAAAAAAAGTGAAAAAAGTTGTCTAAATTATCAAATTAATGACATAGACACTTTAAAATATATATTTAGTAGATGATCTTATCGTTTTCATTTACCACAACATCTCTTACAATATAAATATGCCAGAAATGAATACATACACAAAAAGACAATTTGATCCTATGAAAATAACTATAGAAGATGTTGATATCGTTGACATAGCACATGCTCTTTCTTTATTGTGTCGAGGCGGCGGACATTTAAAACAATTTTATTCAGTTGGACAGCACTGCATCAATTGTGCAAAAGAAGCTAAAGCTAGAAATTACTCTAATCGAGTTGTTTTGGCCGCCTTACTACACGATGCCAGTGAAGCCTATATTTCGGATATCATTCGTCCTGTTAAAGTACACTTGACCAATTATTTAGAAATTGAATCCATGATCATGAATGTGATCTTACAAAAATATTATGTAGACGATTTAAACGAAGCAGAAATCAAACAATGGAAAGATATCGATGATGCCATGTTACAGATTGAGCTAAAATATTTAATGCCCGGCGATGAAAATCTACCCTTACCTCAATTTTATTCAACCCCTGATTTAGATGTACATGAATGTAAAGAAATTGAAGAAACATATATAAATCTTGTCAAAACATTAGAAAAGACTGTTATCTAATTTGCGATAACAGTCCTCTTTTTTAAGATAATTGTTTCATGATCCATTCTTTATCATCTGTTGTTTTCATCTTTTCTAAGATTGTTTCATCTTCTAGTGCAGTACAAATCTTAGATAAGATTTCCATATGTTCTCCACCTTTACCGGCAATTCCGATCACAAGCTGAGCTTTTTCATCACCAAAATCAATACCTTCAGGATATTGGATCAATACAATACCTGTTTTATGAATAATGCCTTCATCATGTGTAGTTCCATGAGGAATCGCAAGACCCATACCAATATATGTTGTAACGATCTTTTCTCGTTCTAACATCAACGGAATATACTCTTTATCTACATAACCTAGATCTGTTAATAATTGACCAGCCGCCGTTATAGCTTCTTCTTTGGTCACAGACTTTTGATTCAATATAATTCCTTCTGGAACAAGAATATTTGGATCAATGCTTGTTTGTGTTTCTGTTTCTTCATTAACTGCTTCTGTCATCAATGGATCTCCTGTTGATAACTGGAAGAACAGATCATCCAAGGCCGGATCCGCTAAGAAGTTTCCTATAGTGATCAACACTGCATTTGGTGCACATTCTCTTGCACGGTCAGCCAACACAGTTTGAACAACTGCTATATCGCAATCACTAGGGATATTATCGACAGATGTATTTGTAACAACGATATCAGGTCTAACTGCTTTTAAACGATTTCTAAATTTCGTAGCTCCCATTGCACTGGAACCCATACCTGCATCACACGCAAAGACGATTTTCTTAGCTGTAAGAATGCTCTTTTGTCCCTTTGACTGAGCTTTCATTGTTTGCATCTGATCTTTGGCAGCTTCAAGACTTGTTCCCTTAGCGTTGGATAGTTTAATGATTGGGCTGGCAACTAAGAACGATACACCTGCCGCAATCAAAACACCTAACAAGACCATCAAGGTCTCACCTTTTGGTGCCATAGAAAGATAGGCAATGATTGAACCTGGACTTGCAGGCCCTTTTAAACCACAGTTAAATAGTGTATAGAAAGTAATCGCACAAATATTTCCTAAAATTGGCGCTATGATCACAACTGGATTCATCAAAATATATGGGAAGTAGATTTCATGGATACCACCCAAAAAATGAATGATAATGGCGCCCGGTGCTGAATCTTTTGTTGTTTTATCAGCTGAGAACAGCCAATAAGCCAACAAGACTCCTAGTCCTGGCCCTGGATTGGATTCCAACATATACATAATTGATTTTCCTGCTTCAACAGCTTGTTCCACACCAATTGGTGTAAAGATTCCATGATTGATCGCATTGTTTAAGAATAATACTTTTGCCGGCTCGACAAAAATCGCAACCAAAGGCAATAAACTATTATTAATTAATAATGCAACACCAGCAGATAATACAGACAAGATACCTGTCATAACAGGGCCGATGAAATAATATCCAATGATCGCAAGAATCATGCCCAAGATACCAACAGAGAAGTTATTGATCAACATCTCAAAACCTGCAGGCATATGACCTTCCATCATATGATCAAATTTTTTAATAACCCATCCGGCAAACGGTCCCATGATCATTGCAGCCATCAACATAGGCTGACCTTCCGTTCCGCCAACACCAGCAATACATCCAACAATTGCGATAGCACCCATGACCATACCACGATCTTTGGCAATCATTCTACCACCTGTTGCTGCAATCAAGATAGGTAATAAATAAGTCAACATATAAGGCTGAATGGAAGCCAATTGTTCATTTGGCCACCAGCCATCCGCAATAAATATAGCTGTTATAAATCCCCATGCGATGAAAGCTCCAATATTAGGCATGACCATCGCAGAAAGGAATTTACCAAATTTCTGAAGTGCAGTTTTCATTATTATTATTTCCTCTCTAGAATTTAGAGGAAAATAGAAAATTATGACTAATAGACTATGATCCCCAATTCTTCACATTTCTTTATAAATTCTTGAGGAAGTTTATCATCCGAAACGATTGCCGCAACGTCATCTAGATTACAGATCGTATATGTACCTTTTCTTTCATATTTTGAAGAATCCATTAATATTATAACTTTGTTGGCTTTTTGTATAGCCGCTTTTTTTAATTCGGCATCGCTTTCTGATTCACAGGTGAACCCTGTTTTATAGCTAAAATTAGTTACCCCAATAAAAGCTTCATCAAAATTCACTCGTTCAATCAAACGCAATCCTTCAAAACCATTTACACTTAAAGAACGATTATTCAGGTTTCCTCCTGTCAACGATACTTTCGCACTTTTCAATTTTGCCATCTCAATAGCACAAGTTAACCCACTTGTGACAAATGTATTCGGTTGATCTTTTAAAATATGGCTCAACATCGTTGTCGTGCTTCCAGAATCAATAAATATTGTATGTCCTGGTTTCACCAAATCCAGTGCCTTTTGCGCAATGATCTTTTTTTCCTCGGTATTTCGTATATAACGCTGTTTTAAGAAATCATCATTTTTCGTAACTTGATCCAATGATTTTGCTCCACCGTGAATTCGAATGATTCGGTTTTGTTGATCTAGAACCTTTAGATCTGTACGCAAAGTCATCTCGGATACGCCTGCAAATCGCTCTTTGATCTGGGCAAAAGTCACACTGCCATTCTCATTGACAAAAGATACGATATCATTTCGTCTTTGTTCCATACTTCCTCATTCCTCCACTTCAGCCTGAATCAGTCCAGGCCAAAGCCAAGGCTGATTCGACTATTCTTTAATAAAATTTTTCAATAAATACTCTTCAGCTTCTGGACACCATAAACCTTTATGAGCATCTACGATATCTGCAAGTTCACCATAACGACTGTCTTCATCAGCACGACTTCTTAAATCTGTCAATGCAATCAAAGGCATTTCTAAATGGGTGTAGATCAGTTTCTTTCCTCCTGGGATCTTTGGCAGATTTAGAGTCGTCTGGCAAGCTGCATCCAAACCACCAATATGAGTCACCATAACAGCTGGATTAATGCGGTTTTCAGCTGTTAAACGTAAAGATTCGATCATATCATCCGTATTTCCACCAGTCGTTCCCATAACATGAGTTGAGTTATAATGAACATCATAAAAATTCATCTTAGCACTAAATTTGTTGTCAGTTGGTCCCGCAAAGAAATTCAAACATCCATCTCTACCAAGAACAGCACTTGATAATTCGACAACCTGTGCTACCGGTGCATAACAGAATACGTCATCAAAACCAGTTCCGCCTGTAATCTTGATCAGTTCAGCAGCTGGATCTTCCATGTTTCCTGTATTGACAAAATGCAATTCAATACCATCAGCTTTTGCTTCTTCTACTGGGAATAAATGTTCAGCTCGATCTAAGCGTTCCTGATTGATATCTGTTACTACGATCATACCAGGACGAACATCACGATGCAAAGCATAAGTCAAAGCTCCTAATCCCATTGGACCAGCACCTGCTAAGATCGCAAGCTTTCCACCTTCTTTGATTCCCATTTCATGTGTATAGACACCCATCTTTGTATGATAATTGGCATTAAACGCACCAATACTACATGACATAGGTTCAGCTAAGCTTGCTTCATAATATGCTTTCCCTTTATATTCCAATAAACATCCTAATTCCATTACTTCTGCTGGAATGATGCAATAAGTAGTATCTCCACCAAAAAATTCATAAGAATATCCAGGAGACCACATTGTTCCTTTATAATTCAATGCAGGCTGTAAAGTAAATTTCATACCTGGCTTAAATTTGTTCTGGTGTTTTGCCCCTACTTTGACAATATCTCCAGCCATTTCATGTCCCATGATAGCTGGATGATCAGCTACATCTTCATGAACACGTTTGTGTTTCGTACCAAGAATAGCACATTTGTAGGTTGACATACAAACGCTATCCGATACAACTTTTACAAGAATTTCATCATCTTTGATCTCTGGCAATTCAAATTCATCCAGCCTAAGATCGTTTGCACCATGTAATCTTACTGCTTTTGCTTTCATTTCAACAATCTCCTTTTCTATTATTCTGTTGTTTCAACAATTACAATTCTATATTAGCACACATTTATCCCTTGTCAACTGTTATTTCAACAATTTGTATTTGACTTTCAACAATTATAATGATACCCTTTGAGTGTAAAAAGAAAACACATTTATTTTAGGAGGAAGCAAGATGATCTACACTGTAACATTCAATCCATCATTAGACTACATTATTCGCGTTAACCACTTTCAAACCGGTGAAATCAACAAAACATACTACGAAAATATTTTGCCCGGCGGAAAAGGAATCAACGTTTCTATCGTGCTTTCCAATTTAGGACACGATAGTACGGCCCTTGGCTTTATGGCAGGCTTTACAGGAAAAGAAATTGAAAACCGCATGAATAACTTCGGTTGCCAGACAGACTTTATTCAAGTTAAAAACGGACTATCTCGTATCAATGTAAAAATGAAATCGGATAATGAAACTGAAATCAATGGTATGGGACCAAAAATAACAGATGAAAACATTCAAGAATTATTTGAAAAACTAGACAAATTGACCAAAGAGGATATCCTTGTAATCTCTGGAAGCATCCCAAGTACTTTACCAGATGATATCTATGAAAGAATCATGCAGCATCTACAAGACAAACATATTAAGATCATTGTTGATGCAACAAAAAATCTTATGATGAACGTTTTGAAATATAAACCATTCTTGATCAAGCCAAACAACCACGAACTTGGGGAATTGTTCGATGTAACTTTAAACACGCAGGACGAAGTAATTCCTTACGCACTAAAACTACAGGAAATGGGTGCTCAAAACGTATTAATTTCTATGGCTGGCCAGGGCGCTGTCTTTATTGATGAACAAAAGACCATACATAAAAGCCCTGCTCCAAAAGGAACTGTTGTGAATTCTGTAGGAGCTGGAGATTCCATGGTTGCAGGATTTATTTCCGGTTACTTAAACTCAGATGGCGATTACAAGAAAGCCTTCCTAAAAGGAATATGCGCTGGAAGTGCCAGTGCTTTCTCCCCAAATCTTTGTACAAAAGAAGAGGTTGAAGAGCTCTTAAGATCATTAAATCAATAATTCTTAAAAAACGCTAAAAAGCGTTTTTTTCTTTTTATGATATAATTAAACTCATGAACAAATACTCTTATCGCTATAAAATAAAAAACGATGGAACCATCGCCTTATATCGCATCTATTCCAACGTTCCATATATTCAAATTCCAAAAGTGATCGATGGCAGAATCGTTTCAGAATTAGCAGACCACTGTTTCTCTACACGAAACAATCATTTAGAAGATACATTGATTTGCGGTTCAGACGAAAACCTCTATGAATTAAATAAAGAGAATATTGAATATATCGATATTCCTGATACAGTCACAAAACTTGGTTCCTTTTGTTTCTATAACTGTAAAAAGCTAAAAGAAATTCATCTTTCCAATAAACTGAAACAAATTGGGTCGGATATGTTTCTCAATTGTCATGAACTTAGTACAATTTATATTCATGCAAGTATCAACGAACCAACCATGCTTAAACAGATCTTGACGCAAATATCCTGGGATATTGATATTTGTTTTAATGACGCTACTTTATTTTATCCTGAATATTATGAAATCTATGACGAAATTGGACCGGCACACATATTCAGTTTAAATATATCCGGAGAAGGCTTTCGTTTACGCCAATGTTTTAAAGATGGTCTTGTCTCTTTAGAAGAATATGATGCGACATTTCCCAAACTTTGCGTAGAGGAAAACAAAGATACACTTGCTCATTTTGTGATGCATCGCCTCAAAAAAAATCCATCTTTTTATCAGGATTACATCATAAAAAATCAACTTTTCATTTGCGAATATATCTTAAAATTCAAATCAATGGACAATCAAGAAAAACTCGATAAAATAGAGTTTATGCTGCTGCAAGGATGGTTAGAATCAACCATTTTGGATGATCTAATCACTTTTTCTACGAATACAAATCAAGTAGAAATCACTACGACCTTGATTACGTGGAAGAAAAAGTATTTCACAAAAAAACAAAAATATGACTTTGAGGACTTCTAAATGAAAAAACATATACAAACCCAGCAGGAATGGGAAATTCAAATGGCTACGCAAATCTTGGAATTTGTTCAAAATGAACTCTTCATTGATATGCCTTATATGTCCATTGCTCTAAACGCACTTACTTTAGTAAACGATGAGCAAATTGAAACAATGGCAACCGATGGAAGAAACCTATTCTATTCAGCTTCCAAGATGATCCACTTGTTTAAAAACAACCAAAAATACATCGATCGAGCTTATCTTCACTCTCTATTTCACTGCATGTTTTCACACCTCTGGATTCGTCAGAATAAAGAACAAAATCACTGGAATTTAGCCTGTGATATTGCGGTAGAATATACGATCGACCATTTAAACAAACCATGCACTAAGCGAATCCTAAGTTTGATTCGTAAAGAAACATACGAAAAACTGGAAAAAGATGTTCAATACATCAGTGCCCCTGCGATTTATTCCTGGTTGTTTGAACAAGATAATATTCATGAATTGGTTTATGAATTCTTCACTGATGATCATCGCTATTGGCCGCAAAAAGAAGACAGTCAAGCTAATATGTCCAATAATTCCTTACAGGATTCCTGGCAGAAAATTGCTCGTCAAACTATGCTTGATCAAATAAAAAAAGGCAAAGATAACGAAGAAGAAGGTTCTTCATTGATGGCAAGACAGATCCAAGTCTCAAAGACAAAGAGAAATTATAAAGACTTTTTAAAGAAGTTCACAATTTCTAGAGAAGAACTTCATGCCAATCCAGATGAATTTGACCTCACCTATTATACATATGGGCTTCATCTTTATAAAAATTTGCCATTAATTGAAGAAACCGAAACCAAAGAAGTACATAAGATCAGTGAGCTTGTTATCGTGATCGATACCAGCTATTCTACAAATGGAGAACTCGTAAAAAACTTTTTAAAGGAAACATACACGCTCTTATCTGAAAGCGACAGTTTCTTTAGAAAAACTTATATACACATCTTACAATGCGATGATGCCGTTCGCAAAGAGGATGTGATCCACAGTCAAAATGAAATGGAAGTATTACTAAATCAATTTACTTTGGTGGGTGGTGGAAACACTGACTTCCGAAGTGCTTTTCAATATGTCGATCAATTAATAGAGGAAAAGAAAATCAATCATTTAAGCGGGTTGATCTATTTCACAGACGGAAAAGGTATCTACCCAAAGAAGCGCCCATCTTACAAAAGTGCCTTTATCTTTTTAGATGATTATGATCCAACAACAATTCCACCATGGGCCATTACATTACGATTAGATCCATTAGATTTTAAAGGAGCAGGACAATGAATATACAACAAGCAAAAGAAGAAATCAAAAACACCGTAAAAGCGTATCTGACAAAGAATGCTTATGGTGAATACCAAATCACAAACATCAATCAAAGACCATTATTATTAATTGGTCCTCCTGGTATAGGAAAAACCCAGATCATGGCACAGATTGCCAAGGAATGTAAAATCGGCTTAGTATCTTATACCATTACACACCACACTCGCCAAAGTGCTGTTGGCCTACCTTACATCAAAGAAGAAGAATTTGAAGGAAAAACTTATTCCATTACAGAATATACAATGAGCGAAATCATCGCCAGCATCTATCAAAAAATGAAAGAGACTGGATTAAAAGAAGGAATCTTATTCATAGATGAAATAAATTGTGTTTCTGAAACACTTGCTCCAACTATGTTACAGTTCCTTCAAAATAAAACTTTTGGTAATCAAAAAGTACCTGAAGGGTGGATCATCGTCGCAGCGGGAAACCCACCTGAATACAATAAGTCTGTTCGTGAATTTGATATGGTCACACTTGATCGTGTGCGTTATATCAATGTAGAAGCGAACTATCACATTTGGAAAGAATATGCCCTTTCAAAACATCTTCATCCTATGATCCTGAGCTATCTAGAATTAAAGCCAAGCCAGTTCTATCGCATCGAAACCAGCATTGATGGCATGGAATTTGTAACAGCCCGCGGATGGGAAGATCTCTCTCATTTAATTACGCTCTATGAAAAATTAAATCTGGATATCAACAAAGAAACCATCTATCAATACCTTCATCATGAAGAAGTAGCCGAAGATGTAGAAGCTTATTATCTGTTATATAAAAAATATCAGGATAATTATGGAATCATGGATATCTTAGATGGAAAAGTCAACACCAAAACATATCAAAGACTCGCTATGGCTGACTTTGATGAAAGAGTCTCTGTTGTCAATCTACTTCTTGATGGCTTATTCAAATTGTTCGATCAATATACTTTGGAAAAATACTATACAGATACCTGGTATGCATTCTTAAAGGAATATCGAAACAACATAGATACCATTTCCTATCAAGATTTATTAAATCAAAAGCTAGTGTTATTTGAACAAAACAAAAAAGCCGATATTTTGACAAAAGATCAGCTTCACCATCAAAGATATTTGCTTGAACAATTATCTAAAGTAAACATCCCAACAGGACTTTCAAGTTTAGAGGCTTTCAATATTGCCAAAGAACCTTTTGATAGACAAAGAGAAATCTTAGAAACAGCCGAAACCAAGGCACTCAATTCCATCAACCATGCCCTTCAATTTATGGAAGATGCCTTCTCAAAAGGACAAGAGATGGTTATCTTCATCACCAACCTTTCCCTATCTTCCAATGCTGCTTTATTTTTAAGTGAGCATGAAATTCCTGTATATGAAAACCATAAACAAGCTTTATTGATTGGAACAAGAAAAGCTGAGATCTTAGATGATCTGACACATTAAAAGAACGCATTGTAATTGCGTTCTTTTTTAAATTAATTCGTATTTCTTTAATAAAGTTTCTACTTCTTCAGGATGTTTACAGCCATTGTGTCCTAAGGAAATAGAAGGTTTGGTCTTTCCATGAAAATCACTTCCACATGTATACAACAAATTATATTCTTTCGCTTTTTCATAGAAATACTTGTTAACCTCTTCACTATGATAACTAGAGAAACATTCTACGCCTTGAATCCCTTCTTTGACCATCTCATCAAATAATTCAAACTTGCCTTTTAGATTATTTCCTGGATGCGCTAATACGGCAATCCCACCATGTTCATTAATGATCTGAATCGTTTCTTGTAAGGACAAGTATTGAATCTCTACATAACAAGGCTTTCCCTGTGAATAATAATCCCAATAAAAATTCACATACGGATTATCTCCACGATCTTTTCCTTCACGATATGGTTTTAACAATTCATGATTTAAATATCGTTCATCTTTCAATAAGACTTCGGCAAACATTTCTCCTGTATAAACACCGTTGGAAGAAACAGTATCCAACATATCTTTTGCCACATCAAAGCCTAACGAATTGGTCAATTCGATCTTTTTCAAGCTGGATGCTATTTCCTGATCTTCAATATCTTTTCCAATCTGATTGAATACAGGATCCAAATAATCAATTCCATACCCCAATACATGTAAATTTAAATCTTTATACGTACAATCAATTTCAATAGCTGGGATATACTTCATCCCATTTTTTTGTGCTTGTTTTATTGCTTCTGGAATCGCATTAACTGTATTATGATCAGCAATTGCCATGATTTTTACACCGGCTTCTTTACACATATCAACCAATTTAGCTGGTTCAAATTGGCCATCATCACTGTATTTGGTATGCATATGTAAATCTATATAACTACACATCTTCAAATCCTCTTTTCATGAAAAAATTATAACATGTATAAAAGCAGGAAACATCCTGCTTTTATATGTAACTTTAACTCAACAGTAAATATTCTTTTGAAGCTCTTTTGCCTCTTTCATGATCTCACGATAATATGGGTTATTCTTTGTCATCAGTCTATCGTTAAGAACAATGATCTCGGGGTCCTGACTTTTGATATCTATCTTTAAACAAATATCCACAAACTTAGATTCATTAGCGAATAAATGATCTTCGTTTTCCAAAACAGTGCCGAAAATGACTCCATCTACAGAAGTAGGGAGCGAAGAAACTTCAATTGATACATCTTCTATATCCTTTAAAGCTACTTTGCGATGTGATCTCAAAAATGTGATCGAATCTTTTTGAATACTGAAATACTGCTTCAATAACAACACCTCCTTTATGAACGCTGCATTCTAGCATTTAAATAAATCTATATTATTTTAATAGTTATATTTGTTTAAACACTTCTTTATTTAACCATATCCATATCTTCCATATTTTCAATAAAAATAGAAAAATTGGTTCATAATTTGGAAAATTCTGCTCTCCTTGCAGGAATAATTTAATATGTTACAATATATCTAGTGCATTAACAAAGCTTTTTGTTAGCAAGATATCGATTCAGTGTGTAGTGTTTTTCTAACATACAATGATGACTTATGTAACACGATAAATAGCTTAAAGTACTAATTCGATATCATAGAAAGGATATCTATGTATATTTGGAATAAACTAAAATCTCTTGAAAAAGATAGAATTTTATACGCTTCTTTAGGAAGCGTTATTTTAGCATTTGGCTTATTTAATATTCATTCTCAATCACAAATCAGTGAAGGTGGTATTCTTGGCTTAACACTTTTATTGTATAACTGGTTTTCCATTTCACCATCAATCACCAGCGCTATTCTCAACTTAATATGTTATGGTCTAGCATGGAAAGAAATGGGTAATAAATTTATGGTATATTCTCTGATTTCTATTGTTGCCTATTCAGTATCTTATGCCATTTTTGAAACAATCGGACCACTTTTCCCATGGATTTCTAACTATCCTTTAATGTGCAGTATTCTAGGGGCCTGCTTTGTTGGTTTTGGTGTAGGTATCGCAATGCGATCAGGAGCAGCGCCTGGTGGAGATGATGCCTTGGCATTATTGATTTCACGTTACACACCTTTAAAGATTCAATGGGCATACTTATTGGCCGACCTTGTTGTATTAGTGTTATCCTTGACTTATATTCCTTTTACAAAAATTATCTATTCTTTGATTACTGTTGCCATTTCAGGCCAATTAATCGGATATCTAATGAAAAAATAATTTTAACGCAAGTACATTAAAAAAATTATTTCAGTTGTACTAGATGTATTCAATTTCTACCAACCATGGCATACCTCTATTTTTGTCACAACTAAAATCATTAAAAACTGTAAAAAAAGAGATCTCAAGACAATTTTTGTCAAGAAATCTCTTTTTCATTTTAGGCTTGTGGTTTTCTTACATATGCACGGATGACACCAATTGTTGAATCCGTTTCATTTACAATTTTATATTTATTACATTTTGCAGGAACAATGAATGTTTCGGCATAGTGTACTTCAAATGGTTCAAAAGAACCATCCAAGCTTTCAATACGACATTGACTTCCTTCAATCAAGTTCAACATATTGACATTTGCTTCATTATCCACTACAACTTCATCTTTGATCCAATATCTTCTAGTTTCTAGGTATTCCAGTTCATGAAGACCAGTATGTTCTTCTTTTACATGCTCATCTTCTCTCACTGTATAAACTGCATTTACCAAGTTTTCTTTAACCCATGGAGTTGTACGATCCCATTGAATAACTTCTTTACCATGTTCGATATGAACTGGTCTAGGAAGTCCATCAAGACCAACACGTGCCCAATCCCAAAGTTTAAATGTGAAACAATATGGAGTGGCACTGATTTCAAGTACCATTGCATCTTTACCTGAACAATGGCAAGTTCCTGCAGGAATCAAGAAATGATCATGTTTTTTAGCTGGGAATTTATTGATGTATTTTTCTGCATCAAACATAATTTCCCCTCTATTTGCACTTCTTAGATCTTCGATCATCTGATTAGAATCAATACCTTCTTTTAATCCTAGATAAACACTTGCACCTTCTTTAGCATCCAAGATGTAGTAACTTTCATCCTGTGTATAAGCCATACCGAACTGACGGTGAATGTATTCCGTTAATGGATGTACCTGCAAAGAAAGATTTTGTCCACCAATCGTATCTAAGAAGTCAAAACGGATCGGGAATTCTGCTCCAAATCTTGCGAACACATCTTTTCCTAACAATTCTTTTGGTTGATACAACACAAGATCCATTGCAGGAATTTCAATTGTTGCGTTTTCAAAATCAAGATATAAAGAGTTTTCTTCTGGTACACCATCAAATGACCATGCATAGTTATCCTGATCCTTATCCAAGTTGCAGACTTCTTTCATCCATTGTCCACCCCATACACCTGGATCAAAATATGGCACTGTTCTAAATGGTTGTGATGCGATTTGTCTTAAACCATCACGTACTCCTTCACCAGGAACCATTTTTACATCTTCATCATTATTTGTATCAATAAAATAATCAACATCTTCAAAACATGTCATCTTATGTTTGTCGGCAACACGCCATTCAATAAAGAATCCACGTTTGATCTTTCTTAAAGAGTCTTCATCATAGTTTGTACAGTTATAATTAGGAAGGCCTTTACGATAACGTAATGTGATTTCCCAACGAGCCATATCTAAGTAAACCAAAACATCGTGTTCAGCTACCAAAGAAGCGCCAAAACCATAAACAACAACCAAGCCTTGAGCTTCTTTGACTTCTTTTTTTGCTGCTTCCAAGCGTTCTAGATCGATGAAATCAATAACATTTCCATAGTACATTCTTCCAAAAATTCTATCATCTGTAATATGGTATTGAAGTTGTTCGTTCAATGTCTTTTCATCTTTGAAGATCTTACGCATATCAATGACTAAAGTTGGTTCTAATTTCTTAATTTGTTCCAACACTAAATCATCACTAACTCCAGGGTAAGCTTCCATAACCAATACTTTTTTACCCTGCATTTTTTCTTTTAATACATCGAAGATCGCATCATATCCTCGAACAGCTGTATTTTCATACCCCTTGATCTTTGTTGCAGGAAAACGATCATAATTACTCATTTGTTCTTCTCTCCTTTACTATGATATCTTTACCTTCACAATATACACGATACGTAAATCCAGAATGCTCGATTCTTGCATAATCATGTCCTGCATCAGCTGGCCAGCAGGCAACAACTTTTAAATATGTATCGCCTGTATTGATCAAACGATGAGCCCAATCGGATCGAATGTGATGTAGTGAACCTTCATACATCTTTTCACACCAGCATTTACCCTCTTCATCCATTAACATCAACAGACCTGTTCCTTTTGAGCACCAATAGTATTCTTCACAGTCCATGTTTTCGTGAAAATGTCCTCTAGTCATGTTGCATTCTCCATTTACTTTTACAGGATGCATAACAGTCAATCCCCAATTCAATTTACCTGGTTCTGACTGAGATGAAACGCTATAAACTTCATACATTACGGTATCGTCATGTAAGGACTCATCTACACTTTCATAGAAGTCTTTAGCATCTTTGTAGAGCTTTGTGGAAACTGTTACCTCTTTTCCACAGGGTTCCTTATCCCAATCATGTATAAGGGATGGTTCAATGATCTTCATAACATTTCCTCCTGTGTTATAATGTTATAACATTTGTTCCACGCTAATCATACTAAATGATTTTCAAAAATACAAGTAATTATTTAAGTTTTTCAATTCCAATAAGATATGGAGAATGATCCTGGTTCAATTGCGTTCTTTTTTCAATATAAAAAGCGTGAGAATCCAATTTTTTTAAATACATTTCTATCGCTTTTGATTCTTCTCTTCCTTCTTCATGAGGATAAATCACAAGTGCCATTCTCCCTTTTTTCTTCAATAGATACAAAGCTTTTTCAATAGCCTCAAGGCTGGTTTTAGGATTTGTCTTAACTTGTGAATCAAAGCCAGGACAATAGCCAAAGTTAAAGATAATCGCATCCACTTCTTCTTTTACATAGGCATCCATGTTTTGATGCCCATCGAAAACAGGAACAAAATGGCTGTCTTTTATATTTGAAACAGTTTGTTCAAATACTACTTGTTGAATTTCAAAACCATAAACTTTTCGAACGTTATTTTTCAAAAAGAAATCCGTATCTTTTCCCCAGCCTAAAGTTGCATCAATACAGATAGCACCTTTATGAAGAACATCCTTTAAGAAATCATGCGATTGATCGACGATTGATTTCATGTCTTCTTAGCTCCTTTTTATATAACATATAATCTTTTTCCAAGTAACAAACAAAAATCACATCAATGGCCTTGGCGTCCGGATATTGTGACATTAATTTCTTCACTGTAGAAATCGCAATTTTACAAGCCTCTTCATTTGGATATCCATAAATCCCTGTCGAAATACAAGGAAACGCCAGCGTCAAACGCACCATTTCATGCATACGCATATAGTTATAAGCCAATGACAAGGAATTCCAGTAACAAGCACTTAAAAATTCTGCTTCATTATGCTTGCCATCCTTATAAATAGGTCCCACTGTATGAATAATTGCCTTACAAGGAAGTGCATAGGCATCCGTAATGACAGCCTGTCCAGTTTGACAATGACCGATCTTTTGACATTCCTCTTCTAATTCTTTTCCAGCTTTGGAAAAGATAGCGCCACATACACCACCACCTGGCAATAAACGCGAATTTGCAGCATTCACGATAATATCAAAATCAAGCCCTGTAATATCCGCCTTTAATGTTGAGATCATTCTTCATCTTCCTTTCCATCTGTCCATTTATTGACTCTAGTCGCAATTTTTTGAGCAGAAATCGAAACTTGATGAAATTGTTCCACAAGACTCTCTAAAGATTTCTCTGCCTTTCTATTTCTTGTGACTAATCTTTCCATATCATCTTTTAATAAAATAATATTTCGTTCAATATCCTGGATATTGCTTGCACGATAAAAGTCTTTCGTACTGGAAATCAAGGTATAAACGATTCCTATTAAAGTAGTTGGCGATGTCATCATTACATGCTTGCTTAAAGCATAGTTTAGCGTATCAATACATTCTGAACATATAAATTGATATATGGCTTCACTTGGAATGAACATGATAGCCTGATCTACAGTTTGCGCATTGATATATTTATTAGCTATATCATCAATGTGTTTTTTTACATTTGCCTTAAACTGTCTTAAATATATCTCATTGTTGTCATTGACCATATTCAAATAATTTTCCATAGGAAATTTTGAATCTATACATAAAACACGTTTATCCTGAGGCATATGTAATACCGCATCCGCAATTCTTCCATTAGATAATGTATACTGCATGCTGTAAACAGAAGGGTTTTGACCGGCATAGATTTTCAGCAACATATCCAATTGATATTCACCCCAGTTTCCTCGCGTTTTGGCATTGGACATGATTTGATTCATTGAACGAATATTATTCTCAACAATATCCATGGATTGTTTAGATAAAGCCTGATCCTTTCTTAATTCCTGCACCTGATTTAAAACATAATTAAAAGACTGCTTCATCTGTTTATCAAATGCTTCATTTCTTGCCGCTTCTTCCTTATTATTCATTAAGATCTGATATGTATTTTCTTCTGATTTATCCGATAATTTTTTGATCAAATAAACCAGGACCACAAGACAAATCAAAAGACAAATAATCAATACTATACTAATTAGCTCCATTCTCTCACTTCTTTCTTGTCATTCGATCAATCCAATATTTTCGATTGTTTTTTTGAGGTTCATAAAAACACTCAATGAGCGCATTATACAAAAACTCATGAATCTGGCTTCCTTTTCGATCTGTATATTGGATCACATCACTTCCATTGATCGCAAGGTCTTTGATCGATACAGGTCGAATTTTTATTTCTTTTTCATAAAACGTTTTAAAAGCTTTCCAGTTTTCAATGCTTTGGATCCCTTTTAAGGAATGCGCCATGATATCACAATACTTCAATGTCAAAAGCTGATCCATCATTTCTTCATCAAAATTTCTTTGGATCCTAAACTTAAAAATTGTTTTTAAATTTGCTTTTAAATGATCATCATGATATTCGATCAACACAGGAATTCTCTTTCTTTGTATGTTGGTCAACTTAAATTTCTTACATAATTCCAAAGATATTTTCTTGCTGATAAGAGGATGTCCATAAAAATGATCTCTTCCATCCTTGGTTGTCTTTGTTTCCGGTTTTCCAAAATCATGCATCAAAATAGCCCAAGCCAAAGTTTCATCAAAAGGTTTTAAAAATTTTAGTGCTCTTAATGTATGATGTAACACATCCGTATCATGCCATGGAGAATTTTGTTCACATTCCTTACATTGTTTTAACTGCGGTAAAATATCGATCAACAATTCTGTCATATTTTCTAATTCATAAGGATCATAGCGCATGATTTCTACTAGTTCAGAACGAATTCTCTCTATAGAGATGTAACGTAACAAAGAAGAATTTTTCTCAATTGCCAATTTGGTATGTTCTTCAATCTCGAAGTTTAGCTTTGCCGCAAACCGATGTGCTCTTAACATTCTTAAGGCATCTTCTTTAAATCGCGTATCTGGATCATTCACACATCGAATTTTTCTCTTTTCAAGATCAATTTGTCCATGAAATGGATCGATCAGACCTCTTATATCATTATAAGCCATGGCATTGATCGTAAAATCACGCCGTGAAAGATCTTCTTCAATCGTATTCACAAAACACACAGTTTCAGGATGACGGTGATCTTTATATTCACTTTCCAAACGAAAAGTTGTTACCTCAACCGACTCATTTGAAAGAATCGTAACCGTTCCATGTTTTAACCCAGTCAAGATGACATGATCAAATAATTGTATCGTAACTTCAGGAAGAGCATTGGTCGCAATGTCATAATCATGTGGTTCTTTTCCCAGTAAATAGTCGCGTACACACCCACCGACGACAAAAGCTTCATAGCCTGCCCTATGATATATTTCAATGATTTCTTTGACATAGCCTGGAAGCTTCATGATCTCTCACCCCTATCACGCAATATTATACCATTCTATTTAATGTTTATAAAAAGATTGGCAACCCTAAGGTTGCCATAATGTTAGTTATTCTCTTTTACATAAATTGGTTTTGTATTCGCCATTACATTTTTCGCTAAGCTTGCGCTGGCAAACATGAATTCAATTTCTTTACCATGATTGACTGAACGGCAAGCCTGCCCAATCTGTTTGAACACTTCAACATCTTCGTTTGCGGTTTCAACGATCATAAACCAATGACTTGGTTTTTCTTTATCGACTCTTTCTTTGATATATACAGAAAGAATATTTGAATCATTTTTAGCGTATTCACAAACAGCTGCTTTTAGATCATCGATATTTTCCACAGGTTCTCTCATGTAGATCTTATCACCTTTTTTGATTTGATTTTCCTGTAAAGAAGTCTTCTGCTGCTCATGAAGCTTAAATAAGAATTCATTTGTGATTGGTAAATTTGCTCCAAAAGGATCAAAAACAATACCCTTGATATCATTTTTAGCCAATTCAATAAATGGCATAAACTGTTCAAACGTTAAGACCAAAGATCGAATCTTAGGATCTGAATTCCATTTTCTCAACTCTTCCATATCGGTAAACATTGGAAAATAACAATCTTTCTGATTTGTTTCAATGATCATTAACTGAAATTTTGTGTTCGGCTCAAAGATCATCTGTCCTTTATCATTCATTGTTGGCTCTTTATCCCATGTTGCCGGTGCCAAAAATTTTGTCGTCATCAATGCCGCAAGCATTGTATTGATCGTTTCTGTTGTCTGTTTTTCTTTGATTTTTGCCAAAGCTTCTTTCATCTGTGTGTTTTTAAATTCATTTACCATAGTTCTATTCTCCACTTATTGCACACGCATTAAATGCGATACTTGGTGTAACAATTTGTTTGTACTCCCATTCTAAATCATTTGCGACTGCCTTTACATCATTCATCATTTCTAAAAAGTTTCCTGCTACTGTGATCAGCGAAACACTATGATCGCGTTTCCCGCTCTTTACATAGTAACCTGAACACTGTAACGAGAAATTTGTTGTTACAAAATCAATTCCTGCATGAAGCCCTGCAAGTTCAGTAATTACCAGCCCTTCCTGCATATCCTGACAAAGTTCATCTAATGATTTATCTCCAGGTTGAATATAACAGTTCATTGGAGAAACCCCAACATTAGATGCATATCCAGATTTAAAGCCATTTCCTGTACTTTCAGCATGCATTCGAAGAGCACTTTTTGTATCGTGTAACATACTATTGAATACCCCTTTATCAACCAGTACTTTTTCTTTTGTTGGACACCCTTCATCATCATAATTGGCAATGGTCAAGGCTTCTAAATTTCTAGGATTGTCAATAATCGTAATCTTATCAGAGAAAATTTTTGTATTTTCTTTTCCTTTCAATGGTGAAATTCCTTTAAAGATCAAATCACCACTAAATAAACCAACAAAGCTTGCGAATAGACTAGTCATTGCATCTTTTTCGAAGATAACGGGATAACTGCCTGATTTTAAAGAAGTTGCGTTTAACTTAGAGAGCGCCTTGTCACATAGTTCTTTTACATAGGCGTCTACATCAAACTTTTCTAGATCATATACTACCTTTACCAAAGCATCATCTTTGATTTCGTCATTCTGGCTGACCGCAACACTGCATCCAACCGCATTCATCTTGTCTTCATCATAAACCTGAACACCATAAGAATTGGTGATTTCTCGTGTTCCTGTCGCCTCTTCAAAAGACAAATAAGATACTTGAATCACTCTTGGATCATAAGCTATACATTTCTTTTCAATCAATTCCAAGGTCTGTTTGATCTGATCCATGCTTGGTTTGACAAATTCTTTTTCTTTAACAACTTCCTCTGTTTTTTCCGGCTTTCTTAAGGAATCTTTTTCTTTTGTCGTGACGGTCTTAGCTTGTTTGATCAAACTAGAGATCACTTCTTCCATCTTATCATCATCGGTATCTTCCAAAGCCATACTGGCCATGTTTCCATCTACAATTCCTCGAATCATAGTTCCCAGTACGTGACTGGAAACAAAAGTATCCATCTGACCTGAAAACCATGTAATTTCTTTTTGCGTTGATAAGGATTGATAGATTTCTACACTTTCCATACCTTGTGATAAGGCATATTCGATCCATTTATTCTTATTCATTGACAGTACCTCCTACGGTAATGCTGGAAACACGAATAGCTGGCTGCCCTACATCTGTTGGAATATTTCCACTGCTGGCGCCACACATTCCCTGCGCTCTTTTCAAATTATCGCTAACTTTATCAATATTCATTAATATTTCTGCACCATTTCCAATCAAAGAAGCACCTTTTACAGGATATGTAATCTTACCATCAATGATCATATACCCTTCATTGACCGCAAAGTTGAATTCTCCAGTCTGAGGATTTACACTTCCTCCACCCATCTTTTTCGCATACAGTCCTTTTTTGATTCCTTTGAACAAATCTTCAAATTTATCTTTTCCAGCTGCAATGTATGTATTAGACATACGACTTGTTGGTTCATATTTATATGATTGTCTTCTTGAGCTGCCAGTAGAAGCCATATTCATCCTTCGACCATTCAATGTATCGATCATATATGAAGTCAACTCACCATCTTTGATCAATACACGCTTTTGTTGCGGATTTCCTTCATCATCAACATTCTGTGATCCCCATGCATTTGGAATAGTTCCATCATCAATTGCTGTCACACAATCTGATGCGATTTTTGTATTTAACTTGTTAGTAAAAACACTTTGATCTTTTGATACGGCACTGGCTTCTAAAGCATGTCCGCAGGCTTCATGGAAGATAACACCTCCAAAACCATTGTCGATAACGACCGGCATCTTACCAGATGGACAATCTTTTGCCTCTAACATAACAAGGGCAATTCTTGCAGCTTCTTTGGCAATATCCTCTGGTTGAGTTGTATCGTAGAATTCAAGACCCATGCTTGCACCTGGCCCTTCAAAACCTGACTGCATTGATTTTTCATCCTGCGCATATGCCGTAACAGGCATCCTTGTTCTTATTCTTGTATCTTGAACAAGTTTTCCGTTTGAATTTGAAATTTGAACATGTTGTTTTACATTTAACATGTTAACTTGAACTTTAACGATTCGTTTATCTTCAGTTTTACACGCTTTGTGTGCTCTTTTCATCAAAGCTGCTTTATCTTCTAAATTTGCTTGAATTGGATCGATTTTTACTGGATGTTTATTTTCAATCTCTTCATACGTTAATTGAACACTTCGTTTGTTTTCAACGGATCCAAATGCTTCCTTTAATTCATCAATTAAATTTGTTAAGGAAGTCATATCCAATTCATTCGTATATCCATAAACGGACTGTACATTTTTATACAAACGAACACCAATACCTGAACGCAAAACTTTATTAACATCTTCGACTTTTCCATTCAACATTGATATGGATTCATTTGTTGTTTCTTCTTCAAAGATCTCTGCGAAATCAGCTTCTGATTCCATAGCTCTCGATAATAATAGTTCCAAGCTTTCTTTACTTAACATCTTTTCACCTTCAATCTTTTTCTATTATATCAAAATTCATATTATTTTCCTTATTTATAATCCAAACTATTATCACTATACACATAAATTTAATTAAAAAATAAAAAGCCTTTATCTAAAATAGATAAAGGCAATCTAACAAAGTGGTGCTTTCTCTTCAAATTCATACAAACCAAAGAGAACTTTTATATATATATATATATATATTATATGTTACAGTAAACAATAAGTCAAACACCAATTAATTTAATTCTATACTGAAAAAATCGGGTGATAACTTTTTAAAAGTATTGTGTTGTCCTTTATTCATTGAAGTATAGATTCTTCTTCAGAATTTAGAATTTATAAAACATAGGGTAAAAATAAATGTATAATATCTCTATAAATTGGAAGTTGTGGAGGACAATTATTATGAATAAGGTTGTAATTTATATACATGGGAAGGGTGGTAATGCAGAAGAATCAGTACATTACAAGTCTCTTTTTAGTGATTGTGATGTGGTTGGTCTTAACTATACCGCACAATTTCCATGGGAAGCAAAAAAAGAATTTCCACCGCTTTTTGATTTGATTTGTAAAAATTACAAATCCGTTCAGGTAATTGCAAATAGTATAGGTGCCTATTTGGCTATGAACGCCTTATCAGATAAGCAAATAGAGAAAGCTTATTTTATTTCTCCTGTTGTAAATATGGAAAAACTGATTACAGATATGATGTTTACATCAAATGTTACAGAAGATGAACTTCGAGATAAAAAAGAAATTAAAACAAGTTTTGGAGAAACCCTTTCATGGGATTATCTCTGTTATGTGAAAGAAAATCCGATTACATGGAAAATTTCAACACATATTTTATTTGGCGAAAAAGATAATTTGACTTCTTATTCGACAATATCTGAATTTGCAAAACAAGTCAACGCAACCCTTACTGTTATGAAAAACGGAGAGCATTGGTTTCATACAGATGAGCAAATGAAATTTCTTGATGATTGGATAAACAATCTTCTCGATAAATCGGAATTTAACAATTTCATATCCAGTATTATACAAAGCGGTCAGTCTTTATGATTGGTCGCTTTTCAATATCTGGAAAGTACTGTTTTCATCCAATATAAGCGTAAAGTTGAATTATGTCAGAGTCAACAATATGTACCTCTATCCTCCTTTGTTTTCAGTATAGAATTAATTTAAATCTATACTGAAAAAATCGGGAGATAACTTTTTTGAAAAGTTTAATCATTCTATATTTATCGAATGATATGATATTAACTTCAAATTAGACTTTTTTACTAATAAAGGCGTTATAAAAACCTAATAAAGATTATTTTTTACTAAGTATATTTTAATTCTATTTTTCAGACATAACGCTTAAATATCTTTTTCCTAAATTAGGATTTGTCGTCATCAAAGCAGTAAATTCATTACCGACATATTCATTATCGACATAATCGTTCCGGCTTCACATTCTGCGTAATCAAGAGTATTGTCTGGATATAAATATACTTTTGAAAATTCTTTTGTCTTTTCTTTTACTTCGTCGCTAATAATTACCGAATTACAGTTCTTGCAATGTAATACAGGTGCATTTATGACCTTTATACTTTTTCCGTTAATAGTCATAGAAAATTCGCCGATTTCTGAGTGCAATGTGTTATGACATTTCATACATTTCATTGTAAATCCTCCTTGAAAAATTCCAATTCGACAACTTAGGATTTGTACTTTCACATTATGCTTCCTTTTAATCCTTTTTTGAAAACTAATACAGCTCTTTGAGTTCCCAAAAATGACATAGTTATCAGATGAAAGCTCTGTTTTTCCATTTCTGCTATCTGTTTATCTATTTTATCAGTTACATTTCCAATCGTAATGCCTTCGATTAATACAGTTTTGTACATTTATTTATACCTCCATAAATTCCGATTTATAGAGATATTATACATCTATTTTTATCCTATGTTTTATAAATTCCAATTTGTCACCCCTCACGACCGGCATAATTTTTAATCTCCTCTGCAAAGCAGTATTTGCTTATGACTTATTCAGATAAGCACTTGCTAATTTATGTACCTGTTTTATACCTTTAGACGATAAATCCCACTGCTTCAGTTCATTGGAAATCAGTTCAGGATATTTTTTGCTTATATCTTTCAAAGCATTTCCTATTGATTTTCGTACATACTCGCTTTCATCATCTTTGAGAAAAGATAAAAACTGTATAGCCATCTGCGGATGCTCCCTAAAATAAGGACGGCTTGTCCAAATTCTCAATCCTTCTGATACAGCTCTCCTTGTATTAGCACAATCACTTTTTAGCCATTCCTTAATAACCGGAATCGCTGTTTCATATCCAATAATTTTGCAGTAATTATCAAATGCCATTGCAAGAATTTCCTGCACCTTCCAGCTTTTGTGCTGGCTCACAGTATCTTTCAGAAATGATAATGCGCTTGTATTTTTGCAGGCTGCATATCCTACCAAGAAAACACCGACTTCCTGTATCTGAAAATTTTCCGACTGATATAACTCCAATCCCATAGTGAAGCATTCATCAAGCGAATGCTGCTTGTAATAATTTTCAGCTTCCTTTTTCACGAGTTTTAGACTATCTTTTTCAGGTATAACTTCTTTCAAATGTGCTATGAAATTTTCCATTATGTATATTACCCTTTCAAATTATCCAAAGCAGCCGGATTATTTTCGAGAATTGCCCCAACAGTCGGGCAGGTTTCTAAATCCGGGCAGTCTCCGCAGGTGGAAACACCTTTATTTAACGCACACTTCCGAATCCCGCACAGGCTATCACAAAATACCGTTTTTGCCCCATTCATACGGCAGCCTTCGCAGTTAATATGCTCTGGAAGAATCGGGGCGTTGTTTAGCTCTGCCCACAGCTTCGCAGTTTTCTCCCGCAAAGCCTGATCGTCATTGACGGTTGCTATGTATGCGTCGCATTTTTCGCAGTCTAATCCGCAGTATCCGATCATATCTTTCATAGGTTATATGCCTCCTGTCCCTTATTCTTCATCATCAATTTCACGCTCAAAGATCGAATACTTCCAGTCATCAGTTCCGGAAACCAAACGCCAGCCCTGTTTTCCATATTCATTGAGCTTCTCAATATACCGCTCCAGCTTAATATGAACATTAAATGATGGCTCTGCGCTTAAATCAACTGTCATATATTCATACTTCTTCATAACAAACCGCCTTCCTATGTATTAATCTTTATTAAAAATTTTTCATTATATCCGCAACAAACTGTGTCTGCTGCTTTCTCAAATATGATTTCACAAAGGGTTTCAGAAACCATTTCTTCGCAATTACTTCCTCTGTAAAAACAACCTCTGTTTCATTTCCTTTAGCAGTGAAAATGCCAGTCCAATGACCTGTCATATTGCTGTTTTCCATATCAAATTCCCATCGTCTGTATGGCTCAACAAGTGTCACGGTAAAGGTCGTCGGGTAGCCTTCTTTGGTGTATTCAATAAACTTCTTATCGCTGATAATTTCTGTCTTGCTTAAATCGCTTCTCCAAGCTCCGTAATTTTCAATATCCAACACCAGATCCCACACTTTGTGAAGTTCGCTGGGGATCAGCGCTTTTATATTTGAAACCGCCATTTTTGCTTCCTCCTTAAATCAGTCGTATTTCTCAATATGCACGGTGGCAATCGCCGACTGATTCGGCTCTCCGGTAACAAGGTCTTGCGGCGCAGGCACAAGTAGCATAAATCCGTTCTTGCCATATCTTAATTCATACCCTTGTGCATACGCTTCTTCCACAGAGATGTGCTGTACCTGTCCGATTACCATAGCCGTAATACCCGCACCGCTTAAATCCTGTATTTCTTTCAGGGTACATTCCATCGTGAGAAACGCTTCGCTGATCGCAGGTGCGTGAATGGTTTTGGCGTTGGAAACAGTAAAACCTCCTGCGGCAAATTCGTCATCGTCCCATTCATTCTGATGAATAGTATTTACCAACCTGTCATAACAGCTTATCGGGAGGAAGTTAATGCAAAAGCATTTTTCTCTTTGGATATTGGCATAAGTGTGGGTATGCTGATACAAGTTACCCATCACAGCAAAAAAAGCGGTTTGATCTCCGTGAAAGCAGCTCCACGAATGAAAACAAACATTTGGTTTTCCATTCTCTTTCCAAGTCGTGATAGCAAAGAGAACGGTCGGTATTCCTGCTGTTACTTCAAAGTGAGAGAACAGTTCAAATTCTTCCGGATAGGCCGGCTTAAAATACTGAGGAAAATCCTTATCGATCTCTATCTTCATAGCTATACCTTTCACATATCAAAGTTTCTCTACATCTTCCACATAAATGGATACTTCGCCGCATTTCGGGCAAATTGCTACTTTAGGTTTTCCTATTCTTCCGCCAAATAATTTATTTTCATCCGTTGACATTACAATCCCATATCCTGCAGCCTCTACTTTGATGGCGCAGTTTTCTTTCATTTCCGTTCCACATCTCAAACACTTTCTCATCAATAAAACCACCTTTCTTCTTTAATTTTTATGCTATCTAAAATTTCTATTTATGTCATGATGCTCATGTAAATTACGCCAATTTGAATCATACAATATATATTTGGTAATTATCAAAATTAACTAAATAAGATTGCGGGCAATCCATTCTCTGGCATTAAGAAAGCAAAATAAGTAAATAATCCAAAACATAGTGTTACAAGCATTAACCCTATTTTACCTGCAATAGGTGTTTTGTACTTTGCCGAAAAGAGTTTAACATTAAGAATAATAGAAACGACACATAGTATCATATCCAAAACAAAATTGATAATGGCAACACTCTTGTTTTCGCTCATAAAACCTAAAGTGAAAAACGCCAGCACAAACAATCCGTAATTAATAAATATCCAATTGATAATTTGTTTTGATGATAAATTCATATTAGAGATGCCTCCATCAACTTACACTTTCCAATTCTTCTAAAGAAAGTTCTTTAACTAGTATTGCGCTTTTATTTGCATCCAAAGAATACTCATACTGTTCAATTTTTTTTAAAGCAGCAAAATAATCTGAATCTCCTATAATTGTCTCTTTAGATGTACTGACAAGAACTAATTTCCACTCTGTTATTAGTTTTCCATCAACTTTATATTCTAAATGTGGTTTTTTAGGGAGTACTGTTTTAGTGTCCTCAGTCAATGCTATTGCGCCAAACAGACTTCCATCTGGTTTTCTATAAAACTTTGGTGTGACATTATATGAATCGTTCCAATCAATGCTTTTTTTCAACTTATCAAAAAATACCATTGCTCACCCTCCACATCTTTTATTTTTTACTCTTTAAGTATACCATCATCATCTTTTATAGTTATCTCAGCTTAACAAATTAGCTATAAAAAAAGCCAATAATTTAACATGAATTGCATTTTTACTAAACAGTAATACAAAATTCAAGATACATATTGGCTTTTATATTCTTATGCATAAATTATGCACAAAACTGTATGGTCAATTTATTAAGAATGTTTAAAATTATAAATTTTTAAACAGATATAGTAACTAAGGACAGTCATAACAACAGCAATTAACGTGCATATTAAAAGAACAACATTTGAGGAACTAAACCATGAAATAAGGTCAAATTTCCAATTTAAAGACATGTATACAAAGCAATAAATCAGAATAAACACAATAAACATGATAGATCCTTTTTTATTTCCCAACAACATGAAACCGATCGAATTGATTGCTGTGATTATAAAGGAAATGATGATTCCAAAAAGCCATACAAGCATACCAGCCTTAAAATCACAAACATTATAAAGGAATATGTATATTAACACGCAAGGCAATGAAATCAATACATTCGAGAATCCGATCAAGATAAAATTAGAAATCAATTTAGATTTGATAATCTCTTTTCTAGTGACCGGATAAGTCAAAAGAATTTGATCAAATTTACAAATTTCATCTTGCTCCATTGAGCATTGTAAAGCTGTCACACCTAGCCATGGAATAGAAACACATACAATGAGCAGGAGCATATAGAAACTTTTAAAAGTGAAGAAAACAAATAGAAAGAATATAATAATAAATATCATAGAAATCATGTTCTTTTTTAAACAAAAGGTTTCGTATAAGTCTTTGCATATAATTCCCAACATTTTATTTCACCCCTTTAATATAAAACAACATAAACTCTTCAATGGATGGCCTGCGAATATCAAGATCTGTAAACGTTTTTTGCAATCCTGCTCTATTTCGAATCAAAATCGAATAATAATATGGCTCTTTAATGTATGCAACTATATCTTCCTCATTCAAAGATGCCATCAACGATTTTCCACCACTGATAATTCCGTATTCTTCATTGATAACTTCATGTGATTCTACAAAAATTAATCTTCCTTCATGTATGAACGCAATATAATCTGCAATTTTATCTAGATCACTTGTGATATGCGATGACATCAATACAGTATTTTCTTCTTGCTCGGTAAATTCCCGTATCATAGATAAAACTTCATCGCGTACAATTGGATCTAAACCGCTTGTTGCTTCATCAAGAATCAAAAATTTTGCATGGTGGCTAAAAGCAATCGCAAACTCCATTTTCATCTTCATTCCTCGTGAAAACTTTTCTATTCTTTTATCTAGAGGAAGATTAAATTTCTTTAAATACTGATGATATGTTGCTGAATCCCAGTTTGTATATACTTTTCTTAATATTTTTTCAATCACTCTAGGCGTGAATTTTTGATTATAGTGTGTAGAATCAAAAATTACTGCTATTTTTTCTTTTATCTCTTTTTCGTTCGTTTTGAAATCTTTCCCAAAATACTTTAGCGATTGATACTCTGATTTCGTAATTCCCAGTATTGAATTGATCAATGTAGATTTACCTGCTCCGTTTTCACCAATCAATCCCATTACCATACCTGAAGGAATGTTCAAAGATATGTGATCCAATTTAAAATCCTTATAATATTTAGAAAGATTTTTAATTTCCAATGTGTTGCTCATATTAAATATCCTCCTCAAATAACAACTTTATCATTTGAATGAGCTCATCAATTTGAATATCATTCTCTCTGGCTATGGTACAGGATTCTTGTAATAGTGATTCAATCCTTCTTCGGTTCTCTTCTTTTATAAAATCTTTGTTTTGAGAAGATACAAATGCTCCTTTGGCCGGAACGATATGAATAAATCCATCTTTAGCCAGCTCTTCATAAGCTCTTTGGGTTGTAATAATGCTTACGTGAAGATCTTTTGCCAACTTGCGCATCGAAGGTAAAGAATCTTCTGGTTTTAGCTCTCCTTTCATAATCATTTCCTTAAATTGAATGACTATCTGCTCGTAAATTGGTTTTGAGCTAGAACTACTTAATATAATTTCCATGAATATTCACCTCGTAATATCTATACTGTACATATATTACATATACAGTATATACCCATCTATATATACTGTCAATATATAATATATACAGTTTTATGTTGAATAATAAAGATGGTCAGTCCGCAGGCAAACCACAGAACCATGCTCCGCAGGGACAACAAAAAAATAATCAGCAAAACTTTTTCTTGTAACTTATATATGTAACCAAGTATAATTAGCTGAAAAACTTTATTTCAAGCTATGTAAAGGTATTTTGACAAAGGAAATTAGGCAGTGTCAAAGGCTTTATTGTACAAAAAAAAGATAATTCACAATTTGTGAGTTATCCCTCTTTACCTGTTAAATCAGTTAAAGTTTCAATGAATTGAAACAATACTATCTTTTCTTCAGAAGTTAATGTTCTATAAAATTCTATACTCGATTTTCTTCTTCATTTACTTTAATCGCTCTACTATTATCCATTATTGTCTCCCTTCCAGATGATTTATTTGTCCTATGAGTATTACTCATTTTTACTACTAATTAAATTTTGTTTATATTCATCAACATATTTAAAATATGTTGACTTTTTCATCTTGAGTTGCCTCATTAATTCTAATGAGCCTATCTTTTCTTGTTCCACTTTTTTATATTGTTTAGCAAATTCTTCAGCAGACATTAACCGATGTCTTCCATAGTCATCCCATTCACCACGTGCTTTTTTGGCTTCAATACCTTCACGCTGTCTTTTTTCTTTTCGCTGCAATTCTGTTTCTGCCTGCATGGCATAGATTTCGATGACAACTTTGTTGATAGTATCTGTAATCAACTTGTTCATAGAATCTGATTCTTCAGACAAATCAATTGTGGACGTTGGAATATCAAGAAACATGACACGAATATTATGATCTTCATAATATCGTAGCTCATCTATGATTTCTTTTTTGTTTCTTCCCAATCGATCCAACTCATAGAGAATTAGTGTGTCACCTTCTCGAAGAACATCTTCTTTTAAAACAGTGTATCGTGGCCTATCAAAGCTCTTTCCTGATATCTTATCTAAAAAAATCTTCTGTAGAGGATAATTCTTTTGTTTACAAAAGTCTTCAATACCTTTTATTCCACGATCTAAATTCTGGTCTTTTGTGCTAACTCTATGATATCCGTAATACATTTCGTCCCTTTCTAAGACTCTCTGATTTCTCTTGACGGGTAGTCTATCAACTATGTACTAGTCTATTTACATAAATTATATACATTTATAGACTACTAAACAAGTACATTTTTAATAGTCTATAAATGTGTACAATTATGGACTACTATATTGCTGATGTATACTTTAAAACTGTTACTATTTTTTACTCATCGTAGTCCCAAATCAATTCTTGAATATAGTATTCTATTTCTCTGGGAGAAACATCTTTTTTTACAAAAAAAAGCGAGAAACAAGTTCTCGCCTAAGAAGAAGATGTAAAAGACTATTTAGTTCGATTTTTTACCTATCACATTTCTTCCACGATATCATTTTATCAAATTATTAACTAATATGTGGGAATATTTATTACATCTATCTTAAGAAAAATAATAATTCTTAAGATTCGTCTATGGATAAAGGTTTCAAAGTATCTCTTCACTTTAAAAATAAAAAAGTCCTAAGATTTAACTCTTAATTTGTTTCTTAGGACTTATAAATTTATTTTATATGATTTAACAAGACAAATAATTTTAAACATCAAAATTATACACTAAAAGTTCAATTCAAAATATGTTTGTCTATTACTCTCTTTATATGCTCTGCTTCTTTTTTATCGCTTAAAAATAAATCTGAATTAAATCCAACCGGTTTTTGAGAAACATAGACAGCTAACTTCAAATCATCTTTTGTAACTATCTTTAATCCCACATACATTTGATTTCCACCAATCACAAAGAATGTGGTACCACCTAATACTTGATGTAAAAACGGTTCGGTTTTACCTCGGAATTTAGCTTCTTCATTTAAAATAGTGCATTTTTTTATAGAAGAAATTTTATAAACACCTAAAGTTCCATCTAAGATTTCAAAAGTATCATTTTCAAAATCAAAAACTATACTGCGAAATTTTTTGCTTTCCACTATACCCATCCCCACGATCCAGTACCACTGAGAGTTTCAACATAAGGGTCATAGTATGTGATATATCCGGTTGCATAAGCTCGTCCTCCTGAAGCATATGCAGATACTGTAGCAGCACTATGTGAAGTTAATATCGGACAATATGTAGATAATACACTAGCGTTATCAACGCTTGTGATTCTCATTGTATTAGTATCAAAATATACAGTCATTCCTACATTAATTCTACTATAATAAATACTATTGGCATAATGTCCAGTTGGAGAACTCTTCAAAACGATGTTATTAATATTAATGTATTGATATGCTGTAGCTCTAGTTCCGTTAACGATTTCTTTATTGTCCCATCTAGAATCGTATAATACTTCTACATACATACCAGTTGAAGGTCTTTCTTTCAAAATATTTCCTTCCTCATCAACATAATATGGTTCTGTTTGTGTTACTTCAATTGGCATATACCCTGTAATAGCTGTATCATTTGCATTATCTTGGGTTGCTGCCAATGTAGGGAAAGAGAAGGCAAAAAGCATTAGCAAAGAATAAATGCATACAAATAATTTTTTCATAAGTATCTCCTTTCGTTTAAAAGCATTTAAAGAATTTTGATAACGTTATCTTCATTTTCATTATATAACGTTTGCGGCATTTTGCAAGCCTTAATTTTATATCTTCTCTTGTTGATTTTCAAAAGCTTTGATATAATTTATTTGAAAGGAGAATAGTTTACTATGAGTTATACCCAATTAACAAAAAGAGAAAGTCAAGTCATGGATATTTTGTGGAAACATGATAAAAAAATGTCAGCAAACGACATTAAGCTGGCTTCGGATGGATTAAGTATTTATACAATATCTCAAGTACTTCAATATCTATTATCGATTGGATACGTTGAAGTAACAGGGATAGGTAAAAATAAAAAATCGATTGCAAGGTTATATAGTCCTTGTATTTCTGAATCTGAATATGTTTCCTCTTTTATCAAAAAAGAAACTTGTGAAGAGATTGCTGTACATTATATTCAAAATAGCAACGATATAAGCGAAATCACAAAATTAGAGCAATTAATCGAGAAAAAGAAAAAAGAATTGGCTGGCAAATGATATGAATTTTAGCATTTCTTCATTATTTATAACGCTATGTATTTCATTAGTTTTGATTACGATATTCAGTCTTATACTGACTCATGAGAAGAGTTATCATTTGTTTAGGGCAGATCTATTATTTGTATTAGTCGGCATAACTTGCCTTCGTCTATTTTTTCCATTCGAACTACCCTTCACAAAAACAATCGCTTTGCCTTCAATCATGAATCCATTAACCAATTTCTTGGGTTTTGAAATATTTAATGGTTTAAACGTCTTACATATTCTCATTGTTATTTGGTTGGTTGGTGTCTTGATTGGCATGGGTAGATATATACAGAATATAATATCGGCTAAAAAAATTGAGGATAGAATCATCCAAAATTCTAAATGTTACAAAGCTTCAGAAATATTAAATCATTTTATTTATCCTGATTACGATGTATATATAAGTACATACATTCCCTCTCCAATGGTTTTAGGATTAAAAAAATGCATATTAATTCCTGATATATTCTTTACAGAGTCTGAACTCGCTAATATTTTAAACCATGAAATGCAACATCTAAAACAAAATGATATCCTATTCAAACAAGTGATTGCAATGCTAACTATTTTATATTGGTGGTTTCCTCCTATATATTGGTTACGCAAAAACGTTAATCTTTATATCGAGGTTCGTGCAGATGAAAAAGTTACAGAATCATTAAATTCGATTGCTACACTAGAATACGCAGAAACTTTAGTTAATGTACAGAAGAAAATACATACTACGGATGGGATTATATCAAGCTATCTTTCCACTTATCTGATAGGAGAAAGTCTAAGCATACTTTCATATCGTGTGAATTATTTGTTAAACAAAAAAATCAAACAAAAAACAAATAAGATTCTACTTTTTTTCCTCTTTTTGTTGCCTATATTGTCTAATTCCATTATTTTTGAACCTTATTTCGAAAATTCAAACAGCTTGGATGGCACATTATCTGAACAAGCTTTTCTAAATGACAATTATTTAATCCAGCATCAAGATGGAACGTATTCGCTTTCTGATGGTAAAGAAACATTTTATATTGATAATCCAAACGATTTGATTAAATCAGGTATAAAAGTAGTAAAGGAGTAAAATCATGAAAAAACTAATAAACTCTATTTTATTATTAACACTAATTTTTGGGTGTGGTTTCATCCAACCAATTTCCATTTTAGCAAACGAGACAGATCAACCATTAACCATTGAACCTAGAGCAGATATTATAGGTTGGAGATATAAAACGGAAAATGGAAGAGTGTACAAACGTTTATTCAATTACAGTAAAGACGAGTGGATTGGTGATTGGATCTTAGTGTAAAATCTTATTGTAAATATATCTAGGGGTAAAATCCCCTTTTTTTTATGAAAAAATATGGCATAAAGCCATATTTACATCATCTACTTATACAATCGACATTTTTCTTCTAGAAGCTTAAAATCACAACAAAATCCGACTAGAAATTCGTCTTTTTGTTCGACTACCATTTTATACACATTCTCTGCTTTATTTATGATTTGCTGTTTTGTTTTTTCTTTACGAAGGAAAATATATTCACTATTTAAGTAATCTTTATCTCTATCATTAGGTATATCGACTAGATTAAAGCATCCATTTGGAACTGGAATCATATTATTGATTAAGAGTGCAGCAATCAATTCATTACTCTCATTGTAGATCTCAACCGTAGTTCGTGGATTCCTTCTTTTCCCATTTTTTCTTTTTGGGTGCGAAGTAAAAGGGATGAAATAGTTAAAATTTTCTACAGAAACAATGATTCCAGAAAAACGTCTTCGATGCTTAATATTCACTTTTTTATCAAACTTAAATAAATAATTTCTATAATTATAATCGATGTCATATATTTGAATTTTATCATTATATAATTTCATATATTCTCCAATCTAAAAAAAGGATCTTCACAAGAGTGAAAATCCCTGTTTTTAATCGCCCACTAAAGCAGGGCCTCTCTAGTTTTTAATCGTCCACTAAAGCAGGACCTCTCTCGTTCTTCAGGTAAATTCTACCTTGTACTTAAATTATAACTTGTATTTTTCATTAGTCAATAAGTATGACTTTCAAAATCAAATCAATAGCAAGTTCCATCTAATCTTTTTATCTATCCATATTTCTTTGCTTCCAGTATCTTTTTTAATGGCATTATTATTTTTCTGTTTCTTCTTGTTATCATATTAAAAGTTCATTTTTATCAATCTTCTGCATTAGTTCTTTCTTAGACTTTGCGAAGAAAGTAATATATCCTGTTCTGATATTCACTGCTACCCACCAGACTTTATAATCGGACATGTAATGACCACAATTAGCTAATTTATAGCCTTGATATTCATATACTCCATTACCTAACCGTTTTGCAGTTTCTGCTCTACCCATTTCTTTCGAAATCCTTCTTTTTCTTGCTTGGCATTTTTTACTTTTCGTGAAACTTCTTCTATTACTTGATCATAAAGCTGATGCAATTCAAACAAAATTCTTTCTTCATCCTCTAGAATTTCATTTCCTTTAAACTCTATATTTTCTTTATAGAAATTTTTTGAACAAGCTATTGTGATAATATCTATACCAAGGCTCGGATACTCCATTAGCCTTTAAATAATCTTCAATCATATGTTGAAAACGAATTTCAAATTTCTTCACTCCATAGTTATAATCTGCCAATTCCTCAAACGTCCAAAATTTTATCTTGTCCATCTTTTCCCTCCGTATAATGAATTCCGTTTGCTAGCAACAAAGAAATTAAGTATTCAATATGAGAATCTCTCACCTTACATTCATGGATTAATTCTTTTTTATTTAGTTGATCATATTTATGTGCTTGAACATATCGATAATTGTAATTGTCACATCGATTGTAATATTTTGGATCTTTCCGATATGCTGTAATCCAGTTCTCAAGCGTTTTTATAGGCACATTATATTTTTCAGCAGTTCTAATCGTGGATGCATGACCATCCACAACCATACTTGCTAGTCTTTTTCTAAATACATTGCTATAAGATCTACTCATTTTTATTCCTTTTTTCTTTTATTCTCTTGAATTAAGGTGATTTTTTTATTATTGACTCTAAAATCTCCATCAGGAAATTCACTTAAAAACTGAATGCACTCATCTATGATTTCATTAGGTTTTGATATGTCTTTATCCTTTAATACTATTTCAAATGAATTTCTATTCATTGGCATTCCTGCATATATGAATTCCATTTCCTTCACCTGCTCATTCTTTAGGCACCATAATTAGATTTTTTATAATTTACAATTTTATTTGCCATTTCATTTAGTTCATCTTGTGTACTCGTTTCAAGATATTCTTTCATCAATAACAAGACCCACTCAGCTTTTGTTGTCGTTGGTACATATATTGTACGTCTACGTATCGTTTTGGTTTGACCGACAGCCCGTATTACATTTCTTTTTCTAAGATTTCTAACTATTCTATTAACTGTATCACTATTAAATGTAGTATTTTTTAATATCTCGTACGTTCCAATTGGTACATCTGAATTCCACATCAATTCCATTACTGTTAATTCACTCTCGGTTAAAGGCTGCAACATTTCTTGACACTCCTTTCGTTACTTAAGGCAATTTGCCTTAACTTTTATTTTCGTTTTATTCGTTCGTGTATAGATTTCCCTAGCTTTGTCATTTTTTTGTTTAACCAATGTTGCCAATAAAAGATACAGATGAATACAATGACAAGAATCAAAATCAAGAGTATGGTCATTACTACGATTTCTTGTTGTGCGTTGTAATTCATTGTTTTTCTCCTTCTTCATCAAAACCCAGTAATCTTAAGATTGAATAGAAGTTATCGTCATCATTTGATTTCTTATCTCTATATGAGATACAAATTGATGTTCCATTATCTTTGACTTTGCAACCTAGCCATTCACTCATGTTTTTTAAAACTTCTTTACGATGTTCTTTTTCTGAACTACTCAATAAATTCTTTTCTTCTCTTCTAGGCTCTTGTTTTTTTCTTTTATAGCCTTCTAGCTCATGAATATACTTTTCTGCTTTTTTCTCACCAATATTCATGTGATTAGCAATCCATTTTCTAACTTGCCCTTTTGGTTTTTCGCCTCTGCTTTCTAATGATCTGTAGACATTCAAATACTCAGAAACAACTATCTTTTCTTGATCAGGTGTTAGAGTTCTATGTTCATTCAATTCCAGAATTTTCATCTTTTCTTCTGTCTTGTCCTCTATCCTTTTTTCAATCACGACTGGAACCATTCTCTGTGCTTCTGGATATCTTTCTGCATTAATGAGCAATGCTTTCAAGCGTCTGTGACCGCCTAACAATGTATATTTCTTTTTAGAATCGGATTGATTTCTATATACGTTCAATGGTGATCGTATCTGACCTTCTTCATAGATGGCATCAGCAAACTCTTCAATGGCTTCATCTGAGTCTAATATTGGATTTAATTCATTAAACTAAATGTCATATATGGAAACCATACGAGTGGGCAAATCTTTGCTCTGATCCATAAAATTATCAGCAGGATTATATTCATTTGTTTCAAATCCTTTTAACAAATCATTCATTATGCCACCTCCTGATCAAAAAAAGTTAGCAATTCTTTCCCTAGTTCTCTATATGCGATACCTACATTTGTATTAGTATGTACAATCTGCTTATTCATTAGACTAGCTTCTTGAGCAGGTTTTTTCTGATAAGGTATTACAGTATCAAAAATCAATTGCCCTAAATGTTCACGAAACCACGGAATCATCATTTTTTCTGTTTTCCCTCTTTTTGGCACCATCGTGAATAGAATTCGAATATCAATGTTTTTTCGATTTCTCTTCATGATCGAAATTGTATTTTTTAGTGATATGATCATTCCTTTTACTGATTTTCGATCCAATTTAACAGGTATAATGTTCAAATCTGAAGCAAGCAGTGTATTTGTACTAACCAAGGTTTGTGCAGGTGAGTTATCAATAACAATGAAATCGTATTTATCTTTCACTAGATCCAATGCGTTGCTTAATCGATCAACTGCTGAACGTGTGATGTCATCAGATAAATTTTTGTCTGCCTGACACAATCTTATTGATGCAGGTAACAAATCTACATTTTCAAGTTTAGTCACTGTTATCACATCCTCGATCATGTCTGGATCATTCAACACATCAGTTAGATCATCTGCAACATTTTCGATTATTCCTTGATCCAAAACATTCAGAAAATTTTCACCTTGAGATACACGTTCACTCATGATCAACAGTTCTTTTTCGTTAAATGGTGCTCCTTTAAAGCCAATACAATCAGTAGCACTTGCCTGCATATCACTATCTACTACCAAAACTTTGTAACCATTCATTCCAAAATATGTAGCTAATTCGATTGAAGTTGTGGATTTACCCACCCCACCACTAACATTTGATACATTTATTACTTTTGCTTTTTTCATCATCTTCTCCTCCTTTTTTAAGCTAGATAAACAATAAATTTTTCTTGAGTCATGCCGAACGACAATACAGCTTTGTCATAGTTTTTATATGAATTTCCAAAACAATATTCGTATTGATTGGAATCTGAACGCAAATTTCTTAATTTGATACCAAGTAAATGCACACAATACAGAATCCTTTTTTCCTCAATTTCCAATCGTGACATAATTTCCAGATCATGTACTATTTCTTGGTCATACTTTGTGGAAGTATTTATCTTTAATAAATTCTTTAAATTTGTTGTTTCTTCAATTTCAGCAATAGGTACTTTATGAATGCTGTAACATCCAGTAGATAAATACTTGGTCAACATCTTCAGATGTTCAAATGCATTCTTCTGTGTGGCAGAATAATCAATCTTGATCATATAAATCTCCTTTCTGTTTTCGAACTAAATAGTCTCTTGCTATGAATCTAGCAAACCTTTTGTGAACGCTAGATGATCCAATGCTTTGATGTAACTTCTACGAATTGTTTCAGGTTTCTTACCCCTTAATTCAGCTATTCTTGCTAAACTGATTCCTAGAATTCCATGTGCGATGATAATATCTTTGTCCATCGGTACAAGTGCATTAATCGCACGTAATAGAATCTTGATTTCTGCAATAGTATTTTCATTACAAGTAATCCTTGAAATCATTTTGCTTTGATAATCCATTCTCCCTTTGTCACTAGATATTCGAATAATTGAGAGTGATGGATTCATCTGATTAATCAACATTTTCTGCGATTCATTCTGTGTCAATACAAGCTCAATACTTTGATAATGTAGTTGATCAACAGATTGCTTTAAAAAATACTGACGATTTTCAAAATAATCTTGATTTGTAAAACGAACACCATTCGTCAAACTAACATCAAATATGAATTCACCACCTTGAAATTTTCCTCGCATGAAAATTTCTATCTCTTCTTTTATCTCATTTCTCACCTCACTTTCTTTTGTTGTCATACTTTCTTCACCTCATTTCATGACTAATGTGATATTTCGTTTAATAATTGCTGTACTTCTGCCAATAGTTCTGGAGATGCTTCCTGCTGTTTTGTATCGGCATACCAATCAGGTAAATCTTCGATAGATTTTTTGGAAGCATATTTGTTAAAGTTGAAGGATACAGGTGCTGTAAAGAGTGATTTCAACAAATACGCATTTATGTTTCGTATCGGATGCTCCAAGGATTCTAAGTTATTCAGAATGTATGCAATATGTTCTGTCTTGATCTTCATCAAACGTTTCTGAACTTTTTCTGTAGGATAAATATCATTCCCTAATCGAACCTTGTCTTGCTCAAGCTCCATAGTATCCAAGATAATTTGTCTCATGTTCTGAATTGTTTTCTGGTCATTTTGATCTGGATATTGTTCGTACAAAATGTCTAAATCAATGTTTTGATCCACTTCTTTTTCTATCTGTCTTATATCTATCTTTTTATTATTCATTCTTTTATATAGATACGGCTTTTCCGTATCTGGTGAACCCGTATCTGGTATCGTCACATTCTTATTTTTTTGTGATGAAACCATGTACTGCTTTTCCGTATCTGGTATCGTCACATCAGTTTTTTTATCGCTATTTTCTTGTGATGGAACCACATACGGTTTTTCCGTATCTGGTATCGTCACGTTATTTTTTTCGTGTGACGATAAATGTGACGATAATTCCCCAAAAATCTTTCCGTCACACTCTAGATCACCAACTGAGAAAACTAATCCTTTCCTCGTTTTTTCCAGTTTCCATATAATGTTCTCTTTATCAAATTGATCAGATAATGAACGCAGCATTTTTGCTAAAGTTCGATTTGATAACTGTAATCTCTCAGGCAGATGATGTTTTAATTCATCCAATGTTCCTTTAAACTTTAAGTTTTTTAATATTTCATAAAGCTTATCTGTGTTTTGTTTAAACTGGATCTCTTTCTCATTGACAATATCTTCTTGTAGTGAGAAAGTATCCCCTCTTCCTATTTCATTTGTTTTTCGATTGATGATGTTACCATCAGGTAAAAATTCGCAATAAATAGGAATCGCATATATTTGATATTCATATTCATAAAATCCTGTTTCTTGATTCATATATTTATCAATTACTAGATAGCCATGTTCTTTTAATTCAGCCATGCAGTTTTCTACAAATTCTCGTCCTTCTTTAACGATGGATTGAATACCTTTTTTTGAAAAAGTCCATCCATCTGGTAAAGCAAGTAGCTGTATCAAAAGTCCTTTAGACTTAGTAGATAATGTTTTATCTTTTATGAAATAGTTATCCACAGTAGTAAAATTTATATTATTTTGATTTCGGACAACGATTAGTGGTTTTCCCATTTCCATACTCCTTTCCTATGTTTGCATATAGTGATCGGTCGTTGTCCAAAGAAAAAAGGACAAACCGATTAATTACTTCGATTTGTCCTCTTTAGCTTGTATTTAGTAGCAAAGAAAAACGAACTGACTTTCAAAGAGAAAGCAGTTCGTCTGATTAACAGATGGTGGTCTCAGTCGGAATCGAACCAACGACACAAGGATTTTCAGTCCTTTGCTCTACCAACTGAGCTATGAGACCACATGGTTGCGGGAGAAGGATTTGAACCAACGACCTCCGGGTTATGAGCCCGACGAGCTACCAGACTGCTCTATCCCGCGATGTGAATTAAGAATGGCGGAGAAGCTGGGATTCGAACCCAGGCGCCGCGCTAACGACCTACCGGTTTTCAAGACCGGACCCTTCAGCCACTTGGGTACTTCTCCATTTATTTAATTGAATGGTGGACCCTGTAGGACTCGAACCTACGACCCGCCGGTTATGAGCCGGATGCTCTGACCAACTGAGCTAAGGGTCCATTAAACTCGTTGGTGGCTGGAGTGAGACTCGAACTCACGACCTTCCGGGTATGAACCGGATGCTCTAGCCATCTAAGCTACCCAGCCAAATAAAATTGATGGTCGGGACGACAGGATTCGAACCTGCGACCCCTTGATCCCAAATCAAGTGCACTACCAAGCTGTGCTACGTCCCGAATAATAGATGGCGCGCCCAGCAGGAGTCGAACCCACAACCTTTTGATCCGTAGTCAAACGCTCTATCCAATTGAGCTATGGGCGCACAAAACACATTCAGTGCCTATTTAATATAGCACAACCCTTTTTAACATGCAAGACAATATTTAATTTTTTTTATTTTTTTGCGATAAAGCATAAATGTATTGTCATTATTTTGTAAGAATTATTCAAGATAATATAGATGCATACGATAAGGTATGTGACTTGATAAGGAGGTCGGCTAAATGCGGCAGTTTACATTGAAGTTTGATGTAGGTCATCAAGGAAAGGAGCCTTTCAGAAATGTATTCTACAACAGAATTACTTCTGATCTTGTTGATCCTACTGGTATTCAGCTAAATATATCGGAAATAATCATCTTCTGATATAGTCACAATCAAGTTGTGATAAGCATCGACTTCTAAACAAGGCGAAAGGGAGAACTAGCACTCCTCCCTTTCTTTTTGCATCGATTCATGAATTATAAACTAGAAACCAACAAATATCAACAAATCATCTTTTAATTCCTATTATATATTTTTATTATTATATATATTCTTTAGCATTACTTAATCATGTTTTCTAACACAACAATTATTATTAAATACAATTTAACACTTATTGTCGTGTAACATTTCTAGTGATAAAATTAGCATAAAGGAGACTAGTATTATGAATAAAATGGAAACAACAAAAGGACAATTAATTGTATCATGCCAGGCTTTGCCAAATGAACCTCTACATTCTTCTTTCATCATGGGAAGAATGGCTAAAGCCGCAAAAGAAGGAGGTGCAAAAGGAATTCGTGCCAACACTGTAGTGGATATTAAGGAAATCAAAGAACAAGTAGATCTTCCTGTCATCGGTATCATCAAAAGAGAATATGGTGACAATCCTGTATATATCACACCAACCATGAAAGAAATCGACGAGTTAATGGAAGTTAAACCAGAAGTTATCGCAGTAGATGCTACTTGCCGCACAAGACCTGATGGAAAAACTTTAGATAAATTTGTTTCTGAAATCCGCACAAAATACCCGGATCAACTATTGATGGCTGATTGCTCAACATTAGAAGAAATGCTACATGCTGATGAAATTGGATTTGATTTTATTGGTACAACTTTAGTTGGGTATACAGAACAAAGTAAAGGTAACAAAATTGAAGCCAATGATTTTGAAATTATTCGTAGCTTGCTTGAAAAAGCTAAACATCCAGTTATTGCTGAAGGAAACATTGACACACCTGAAAAAGTACGACGTGTATTGGATTTAGGCTGCTACAGCGTTGTTGTAGGATCTATCATCACACGCCCTCAAGTTATCACAAAACGATTTGTAGACGCTATAAAATAACCCAATTAACAAATTTTAATTTTTATAACATAAAGGTCAGATTTCTATTTCTGGCCTTTATATTTTATAAAAAATACTAATCCCCCTAGCACATAAAAAATTCCAAGTTATTCTCTCATTTTAATAAACAGCATATAACACTTTACAACAGTTAAATACTGTTATATACTGTTTGCAGAAAGACAGGTCGATATAACATGAAAATTATTATTAACACATCTTCAATGGTGCCAATATACGAACAAATTGTAGATCAAATAAAAACACTGATTCGAAACAAAGAATTAAAAGAAAATGATATTCTTCCTTCTGTTCGCTCTCTAGCCAAAGAATTAAAAATCAGTGCACTCACCGTTAAAAAAGCTTATGACAACTTGGAAAGTGAAGGTTTTACAATTACAGTGCATGGAAAAGGCACTTATGTTGCTGCAACAAATTCTGAACTACTCTTAGAAGAACAGAAAAAAGAATTAGAAGCTGATTTAGAACAAGCCATCCAAAAAGGAAGACGTTGCGGTATCCGTGATGAAGAGATTAAAGAACTATTTGAACTTATATTGGAGGGATAAGCCATGTTGAAAATAGAAAATTTAAAGAAACATTATGATAATTTTTTCTTAGAATGCTCACTTCAGGTAAAACCCGGACAAGTGACTGGTCTTATTGGTCAAAACGGATCTGGAAAAAGCACAACATTTAAAGCTATATTGGATTTAATTCATCCAGATGGTGGATCTATCACTTTATTTGGAAAAGACAATCAAGACATTACACCAGAGGATAAAGAAAAACTAGGCGTTGTATTATCCGATTCAGGTTTCAGTGGATATCTACGAATTAAAGATATCATTCCTATTCTTGAAAACATGTATAGACAATTTGACTCCTCTTTTTTCATCAAACAAGTTCAACGATTTTCACTTCCGATGGACAAGCAAATCAAAGACTTCTCAACAGGAATGAAAGCGAAACTAAAGGTCCTAGTTGCGATTTCACATGGTGCTAAACTTTTGATTTTAGATGAACCAACTGCTGGATTAGATGTTATCGCAAGAGATGAATTATTAGATATGCTAAGAGAATTCTTAGAGGAAGATGATGAACGTTCAATCTTGATCAGTTCTCATATTTCCAGTGATTTAGAATCCTTATGTGATGATTTATATATGATTCATGATGGAAAGATCATCCTTCATGAAGATACTGATATTCTTTTAAGTAACTACGCTTTATTAAAAGTCGATGACAAACAATACGAGGCATTGGATAAATCTTATATCCTTCGTGCAAAAAAAGAGTCCTATGGATATAGCTGTCTTACAAACGAAAGACGATATTATTTAGAAAACTATCCCAATATAACAATTGAAGCAGGTTCAATCGATGAATTGATCACGATGATGATAAGGGGGAAATAAATTATGAAAGGACTGCTTATTAAAGACTATAAGTTAATACTGAATCAAAAGAACTTTTTCTGCTTGATGATTGCTCTAAGTGTTGGAATGTTGTTATTCTCCGATGATGTAATCTTCCCATTAGGCTTTTTAATCTTTGTGATCTCGTTATTTACGATCAGTACAATTAGCTATGATGATTATAATAACGGATATGCTTTCTTATTCACTTTACCAATCACTCGAAAAGGATATGTTAAAGAGAAATATTGTTTCGGTCTATTGTTAGGATCATTTAGCTGGATCTTGATAACACTTTTCGGCTTATTGGTAATCCTAAACCGAAATACCTTACCTATTGATGAATTTATGATCAGTGCCATATTAATTTTAGCTATGATGATTGCAATTCTTGCCATGACTCTACCATTTCAACTCAAATTTGGAGGCGAAAAAGGAAGGATCGCATTAATTGGAGCTTTCGGAATAATCGCCATAATCGGTATTGCGATCAATCAAATTTTAACTTCAATCTTTCACATCAACATAAACTTACTATCTATTAGAAAATATTCCCACTATCAATATCAGCGTGTTGGCTGGCCTATTGATCCTAATTGCATTCATTTGTTTATGGATTTCCTATAAGATCAGCACCAAAATCATGGAACACAAAGAATTTTAAGCGTAAAGCTGTAATGTATTCTCAAAATCATTACAGCTCTTTTATGGTTTATGAAATACATCATTTCTGAATCCGTCATTTATAACTTTGACATAATCATCAAATTATTAAATATTCCAGGTATTCTAGGTGTATCGCTTTATGCTTCGATCATTTTGTTCTTTATCTATATAGAATATGTTATTGTATACAAGATGCTTTATCTACAACATACACATCAATCTTTTCACTGGATTGATATCTGTTTATCCGGAATAAAAGATTTAAAAGTACTGAAACATCCTTCCGCAATTTTAGCTTTCATTTATTTTGTTTTTTTGTGTCCTTTATGGCATTTAGGATTTGTATCCACTGTTTTTCCTTCTTTATCCATACCTAATTTTATTACTAACGAATTGTTGAAGATGCAATATGGATCATATCTGACGATCCTATTATATGTAGTATTATTTGTATTATATGGTTTATTGATCTTAGTTCCTTATTACATGATATATAAACAGGAAAACTTTCTTCTTGCCGCTAAACACTCAACTCAAAATATGATTCATCAGTCCAAATTATGGATGATCTTAACAGGAATTTTTCTTCTTTATTATGTTCTTCAAACATATATTTTTAAAGAAATGCTTTTGAGTTCTTCTGATTTTAACTTCTACTTTTTATGATATTTTTTATTTTCTTCTTATTTTCGCGTTCGTACGTTTGGCTTTATCGCCTTTTCCATTTTGTGGACAATTATTGAAGTTTTCTTTATCAAACAAGCTTTAAAAACAAAGTCAAATATTGATCCTGTATGTAGCTTTAAACCTGTAGAACTAAAAAAAACAGTTAGCATGAAATCAATCATAACACGTCATAAGATTGCTTACTCTATTCTATTTTCTTTAAGTGCCCTTATTTTTGTGATTTATTATTTCAATCAGCACCCTGTATTGCATTTACCTTATTCCATTGGACACCGCGGAGATATCAGTCAACCTGAAAACAGTTTAGAAGGAATCTTAGCAGCCGATACCAATCATGCAGATTTTGCAGAAATCGACATACAACTGACAAAAGACAATGTTCTTGTTCTCTGCCATGATACCAATTTAAAACGACTAACCGGAAAAGATGTAGATATCAGTGAGCTTACTTTGGATGAGATCCAGCAATTAAAAACCACCAACCAAGAAGGAAAGACCGCAAAGATACCTACCTTAGAAGAAGCCATTCAAACCGCAAAAAACGCTCCGAATCAAATTGGCCTTTTAATCGAGTTCAAACCCCTGGAAGGCGATCAAGAAAAAACAGTTGACCAAACCATTGAGCTCATTGAAAAATATGAATTTTCTGATCGTGCTATGTTTATGTCCATGGACCAAAAAAGCATGCAAATGATGGCCAAAAAACGTCCAGACTGGTGGATTGGATATTGTGCTTTTGGAAATCTTGGGCGAATCAATATCCGTTTAGATGATCCTTTCATCCCTGATTTTATCGCCATTGAAGAAAGTGCAATTAATACACAATTGTTAGAAGATGCCAGAAAGAATATATTACCTGTTTATGTCTGGACAGTTGATGATACTGAAAAAGTAACAGACTACCTTAACATGGGTGTCAGCGGAATTATCGGTGATGCCAGTGACCAGGTTGCCTACAGTGTTGACAAATATGAAACCTCTATTCCAAAAGATGATTTTCATTATGTAACAACATGTCCTGGATTTCCTCAATTAACCGAAGATGAATACGGCTATATACAATGCCCAAGATAACTTAGAAAGGAGAAAGTTCATGCATGAAATCGAACCTCTAAAGACAAATCGAGCTACCAGCTATAAACTTTATATCAATGCGCCAATGCCTATGGTAACGATATTTAAAACATTCGATATAACCAAGTTGATTCAATTAAAAGAAAAAGGTTATAAATTAAATATGTTACTTTGTTACTGCATTCTTTCAGCCGCACAGAAGACAAAAGAATTCTACCTTTTACCTATTGACCATAAAATGTTTCAATATGATCAATTAGGCATCAGCATCTTAGTAAAAAATAAAAAACAAGAGCTAAACAGCTGTGATGTTTCCTATAATGATAATCTTGATGCTTTCAATTCAGATTACCTGCAAAGAATTCAACAGGTAAAAGAAACATGTAAAGATCTAGAACTACCTGATCACATGATCATTGGCACATCCAGTCTTATCCACCATGAAATCGATGGCGTCATCAATATGTATAGCGGCATCTTTAACAATCCTTTTCTCATCTGGGGAAAATATAAAACAATAGGCAAAATGACAACCCTTCGAATTTCCTTCCAATTTCACCATGTTCAAATGGATGGAGATGAAGCCTGCCAGTTCTTAGATGAAATACAAAATCAAATTAATGATCTTAACACTTAAAAAGCACTCTAGGTTTATAAACCTAAAGTGCTTTTTCATTATCGATTAATATGCATGTTCTGCTTTAAATGCGGTTGTATCTGCTTTGTCTACTAACATTTTTGCGAATTGACACATTTCGCTTAAAGCTTCATTCAAACCAGTTCCACCTTTTTTAGGCATTTTTAAGATTGTTACTTTATCTTTGTATTCTTCAATTGCCTGTTCGCATTCTTTAGACATGATTGCAAAAGCAGGAATACCAACTAGTTCATTAATTGTCAAAGCCGTCTTAGCAGCCATCAATCCATATCCTGCATAATTGAAACATGGACCACAGATTACTACATCTGGTTGGAATTTTTTAGCCATTGCCGCAAACTTCTTTGCGTTCTTTTCTGGATCCTCTTTAAAAGTACCATCTCCGCACCATAAAGTTGCGATTACTTTTCCGTCATTTTGATCCATGAAGCGTTGAAACATTCCACATGAACCAATGGCCATTGGTTTCCCGCCCATTGGAAGATCAGGAGATTCTTTCCCACCTAAACCAGCTTGTGTCTGATCAAAAATCATCATTACTTTCATAATTTTCAACTCCTTTTGTATTTTTATTATAACCCTTTCTATACAATAAAAACAGGCTCTTAGATCAGATGGCCTGTTTTTATATTAAATCCTATAGATCATCAAGATCTAAATCATCAAATGAAATTTCTTCTTCTTCACCAGCGTTAGCTTCTGCATTGGCTTCATCTTCAAGATATTTTCTATCCAATGTCTTGATGAATGGGAAGTACAATGCCATATTCAATGCTAACAAGAATAACTGCCAAACACTAGCTGTCCAAGATCCAGTTGATAACCAGCCAGAGAATCCAATTGGAGTTGTCCATGGTAAGTTAACACCCGTTGTTCTTGGAATAATTTCCCAAACAGTTGCGAAATATGAAAGAATCAAGTTCAAAAGTGGACACAACATGAATGGAATAATGATAATTGGGTTCAAAACAACTGGAAGACCGAAAATAATTGGTTCGTTGATTCCGAAGAATCCAGGAACAATTGATAAACGACCTAATTGTTTGATACGCTGAGATTTACATACTGTACACATTAAGATTACTAATCCAAGGGTAGAACCTCCACCACCGAAGTTTGTGAAGAAGTTTGAGAATGGGTTAGTAAAGATATAAGGTAATGGTTCACCGGCCATAAAAGCAATTTGTTGTTCTGCAGTCAATACATTTCCAATGAAATATACAGAGTTACATACAGCAGGTCCGTTGATACCGAAGAACCATAAGAATGAACACATGAATGTGTATAATGCGTTAGCTCCTAAAGTATCTCCTAATCCAGAAAGTGGAGTTTGAAGTACAGCAACTACAAAGTCTTGAACATAACCAAATTCTGTGAATGAGAACAAGATACGAATCAAGAATGCAGCAGCCATTACAATACCACTTGGTACTAATGCAGCAAATGAATCTGTTACAGCAGGAGGAACACCGGCAGGCATCTTAATTGTCCAACCTTTTTTATAAGCATAGCAGAACAACCAAACACCTAAAATCGCAGCAATCAATGCCATGAAGATACCATTTGGACCAATATAGTCAAAGCTTAATCCAGAAACAGTAACTCCTTCAACTAAATTTCCATCTGCATCAGAACCTAAATGAGATGTTGGCATCATAATAAAGAATGCAACCATTGCAACAGCAGCACCTTGGATCTTATCCCCACCAAATTCTCTAGCCATTGCATAACCTGTACCAAGTGCAGTTAACAAACCAGTACAGTTAAATGATGCTCTTGATACAGCTGTAAACCATCCTGCCCAATCAGTGCCTAGGATTCCTGTCCAGAAGTCTTCCCATCCAGGAATTGGGAAGTTTGCAAATAACAAGAAAATAGATCCGACGATCAACAGTGGTGTAGTGATCAAGAAACCATCACGGATTGCGATCAGCACTCTATTCTTTGTAAGAATATCGGCTAAAGGCATCAGGACTTTTTCAAGTTTATCCATCATAATAAATACACCCTCTCTTTCTATAAAGTATTCTATATTATTTTGTTTTTCCTTAAAAACTAAAAAACTTCCTAGATTTTAGGAAGTTCTTTCCATTTTCTCACACTTGTTCTTCTTTTGTAGAAATGATATGTGTTTTGGCAATATGATCGTGGATCATCTTACGACTTGGACTAGCTACACCCATCAAAATAGAGATAGCGCTAATAATCCCAAACAGATATACGGATATATCCATTATATTTACATCCGTAAATAGCTGAATGATCTGACGAAGATAACTTGAACTGTTTGCAAGATACCCTTCAATAATCATCACGCCAAGTCCTTCACGCAATAAGATTGATTTAAAATCAACATCATTTCCATCATCTTTTACAACCTTTAATTTCATAATGCGCTTTCCAAAAGTCTGGCCTTTATATACTTTTAGCTCCAAGACAAAATAATATCCTAAATAGAATATAATCGCTAAAATCCCCGTAATAACACCCCACATCAAAGGCAATTTATTCAATTCCTGAGTAATTACAGTCGTATGATTGACTATAGATGTAATGATTACAATAGGAATACTGGATACCATCGTCGCAACATACCAGTCAATGATATAGGCAACGATACGGGAAAAGTTATTCACATTGACTTTCTTTAGCTGAACCCCAAACTTTCCATTTTGATTTTTACTCATGTCGTCATCCTTTCTCTATTCTACGATCTTCGTAAGAAAATCTTCATAATCTTTCGTCTCCAACAATGAGGCAAAATGATTGGCATCATTGATCATGTTGCTTAACCAGGTAAAGAACATTCGCAATACATCCTGATGTTCCTCATCGATTGCTAAAAGTATGACCATCTTTACTTCAAATTCACCCCATTGAATTGGTTTTTTCAAAAATGCAACAGAAATAGCCGGACGATAACTTCTTACATTCAAAGCATGTGGAACCGCAAAAGAATATACAAAACTCGTTGCTGCCATTTCCTCTCTTTTTAATACAGACTGTTTGAATTCAGCATTGCTATAGCCAAGTTTCTCTAAATGATCACACATATATGTAATAACTTCTGAAGGTGTTTTAAGATCTAGATCATAATGGAATGTTTCTTTTTGGATCAATCCGATCAAACTGTCTTCAAAATCTCTTTTAAATGTATTTCGATCCAAAGCATTTAATGTTTGAAAAATTTTGCTTTCATCTTCTGTATTCAAAAACAACGAAATTTGTACAGTTGGGATATCCAAATTATGTTTAAGCTGAAGCGTTGTCAATATTAGATCTGGTTCTAATTTACGTATTGCACTTTCTTCAAAAAAGCTTACACATTCTACAATATCCATTCTTTCAGAGAAAAGATTTTCAATCTTTCTTAAACACATATTGCTCATCGCCTGCTCTACAGGATAGATCATCACAGCTCTATATTTTGAATAGATACTTGTTCTTTCATAAGCTGCCCCTAGATGTAAAGCAAGAAAACCTATTTCATCTTCAGATATTTTCATATCCAAAGTACTTTCCATTTGTCTTCCAACACGAACAGCCAATTCAAATACCAGCGGATATTTACGCTTCAGTTCCTGAAGATAAATATTAGAAATATCCATATCGCGATTGATGCGTTCCATTACGCCTTGTAAATGCACTGCCAATCCATTTTTTAAATCTAAATCTTTAGAAAAATCTATATCAAATTCATCTTTGATCATCTTAATGATATCTTCAATAAATTCATCAACATTCATTCCTGTCTTTTTGACTACCAGATCACTTTGCATATCTATCGAACGTTTCCCCATTAATTGCAAAGCAAACAAAATAACTTCATCTTCCTTAACTTCTATAGGCATCTTTTTAGACAGTTTTGTGAAAAATTCTCTTGAAATGACGTATTCTTTTCGTTTCTTTAAATCCTGTACATTACGTGTTGTTTCAATATAGTTATGTCGAAACATACGTTCAATTGAAATACCTACATGAATCATCAATAAAGGCATTGCCATTTCACGAACATGATAATTGTATTTATCTAATGTCTCTTCTAAATATTCTTTTACTTTCAATAAATCAAAATCCACAAACATGCTGGATAATTTATTTAAATTCAAGAAATTTCCTTGCGTTTCCTGCGACAAGAGTTCTTTATATAGTAATCGTTTGCTCTGTTCACTGCCTTCTAAACGAATACAATTTCTAGAACGAACCAGTTTTAAATTATCATAAGGTTCCAACATAATTTTAATTCGTTTTATATCATTATCTATTGAATATCCACTAATAAAGACCTGATCCTGCAGATCCAATAAATTAATTTCTTTTTTTTCAAATAATAATTCTTGTATGATATACACGCACCTTTCCTGTGGTGTCTGAGGAATTGCTGAATTTAATTCAATAGGTAGCGTAACAAGAACATCTGCATTGATACGATATCCACTTCGTAAATTGGATTCGATCAGCTGTTTATCATAAAATCGATTAATATTCTCTATATCACTTCGAATTGTTCGATCCGAAACGTTCATCAACCGTGAAATTTCCTTTCCGGTGATCCAACTTTTCGATTCATCCAGCAACATGATTATCTTCTCCTGTCGCTTGTTTAACATATTTTCATTATCCTTTCTCCATATAATTAATATGGCATTATCAGCTTATTCATTATAACTTACATTCATTCACTTTGTTTGCCTTGCCATTTCCTAATATTAGGAAATGGCACTTTTCCCAATGCTTAGGAAACAATCTTATAATCATATTTTCAATTTATCACTATAATATCATTTGTGTTTAGAGGAGAGTTATTATGGCTAAACAAATTAAAAGCCTAAGAAAACATAAATGGGTACGCTTTGTCATTTCAGTCATTATGACCATTGCCAGTTCTTTATTGCAGGTATATACGATCCAGGTTTTTATGGATCCTTGCAACTTATTATCCAGCGGTTTTACCGGAGTCGCTATTTTACTTAATAAAATAGGTACTTTAGTTGGTGTCAACATATCTACATCTCTGGCAATCTTGGCACTGAATATACCAGCCGCTCTATTGTGTTTTAAAAGCGTGTCCAAACGTTTTACCTTTCTTAGTTGTTTGCAGTTTGGACTAACTTCTCTATTCTTGCAGACGCTTTCCTTTGATCCATTCTTCGATGACCTGGTACTAAATGTCTTCTTTGGTGGAGCTCTTTATGGAATGAGCATCGTACTCGCTTTAAAAGCTGATGGATCAACTGGAGGAACCGACTTCATCGCACTCTATATTTCAGATAAACTTCATAAAAGCATATGGGATTATGTATTTATCTTTAATGCCTGTATGATCATTATCTTTGGAGCTTTATTTGGATGGAAAGCCGCTGGATATTCAATTATCTTCCAGTTTATTTCTACCCGCATGATTTCCAGTTTTCATCATCGATATGCACAGATCACAGTAGAGATTACCACAGATGATCCAGAACCTGTAACAGAAGCCTTTATATCTAATTTTAGACATGGAATGAGTGTAGTAGATGCTTATGGAGCTTTCAGCAAGAAACACTTTTATATTTGTAAAGCTGTCGTAAGTAGTTATGAAGAAGCCGACGTTGTTGATTGTATAAGAAGTATCAACCCAAATGTGATCATCAACTCTTATAAAACCAATCACTTCTATGGTAGTTTTTATCATAAACCCATTGAGTAAAGTTTTCTTCTTTCAATAAATCTTTATTGCTCAATATCACTTGGTACTTCTTAATTAATGAAAAACATCGAAAGATGTTTTTTCTTTTTGCCCAAAAATAAAGGAGGCCTGACGGTCTCCTTAAAACACGATTGATTTAGTCTATTTCCCCGAACTTCCTAATAAGCCCGACATTCGCTTAGACTCCATCTTCTGCAGTTCTTCATAAGAAAGTTCTTCACTTTCCAATTGTGGCATCTGCAAAAGCACGCCCTGGCACAAAGCCTTTTCATAAGGATAAATAATATACTCTTCTTTCTTCTGTTCGCTCCATGATTCCAATGCCGCTTCTTTAATGATACAAATCGGTTTATCATTTACATTTGTGACTGGAGCCATATATTCACCTCGATATCCTGAGTCAATAACTCCAGAACGTTGAGCGATTCCTTTCGTTCCTGTAGAACCTCTTTCTTTTAAGATCATTACATAACTGGCATCAAATGCCGTAGCTACACCTAATGGTACTAGGCGTGTATGTAATGGTTTAATTTCCAAATAATCTTCTTCAAAACAAGGATAAAGATCATACCCCGCGTCTTCATCACGTTTTGTAGGGATAATAGCATCCTCTTTTACTTTTGCCCAATATAATTTACTCATTTTTCAAGACCCTTTCATATTCATAAATCAAATCTTCTAAGCAAAACTTAGCATTTGCCGCCGATGTGGACGGGCATACGATTGTTTTCTCAATCAATTGTGGAAAGAAACGGCATAGATTATGATAACTCGTTTTCCCATTACAAATAATCCTTTGAATCGATGGATTTTTCTGTAACAAACTATCGATATCATTTGCCATTACATCACGAATTTTCGCATCCGCACTTGTTTGGCGAACACATGAATGACAAATATCCCACAAGGCAATATGCGCATATTCCAACAAAGCAAATTTTTCTTCTAGTGTATTACTAGGCCTTTGATAGAGACTTGTCAAAATTTTCCAGAACCGATTTGTTTTATTAGCATAATACATGTTTTGTTTTAAGCTTTCTTCACTTGGCATTGAGCCTAAGATCAAGATCGTATCATCACCATGAACAATTGGTTCAAACCCTATGATTCTTTCCATATTCCAAATAAATCATATTCCTTTGCATCTGTAATCTCAACTTGTACAAATGAACCTATATCTAAATCTTCATCACATCTGAAAATTACCTGTCCATCAACTTCATCTGGCGCATCCGCTTTCGAACGTCCACGATAACGATTTGTCAATCCTTCTTTTTCCTCTACAAGTACTTCAATTACTTTACCGATCTTTTCTTTATTCTTTTCAAGTGAGATTTCTCTTTGAATTTCCATCAAAGCAGATAACCTTTCATTTTGTATATCTTCATCGATTTCATCAGGATAATCATAGGATGGGGTATCTTCTTCTTTTGAATAAGTAAAAGCACCCATGCGATCCCACTTCACCTCTTTGATAAAATCAATCAACTCTTCAAATTCTTCTTCCGTTTCTCCTGGGAAACCAACAATCATTGTCGTTCTTAAAGTTGCATCAGGGAACATAGTGCGAATCTTATGGATCAACGCCAATACATCCTCTTTCGTTCCTCTTCGATTCATGCTTTTAAGTAAGCGATTATTGGCATGCTGCATAGGAATATCAAAATATGGCAGAACACGCTTGCTTTCACGCATAGCTTCCAAGACCTTATCTTCGATTTCATCTGGATACATATATAAAATACGAATCCAGTGGAAATCTTCGATCTTATCCACCTCTTTGATAAGTTCAGCCAACTTTAACTCATTGTAGTTATCCAACCCATACTTTGTGGTGTCCTGAGCAATTAAAGTTAGTTCTTTTACCCCAATTGATGCAAGATATTTTGCTTCTTCTAGAATATCAGAGATTTCGCGACTTTTTTGATCTCCACGAATCAAAGGAATAGCACAATAAGCACAACGATTAGAACAGCCATCACTGATTTTTAAATACGCATGCCATGGTTTTCCACTCAGTAAACGTTCGCTCTTATAAAAATTTCCTTTTCCTTCATCATGTAAAAGTTCCTGTAAACGATTTGCCAATTCGCTATAATCACGAATTGGAATAACCGCATCAATTTCAGGAATTTCTTCAGTCAATTGTGAAGTATAACGCTGAGCAAGACATCCACAAACAATTAATTTTTTTAGTTTATCTTCTTTATATTTTGCCATTTCAAAAATCGTATTTATAGATTCTTCTTTTGCCGATTCAATAAATCCACATGTATTAATGATTATAGCTTCCGCCTGTCTTGGATTCGAAACAATCTGATGATGATTTTCTTTCAACATTCCCATGATCATCTCTGAATCAACTAAATTCTTACAACATCCTAATGAAACAAATCCTACTTTCATTTTGAACCCTTTCTGTGATAAATCATTCTATTTTCCAACGCAAAAACACGAGGACCAAATTCTCCTGGCACGGTTTGATCAAGACTGTTTTTCATCATGACAATACGTGCATCTAGATTGTCGACCAAAGAAAGAACTTCTGCTTCAGGAATCATCGGAAGAACTGGAGATCCAAATTCCATTTTTCCGTGGTGTGACAAGATCATATGTTTTATCAACATCACCGATTCTTTATCTTGAATATTCAATTGATGCGCTACTCGATCCACTCGAGCAGACATTATTGAAATATGTCCCAACAAATTTCCTTCTATCGTATATTCTGGCAAGACAGCACTGGATAACTCTTCAATTTTCCCAATGTCATGCAATAGAGTACCTGAAATCAAAAGATCCTTATCCAGCCATGGATACTGTTTGGCAATCATCAAACAAAGTTCAACCATAGAAATGGAGTGAAAAGCCAAACCACCTACAAAATTATGGTGATTTCTTACCGCTGCAGGATAATTAAAAAAGTCATCTTTCGATTCCTGCAATATCGTTTTTGTCAAAGTCTTTATATCTTCATCTTTGATCATGGTAATATATTCATTGACTTTTGCTTCCATCGCGTTTCTAGTCATTGGAGCACTCCTTACATAAGCACTCAGATCATTTTCTTCTACAATTTCCATTTTATGCACACGCAACTGGTATGCATTTCGATGCAATATTACATCACCTTCAACGGCTACAACCATTCCTACCTTATATTTATTTACTTGTTCATCTGTCAAATTCCAATATTTCGTATCAAGAACCCCTGTATTATCTTCTAACGTCAATGAAAGATAAGGTGTATTTTTCTGGGTCTTTCCTTTATCACACTTTGTGATCAAAGCTTTGATAGAAATCTTGCCTTCACTGTTAATTTCATTGATTTTCAATTAATTCACCTTCCAATATTTCATCTATTTGGCTTGAAGTATAGCCTTTTCTTAAACAATATATACGAATCTTATTGCTACGCTTTGGTTCTTCAAAAGACGCATACAATCTTCTCGCCTTTTTAATCGTTAACTCTAATGATTTTGAATCATCTTCATCAAATTCAAAAGATTCAGATACTTGTTTAGCAACATCCAAAGAATATCCTTTTGTAACCAGTTTATTCGTTAAGGTTTGACGTTTCATTCGATTTGACTGTTCTTTTAAATTATGTACGAGTCTTTTAGCAACTGCATAGGCATTTTTGATTTCCGTTGTCTCTTCTAAAGTAGAAATTGCTTCTTCAATCAAGTCTTTATCCACTCCTGCTTTATACAATTTATTGCGTATCTGAGCACTATTTTGTCCGTATGAATGCCAAACTTGTGCTTTTTCCATAGCATATTGTCGATCATTGATCAAACCTTTTTGTTCCAATTCCTGCACGATTGTTTGTGCATCTTCAGATGAAACATCCAATCTTCTTAAGCAATATTCTTCTATTTCATGTGCTGTACAATCCACAGACAAAGCCCTTGTTTGTGCCATTTTTAAAGCCTTATAGAAATCTTGAAGTTCTAAATAATTTTCAACAAGATACGCATCTAGAATCGTATTGACAGAAATCTTTAAATCAAAGAAATCATCTAATGGAATTAAAAACTTGATAGGTTCTCTATCGCTATCTCTTTGAACTGTTAAACGTACATAATCATCAACCATTTTGATTTTTTCAACCACAAATGCCTGCGAAAAATCATCAATTGCCTGTTCATACACAGCCAAAGCTTTATGGGCGAACAATTCAGTATCAAATGGTTCTGTCTTGGCAATACACTCATTCACCATCATTTCTCTTTGTTCTTTTGATTTAGAAAAAAACAAATCAAACTTTTCAACCAGTTCATTCTCATCATCAAAATAATATCCTGTTTTATCTTCAAACACGAGATCGTTTAAGACCTCATCACGACGACCAAATACACAAAGACCACTGGCCAAAGCTTCAATATATGTCATTCCTTGAGTTTCTGTCATCGAAGCAGAAACAAAGCAATCAAATGCTGCATAATAATACGGTATTTTTTCTTTAGGGACTCTTCCTACAAAGTGAACACGATCATTGCAATTTTGTTCATCCACAATTTCTTTGTAATAACCTTCATCTGTGCCGCCCCCTACGATTACAAGATGTAAATGCTCATCTTTGCTCTTGGCAACCGCACGAATTGGAATATCGATTGATTTTTCTTTTGCGATACGCCCTACAAATACTACAACATGGTCTTCTTCAGTTAATCCTAATGAAGAACGAATCACCTTTACTTTCTTTGCATCCAAATTATTACGATCAAAACTAGATAGATCCAATCCCGTTGGAACCACATAAATCGGTGTATTAACCCCATAGCTTATCAAGGTGTTACGAGTTTTCTCACTTGGCGCTATCACAGCCTGTGCTCCATTCCCCAATATCTTTGATAAAGAACGGATTGCAAGCTTCCCCATGTGCTCCACAGTTTCCAAATCCATTGGATTGATATAGTGTGTATAGTCTTCATAAGTAGTGTGATATGTATAAACAAGCGGTATATTAAAGTTCTTTGCACATTGTCTGGCAAACATACCAACTCCAAACTCTGTTTGTACATGGACAACATCTAAGTCCATATTGCGTACATATTCAAACGCTTCAAACTGAAAAGGACTACTCATTTTATATCCGTAAAACTTTTTTAATTCTAATCCAGGAAGACGTAATACATGGTCTTCTAAACTAATTTTAGAACTTTTATGATTTGAAATAACAAAGACGGTGTGTCCCAGTTCTTCTAACGCCTTTTTTAATGTGACAACACTGGAAACCACACCATTTATATCTGGTAAATAAGCATCCGTAAACAATCCAATTCGCATTCTTTCACTCCTTATATTGTTCTAAATCTATATTTGATATTCCTTTGCTCTTTTTTTCATAATAATTCTTTGCCAAAGCAAATGTGATTCCACCAATTAACAGGACAATATGATATGTAGAAAAACGCCATAAGATCATAACTGCACCCGTAACAGAACCCATCAACGATCCAAACAACAGTGTAAACACAACTTCTGTTCCACCACTGGCACCGGGGATCGGGATAAAACTATTAGCCATTGTAACAAAGCTGGAAAGTGCAATTACATCAATCATTTGTTCAGGTCTCAAAGGAATATTTAAAGCCTTCCCAATAAAAAATGGTAAAGAATATAACAAAGTTAAACGGATCACATTTACCAAAGAACATGTAAGAATACTCTTTTTATCTTTAGAGATATTGCGAATTTCCGTGGTAAAACTTGTCATTTGCAATGTCCAGGACTCCAATGTTTTTTCTGGATCTTTAATAAGTTTTATCTTTGCCAGGATCTTAACCAAAGTTCTTGAAAGACGGATGTATGCCTTTGGAAACAAAGCCATAGTATATAGAGCCAGGATCACAATTGCATTAATTAGATATCCGACTAGAATAATCATAAACCAGCCAGACTGCGCACTATAATAAGAAAAGCGTAACAAGAACAATATGGTCACATAAATCATCATCGTTGTTTGATAAATGATAAAATCTGCCCATAACAAGCTTGCACCATCGCTGACCTTAATGCCTTGTTTTTTCATTATATATGCTTGGGCAAATTGTCCTCCTGTACTACTTGGTGTGATGCCAGAGAAAAATGTTCCCACAAACGATATAACAATACCATTAAACAAAGAGTACTGCTTATTGTATTTTCGTCCTAAAACCAGGTATACAAACCCCCATACTACCGTATACAAAACGCCCCACAGCAATATGATTACCAAAGACATCCAATTCATTTGTGAGATTGCATCTAGAATTTCCTTATAATTATCTTTGAGTGCAAACCATAAAACCGCTATTGTCAAAAGAAAAATTACAAGAAAGTTCAATAACATTTTTTGCTTTTTCATTTTTAACCTACATTTCTATTATTTACTCTTTTTCTTTAATAATTTATCCTGCTTTTCTTTATATGCATCTAAATAAAAGTCGATCCACATAGATAAAACATTTTCTTTCGAATAAAATTCACTTATTTTTTCACTTTCTTTAGCATAGGTTTCATATACAGATGAATCTTCTTTTAGTGTTTTGATACATTGAGCAAATCCATCGTTGCTAATATCTTTCATATAATGATCAAACAATATATTCTTATAAAGATCCAAATCACGTAAAACAAGTGGAATATGAATGTTGACAGCTTCAAGAATCGTCATTGGAAACAACTCATTATAACTTGGCATAAACAATACATCAGACATATTATATATATCAATCATCTCTTCACGTGGTATGATTCCAATAAAATGTACATTATCGGGATGATTCTCCTGGATTTTCTTTAATTCCTCATATCCATCCGTAATACGACCAAAACTAAATCCTCCAGCCCATACAAATTGAACATCTGGACTCTTTTTCGCTACATCGACAAAATCAAGAACGCCTTTTCGAGTTTGTACCTGTCCGGCTCCTAACACGACAAAATCATCTTCTTTTAAGCCATACTTAGCACGAATTGCGACCCTTTCTTCATTGCTTTTTTTATAAAACTTATCTTTTGAAACATAATTAGGAATATAGTAAATCTTCTCTCTCTCTATTCCATATTGAACCAATTCATCGATAAAAATTGGATTAACAACAACTAAACGATCTGCAGCTTTATAAAAAGAAATAACATAGCTTTGGAAAGTTTTCATAAAAGGAGCAGGTATATCGATACTGCCATCTAATGTATCAGGCAAAAAATGACAATATACGATACATGCAGCTTTAGGATCTTGCATTTTTAAGAAATAAAATGGATCCAAAGTATGAAAATGCTGAATATCTGGTGTTTTGATCCAGTCATTGATTTCTACATCAAATAAATCGGAAGCTCCCTCTTTGATTAAATTTACTTGTTCAAGATAAGCACTTCCAACCCCTTGACCATCAATCTTGTCAGCACTTGAATACATAATAATTCTAATTTTTTCACGCATATAAATCCCATCTTTCGTCAATATTATATCAATATACTTATTTTATGTCCATGACAGGCAACCCATATAATATATTGTGCTTTAAAATGAAAATCTAGAAAGAAAAAAGAGGAATATGACTTTAATTTATTGTCATTTCCCCATTAATAAATGTTATTTTTAAATTTTCATCAAATTCTAAAGAGAATGAAATATTGGCTTCATTTTTTCAAAAGTACAATATTGTGTAAATCCAATTAATCTTAACAATTCTTTTCCCTCTTGAATATAAGCTGTTAAATGCTCAGGTTTATGTGAATCAGAACCAATGGTTATGATTTCTCCACCTAACTGATGATAAAGTTTTAATATTTCAAGTGAAGGAGTCGTATCTTTTAAACCATATCGTTTAGATGAGGTGTTGATTTCGATTCCTTTTTTATCTTGGATGACAACTTTTAAGATTTTTTCGATGAAAGGTTTTATTTTTTCAAAAGGATAAATGCCGGCAAGGTCATATCGATTGATTAGATCCATATGCCACAATACACTATAATTTTTATAAGATTTAACTAATTGTAACATTTCATCATAATACCCCTCATTGTATTCTTTTTGCGTTTTACCTCTTTGATAATCTTGATTCCAAAACTCTAAATCATTTACTTGGTGAATAGACAAAAGTACAAAATCTAAATCATATTGAGAAAATAGTTTTTCATACAGCTTAATTGTATGCATCTGCATACCAAATTCCAATCCTGTCTTTATTGTTATCTTGTTACCATATCTTTTTTTCATTTGTTTGATAGTTTTCATGTATAGTGGATAATTGCAATTCGCACAAGGTTCTCCATTTCGGTACACAATTTCCTTTCCACTATCCCAATCCACCTTAATCCCATAATCGACATGTTCTGCAAAACAAATTTCATCTATTTTTTTTGAAATTGCATCTTGAACCACTTGTTCCATAGGGTAGATTGAATCATCACTAAATGCAGTATGTACATGATAATCAGCAAACATTCTTAAAACCTCCACTTTCTTAATGAACATTTATCTATTCAATTTAAGATGTTTTTATTATCTTGCTTTGCATGAAAAATAAAAGAAATATTTTTTGAATTTGCTAAAAAAAGAAAAGAAAGCTTTGGTTCAAAAATATTATCGATGTTTAAATTTTTTGAATAAGAAAATTTGATTGCATTTATTAGATTTGAGTATCATTATTTATAAATATCACGAAGTTTATAAATCTAAAAGAAATCTTATCAAAAAAAAACAACAAGATCTATCTTACATAGATCTTGTTGCCTAAAGAAAATTAGAGAAAGGGAATTTGATTATGAAGTGAGCCTCTATCCTTGGCTCGGCTATATAATACAAATAAATATTAAAATAATAATGGATTGAGTATGTGAATTTTTGTGATAATCATCTCAATTGTGTTAAATTAATCTTTTCCTTGAAAACGATCAATTTTAGCCAACAAACTTTTCTTACCATTTCTATGTGATAAAAAAGCAAGAATGGTAAATACACCAGAAATAATGGCACCAATCAAGGCAACCCACTTCACTACTGTACGAACCCCTTCACTAATATTTGGAAGCATAGGATCAATCATTCCTGACCAACCCCAAATACATAAGATGACGCAGGCTAAAAAGATAAGCGCACTATTTCTGATCATTCTTCCTAAACGTAATATCAATTCATTCTCTTTTTCGATGATCTTAGCTAATTCATTTCTTTCTTTTTTTGACATGTGATTTTTTACCATACTCATACTATTTCCTCCTCTAAGTTAAAAAAGAAGCGAAGGCAAAGCCTTCGCCTAATAAACTAATACTTTTATTATCCGATTACGCCAACTACAGAACCAACGAATCCGATAACAACGAATAGTAACAATACTTTGATTGGAGTAATGTTCTTTTTAGCCATTAACCACCAAGCGAATAATACGAACAAGCAAGTTAATACGCCAGGGAAAGCACCATTCAATTTGTCAATCAACATTACTGGATCACCATTAGAGTCAGTAGCAATCTGAAGTGGAGTACTGATATTTACCCAAGAAGCAGCCATAGCACCTACGATAACCTGACCCATAACGATTACAGATTCACGGAAGGCTGTAGCTTTCTCACCAACCAACAATTCAACTGCAGATCCACCAAGTTCATAACCTTTCATATAAACGAAATATTGGAACCAAGTAGAAGTAACATTCCATACGACGATATAGAATAATGGTCCTAAAACAGATCCACCTTCTGCAAGTCCTAATGCGATACCTAATAAGATAGGAATATAAGTACCTACGATCAAAGAGTCACCGATACCTGCCAATGGACCCATCAAACCAGCACGGATACCATTGATCATTTCATCATCGATACCTTCAGCACCATTTGCACGAGCTTCTTCCAAACCTGCAGTGATACCAACAACGATAGCACCAATCTGAGGTTCAGTGTTAAAGAATGGATAGTAAGCAGTCATTTTTTCGCACTGTTCTTCATGTGTATCATACAATTCCTTGATAATAGGAAGCATTGACCACATGTATCCAAATGTCTGCATGTGCTCCTGAGAGAAGCAAGTCAGGTTACCATACCACCAACGCCAGAAAGAAGAATTTAATGTTTTTTTAGAAATCTTTTTCATAATTAAATATCCTCCTCATCATCATCGATAGCTGCGCCTCCACCAGACACACCAGAAAGTTTCATCATAGTCATATTAAAGTTAATTAACGCGAATACAGCACCAACTACTGTAGCAGCGATCAATGTTAATCCCATTGATTTTGCCAAAGCGAAACCTAATAAGAAGTAAATCAAATCTGTTGGTTTAGAAACTACTGATTTCAACAGAATTGCGATACCTACAGCTGGAAGTACTGCACCAACTGCCAACATAGCTTTTACATACCATACGTCTGTATTCAACTGATCGAACAAAGATTCTACTGCAGTTGATCCATAGTAGCAAAGTAATGTAACTGGCAAGAAAGAAAGTACAAAGTGTGAAATCAATGGATAAATAGCTGTAACTCTTCCTAAGCAATCTAAGTTACCTTTATCCAACTGAGCCCAACCAATGTGCTGCCAAATCAAGTTCATCATTGCTGTTCCGTAGAACAATGAGATACCGATTACACCAGTCATTGCTGAGATACTTGAAGCTAATGCATAAGCTTCGTCTCCACCAAAATCCATACCTGCTGCTTTAGCACCAACATATGCCAAAGGAATACCGATATAACTTACGGCACGCAAGTCAGATGCTACTGTACCACCAGGTGTAACAAGAGCGATCCACATAACCTGCATTGGGATACCAATTAAGATACATCCTTGAACGTCGCCTAAGATAAGACCAACGAATAATGATGCAACTAACGGACGGTTCAATGTGTAGTTACCGACAGTTGTTCCCAAACAAGCGATTGTAGAAGCTGCTGTACAACTCATGATACCAATCAAAATTGCTTGAAATAAACTCATAATTCATCTCTCTCCTTTTCTAAAAATTATTATGAATTTGTATATCTAGACCGGTTGCTTAGTAACCGAATTTAGATCTAAATTTGCTCCAGTCACCGATAGCTGTTTCTTTTAACAATGCGAAGTATACTTCATATCCTGCTTTTGTCATTGCTTCGCAAGCGTCGGCTTCTTCCTGAGTAATACTTTGGTTATTTCCTAATTTAGTTGCACCTGGGCGATCATTACATGGCCCAATAACAACACGTTTAACATCATTAGGAACAAAGCCATCATCTACTAAGATTTCCTTCATATCGATAGGGTTCTTAGTAATTAAGAAATATTTCTTGTTAGAATTTTTAACTGTCTCTGCTTTTTCTCTCCAGTGTTCTTTTGTCCAAACAAAGACTTTCTTATCTGTACTAGCTTTAAATGATTGAGCTAATACAGGAGTAGTTGCAGCTTTATCGTTTACCGCAACGATCCCGTCACAAGGGAATTCTTTAGACCATCTTGTAACGATCTGTCCATGGATGATTCTGTCATCCACACGAATGAAACTAATCATTTCTACGTCCTCCTTTTATTATCTGTTTATGCCTATACGCGATTGCGTTTTAGCCTATTATAAATCTTCGTCTTCGTCATCCGAAGCAACGACAAAGTCAGTCAATCCTGAACGTCCTTCGCTCAACAACGTATCCTTTAAATCTTGAACGTTGTCAAAATTATCTTTCATCAACACTGCAGTAATTGCTAAAGGCATGTTCATTCCGGCAATAATCAATGTGTTTGGCAGCATTCCTTTTTGATCTAATACATTTAATGCATTTGTAAATGGAGATCCACTCAAGATATCTGCCAATAAGATAACCTGATCATCAGTTGTAAAATCCTTAACCAATTCTCCAAAATTTGCTGCAAACTCATCTGCACTCATATCTGATTTAAGACTTGTAGATAGAACATCTTCACGATCCCCTGTCATCATCTTAACAGCTGAATGCAAACCTGGTGCAAATTCGCCATGACTTACCATTACAACGTATTTCATTATTTTTCCCTCCGTTTTATGTTTTTTACTATACTATGAGTATAAACGAAATGTTATGACATTGCAAGCGCTTTTCACACAACATTCACATATTTTGGTTATATTTTTTAAGTTGTTTAGCGCTTGCATCACATATTCTTCGCTTAAGGTAATTATAGGTTCTTGTGAAACTGTTTTCAACTTGCAAATGTAACTGGATTTCGAATTACATTTGTCATTTTACACTTTCCAACAGAGCATCTACTTGATCCTCAACACGACCGATAGCTGCTTCAATGTCATCTTCATTAATGCTCAATAATTTGATTTCTCCATCAATAAGTGCCATTGCCTGCTCATACCCATTAAATTCTTTGACTGGGATTGCATTTTCCATCATAGAATTAAAAAAACCTAAATCATAATCACTGCCCCCAGGTGTTTCATCTTGTAAAGAATCAATGATCATTTTTGTGTCTGTAATTGTATTTAGTACCGAAACCTCTTGTGAATATCTAAAAATATCTTTCTGTGTCTCTTCATTAAAGGAAAGTTCTTTTAAAAACTCCCAGGCAAGATCTTTGTATTTGGAATTCTTTGACATTCCAATTAAAAGTGTGTCTAACTGCGATACATTGCTTCCATCCGGTCCTGCAGGCATTGGAATACAATCCCATTCAAAACTGGAATATTTTTTTACGCTCCAAGGATAAGGTTTATACGCACGATATTCGCTAAAACTCATCGGACAAAATACGACCTGGCCTTTATCAAACATCTCACTTGTCACGCTCTGCCCTCGATTTAATTTTTCTAATCTTCTCATAAATTCGATTGCATCATATACTCTATCATTCTCCAATAAAGCACTGGAACCTTCGTCATTAAATATTTTTGCCCCATTGGAAAAAATAGCATTTTGCCAAGTATAACCAAATTGTCCAAATTGATCCAGTATCCCGTCTTCATTTGTATCTTGGGTCATTCTGGCACATATCTCATAAAAATCTTCCCACGTCCAGTCTTGTTTAGGCACTTCAATACCTTCACTCTCCAACAAAGTCCGATTCACATACATCAGTGTAGGAACACTCTCGTAAGGAAGAGCATACTGAACATGATTCACTTGTCCGGATTGATAAGAACTAAAGAAATATACTGATTCATCAAAATCTGGATCATTTTCGATAAAACCACTCAGATTTTCTAAGATTCCTACATCTGCGAAAGTTGCCAGATCATTAGAAAGCACCATAAAGACATCACACACATCTCCCGAAAGGGCTTGTTGTGACAACCATTCTGAATAATCTTCTTTGCGAATCCCAGAAATATACTCTACCTGAACATTGACATGCTCTTTTTCAAACCGTTCAATCGCATTATCCACAATTTTTAAAGCATCTGGGCTTGGAACATCCCAATTGCTTCCTGTAATGACACCTATTTTTAATGTTTTATTCGAATTCACGTAAAACAAGGATAAGATCAGGCAAAGTATTATCAAGGCAAAAATAGTTCGTATCTGCCATCTTCTCATCATTTTCGTCCTTTCTTCAAATACCAAATCGCCAGCTGAGTGCGATCACGAAGACCTAGCTTATCTAGAATTACGCTTAAATAATTACGTATCGTACCTTCGCTAAACTGCAGCAAAGAAGCTATTTCCTTGTTGGATAATCCGTGTCCAATTTGTTCAATGATCTTCCATTCGTTCTCGCTTAAATCTGGCAATCCATCTTTATCCCATAACAGATGTTCTGGATTATTTGCCATTTGTGAAAAGAAAGAAGTCAATTTTTTAGCTACATTTGGATTAAAGATAGCTCCTCCATTCAATACCGAGCGAATGGATTTGGACAATTCATCAAAAGAACATCCTTTTAACAGATACCCGCTTGCTCCATTTTTGATCGCATCGTAAATGTATTCATCATCATCAAATGTCGTCAGTATAATAACACTGATTTCCGGATACTTTTGTTTGATAATTCGCGTACATTCCACTCCATCCATCTGTGGCATACGCACATCCATCAATACTACATCAGGTTTATTGGCTTCAATACTTTCGAGGGCATCCTTGCCATTTCCCACAACATCAATTACATCAAAATCTTTATCTGTATCTAAAATAATTTTTAAACTCTCCCGAATCAATTGCTGATCATCCGCTATCAATATTTTAGTCATCTTATTCTCCCTGCCGTATTGGAATTTCGGCAATTATTGTAAATCCGTTTTGTCCATAGAATCGAATATCCCCATGCAATAAATCGATCCTATCCTGCATATGGCTTAGTCCAAATCCTTTTTTTATATCTTTACAGCCTTTTCCATTATCCTCAATGATCAAAATTAAAGTGTTCCCTTCTTTAGCAATAGTAACATAGATTACACTCGCATGACCGTGTCTTACGGCATTTGTGATTCCTTCCTGAACGATTCGATACACTACTTCCTGTTCATCCTGCTCTAATTCCAATGAAGGAATATGGCACATATATCGAATCGAAACATCCGTCATTTTCTGAAAATCAAACATTAAAATATCCAAAGCCTCTTTTAAGGTATAGCGTTCCAATGCGTCAGGCTTTAACTTATCCACTGAACGTCTGACATCATCCAACCCTCTTCTGGCATTTTCACTCAATAATTTTAACTGCTGCTTTGCCATATCACGATCCTTATCCAAAATAACCTGGCAAGCTTCCAGACCTACTGAAATTCCTGTCAAAGTGTGACCCAGTGTATCATGAATTTCTCTTGCCAAACGATTCCTTTCTTTTGTTTCACCCATTTTTTCGCTGATATCCGCATAATCCCGTAACTGCTTATTGGCCTCTTGTAGTTGCTTATTCAAACTGATAAATCGTTGATTTTCTTCAATCTTATCTTGTACCAGAAAAAACAGATATAGCATAAATGCCACAATATTTAAACTAACCAAAGTATTCTTGGTCCCTAAAAGAACAGCTATCGTCTGCGATGAATAAATAGAAGTAAAATTTTCAAAACTCGCAACAGAATAAAAAGGTGAAATAAAATCACGAATTGCACCCATATACAACACAAACAATACAACCAATATCAAAATACGATACTTATTACTTGGCGTATATGTCATCGCATCTGCCATCACTAATAATAAGATCACATTGCTGGTAAAGTATGTATTTTTTGTGATCAATAAACAAAGACAAATTTCAAAAGCATAGTAAATAATGATTTCTTTCCCATTTAACTTACGCATTCGCGGAATTATCATGATAAAGAGCAACACAAAGAAACAAATCATAGAAAAGATAAAATTAGTCAATCCATCTCCGGGAAGATAATCCAACATATCCATAAAACTTCTTGCCCTCGCTATATCTATGATTCTTTGAATTGAGATCGTAACGATTGCCCCTATAAAAAAGATCAAAGCATAATTTAATATGCACATCAACAGATAGATATAATCTAACCGATTTTTAAAAAACACCTTCATCACTGCCACCCCTCCAGTGAATAATCTTGAATATTGTCTTGGGTAATGATCGTCACCGCTTCAACTACATTCTTTTGAATCTTTTTACCATTAAAATAATCAAGAATCGCCTGCCCTGCTTTTTTACCCATCGTTTCTGGAGACTGTGCAACTGTTGCCTGCATGCGTCCTTCGTTGATCAAGCTTTTGGCTTCCGGTGTTCCATCCACACCATAAACCAGCACATCTTGCAGCTTATTTTGCGATTCCAATGCTGCAAGAGCTCCCAGAGCACTTGGATCGTTCAAGGCCATTACTACATCAATATTTTCATTTTCCTGTAAGTATTCTTCCATCAAAGGCATCGCCACTTCCAGTTGCCCTTGACATTCGATTCGTTTGATAATTTGGTAATTCGCATTTCCTTCAATCGTGTCAACAAACCCCTGAATACGCAAACAAGCCGAATTGGCTGTACTATGTTCAAGTAACACGATATTCGCTTTATCTTGACGTTGCATCATGTCTTTTGCACACTGCACACCTGCATCATAATTATCTGAAACAATGTTATATGTCACTAGATCTTCATCTATTACTTCTGTATCCACAGTAAATATAGGAATATCGGCTTTATATGCTTTATTTAACACAGTTCTTAATCCTTTATAATCAACTGGATTGACCACGATCGCATCAACTTTCTGATCAATTAGATATTCAATTTGTTCTCTTTGCGTCTTTAGGTCCAATACAGGATCTAAAGACATCAACGTATATCCTTCTGTCGAAAGAATATTTTGTAACTGTTCATCAATAATCTCAAAAAATGGATTGTTTAATGTCATATATGTGGCACCAATCTTTTTAGATTGCCGAATTGACATAATTGGGACCTTTTGTGTATAGGCATCGATTGCAAAATACCCCGCAATAAAAAGGGCACTTACAACTATAAATGTGATAACGATACGAAAAACACTCTTTTTATTCATACATGGTCCCCTTTCTAAAAAATGCCGCAACTTGCGACATCTATCTCATTAAAAATTGAATAAAATAAATTAAGATCACTGCTGCAATAGGGATGATAAAAATCATCGCATAACCGCGAACAAACTTTGTTTCCAAGGCTTTAAAACCTGCATCATCATAGTAAAATTTTCCATCCTCTGTTTGTCCTACAACACCTTCTTCTACCAGGTTGGCAATTGTATAACTCAACGTAGTTGTTGTAAGTTTTAAATCTTTGAATGCATCAACCGGAAGTGCTGTTTCCTTATTTACCGCATTCTTTTTCTTTAATACTTCCAAGACCATTGAAGCTGCCGTAGCCTTTGCTCCCTTTTTTCTTTTTCTTGACATATTATCGACTCTCTCTTTCTTTCCTTATTGCCTCTGCTACGTCAGAAACTTCCCATTGAGCATGTTTTCGTATCGTATCAGATGCATGTCGCATTACATATGTACATTCTAACATATCAAATAGAGGAATATCATTCGATCCATCCCCTATAAATATAATCTCTTTTAAATTTAGATTTTGATGATCGATCAATTTTGTCATCGCATGTGCTTTATTGGTTGCCTTTCGAGTAATCTCAATATAATCTTTTGAAGTAGTCATCACTTCCACATTTGTGAATTTCTCTTGAAATTCGGGAAGCAAACGCTGTACATTCTCTAGGCTCTTAGCCGCAATACTAATTTTTGCCAATCCTTCTGTTCGGCTTTTCAAGTATGTTTTCAAAGATTCTTCTCGAACCCACCCAAGATAAGCAAATTCTTTCTGTATACGTTTTGGATCATCCTCTCGAAGAAAATAATTTGAACCATCCTCTGCTGTAAAAAAAGGATCTATTGTATCGAGATACGTCTCTAGTTCTTTTAATATATTTTTAGCAACAGATAAATCAATCAAAGACGCATCAATCCGATGGTCTTTCCAAAACGTCATTGCTCCATTGCACGTGATCAAACAATCCGGAACAATCTCATAACGATTTAAAAGATTCATACAGAAAACCCGATCTCGTCCTGTTACCAAGCCAAATAAATATCCTTGTTTTTGCCAATTTTTTATTTCCTGCACATCATCTGAAGAAATCATTACGCTTTCTTCATGAATCAAAGTTCCATCCAGATCCGACAAAAATAAAGGAATCATTTTCTTTTTCCTTTCTTTTGTTTTTTCCATTCATCATAAGCATCGTTGATATAAACGCCCATTTTTTTAGAAACTTCCAATTTTTCCTTATCATTCATTAAAATACGAATGTTTTGAACAATGCCACTGCGAACCTCAAAATTAGCCATCATACGAAAACGATAAATTTTCCCAATGTAATAAATTCCTTCATCGATCAAATACACTCTTTTTCGAACATAGGTTTCTAAGGCAAGGCCAACAAAAATAACCGCAATTGCTAGATAAGCTAAGCGGAAATAGAATACCTGTTCTGTTTCCAATTGCCCTGTAACAAAGATCATCACAAAGGCAAAAACAGCCAAGACACTTGTACCAATCCACCAAATCGGATTATCTGTGAACAGTTTAGCATCTTTATGTGTGTTTAAAAAATTTGGTAAATTTTTTTTATATTCCGTATAAAGCTTAATACTTTTAAACGTCGTATACCCAACATATCCTAATATTAATACCGCAACCGCAATCTGCACAACTATATTATCAAACACGAATATCCCTCTTTCTAATTTAATGGCATTATTATAACACCAACTAAGACTTGTTCCAAACACATTTCGTGATACAATATCTAAAAAAAATAGGAGAAAATGGGATGGAAACAGTTCAAAACAATAACGATTTAATGAAACGCTTAAACAGTAGTTCACAATATCTTCAATCCAATGACATGCGCGTCACAGAAGTTAGGGAAGGATATGCAAAAGTGGAAATGATCATTGATGAACAAATCTTGAACGTTCATGGTTTTGTTCATGGTGGAGCTCTATTCTCGCTGGCGGATACAGTAGCCGGTGCAGCTTCTTTTGCAACAGGTAGAGATAGTGTAACTCTTACCGGAACGATCAACTATATCAAACCTGGAACAGGAGGAAAACTCATCGGTATCGCGCAGGAGATTTCGCGAGGTAGAACAACAGGCGTTTATGAAGTATTTATCTTTAATGACAAGAACACACTTTTATCAAGAGCAACATTTACGATGTTCTTCTTAGATTCAGATAAATACAAAGCAAAAAAGGACAAAGAAACAAAAAAATAAATCCTGGTCATTCATTTGATCAGGATTCTTTTTCTGAATAATCTTCTTTATCCAAAGCCATATAAATCAATGTGATCGAAATTCCAATAACTGCCAAACCAATTGTTGTAAGATTTGGTAAAGCCGCTAGTACAAAACCTAACGCAAAGAACAACCATGTTTTCTTTGAAGCTAATACATTGATTACGATCGCAAAGCCTAACGCTGGAATCAAACCACTTCCTACACTTAATCCTTCTAACAACCATTGCGGCATAGCCTCAAAAAGAACTACATAAAGATGAGAAGGAATCACCAGCAAAATTGCTGCCGGGATAGCAACACGTAGTCCCTGCATACAAATGCCTGCCATTTGAAGTCTTTCAATCTTGCCAAAATCAGCCGTTTCGCTGGCAACATCCATTTTATGGACAAGTCCTATAGCTTTTGTTCGACATATCTTTGTTAAAGATAAACCTATTACGGACAGAGGAATTGCAATCGCAATAGAAGCTGAGATTACATATTCACCAGTAACACTTCCATTCAATCCCTGTACCATAAAAATTGAAGATGCCACCGAAGCTAAAGTAACATCTGGTGCAACACTGGCTCCTACATTGGCCCAACCTAAAGCCATCATCTGTAAAGATCCCCCTAAAATGAGTCCTTCTTGCAAATGATTGGTTACCAATCCAATCAAAGTACATGCCACCAAAGGCTGATGAAATTGAAACTCATCAAGGATCCCTTCGATTCCTGCTATAAATGAAATTACAATAATTAACGCAAACGATATTATCGACATCAAATACACCTTCTTAACTTTAACTGAATAATATCATTGAAAACATAACGTTTCAAACGATTTAAAGATATTTATGTCTCCATGCATAATATTCCTCATCTTTTTGCAAAGATATTCCTTCATCTGATGATTTCTCCCAGATCATGAATGTGTTATTTTCAAACATCTCCATAAAATCATCTTCTTTGATTTTCGTATGCCAATTCTCATTCATTAAAAAGTATGCACTTTCCTTAATGCATACGGCTGTTTTATTTTCAACAATGACTAATACATAGCCTGCTTTCAATAAATTATTTGCCTCTATGATCGATGTTATTTTTTTCTTCATATAATCTATTATAAGAAAAGTCATATTAAAAATAAAACCTTTCCTAAAAAAAAACTCGCCGAAGCGAGATTTTTTAATTATTCGTAATGATCTTTTAATTCCTGGAAGTAAGCACGAGCATGTGCACATACTGGACATTCTTCTGGTGCCTGAGCTCCTACATGAATGTGTCCACAGTTCAAGCAGATCCAAACTGTATCTTCACCTTTGTTGAAGAAAGTATTTTCTTCAATTTCTTTTAACATTGCCTTATAACGAGCTTCATGATGCTTTTCGATAGCGGCTACGCCTTCCATTTTTTCTGCAATATCGATAAATCCTTCTTCACGGGCATCTTTTGCCATTTCTACATACATATCTGTCCATTCATAGTTTTCACCGGCAGCAGCATCTTTTAAGTTTTCTGTTGTTGTTGGAACTTTACCTCCATGTAAAGCTTTAAACCATAATTTTGCATGTTCTTTTTCATTTTTTGAAGTTTCTTCAAAGATGTTCTGGATTTTTACATACCCGTCTTTTTTTGCCTGAGAAGCATAATATTGGTATTTAACACAAGCTTGACTTTCCCCTGCAAATGCATTTAATAAATTCTGTTCTGTTTTTGATCCTTTTAGTTCCATGTTAACGAACCTCCTAACACTTATATTGTACAACTATTTAGTATAACACTCAAGTAAAACAACCGTTAAAATTAAGAATTATTATTAGTTATTTCCTTTATTTTAAGTAAAAAACAAAAATATCTTAAATTTATTGAAGTTTATCTAAAAAGTGTGTTCTTAAATAGTCTCCGACACCATCTTCATTATTTGATTTAAGCGTAATATCATTTGCAACTGCCTTGGTATCATCGCTTCCATTGATCATACATACGCCCAAGCCACTTACCTCAAGCATCTCATTATCATTGGTCGTATCCCCAAAGGCAGCCACATTTTCCAATTCAAAATCATTCATCTCACAAATCTTTTTGAGCGCATACGATTTATTAATACGTTTATCCGCAAATTCCATTAATGTAGTCTGTGTTTTAAATCCATTGTAATTTTCATTAGGATGAGCTTCAACATAGGCTTCTATTTCAGGCATGATATCCTCAGTGACCCTAAACATGATCTTTGCGTTTTCCTCCTGATAAAAATCGGCATCTGATTTAGCAACAACAATCTCCTTGTCACTTGTATGAGCTGATTTGATCATCATATCGTCGATTCCTTTGGCAAGTAATTTATCATGGTAATAGATAAAATAATTTGATTTAAAAGGTCGCATAAATTCAATAATTTCCTTGATCCATTCTTTCTTTAACTTGAAATAGCTATATTCCTTTTGATGAATATTATCCCATAACTCAGATCCATTCATCCCAATCACAAAATCAAATTCAAAACTTAATCCCCATATTTTGGCATATCTTTGTAGTTCATCTAAAGGTCTACCTGAGGCAATTCCAAAATAAACTCCATTTTCATGTAATTTCTCTATCGTTTCTCTTGTCGTAGGCATAAGATTCCTTTTTGAATCAACCAACGTACTATCAATATCACAAATAACTAATTTTAAATCCTTCATAAACTGATCTCCTGTCTTGATTAAAGAAAGTATAACATAACTAAAATCAACTCTTAAGCTTTTGAATTAGACTTTAAAAAATTTATAGTTTTGTCTAATTTATAAGCAATTAACACAGAAGAATCCAAATTTTCATCATGCATGCATACACTGTTGATATGCATATTTTCATATGTCTGATAATAATAAATTCCTTTTGTAGCGTTCATACATGCCGAGTAGACAGTGTAATCTTCTCTATTTTCTTTTGTGATAACAGAACCTTTGATCATAGACACCTGGTTCAATACTCTAAAATACTGTTGAACATTTACTTCTTCTGTTCCAGATGATGTCATATTCTCTTTTAAAAATACAGTCTTTACAAACCTTGAAGGACTTGATGCATCTCCTGGCAAACCTAAAGCTCCCATACCATTGGCAAATGGTTCTAGATCCAAACGTTTGCTGAAACGATTCTCTGGATACTTTGGAGTCAAATTCAAATAATTAATCATATTTGAAAGATGATATGGAAATGGCGGATTATTAGTCAAAGTTCCAAAAATATTATCATAGATCATCAAACCATCTTTTGTTGACTCAACCACAAAACAATCATCTTTATCCGCAATGAGCCAATGTAAAGGTGATAATGGCAAGTTAGGAGCAAAATCTTCGTTAATTATATTCATCTTTTCAAAACAACTTCTTGCCTCCTTGGCAGTCACACAATTCGATAGGATCCACGGAATAATTTCAAAAGGAGCAATGTTATCTTTGCCATCCATTAAATCAAAGTATTTGGCATTTCCTTTAAACTCCAAACCGCATATTCCCAAACCATGTTCATTGATCGCCTCGGCATACAAAGGATATCCTTCGACAATTGTTGCCATTCCGATCATTGCAGAATGTTTCTCTATTGTTGGTTCATGTCTAAATTGAAATCTATATTCACGTGGCGTTATGACTACTTCTTCACCAAAGCCACAATCTAGATCTAAATTCCTTCCTAAATAAAAATCGTTGTTATAATACGTAAAACTGGTACACATATAGATACCTCCTTATAGAGCCATCATATCACTATTCCCTATTGAATGACACATATATGCATAAAGATATCAGAATCTTTATAATGATCACCCTCATTATTTTGCATTCTTATAAAATATAAAAAAATAATTTTTTTATTTCATTTTTTTGTCATTTTGGTCATTTCCAGTGTGATAGATAAGTGAGAGAGGATTGAAAAAACGTAAATGCATGGTTCAATGACAATCCAAGTCTCTCATGATATATTGGAGGTGTGAAAAAATGATACAAAAAGAAAACAGCTTTGGTACGTTTGATCAGGAAATCAATGCCTTCTTCAAGGATGCACATCACTTTGCCTCTTTGATCAATACCTGTCTCTATCAGGGACAGGAGATCGTCAAACCAGAAAATCTGATGCTGGTGGATCCAAAGATACAGGCCTATACAAGAGATGTGCTGATGTTGTGGAATGGAAGATATGGTTCCTATTATCTGGGCATTGAAAATCAACTGATCGAGAACTATCCTATGCCGTATCGTATCCTACAGTATGACTTCCTGGTGTATAAGGATCAGATGGATATACTTGAAAAGGAACACAGAAAAAAGAAGGATCTAAGAAGCAGTGAAGAGTTTCTATCTGGGATCAAAGCAAGTGATAGATTAATCCCGTGTATCACGATCGTTATTTATTATGGAACAAGACCATGGCAGACCAATTTCAGCATGAAGGATATGTTCGATGTCAAAGATGTAGAACACTTGAACGAATATAAGATGAATCTGATTGAAGTGCATAGTGATACGCATCGATATAAGGACAAGGAATTGGATCTGGTCTTTTCCATCACAAGAGACATATTGAATGCCAATTTTAATACGATAAGGAATAAATATAAACAAGGCATACCTAAGCAGGTAGCACTGGTTATTGCCAGCATGGCAAAAGATGAAGAGCTGTATCAACAAATCAAGGAAGAAAAAAAGGAGGTTATTGTAATGTGTGAATCATTAGACAGAATGAGAGGGGAAGCAAGTAATAAAGGTTTTATAAAGGGCAAAATTCAAGGTAAAACCGAAGGTATACAAATAGGAAGAATCCAAGGAGAAGAGAAAGCCGAATTAAGAATCTTAACAAATTTATTAAAGAAAGGAATATCGGATTCTTATATTCTGGAGATCACTGGAGTTTCTTCAGAGTTATTGATGAAAGCTAAACAGGGATTAAATTAAAATCATAAAAAAATTTCAACATAGATAAGGATGGCTTGTTGTTAAAATAAGTCATCTTTATTGTTTACGCTTGATGAAAATAGGATAACTTTAACTTACAAATTCATTTGAATTTAGACTTTTTAAAGCCACATCACGATAGTTTATTCATAAAAATCTAAAAATTCTGCGCCCATATAAATCGAAAGAAATCCAGACAACTATATAGTTATCTGGATCATTTCTAAAAGTAATATTCTACTTCTTCTAGATTTTAACTTGTTTAACGCTTCACATATTTTTTAGCAATTAACTGACAGCGCCTAATTTATTTTCAAATTCAAAAAAAAAGGAAGAATTATTCTTCCAAAGCTTTTAAGAATCGGTTAATATACTCACTTCCATCTTTTTCTAAACCATATGAACCCATTTCAATACTAGGTTTCTTTTCACCATGAAAATCACTTCCACATGTTATCAACAAATTATGTTTTTTCGCAAATTCTTCATAATATTCAATGTGTTCTGGCGCATGATAATTGCTGAAAACCTCTACTCCATCGATGCCTGCGTCAAGAGCTTTTTGTAACAAATCTTTCTTATGATAAAAAGTTTTAAAAGGATGTGCAACCACGGCAATTCCTCCAGCTTCATGAATTTTTTTGACAGAATCTTCAAAGCTAGGATTCTCAACATAAACATACAAATCGCTGCCGGCCTGGCATTTATCCCAGAAAAAGTTTACTGGAGCAGGATCACTTCTTTTTCCTCCAGGAATATAATCTTTGAAATCTTCAATACCCTGATAACGAGGATCATTAAAAATTCTCGTCCACATCAAAAACCACGGATTCTTACCATGACTTGCCTCAATCAACTCATCAGCGTCCAATTCGATTCCGTATTTATTTTGGATCTTTTCAACACGTAGATAAAACGCATCATACATTAACTTATTCAATCGATCTGCTAAATTCACAAAATATGAGTTTTCAATATCAATTCCATACCCTAACAAATGAACATCATTTCCCTCCAAAATTGTTGAACACTCAATACCTGGAATCACTCGAATCCCTTTTTCTTTTCCAAGTTCAGTGATTTCTTTAACACCTTTTACAGCATCATGGTCTGTTAAGGAAATAATCTTTAAACCTTTTTTATCCGCAATGTCAATCAATTCTTTTGGTGAGAACTGCCCGTCCCCGCTATACATAGAATGCATATGTAAATCAAATGAATTCATATCTTATTCCTCCACTATCGTTTATTTTAGTCTTTGAAAAAACGTTAGTAAAGAAAAGAAAAAACATTTTAAACAAAAAGCCTGTTATACAGCCATGAGGAAACCCGATGGTCAATCAGCTTATCACCAAACCTTGATCATGGATTTTTAAATTCGTTAAATAAATATGGAGGGTAAAGATTCAAATAACCAAATTAATATTTATCCAGCATGTAACTCAACAAACAATGACAAAACACATTCATTCAAAGTAAGGAATCGAACCTTAAACCACATAATTATCAATTATGTGCTCTACCATTGAGCTACTTTGAATCGCTTTTAAACTCCCCTTTACGGGAAAAGCTGAGTTTACGTTTTCGTATAACAGGCGCGACACTTAGTGGATTTCAATAAAGGTTGTCGCATTAGAGATTTTGATCTTAGTCTCTAATTCACTCAACAAGGTTGTATGCTTATCTTTTAGAGATTCAATCTCGTCTAAAACATTTAAAGGATCAATCAACTCGACCGTGTTTTCGCTAATATAAGCATCAACAACACTTAATGGTTTATCATCTTTATATTTCCCATCTTTTCCTAAAATGGAAAGTCGCATTTTCTCGGCATCTTCTTCCAACCGTCGATTTCTTAGATCTTTCAACTCAAGGACTTCATAATAATTTTCTTCCATTTTATTTCGAAGTATGGTTTCAAAATCCATAGCATTTAATTCTCGTAAACGATTACGCATAGATAAAGCAACCGCAACAGAATAAGTGCCAAATGACGTTTCAATATATGTATTGGCATTTGAAGTAATGATAGCTTCATCAATCTTTTGATATCGTTTGATCAAATCCTGAATCTGTTGATAACTTGTCTTAACTTTCTTACAAAATTCTTCTTTGGTAATTACTTGTTGAATCACTTTTTCTTCATTTCGTTTCTTACCATCCACAAAATCAATTCTTTCTATTTTAGAATTAATTTTTTTCACCAATAAATCCCGCTCATCCAAAGCTTGTGTGATTAAAAGTTTGTTTTCCATTCTGCTATTCTCCTCATAAGCCTCGATTCATATTTTCTAATACGATCTGTTCCTTATTTCCTACAAGAAGAGAATCCATATTAACACGTAACAAGGCACACAAAGAATACAAAATATCTATAGACGGAATACTCTCCCCACGCATCCATTTATAAACCGTTTGCACACAGCATAATGAAAGTTTGTCTTGAATATCTGTTGGTTTCAGTCCACGAACTTTCATTAAGCTTCGAATTCTTTTTCCTGTTTCGATCTTATCGACCCTTGGGTACATGCAAATTCATCTCCTTCTTTAAACAAATCGATCCGCGGTATTTTTGATTTGTTTTATGCTTTCATTATATGTTAAAAGAAAGTACTTGTCATTTAACTATAAAGCTAAAAAAGACGTAAAAAAAAGCTTTTTTGTCACGTTTCATCACGATATACAAAAAAGCGATATATACTTCATTTTTATCATACAATTCTATACGATTTAAATTTCAATTGTTTTCCCTGTTGTCAAAAAATCAATACGATCTTTTAGATATTTTTTTAACAAATCATACGATACATTCCCCGTACAATGACCTGTAAGAACATATTGTATATTCTTCTTGATAAAGATACATAAATTTTGAATCTGTTCCTCAGTAAAACTTGATGTTTCAATATGGTTTTTAGTGGATTTCATATGCAGACCACCAACATATGCATAAACTGGCTTGTTCAATCTTTTCTTTATATTGTCTACAATCGATTCCAGTCCCGCATGAGAACAACTGTTACAAATCACAAGTCCCTTTGGGGTATCAAATACTAAGCTCAATTCATGATTAAAATTATCTGGCTGAAGTACGTCATCTACTTTTTTATATAATTTTTTCTGCACACCTATTTCTTTTGTGTTTGATACATCATCAAGTATCAAATATATTTTTTCATCAATTTTTGTATCCTTTGAAATAGTATTAAAACGATTTTTCATTTGTTTTAGTTTCGAACTTAAACCAATATAATGAACACTCCCACCTGAACCTGAATAATAATCATCAAAGATATTTTTAGCCCCATAAACCACTTTATCTTTATATTGATTTAGAAATACCATAAAGCCATCTCCGTGATCATAATGCCCATGCGAAAGAACTGCTTTATCAACACGACCTAAATCTATACTCAAAGCATGAGCATTTTTAAAAAAGCTATCACTCGGACCAGCATCCAGTAAATACTTTTTATCATTAAATTCAATATATAAGCTTAGCCCATGTTCAATTTTGAATTCGCTGGGTCCTGTATTTTCCACCAATACTGTAATTTTCATATTATGCCTTCTTCTTTAAGTAAGCATCTACCTTATCCTTTTTACAAATGTCTATAAACGGGCATCGATAACATTCAGGATTTCTTGAATGACAGAGATATCGTCCAAAAAAGATAAATTCATGATGTCCTCGATTCCATCGATCTCGATCGATCTTTCTTTTTAATTTTTCTTCCACTTTTTCAACTGAATCGTATGGCTTGGCAAGACCTAGACGTTTACTGATACGATCCACGTGCGTATCGACCGCAAAACTTGGAATATCAAAGGCCACACTGCGGACAACATTCGCCGTCTTTCTTCCTACTCCTGCCAAAGACATCAAATCTTTATAAGAGCTAGGGACCTCTCCATGAAATTTTTCTTCTAGATCTTGAGAAAGTTTAAGAATAGAACGTGCTTTATTGCGATATAAACCAATTCGTCGAATATAAGACTCAATATCACTTAAAGATGCTTGAGCCATCGCTTTTGAAGTTGGATATGCCGCAAATAGAGCAGGGGTTACTTTATTAACGGATTCATCTGTGGTCTGTGCACTTAATACAACCGCAACCAAAAGCTGAAAAGGTGTTTCGTGCTTTAATTCACACTCTGCATTTGGATATAGTTTTTCCATTTCATCCAAGATTTCATTCGCATTCATCGTTTACCATTCTCCACATCTTCCACACTTAATCCCTTATCTGTCCACGAAATCAAGATTCTTTCAATATAGTTAAGATCTCGCTTATCATAAGAAGCCGCCTCATTCAAAGCCACGATAACCATTCGTTCACTATAAATTGATGCCAAATTTAAGATCCTATCCATTTCCGAAGGACTTAAAGAACGTTTAAATTCATCTTCAAATTCTTCCAATAAAGATTTCGCATAATTCACTTCAGATGTATTTTCTAATGCATAAACTCCACTGATGTCAAAAACCATATTTCCATCTTTAAAATCTAAATTTAAATATCCTTTTTCTGCTAAAGCATTAAAGATATCTTCCACTTCTTCTTCATTGATTTTTAGTTTTGTTGCCAATAACTCATGATGAATATTGACATGAATCGTATTAAAGTGATCGATTAACAACAACACTAAAGCTTCCTTAGCATCTAAATGAAGTGTTTCTAAATGTTCTAGAAGCCATACTTTTCGATCCAAATACGGTGCATCCCAAGAAATCTTTTCCATATTTTATACCTCTCGCTGATAAACTCGTTCCAATGTATCATAGTCTAAAAGAATTATCTTATTGCTGCCACGAATTTCATAAACTGGATTATCATAACCATATCCAAGCTCAATCGTATCACATTCGATTCCATAATCTGTAGAAGCCTTTTCTTTGGCAGCTTCATAATCCAGTGTTGCAATTTCTCTAGTAGTAATAACTTCGCAATTCTCGTCAAACCAATATAACGTTGTCTCTGTATATCCCTGATAAGTTGTATAGTCAAATTGATGTACAGTTAATCCTGTAATTCCTTTATTTTCTTCTGTAATCTGATCAAGATCATTTTGAAGCGTAACTTCATGAACACGACTAGGTCCACTTATAAATAAAGACCATAAAATCGCGATGATCAAAATCAAAATGATCCACAAAACTACAGTTAATCTTTTTCCGTAAAACTTATTTTTCATGAATTTGCCTCTCTATGCGTCTAATTATATCATAGAGCGAACAAGATAAAAGAAATTTGAATTTTAAAATCATTGATAGCATAAAATATTTTGTGTAAATTCGTTTTTCTAGAAATGTAGAAAAAAAGG